>Ga0118677_10006727_pt1 | contig 19304 bp, 23 predicted proteins | sample AliMusrvi5mmetaG_FD_86154 | JGI IMG/M metagenome (GOLD analysis project Ga0118677, IMG submission 86154)
CCCTTTTTCCAGCGCCGCCGCATAAATCAGCGGCTTCATGGCAGAACCGGGTTGCCGGCGGGCGACAAAGGCACGGTTGAAGCCCGCCGCAGCGACATCGACGCCGCCGACCGCTGCCAGGACATCGCCATTTGTTGCATCGACACAGATCAGCGCCCCCTGCAGTTCCGGCGAGATCCGCTTGACACCATCGTGCAGCGCCTGTTCAGCCTGCTTCTGCAGATTCAGATCGAGGGCAGCGGTCACTTCCAGCCCCCCCTGCTCGACTATCTCCGCTCCATATCGTTCGACCAGCTTGCTCCGGATATTGGCCAGATATTGCGGGGCCTGTCCCGGCTTGACCACCGAAGCCGGCTTGGCCCGCAGCGCTTCTCTCTGACGGCTGGAGATCATCCCAAGATCCTCCATCCGCTTGAGCACAACATCGCGCCGTTTGGTGACGTTTTCCGGCTTCCCGAGCGGGTTATAGCGACCCGGATTTTTCTGTACTCCCGCCAGTTGGGCACACTCGGCTTCGGTCAATTCCTCAGGATTCTTGTCGAAGTACAGCCGGGCCGCCTGGGCTATGCCCCACGCACCGTTGCCATAATATATTTCGTTAAAGTACATCTCCAGAATCTGCTTCTTGCTGTATTTCTGTTCGAACTCAATGGCCATACGGGCTTCATCGATCTTTCGTTCTATCGTTTTTGCACCGCTCAGGTACCTGTTCTTGATCAGCTGCTGGGTGATCGTTGATCCCCCCTCGGCCATTCTCCGTTTGACGACGTCTTTCACCAGCGCCCGGGCGATGCCGCGAATATCGATACCGCCATGTTCATAAAAACGGGCGTCTTCGACCGCCACCACCGCACTCTGCAAAAAAGCGGGGATACGGTCAATGGTGACCCCGTAGCGCTTCTCCGGCAGGATTCTGCCGACAAACAGTCCATGCGTATCAAAAACCTTTATCGAAGTATAGCCGACCGGCAAAAGGGGGAAGTTTGTAGGAGCATCCTGCGCCCGGACAGGTGAAACCACGACCATGATCAGGACCATGATGAGAATCAGTGAATAAACAGGGCGAAGCGCCGTTTTGTTTATAAGGAATGATCCGCAGTCACGCACGGCGGGAGTACTCCTTTGTTGATAATGCGCCCATAATTGCACTCCGGATTAAATTATTTGAGGGCTTCATCCCTTCCTGAAAGATCGGAATAATGCCTGGATCGTTATTTATACACTTCGTTTCGACATTCGTCTACATATGGCACATATTCAAAAGAGAGAGTATACTGTCTCTGTGTCTGCAACCGGCACCCACTCCGGCACCATGTGCCGCGAGATAAGGCCGTGGACGAACACCGTTGAAAGGAATATCTGATGAACCACCATATAAACGACGACAATTCTGATTCGAAGTGCACCTGTGGTGAAACTCACAAAGGGCATATCTGCTGGCTTTCCCGAATGGGGATGATCATGGAAGTTCAGCATTTGAGCGAAAACCCGACGGTTTCATGTTCAAACTGCGGCGCAAAAGCAAACCTGGCGCATAATGTCTGCTATCCGGCCCCCCTTGCGCCACGGGAGGGACACTGACGGCATGACTGCGTTACGCTCTACGTTCTGGAAAGGCCCCCGGGGAGAATGGTATCTGGTCGTACAGGCATGCCTGTTTCTTCTGATCGCCTTCGGTCCCCGTTCGTACCCGGATATGGCCGGGAAATACCGTCAGTTTTTGCAGATCGCCGCCGCTGCGGGAAGTGTTCTGTTTTTGGCCGGAGCCTTCATGGCCACCACCGGTGTGGTCCATCTGGGGAAGAATCTCACCCCGTTGCCGCACCCGAAAGAGCACGCGACCCTGGTGGTTTCAGGAGCGTACCGGTTCGTGCGGCACCCGATCTACAGCGGCATAGCATTCATGGCCTTCGGCTGGAGCCTGTGGCTCGGCAGCGCGCTGACGGCTGGGTATGCACTGCTGCTCTTCATCTTCTTCGACATCAAATCGCGGCGTGAAGAGCGCCTGCTGGTTGCTAAATTCCCTGAATATGCCGCATACCGGGCGCGGGTGCGCAAACTTATACCGTTCATCTACTGACTTGACAGCGCCTCACATCTCAAATACGCAGCACATCAGCTTTTCCAGACAAACCGGGAATCCATGAATTTTCTTTTTCACATGCTGCTTTCAGGAATGGACGATCAGATTCTGGTCGGCAACTTCATGGGGGATTTCGTCAAAGGTCCGCTTGAAGAACGCTTTCCCCCATGCATCAGACAGGGAATAGCCCTGCACCGCAGCATAGATTCGTTTGCCAGCCGCGACGACCTGTTCCAGCAGAGCAGACGCCGCCTTGACCCACACTACGGGCTGTACCGCGGCGTACTGGTTGATCTGTTTTACGATCATTTTTTGCTACTGGAGTGGCAACACTGGTCAGACGAACCATTTGAAGAGTATCTCGCCAGGACCAGAGCCGCTGTCGAGCAACAGAGGGCAGAGCTGCCGGAACGGCTGCAAAAGCTGGTGCCGATAATCTTCGAGGAGCTGATCCCCTCCTACGGGACGGTGACCGGCATCGGCAGCGCCCTGGAGCGGATGTCGCGGAGGGTCGTCAGGGAGAACCCGCTGGCAGGCGCCGAGACCGAGCTGGTGCGGCACTTCGATGGACTTCGCGACGATTTCCGCAACTTCATGCCGAAGGTGCAGCGCTTTTGCCGGGAATTAATTGCGGCGGGGAGTTCTCAATAACGGCACCAGAAATTTTTCAAATATCACTTTCTGTTTCGCAGCGAGCAGATCCACGTCTCCCTCGTTATCCATCAGAAACGTGCCAACCCCGATAACCGTCCGCGCCAGATAACCGGTCCCCGCAACACTCTTTTCTATCTCATCGCCCCGTTTGTGTATCAGGTTTTTCAACTGCACCACATCCACATTCATTGGTAGTTCTCCTGCATGATTAATGATGTTCGTCCCACTTCAGAGGTGTATAATAGCATCAGATTCACCAGAACAAGTCAAAGGAGAATATGTCATGGCAAATCCTTTCGTACATGTTGAGCTGGCAACCACTGACGTGGCCAAAGCCAAAGAATTTTACGGCAAACTTTTCGATTGGAAACTTGAAGACCTTCCGGGCATGGACTACACCATGATAAATGTCGGTGAAGGAACCGGAGGCGGCATAATGAGAACCATCCAGCCCGAATCACCGTCGTACTGGCTGGCATACGTTTATGTGGACGACGCGACGGTCGCCACCGAAAAAGCCCGCTCCCTCGGCGCGAAGATCTGCAAAGAGGTCACTGAAATACCGGGCGTCGGCTGGTTCAGCGTCATCACCGATCCGACCGGAGCAACGCTGGCGCTGTGGCAGATGAACCCGGACTACCGGGCAACTGCGGCGTGTGCGTAGCAGCAAACGCCCATGGCGGCCAATATGGCCGCCATTTTGTATCTGGAGCAAATGCGGCCCGATTATGCCTCTTCTTTTTTGCGGCTGTAGAATCCGATCAGAAAGTCCGCGTCCCGGGGGGACAGATCGAATTTGAAGGTCGCTTCCTGAACAAGCGGCTGAACGCGCTGGTCCGGATTGTCCTGAAGGTTGCCGGAAATCCATTTAACAGCACGGCGCAAATCTTCTCCATCCGGTAGCATATCATGCATGGCTCTGTAGACTCCTCATATATTCTTTTTCCATCATCAGATCACGGGTGCTTTCAATCCGGTCGACGAAATTTTTCATTCACATCAACCGCTAAAACAGCAAAGGCGACCTGGTGGCCGCCGTATGGATGGAGTATTGCATAATCGAACAACCGGAAGCACCAAACTCAACTACTATACGCCGATAAAAAAAATAAAAACAGACTGTTTCTTATTGTTCGAAGCAGTTATAGTGTAATCAAGGTAGCGCTACCTGATACAAGAACGATGCAGCAAAAGGAGTTACAGAACGTCACGGGAAGTTGCAGTATGCACATTCTGATAACAAATGGAGAAGCAGATGACAGAAGATACGCCACCAGACCGTTTCACGAAATAGGCAGTTAACTACAGGCTGGATGATTAAGCCTGAATTCCGATAAAATCGGGAAGAGATTCAGAGGCCCGCGAGAGTATTCGCGGGCCTTATTTTGTTTCGGGCTGACCACTCCGTATCAACCCAGCAGCAGCGCAATCGCGTGCAGCAACAGACCGATCACGCCCCCCACCAGAGTGCCGTTCATCCTGATAAACTGCAGGTCGGAGCCGATGTTCAGCTCAATCTCGTCGGTATACTCGTCAATGTCCCAATTCTGCACCGTACCGGAAATATGCCCGGCAATCGCACTACGCAGCGCATCCCCATAATGGAGCACCAGCGTTTCTAGGTGCTCATTCAGTGACTCTTTCAATCCGGGGTTATTGGCCAGGGCAGTGCCGAGTCCGGCAACCGCCGCCGAAATCTTCTCCTGCACCTGTGATTGCGGCTGGCGCAAATCATTGCTCAGCCAGTTTTTCAGATCACCGCCAATGCTTTTTGCATAATCGGCGATGGACTGGGTATGAACAGCCTCCCGCTTGATCGTGTCAATCTTGTCACGCAGGATCGGGTCCGATTTCAGACGGACGATAAAATTCGTCACCGCCGTATCAAACTTGTGCCGAACTTCATGGGCGGGATCAGCGTTAACTTCCTGAATAAACGCGTTGATCCTGCCGGCAACCTTTTCACCGACCCCTTTGGAAAACTGGTCCCGGTTCGGGATGAAAGCGCTCAGGAGCGGATATTCCTTCGTACACATGGCATCGATGGAACTTGCCAGCCTGCTCTGCGCTTCTGCAGATGCCAGCCATCCGGCAAACCGGTTCAGCAGATCATCAAGAACAACCTGGTGGCGCTCATCTTTTCTGAGCGTCTCAAGAATCGTACCGGCTGAAGAAGAAAGATCAAAATTTTCAATCCGGTTGTTCAGGGCGGCTCTCAGCAGTAATTGCACCCGTTCATCATCGAGAAAATCCAGCGAATCGGCGCCCAGGCGAGTCAACCCTCTGGCCAGGCCGGCAGCATTATCCTTTGACATCAGATACACGGCAAGATGTCCGGCCGGATTGTATTCTCTCAACTTGGCGATCAGGGTGTCGCTGGCAAGAAACTTGTCGCGGATAAACTCCGCCAGATTCCCGGCGATGGCATCCTTCTTGTTCTTAATGATTGCCGTATGCGGAATCGGCACCCCCAGCGGATGACGAAACAACGCCACAACGGCGAACCAGTCCGCCAGCGCGCCGACCATGGCCGCCTCCGCAAATGCGGCAAGCCACTCCCAGACGCCATGCCCTTTCTGGGTACGGGCTACTACGAACAATACCGCCGCACCAACCATCAATCCCGTAGCTATTCGCTTGTTTCTGACCAGTATTCGTTTTCTGTAGTCCACTCGTTTTCTCCAAAATGTTCTTGCTGCATCCAGCCATCCCAATTCCAGATCAGGGATTATATCAAGGCGGCGAGGATTGAGGCTGCGAGGCGTACTTGGCAGTACGTTGAGCTGCCGAAGACGAGCCAACGAAGAGAGGGCCTTGATATGGAATTGGCATTACATACAAAAACCGCTTCATCTGCACAAAGCGGTTTGTTACGCGGTCTATTTTATGGCACGGCTCAGGTGTTTTTGTCAACGTCTGGTGTCCGGCAGATCCATTGCATCCACTATTTATCAGCATTGGTTTTGTGCAAAGAGAGTATAATGACAGTAAAGAGGGGGAGTCTATTATGAAATTCATGATGCCCAGAACAATCATGCCACGCCACCGGATGACCACCGCAATGAAGAACCTGATGGGTAAGATGAATCGTATGATGTCGAACCACAAAGTCCACGTCATTACCCATCACGGAAAAATCATGGTAGGACGCAAGGGACGTAATGTGTAAGAAGTCTGTACGAACGGTTGTTAACTGCGTGAAGAACGGAGGTGTTTTTTCATGGCAACAGTAATACTGGTCCTTGCTGCTATCCTGCTTGCAATTACGGTTTTTCCTTGGCTTGAGTTAAACAGCAGGGTCAGCATGCATACTACGGATTCGATGGCAGGAGACGAAGGGGACGATTGAAATATTCAGGTATTTACATAACTGTAACGTCGGGGAAAATGGCGGCCATTTTGGCCGCCATTTTCTATTCCGGATGCCATCGGCTTGTTTCCTCCGCCAACTCTTCAAGCGTGCCCACCGCTACGTCAGCCAACTCCGGCCAGCGAAATGCGCCGCTGCGATCAACATGAATTGTGGCGGTGCCGGCAGCCCGCCCCACCTGGAGGTCAAACAGGTAGTCGCCCACCATCACCGCCTCATCCGGGCTCCCGCCCCAGGCGTCGAGAAGAATGGCAATCCCTTCCGGGTGAGGTTTTGGCGCGGCCTCGTCCCGGCCGAGAACCGACTCCGGGGCAAAGAACTCTTTGAGGCCGATCATGTCGAGCGTATGAAGGGCAATCTCCCGAGTATTGCGGGTCAGGATACCGATCTGCGAGCCGCGCCGGAGCAACTGTGCAAGGAGCCGCCCGGCACCGGGTGCGGCTGCGGTCCTGGCAGCCAACTCATACTCTATTTCTATCAACCGGGCATGCTTGGCCGCAGCTTCGTCCGCCGGCAGTGAGGCCAGAAACAGGAGAATATCCGGATCGGCTTCCGTCATGCCAAGAACAGCGCGGATAGCATCAAAGTCGTGCACCGGCAGGGTCAGTGTTCCATCCAGATCGAATATCCAGCAGCGGCGGGAAAAAATGTGGTGGTGAGCAGTCATGGTTACAGGATACCTGTTTTCGACCAAAGCGGCAATCGGCATATTCCGGTTGATGAACTTGATCGAATGAAAAGGCCATATTCCGGGCAATTAATAGGTGCGGCAGAACCACGTCATTACTTATATCTTTGCATTATTTTTAAAAAGGACTAAAATTATCTCAAATACATCTCCGGTGGAAAATCGAAATGGCGATTACAGCATACCATATCGGTTATCCGGCGGAATAAAGGCACAAAGAAGCGCATCGGTCGTTTGTCAAAGGAAAGAATTTCTGAAAATAAGGAGGTTCACCATGAAACTCAGTACTCGGTATCAGGCACGAGGTTTGTTCCGCATCTTGCGAGGCTCGGCCATAGTTATGGCCGGCAAAATCAGTTCGAACAGAGCAATGGGAGTCAGGGGCAAGCTCGACTGCCTGGCTGGCAGGCTCCAGCGGAACATAGGCAAGGTTCAGGGGGTCTGCGGATTGTAGAGGCGGACGTACCCTGAGTCAAACGCATTGAAAGAAGGTGACGATATGGTAACCATAAAAGGAGTCGTAGCAAAGGGCATCGTAGGCGGCAGCGATGCCGAGCCTAAATTCTGTCATCCGAGTGTCTGCGTTGGCGGCACACAGCCGACCAACTGTGTATGCCCCACAACACCGGCAAAATAAGATGCAGGCAAGCAACCCGCCCGGCCGACAGGCGACTGACGGCCGGAAGCGAACCACAGGAAGGGGCGGCCTATCGGTTGCCCTTTTTTGCATACTGACTCCACCCCAGCCACCGCAGCAAGAAGGTTCAGACTTTTTCGCCGGACCATTTCATCACAAAACGAACATGGCACTCATAACAACTTCAGGATATAGTTTCAAATCGTACGATCCTGTAGTAATTAAAGCAAAAAACAAAACCAGAAAGTCTTCCCAAATGAAACTACTCCCCTTGCTGGCATATATCCGAATTCCGGGCAACGCCTTTTCGTTCCTGGTCCGGCGCATGCTGCGCTGGTCCCGGGGGACGGCCGCTCTTCGCCAGGAACCGAAAGACAACTTATTTGTCTATCTTCAGGATGGCCATGATGCAGCAGAGACGCGTGCAGCCGGGCTCCTTGCCCGCTATCAGCTTGAACCTCTCATCCGGCTTTCGACCGCCTCCCTGTACCGGAAAAACCTGTATCTGCTCGACGTCCTGGAAAAAGCGACTGATGGACTTCACTTACCTTTTCACGACCATCGGGCGATCAAGGCTCTGGATGTCGGGTCTCAGGACTGGTACTACGTATTTGCCCTCGAACGCTGGCTGCAGCGAAATAACCGGACCAGCGACGATCAGGTTGACCTGACCGGCGTCGAGCTGGATGGGTATGAAATATTTGCGGATTTTCACTCTCGCAAGGACTATGCTCTGGCCTATGTGGAGCAAACCGGGAATCCGAACGTCCGCTACGAAATCGGCGACTTTCTTAAATGCACGAAAAGCGGGCATGACATCGTCTTCATGTTCTATCCGCTGGTTCTGCGCTATCAGGTGCTGCTCTGGGGGCTGCCGCTGCGTTACTTTGCGCCCGGAAAGATGTTGCAGCAGGCAGCCGCTCTGACTCGTCCCGGCGGCTGGCTGGTGGTGTTCTGTCACAACCTGAGCGAACATCAGGCTCTTCTCAAGCTGGCGCACGAGAGGAATGAATACCGGCTTTTGCGTGAAGGGCAGGTGGTGAGTACCCTTATTGATTTCCAGGGAGAGGCAAACGACAACCGATTTTCCATCTGGCAGAAATGGATTTAATCTTAAAACAACAGTTCATGAAACACAGAGAACTAAGCAACTGAGGAATCAGACAATTACTGCAACACCTTGAGACTATGCTGCCTTCTGCAACCGTTCTGCCACCCATACCTTGATGATGGACTGACGCGGCACCCCAAGTCGGTGCGCTTCCTTATCAAGTTGCTGAACCATCCAGATCGGAAAATCCACATTGACCCGTTTTTGTTCTTGCTGCGGCCGGCGAGCCTTGGCAATATCCAGGTATTGGGAAATGTCCTCACCATCGTCGAATTTTTTATCCAGTTCCTTAGCTTTCATACAATGCCCTCTCCTCTTTCCTTGAACGCCGTACCGAAATTAATCGGATCGATTCACCGCGATAGGTTATGATTCCCGACCATATTTTCCCCTCAATTTGTCCGATCACCAGAAATTGTGCTTCATCACTCATCTTGAGCGGAATTTCAATATAATCAGGATCATCCCACAGTAGTTGCGCTTGTTGGAAGCTAATGCCATGTTTCTCCTGGTTGATGCGGGATTTATCCGGATTGAATTCAAAATTCATATACAATATATATACCTTTTTTATACCTTTTAGCAACTATTCTTGTCCGTCTAAAATGTTATTGACCAGACTCGGCATCATGGCATTTGAGATGTTGGCCGGATATTCAACGGTAAGTAACCGCAGGTAAACTCCGCTCACTCAATCTGCTGCGGCCTGATTATTTCCTGCACACCCGGCGTTACCCTGCACAAGTTTCCGGCACCCCGCTGCTCATCCCAAGACACCACCACAGACAACAGCTCGTTATTATTAGACAATAATCAGCCTGCGACTTGGCACACGATATGTACCAGTACATACCGAGACGTTTCAGCACACAGGTGCACGGCGGGAAGCCGGCACGCGGAGGAAGCCATGAAACAGATAGAAGCCGTCATCAACAACTTCAAACTGCAGGAAGTACGGGACGCCCTGGAAGAAATGGGTATTGAGGATTTCATGGAGAGCGCCATTCTGTGTCACCAAAAGGGACGGACCATGGTGTTTCGCGGGGCATCCTTCGTAGCGAATATCGTCGAAAAAGTTAAGCTCGAAATTATTGCGGCGGACGATTCGGTCGCCGGCATTATTGAGACCATCAGCACCATAACCAGAACCGGGCGCAAGGAGGATTGCCGCATCGCCATCCGCCCCTATCTGGAAGTGGCTTGATCGACGGAAAGAATGGAGGCAGAACATGAGAAAAATTGATACGACACATCCATTATGGGCAGGGTTTCTTGATCTGGTGCGCAGCATTTTTGCCATCGAGATCGGACTTTACCTCTTTTACTGTCTGGACTGACCCGGGATTGCCAGCGCGGCTTTGGCATTTTGCGACTTCCCCTTTCATTATGCTGATTGCCGTGTCCTGACATTTGAGCTACTATGCCGGAAATTTTTTCACACATGCAAGGAGACCCCGGAACATGACCGAACTTGATCAGGCGATGCAGACTCTGCGCGCGGATTTGGACAAAACCGAACATCAGTCGAAGTATTACGATATATTCCTCAACACAACCTTTTGCGTTCCGACCCTCGATCCAGAGGAACTCGACGAGGAAACCACACTTGAGGAGGGACAGATCCTTCCCCTCATTATTGAATCAGAGGGAAACGATTACCTGATGCTTTTTGACACCGAGGAGCGCCTGAAGAGCTGGGCACGCCGTGAAGTTAAATGGGTGGGAGTTCCGGGCCACGTAATCGCCGCCACGACCATGCCGCCGCTCCATCTGGCTCTGAACGTCGGCTCTGAATTTTCGAAACAGTTTCTTCCCGATGAAATAGCCTGGCTCCGCGAGGTAGTTGAGCGCTGTAACGAAGCTGCAGCAGAAGAGTAGATGAAACAAAAGACAAAGGGGGACAGGCTACTTTTATAAAAGTAGCCTGTCCCCCTTACCTGCATTACACTTAGCTTCATAATCAGTCGAAAATAGTCCATACTATCCCCCATGACGACTCTGCGGCGCAATATCCCCCTGCTCTATACCTTCTCTTTTCTGCAGATGACCCTCTTTCCGATGGCGGTTATCACCCTGTTCTGGAAAGAGCATATCGGCCTGTCGCTCACCCAGATTCTGCTACTTCAGAGTATCTTTGCAATTGCCATGGTGGTTATGGAGTACCCTTCCGGCTACATCAGCGACCGGATCGGCTACCGCACCGCACTGACTGCGGCGACGATCCTGGGGCTCGCCGGGTGGGGCTACTACACCGTAGCCACGTCGTTTCGGGATGTCCTCATCGCCGAGGTCCTGCTCGGCATCTCCACCTCCTTCATCAGCGGCACCGACAGCGCATTGCTCTTCGAATCCCTCAAGGCGAATGGGCGTGAAGCGGACTATTCCCGCTGCGAGGGGCGCTCAACCTTCTTCGGCCAGACCGGCGAGGCTGCCGGAGCCATCTTCGCCGGTGTCCTCTACGCCAAATATCCGCTGCTCCCCTTTTTCCTCCAGGTGGCGGTCTGGCTGCTGGCGCTCGCCGTCACCCGGGGACTCACCGAACCGGGGCGGGAGCCGCACCGGCACGGAAGCCATCTGTCTGGAGCCATCGCCTCGGCGCGCTACGTCTTCGTGGAGAACCGGCGCCTGCGCATTACCGTCCTGCTCAGCGTCGTCCTCGGCCTCTCTTCCTTCTATCCGGTCTGGTTGATCCAACCCTATATGCGAGAGTGCGGCGTGCAGCTCGCCTCCTTCGGGCCGATCTGGGCCGGAGCCAATCTGGTCGTCGCGATCTTTGCCGTCTTCAGCCACCGGGTTCGGGCTGTTATTGGCAATCGGGGCATGATTCTACTGGTAGTGGCACTGGTTTGGGCGGGTTACCTGGGACTGGGGATTGCGACCGGGGTGTGGGGCTTTCTCTTCTACTACCTGCTCACCGCCATGCGCGGCATGCGGGGGCCGTACATGCTCCATGTGGCACAGGCTGAAATTCCGTCGGCCAGCCGGGCCGCGATGCTGTCGCTGCAATCACTCTGTTTCCGGCTTCTCTTCGCCCTCACCGGCCCACTGGTGGGGCGCTATGCCGATGTCCATGGCGTGGGGCAGACCTTCCGGTTGATCGGCGCAGTGTATCTCGTGCTCCTGCCGCCGCTGGTGTGGCTGTTCCTGCGGCAGCAGAGCAGCTCTTCTAATAACGCCCTAAAGATGTAAAAGCAATAGAACGCGGATTTAACCAAAAATATTTTTTTGCAGTATCCGCCTAAATCCGGTCTTTTCTGCGTTATATTGTTTTTTTATTCACAATATCTAATATTGACTTCCAGCAGGCACAGGCTCATTGTGCATGAAATATAATTATTCGATATGATATTGGCTTGAAAATACCGTACGTAATTTCTTTTGCTCCCAGTTTTGATTTATTAGCTTATGTCCGATATCCTGACCAGCTTTTTACGGTGATTACATATTGGCTAATTCGTATTAACTCTAAGTGTTCTTTCGAAACAGGAGCGACCATGAATCGTTGTTTATCATATATATTTGTTGCTTTGGTTGCGCTCGTTCAGTTTTCAGCGTTTGCATATGGTGGCCCACTGGATGATTATTATCTTCGTCAGTTTGGCGAAATACACAACGAACCGGCCCAAAAGGCGCTTGCCTCGGAGGTACTGATTTCTCAAGAATCTGCACATTGCGGCACTCCGCTTAAACGTGAACTCAGCAGGGACTGGAGCAAGTTGGAAACAACCACACAAAAAGTGTTGGCCAAACAGCTGGAATCACCAACCTTATCAGCATCCGTGACCTCTTCCGGCAACCACTTCATAATACATTATGACACCAGCGGCACTAACGCACCAAACATCACTTCAATCAACCAATATACCAATCTCGGCCTGACCAGCATTTCTGACTGGGCAAACAAAGTCGCAGATGCATTTGAGACAGCCTATACATTCTACGCTAACCAGGGGTACCACCCTCCCCCCAACGTGCCGTACGATGTTTACCTGGTCAGCCTTGCTTCAGCAAGCGAGTACGGAGTAACCCAGGACATCAGAAGCATACCTTCAAGCGGTTATCCCAACGCATCAAGCAGCTTCATCGAGATTGACAAGGATTTTACCAACAGGATCTTCAATCCCGGAACGTACTCTCCCCTCCAGAGCCTGCAAGTAACGTCTGCCCATGAGTTTCACCATGCTATTCAATACGGCTACAACTATTACTTTGATATTTGGTACGCCGAGGTCACTGCTACCTGGCTTGAAGATGAAGTTTATGACTCAGTCAACCAAAGTTACAGCTATATTCAACCCTGGTTTAGCCAAAGCAATTTGTCGTTGGATATAGCTCCAAGTACCTCGACGGGTGGTGGCTACGGCCGCTGGGTCTTCAACCGGTATCTGGCTGAAAAACATACTACATCCGTCATCAGAAGTTTTTGGGAGAAACTCGCCGGGCTTAGTCCGGCTAACAGTGTAACAAACAGTAGTGGCGATATTAAAATGACACCGATAATTAATTCAGTCTTATCTACATCTTACAACAGCACCCTCGCTGCAGATTTTTTTGGGTTTACCAAGCGCGTGTATACACGTGATTGGACTTCTCATACCGGAGAAATCACTCAAATGCCAACCTACTCACCGATCACAAACTATACGGTGAGTTCGCCCGCAATAGTTTCGCCGACCGTTACATTGCCGCACTATGCCTTTGCTTACTATAAATTCACTCCCTCAACGGCCACAACCAGCTTGAACTTATATCTAAACAAAACCAGCGGAATCCAGACGGCAGTATTCCAAAAAGACAGCAATGGAACTATCACCGAAATCACGCCCAATAGCGATGGTGTTTCCTACACAATCAACGGATTCAATACTTCAAGTGAAGTCGCCCTGCTCATCACCAACACCACTGATGTTGATAATCATCAAGCCAGTTTCAGCACCAACAACGGCAACCTGCCGGTTACTGATCCTGCCTTTCCACCTGTCAACGGTGTTTGCGGTAGTAGCAACGGAGGCACCTTTACTAGTGCTCCAAATACAAATCTTTGCAACGCCGGCACAGCCAGCGCTGTCACCAGCTCTAACAGCTATTCCTGGACCTGTAGCGGAACCAACGGCGGCACCTCAGCCAACTGTTCAGCCAATTCCACATTACGCATTGTGACTCCGACTACCGGATCCGGTTATACAATCTCTCCATCAACAGCAATTTCAGTCAACATTTATGGCATTGCTTCGTTTACTGTTACCCCAGATCCCGGTTATGGAGTTGTTGTCAGCGGATGTGGCGGCAGCCTGAATGGGACTACATACACAACCGGAGCTATCACTGCCAACTGTACAGTAGCAGTAACTGCAGTTGCCCGGAATGCTTCAAGCGGCCCTTCAGGGCCTGCCATCAGTGATGCCCTCAAAGTTCTTCAGTTTGTTGCTGGCTTGGCAACCCTGACTCCTATTGAGATGATCCGTTATGATGTTGCACCTCTTGATGCTACCTATAAACCCTCCGGTAACGGTACTGTTGACACTTCTGATGTAATTATGATCCTGCGTAAAAGTATTGGTTTGGAGACTTGGTAATGATTGCAAAAACGCGGAGGATGTCCCTTATGAGTAACATGCTACGACATTTTGCAACCATACTATCTCTCTTAACGCTTGTTGCATGCGGAGGCGGTACAAGTGGAACGAACATAACTGTCATGGATACCGGTAATGTGGCAGGAACGGTAAAAGATTCTGTGACGGGGAATGTTATTTCAGGAGTAACTGTTCAGATCGGCACTTCCGCAGCAGTTACAGGAAGTAATGGCGGCTATTCCATGACGGACCTGAATATCGGAAGTCGGTCAATATCTGCCACCAAAAGCGGTTATCGGGACATTAACGACGCAGTTACAGTTCAAAAAGGAATTACTGTAACCCATGATATTCTGTTGATACCAATAGTATCTTCGGCAAAAGTAACAATAAACCTAACCGGAACTCTACCGGCAGATACCACAATTGTTGGCGCTGATTTCACCCTGACACTTCCAGCAAATGTAACCCCGCTTTTGAACAACGGAAGCGTAGATGCCAGCGTCGTTACCCCATCTGGCACTTTTGCAGGTGGCACAAATTTGGCTCCAGTGTATACCCATGCTACAGTTACTACTGCTGGAACAATCAAAGTTACTCTTGCCAATGCATCACAGCTTGGGATTACCAGTGTCGGAGAAATTGCGACCATAACGCTGCAATTAACAAATAATGCAACTCCATCAGTTGCTAACTTCAGTGTCACTACAGACAGTAGTGCTATTGATAGGAGAGGAGATGTTATTACAGGAATGAGTGCCGCAGTATCGAGCGTTATTTTGAATTGATGTGAAAATTCCTCATAAGTCCAATTTCAGCAGCGCCGGCAGTTCATGGATACCCTCCAACAACCATCGGGCAGGGCCGAAATTGCCACCCCGGTTCATTTCGCCGGGAATCGCCGCGACGGTCAAGCCGGCGCGGGCTGCGGAGAGCACGCCCCGCTCCGAATCCTCTATTGCCAGACAGCGGCCAGGGGTGAGCCCGGCACGGACACAGGCGGTCAGATACGGCTCCGGGTCGGGCTTGGATGCCACATAGTCCTCACGGGTCAGGATGAAATCGAAATAACCGAGCAGCCCGCTCGTGCGGTGCATCTGCATAAAATTATCCCGGCGGCAACTGGTGACGACCGCCATCGGCAACCGGCCATGGAAGCGCTCCAGAGTGTCCTGCACCCCTGGATACACCCGCGACTTTTCCCCCAGCAGCCGGTAATAGAGGTCATCACGAATCAGCCGCAACTCTGCCTCATCGCTGTCTCCATCGGCCAGGGCAAGCACGCTCTCCCCCTGGCGCAGAGAGATCCGGCAGAACTCCTCCAGAGTAAGTTCCACACCCACGCCCGCCAGCGCCTCGGCATTGGCCTGGTAATAGAGGTGCTCAGTCTCCATCAGCACTCCGTCGTTATCCCAGAAAATTCCGTCAAACATCTATCTTAATCTCCTCACACATGAGGGTGGACTTCAAGCGCGGAGACAACGGGGCCGCCCGACCGCTGTTGATTCAGAGCACTGCCGGCTGCCCGGTGGAGGAAATAACGCTGCTCCATAACCGGCCACAGGGATCAATCTTTTTCCGGGTACTTGTGGCGAGCGAAATAGGCACATGGACAAACTGATGGTTCCAGAACCCGACCACCATATTGGTTCGTCCGGCCATGCCCGCGTGAGCAGCATTGTGGCCAAGCGACAGGCAGAAGGTCGCATCATGGGGATTGGCCGGCTGGCTGCGGATGGTATAGCTTGGGTCGATATATTTCAGGGTCATTTCGACACTGACCTCAGCAAAATGCGCATTGATTTTTTCTTTGAGGAACAAACCGATATCGGTAAGCTTTTTGTTCCCGGAGGCATCAAATTTCCCCGAGTCCGTCATCAGCTCCTGTCCGGCGCCTTCCGCGACGACAATCACCGCATGGCCACGTTGGCGGATTCTCTTCTCAAGATCGGCGAGCAATCCGGGCAAGGTGAACGGAGCTTCCGGTATCAGGCAATAATTAACCTGGCAATCGGCCATTGCGGTATAGGCGGCAATGAAGCCGGAATCCCGCCCCATCAGCTTTACCAGGCCGATGCCGTTGCGCGCGCCAAGCGCTTCCGTGTGCGCTGCATAGGTTGACCGGCGCGCTTCCGAGACCGCCGTTTCAAAGCCGAAGGTCGTTTGCAGGTAGGAAATGTCGTTGTCAATGGTTTTCGGAATGCCGATGACACTGATTGATTTTCCCTGCCGTTGTATTTCTTCCGCTATTTTAGCCGCGCCTTTCAGGGTTCCGTCACCGCCAATGGTAAACAGGATACCAATGCCGAGTTCCGAAAGGGTTGCGACCATCTCGGCCGGATCCTGATGACCCCGCGATGAACCAAGAATGGTTCCGCCTGATTCACCGATGCGACTGACCTGCTCCGTGGTCAGCTTGAGCGGTGCATGCCCGTAACTCCGCACCAGTCCTTCATAGCCATAGCGGAAGCCATAGATATTCTGCACGCCGTAATGGTGATACAGGCTCATGACGATGGCGCGGATAACGTCATTCGTTCCCGGGCAGAGACCGCCGCAGGTAACGATGCCGCAGGCGATTGAGGACGGATCAAAAAAAATGTTCTGGCGCGGGCCGGCAACTTCAAATGATAACGGCGCCTGGTTTGCAGCCATGCGTCGTTGTACTTCATCAAAGCTCGAATGGAACAGAAGACGCTCGTAGCCATCACAAAAGCATTGACTCGGCATCGGTGACGGATGCAGGCTTTCACCGAGGCATTGTATTTCAAAATCTTTCAAGGTTAAGTTTTTACTCGACATATGTATCCTTGTTGTACCGTAAGTTTTATATGTATTGCCGAAGTGCGTGTAAATCAGAAGCGCTTGCGAAGCGGCTCGAACAGGTATTCAAGGCTGTTGACCTTAATATCGTACACGGTACGCAACATGTCGCCAAGTTTGCCATCGGGGAAACCTTCACCCGCCAACCAGACGACATAATGTTCCGGCAGGTCGATCAACAGTTTTCCTTTATGCATGCCATACGGCATGCGCATCCGGGCCAATTCAATAAGGGCATCGGGGTTGGCGTCAGTTTCTGTACAGGGACGAAGGGTATCTTCAATCATTCGTATTAACTCCCGGACCGGCCGCTTATGGCAGGTTCTTATCATTCGTTTTACCATCTTCTGCTGAAAATTGAACGTCTATTTTAAAAATAAGGTATTCAATCGACAACTCTGCAAGTCCCCTCAACACCGGCCTGCCGTCCATCACAGCCCATACCGGCCTGTTATTATCATGAGCCACATCCTTCTTTCTGACGAGTTCCTTGATAAAGATGCTATCATGGTACGTGAGGGATCGTTGATTATGTTGTCCAAGGAGAATGCGTAGTGGAAAACTGCATGACTGAAAAAGGCATCGAAATATCGGATAAAAACACCGGAACGCTTGATAAGAAGGGATTTTGCAAGCTTCCATTTGACGACAAACGCATCTATCTTAACCGGGTCTCATCAAAGGAAAAACTGGACCTGATATCGGGAGACCCGGAAGCAAAACGGCTGACACGGGCACTGCCCCCCCAGGAGCTCTACTGGCTTTTCAAGGAGATTGGCGCGCCGGATGCACTGGAATTGCTTGGCATGGCCAGTCCGCAGCAGTGCCTTTTCGTCCTGGATATGGAGCTCTGGCAGGGGTGGTCGTTTTTGGAAGATAAGGCGGTTGAGTACATCGAGTATATTATGAAAGGGAGTGAGGAGCATTTTCTGGAGGTACTTCCCCATCTGGATTTCAATCTTCTGTCCCTCTTTTTGGGGAGAGAAATTACTGTTGCAGGCGGCATTGGCGATCTCAATACCGATGACGAGCGCCAGACTGATTGGGACCATACCTTTGATGACGTGTTCCTGATAAAATTCAAAAAACCCGCGCACTCACTGGTAATCGGCACCTTTCTGCAGCTGATCTGCCGTTTCGATAACCCGCTGTACACGGCACTCATGGAAAGTGTCAGCGGTGAAGTTGACATAGAATCGGAAGAGGAGTGCTACCACATCAAATCAGGCCGTCTTGCCGACCTGGGCTTCCCCCCCTATGATGAGGCCATTGAGATTTACTCCCGCATCAACCCGAACACGTTCGCCCCCGGCCGCAACAAAGTGCTGGTGCAGACAGGTGAAGCCACGACTCTTCCCAGGACGCTATTGACCGGCAAGACCTTTTTGGAGAGGGTTATCCTTCACATGGACTCGGAGCTTTTTCGCATGGAGCTGAATTACCTCATAAATACCGCACTTGTGGCCGACCAGATACATTTTGACGATACGGAATACATGAAGTCGGTAGTGGAAAGGGTCTACGGTTATTTGAATATTGCCCTTGAACACCTGAGCCGGGGGGATGATGCACGGGGAGCGGAAATCCTTGCCGGAGAGCACCTGAAAACCTTGTTTCAGGTGGGATTCAGTATCGTACTCGCCCTGAAGTTCACCGCCGATAAGCTTGCCGATGCGAGCTATGCCACCGGCAAAGCCCTCGCCGGGCTGAGACGTGACCGGCCTCGCTACTATCGCGGCCTTGATGCTGATGGTATTGATGGCTACCGGGAATTCCGGGAGATGCAGGATGTGAAAGTGGTATCTGATTTTCTTGCAGGCCTGAGTGGTGAGGATAGTTCAAAATAAGCGGTATTAGGTCAGGTACGGTGACCCGGCCATCTCCACATGGGTCAGGAACAGCCGTGTGTCAAATTCCAGCTGGTGATAAGCGGGCTCCATATAATGGCAGAGCTGGTAGAACGCCTTGTTGTGCTCCTTCTCCTTCAAATGAGCCAACTCGTGCACGACGATCATTTTCAGAAATTCTGCGGGAGCATCACGAAAGACTGATGCGATACGGATTTCGTGCTTCGCTTTCAGCTTTCCCCCTTGCACCCGTGACACAAATGTGTGTGTCCCCAAGGCGTTGTTGATCACATGAATTTTCCCGTCGAAGACAACCCTGCTGAGTGGTTGGGCGGTGCGCATGAACTCGTTCTTGATATCGACGGTAAAGTCATAGAGTGCCTTATCGGTTCTGATATCGTGCGCTCTCGGATATTTCCTCACAATAACACTGCCCAGGCGGTTTTCTGCGACCAGATTCGCCACCTGGGCGGTGAGTTGCGGTGAATAGCCGGCTAAATATTTCAAATCATGCA
>Ga0118677_10006728_pt1 | contig 19304 bp, 15 predicted proteins | sample AliMusrvi5mmetaG_FD_86154 | JGI IMG/M metagenome (GOLD analysis project Ga0118677, IMG submission 86154)
TGTAGAAGGGCATTGGTTAATTGTTGGAGTACTTGTCGAAGGGCAATGATTTATTGTTAGATCGCTAAAATCATATGACACTTTTAAACCCTTTAAACCCTTTAAACCCTTCAAACCCTTTAAACAACTTAAACCATCCTCTGCATAAAAATGAGTAACGAACAAATATTGGAATTATGATAACTGTTTCCGGTGCCGGATGTTGCCTGGTGGATGTGTTGTACGGCAACATTGATTTTTCGGGAGATTCCATTCAACCTTATATGTCAAGGGAACGCGGCGATGGCGGACTTTTACCCGGCCAGCTGGTCTTTTTGGAGGACTTTGCTGCATTTGCACAAATTCCGGTAGCTGAACTTTTGAACCGAATCACCAAAGACAGGTTGCCCAACAAAATCAACATCGGCGGTCCCTCCATCGTACCGCTTATTCACCTCGCACAAATGGCTTACAAGGACACGTGTACAGTGAAATTCTATGGTCGGGGAGGTTTCGATGGGAATGGATCCTATTTGCTGGCTGCACTCGAAAAAACGCCTGTTCTCTTGCAGGATTACCAATTGGTGCCAGGTTTAACTCCCTGTACCATTGTGCTGTCTGACCCTGATTATGACCATGGACATGGAGAAAGAATCTTTATCAATACAATTGGTGCAGCCAATTCCTTTCTCCCGGAATACCTCGATGATGATTTTTTCATGTCTGATATCGTGGTTTTTGGTGGTACTGCTTTGGTTCCAACCATCCATGACCAATTGCATCAATTGCTGAAGAAATCCAGGGAATCAGGTGCCATCACTGTAGTCAATACCGTATTTGATTTTAGGAATGAAAAACTCAATCCCTACCAGAAATGGCCATTGGGGGATGCCGATGAGAGCTATCCATTCATAGACCTGTTGATTGCGGATCATGAAGAGGCGCTACGCTTAAGCGGAACTTCCGATACTAATGCTGCCTGTGCATTCTTCATCATGAGCGGCTTGTCAGCTTTTATCATTACCAATGGTTCCAAGGACCTTTTCGTTTGGTCTGATGGCAAGATATTTGAACCGGTTGAATTGTGCCAGTTACCGGTTAGTCAACAGATTGTTGAGGATTTGCAGGTTTCCAGATCAGGTGATACCACTGGTTGTGGTGACAATTTTGTTGGAGGCGTACTATTTTCCATGGTTGAACAACTGAAAGAGAAGAAGCAGGTTCTGGATTTGATGGAGGCCTCAGCCTGGGGTGTTGTTTCCGGAGGATTTGCATGCTTTTACCTTGGAGGCACCTATCATGAAACAGAAGCAGGTGACAAACTGGCCAAAATCAAACCCTACTATGAACACTACAAGGCCCACATCGGAGATTGATTTTCATAAAATTGTCATTTTTGGGGCGGGAAAGATAGGCAGGTCTTTTATTGGACAACTTTTTGCTTGTTCAGGCTACCGCGTGGTATTCGTGGATGTAGATCTTGCTTTGATCGATCAATTGAATGAGCGGGGAAGCTATCCGGTCATCATCAAAGGAGAGACTGAACAGAAAATCATTGTAGGCAATGTTAGTGCAATTTCTGCATTCGATACAGATCGGGTGGCGCAGATTGTGGCAACGGCAGGAATTCTATCGGTGAACGTTGGCAAGAATGCACTTCCAAAAGTAATTCCGGTCATAGCTGAGGGATTGAATATCAGGTTTGAACACCATCCGGAAATACCTCTGGATATCATTCTGGCTGAAAATATGCGGGATGCCGCAAATTACGTCAGGGAGCAATTGATACCTCATCTCCCAGTCGAATTCAAGATCGATCAGCTTGTAGGACTGGTTGAAACCAGTATCGGAAAGATGGTTCCAACAATGCCACTTGCAGAAATTGAAAAAGATCCGTTGATAGTATTTGCTGAGCCTTACAACAACCTGATTCTGGACGAAAAGGGATTCAAGGGATCTATTCCGGAGGTAAAGGGGCTATCCCCCAAAGCCAATATCAAGGCCTGGGTCGACCGCAAGGCTTTCATCCACAACCTGGGTCATGCCACCGCCGCCTATTACGGACATTTTCTGCATCCGGAGATGATATATATGTATGAAATCCTGGAGGATCCCAGGGTACTGGAATTTACCAGGGAGGTCATGCTTCAGTCGGCCAATATACTGGTGAAATGTTATCCGGACGATTTCAGTGAAAATGATCTGGTTGTTCATACCGATAATCTGATTGAACGGTTCAGAAACAGGGCATTGAAAGACACAGTATTCAGGGTGGGGCAGGACCTTACCAGGAAGTTGGGAGAGGGCGATCGATTCATGGGCATCATTCGCATGGCCATTGGAAAGACACTTCCTTTTGATTTGATACTGAAGGCGATGTCCTATGGCTTCTTCTTTCGGGCCAAAGACGAGGAGCTGCATGATAATGCTGCTGATGCCTTCTTTCTGGAGCATTTGAACGCAGCATTTGAAGAGACACTTACCAAACAGCTTAACCTGGTCGTAAACTCAGATCACCCTATCATCCATGATTTGAAAAAATATTTTCAATCCATTTCCTGACATTTTTACGTTCAGGTTTCCGAATTTGGACTGAATATTCAGGTATGAAGTTAACATTACAATCCTTGCTTATGAGAAGAATGTGGATGTGTACGATTGGTTGCCTGATTGCCATGCAAAATCTTTCCGGGCAAGCAAGAATTGTCAGGACCATTTTTCCAGCGGAAGATGTTGTAGTTGCCGATTGGGTGGTGACAGATACACAATTTGGTGCCGACAACACCGGAACACAGGATGCAACGGTTGCCATTCAGGCTGCAATTGACAGTTGTTTCAGCCACAAGGGAGGCACCGTTTGGATACCCGCCGGAACCTACAAGGTGACAGGTACCATTGAAGTCAGGAATATTGTCACCCTTCGCGGAGACTGGAGAGATCCTGATAATGGCTCCGGAAACTATGGTACAGTCATCTCTGCACAACTCAAACCAGGCTGTTGCCATTGAAGGTCTGTTGAATGAAATGTACATCGGGGAAAATAAGACCGGTAAGAAGTAAAACAAATTGAATGGTAGTGTGTTGATCTTTTTGCATCCTTACTATTTATTCTTAAATTGCATCGAAGTCAATGCAATCCTTTTCCAAACTACCAATAACTGAAACATGAATTCCAGAGAACGAATCCTTGCTGCCATTCGGCACAAAACTCCTGATCGCATACCGGTTGATTTGGGAGCCACCCCTAGCACCGGCATCTCGGTGGTAGCCTACCACAACTTAATCAAACATCTTGGCATGAATCATCTGAATAACAATGTTTATGATGTTATTCAGGAGGTTACACAGCCAGATATGGAGTTGCTTGACTATTTTGGTGTGGATGTACTCGATATTGGCCGGGAATTCAATACGGCACCGGATTACTGGCAGAAGTTGGAATTGATCAAAGGATATCCTGCCAATTATCCGAAATGGTTCAATCCTGTCAAACAACCGGATGGTTCGTGGTTGGCACCCGGGAAAAGTGGCGAATACATTGGCAAAATGCCCATGGGAGCCGCCTTCTTCGATCAGTTGATATTCCCCTACCGGGATGGCTATCCGGAAACCTACCGGGAATTAGGCAATGAAATGGCCAGGACCATCTGGGGCGGCTTTGGTTTCACTCCTTACGATTGGATCGACGAACCTAATTTTTGGCAGATGCTTCGCGACAAGACCATCGATCTTCGTTTGAAAACGGACAAAGCACTCTTGTTAGGTGTGGGCTGCAACCTCTTCGAGTGGGGTACCTTCCTGCGAAGGATCGATAACTTCCTGATGGATCTCTATCTCGAACCCATAAATGTTCATATGTTGCTGGATGCCTTGATGGAACGACACATGGAGTTTCTTGGAAAGGTGTGCGAAGCAGTAGGGGATATCGTCGATATATTGAAATTCGGCGACGATCTGGGCACCAATACCGGACCTTTTATTCCCAACGATACCTATCGCGAGTTTTTCCTGCCCCGGCACAAGCAGATGTGCGACTTCGTCAAGGCCAACTCCTCTGCCCACACCATGCTGCACTGCTGCGGCGGAATCTACGAACTGATTCCCGACCTGATCGAGGCAGGATTCGAAATTCTCAATCCTGTTCAGATCAATGCCATCCACATGGAACCTAAAAAATTGAAATTGGAGTTTGGCAAGGAACTTACCTTTTGGGGAGGCGGGATCAATACCCAAAGTGTGTTGAATAGGGCCAAGCCGGATGAGGTTAAACGGCATGTGATTGAAAATCTGGAAGCTTTCTCTCCTGGAGGAGGCTATGTTTTCAATACCGTCCACAACATTCTGTCTGAAGTTCCGCCTGAGAATATTGTGGCGATGTTTGAGGCGGTTCAGGAGTTTCGGGGATGAATTTGAAGACTGGGAGACTAGGGGACTGGGAGAGGAGGAGAACGCAACTGTCATTATTTTAACGCATTGTACCGCACTGGAATCTCTTAATCCTTTTGGTGATTAAGCAAATATTCTAACCAAAATGAAAGAAAATATGGAATCAAAATTAGAGAAGGCAATTCGTTCGTTTGAATCCGGATACAATTGTGCGCAGTCGGTTGTCATCGCATTTCAGGAGGAATTGGGGTTTGACGAAAACCAGGCCTTGACCATATCTGTTGGATTTGGGGGTGGAATGGGCCGTTTGCAGGAAAAATGCGGTGCCGTCACAGGGGCATTCATGGTACTTGGAATGTACAGTTCCAAAATGCATGAGGACAACCTGAGCAGGAAGAATACATCTTATGCCATGATTCAGAAATTCGATGATAGATTTAAATCTCTTCATCAAACGACACAATGTAGTGCTCTGTTAGAGTGTGATTTGCGTTCGGAAGAAGGCCATAACTTTGCTGTAAAAAACAAACTCTTCGAAAAGATTTGTCAAAAGTGCATTGCTGATGCCATCGGGATTGTGGAAGAACTGATTGCTCAATAATTGTGGATCGGTTCGTTACTGGATTATTGTTCCTTTCTTTTTCATCACAGTAGGCACATAGAGCACAATAGGAAAATACTTTGTGTCCTATGTGCCTATTGTGGTGAATTTTGAGTCTTAAGCATCTCAATTTTCCCCTATCTTTGATCCTGTTGTAACATAAAATTTTTATAACGTCAGTGATATGTTTAAACTGCTCAATACAATTACTTTGGCCTTTGTTTTGGTTACAATGACATCCTGCGGAGCTCGTCCGGATAAGGCAATGGAGTCGTTGAATTCCAAATCTAACAATGGAATACAAGACGATAGCGGGGGAAAAGCTGACTTTCATGGTGAACCAGCATTGTTGCTTTCGCCAAAAATCCCAAAGCCTGGTGAACCCTTCCGGGTCATGGTGGTCGGTAACAGAAACATACTCAAAGCAAGAATCAATATCTCTGCGAATACTGAGTCCTTGAAGAGCAGAAGCGGGGAGGGGTTGCCATACTGGAAGATTGAAGAGTTCAAAGGTTTACCTGAAGGGAAATACCAGGTGACGCTTCAAGGGATAGAAGGGGAGCACAATCTCGATTTTTTAGTCAGGAATCCACCGGTTCAGAATTCGGAACAGGGCGTCTGGAAGACGGAGAAGGGATGGGATGCAACCACTGAAGAGTTCTATTCGGCCTGGATCAATGCACTCTTCATCGATGCCGATGAGCGTTCCATCTGGAAGGCACTTGACGAGGTGACACAAAACAAGGATCGGAATTTTCTTTACAACCATCTTTCGCTCAACGAGGATGATCCAAAAGACAAGAACCGGGTATTTATGCAGCCGGATTGTGCCGACAACCCGTTCTACCTCCGTGCCTATTTTTCCTGGAAAATGGGTCTCCCTTTTGGTTACCACGAATGTGACAGGGGGTATCTGGGGAAGGCCCCCCGCACCGGCCGGTGGGTTACCAACGAATCCACTCTTTCAGGAGCAAATCCTACCAGGAAATTCAACATATTTGTGCGAATGGTGATGAACGGTGTTCACTCCGGTACTGCACGTACAGCGCTGAACGATGAAAGTTCAGATTACTATCCGGTATCACTGACCAGGGCTTCCTTGCGTCCAGGCATTGTTTATGCCGATCCTTACGGACATACTTTGATATTGGTCAACAGTGTTGCGCAGTCAAAAGATAAACCCGGCGTATTGCTTTCGGTCGATGCACAACCTGATGGAACCGTTGGTATCAAGCGTTTCTGGAAAGGCAATTTTTTGTTTAATACCATTGAAGTAGTAGGTGAACCCGGTTTCAAGGCATTCAGACCCATCGTTGTTGAAAATGGTAAAATCAGGTTACTAAAGTCTCAGGAAATCAATGCAAATGAGGCGATGGTTCCATTTTCCTTGGAGCAGAAAGGATTGGATGCAACTGTTTTCTACCATACCATGGACAGGATCATCAACCCGAAGCCCCTCGATCCCGAGGCAGCACTGCTGGATCTGGTACAAGCCCTGAATGAGCAGTTGATAGTTAGGATCACCTCAGTTGCCAATGGCGAAGCCTATATGAAATCACATCCCGGGGAGGTAATCGGTATGCCGGGAAGTCCGGCCGGAGTATTCCAGGCGGGCGGACAGTGGGAAGACTTCTCCACACCAAACAGGGACTTGCGTTTGCTGATTGCCATGGATGCCATCCTGGATTTTCCTGATAAAATTGTGCGGTCTCCCGAAGACTATAAACTGCCATTGCTTAAATCGCCTGATCAGGTAAAAAAAGAGTTGGAAGCATTGTTAAAAAAGAAGTTATCCGAACTCACCATCACCTATATCCGCACCAATGGAGCCGAACAGGTGCTGACATTGAGCGATATCCTCCTGCGAAGGGAGGCATTTGAGATGGCCTACAACCCCAACGACGGGATTGAAATCCGTTGGGGCGCACCGGAAGGCAGTGCTGAAAGGTCATCCTGTAAACGCAGGGTTTCAGAGAGTCAACAGGCAAGGATGAATGCCACACGACCCTGGTTTCACAAACGGCTGCATCCCCCAACGTGATCAACCATCATTTGACAATCGCATTGTTCATAGGATTTAAATGAAGCCAGTATGGTTAACTACTAAAAATAACTACTCATCATGTTCAAAATCATATTTGTATGTGCATGTTCGTTCCTGTTCGCAGGCGTTGTAAAATCACAGTCCACTCAATCTCCTGCAATCACGGACCAATTGGTTCCTGCACTTTCTGAAACGGTAGGTGGTTTTGTTGGCGACCGGCTAAACGCATCTTATGAAAATCGAATCCTGGCACAGGATGTCGGCAAGTTGGTAGCTCCTTTTGGAATCCGCACCGAAACCAGTTGCTGGCAGAGCGAGTTTTGGGGAAAGTGGTTCACATCGGCAGTGCTGGCCTACCGATACAGGCCTGAGCCTCAATTGAAACAAAAACTGGACGCTGCTGTCAATGGTTTGATTGCCACCCAAACGTCTGATGGATACATTGGAAATTATGCCGACAACAAACACCTTGCCGCCTGGGATATCTGGGGAAGAAAATATTGCATGTTGGGATTGCTTGCCTATTACGATCTCACCAAAGAGATCAAGGCACTGGAGGCTGCCCGCAGGGAAGCAGATTTTCTTATCCAGGAAATAGGAGATAGAAAAGCCTTGATCGTCAAACTGGGAAACCACAGGGGGATGGCTGCATCCTCCGTATTGGAGCCTATTTGTCTGCTTTATGGCAGGACCGGAGATAAAAAATACCTGAATTTTGCGGAGGAGATTGTCCGTCAATGGGAGACCCCGGATGGTCCCCAACTGATTTCCAAGGCAGAAACGGATGTTTCGAAACGATTTCCAAAACCTAAATCCAGCTGGTACGGCTGGGAACAGGGACAAAAAGCCTACGAAATGATGTCATGCTACGAAGGTTTGTTGGAATTGTATCGTCTGACAGGCAAAGATATTTACAGGAATGCCGTTGAGAAAACCTGGGATAACATCTATGATACAGAGATCAATATCGCAGGATCTGGTTCCTCCGTGGAGACCTGGTTTGAAGGGAAAAAGTACCAGACCATTCCAGTGGAGCATTACCAGGAAACCTGTGTCACCGCCACCTGGATCAAATTTAGCCAACAGTTGCTGCGGCTTACAGGGGCAGCAAAATATGCCGATGCCATTGAACAGACCTTTTACAATGCTTTGCTGGGTGCCATGAACCACGACGGCTCAGATTGGGCGAAATATACACCATTGGCCGGACAGCGCCTCGAGGGTAGTGAACAGTGCGGAATGGGACTGAACTGCTGTGTAGCCAGCGGTCCGCGCGGCTTGTTTACTTTTCCGCTCACTACCGTGATGAATTCAAAAACAGGTTTGCAAGTGAACTTCTATGCAGCCGGAAATTATCACCTGATCACACCCGGGAAGCAACAGGCAGGACTGATTGAAGAGACTGATTATCCGCTTACAGGAAAGGTTCTGTTGAAAATTCAACTCAAAAAAGCCGAAAAAATGACTATTTCGGTACGCATTCCGGGTTGGAGCAAAAAAACAACGCTTACAGTCAATGGGGAGGAAGTAACTAAACTAACGCCGGGGAAAAATATAATTCTTGAAAGGAACTGGAAGAATGATGATGCCATCGAACTCAACCTGGACATGAGGGGAAGGGTTATTTCAATGGGTGAATTTCCAAAGAACAAGGTTATAGTCATGGGACCATTGGTTCTTGCACTGGATAGCCGGCTTTCTGATCAGGCATTGGAATCAGTCATCAAACCAATTGCAGACAAGGAAGGTTATATTGAACTTAAACCGGTTGAAACAGGCCATTCTGACATTTGGATGACTTTCAAGGCTCCCTTTATGCCAGAATCCTATCTCGAAAAGGGTGCAGACCCTATTTGGGTACAACTTTGTGATTATGCTTCTGCCGGCAATGCCAGGGAAGGACATCCTTTCTTCAAAGTCTGGCTTCCCCAATTGTTGGATCCAAGATTTATTGAATAATTGAAGTAATTGTCAACATAAATTTAATCTGAAGTTGCAAAATATGCTATCGTTTATTACTTTATATAGCTGAAATGTAGTAACTTAGTATAAAATTGAACTGATTCAATTTTCGTTAATATACGAACCATGTCCTCAGATAAAGCTATTGTTTTGATTCCCGATGATATCATAAGCAATAAAATTTATTTAATCAGGGAAGTAAAGGTAATGCTTGACAGGGATTTAGCTGAATTGTATCAGGTTTCAACAGGCAATTTAAACAAAGCTGTAAAAAGAAACATGAGCCGGTTTCCTGAGGATTTTATGTTTCAACTCAATGAAAAAGAACATGAATTCTTGATATTCCATTTTGGAAGATCAAGTTGGGGTGGAACAAGAAGCTTGCCTTATGCCTTTACCGAACAAGGAGTTTCTATGTTATCAGGAATTCTGAAAAGTGAGAGGGCAATCAATGTAAATATTCAAATAATGAGGATATTTACCAGAATAAGAGACATGTTTACTGACACATTGAGCTTGAAACTTGAAATTGAAGAAATCAAAAAAAAGCTTACCAATCACGATAAGGACATCGAATTGGTATTCAGTTACCTGGATGATTTAATCAACAAACAAGTAAACAATCCACCTCGCAAACGCATCGGATTCAGAATAGATGAGCCGGATATCAATTAGAAATCACTTCTATTGTCACCCAGTCTACTGGTACTCCATGCTTTTTAGTCTTGTTTATCTCCGTTTCCGATTTCATTTCTTCAGCTCTCCCTGTCACCTAGTCTTTCTTAGCACGCCCTGTCAGCGCCAGCAATCCATTGATCACCGTCAACGGATGGGCTGGATTTCCTGCAATGTAGAGATCTACTTTATGGTTTTCCAGGAAACTTCGGTCGAGGGTTGGTGAGCCTTCGAAAATTCCCCCGCTGATGGCATCCGTACCGACTAATACGATCATTTTCGGATCTGGAGTGGAATCGAAGCAGATTTGCAACGGTTCTGCCATATTGGCTGTAATCGGTCCGGTAATGACAACTCCATCCGCATGTCTGGGTGATGCGACAAACTCAATTCCGAACCTGCTCATGTCGAACTGAACATTGTTGGCCGCATTGAGTTCCCATTCGCAACTGTTGTCGCCTCCCGCAGATACCTGCCTTAATTTCAACGAGCTACCAAACAACGAATGGAATGAATTGGGAATGATATTTTTATCCAGTTCAATGGGCTGATCGACCCCTTCCTTGATAACCAGCCTTTCCCGGACATTGGTGGATAGTTTGTAGTCTTTAGTGAAAACAACCTTTTCAGGAAACAAGCGGGCGCATTCGCCGCAAAAGGTGCATTTACCCAGATCAATTGCCACAGGCATCGCAGTGATTGCATTGGTTGGACAGCAATTCATCATTGCTTGCTCATCCACCCGTGCAAGTGAAATAACCGGCCGACCCCGGAATATCCCAGGAACCTGTACATTTCGTACATCGGGAATAAATTGCTTCCCCTGATGAAACCATATCCTCAAATTGTTAAACATAATAACGGTCTATAAGTTATTTCAATTGATCCAAAATTTTCGATTTTCGATTTTGGACTTTCAATTACACCAATCCCTTCTTGCCACCCTCTCATTTTCCCTTTGCTCCATGCCCCATGCCCCATGCTCTCTGTCCCATGCCCTCACAAATCATGTCCGCAGTAGGACAAATTGAAACTCTTGTTGCAAATTGGAAAATCGGAAATCTCGTTGTTTCTGACAGATAGTGCAAGTGCCAGCCAGTTGTGGAACGAGGGATCCTTGATTTTGTAGTGAGTCAGTTCCCCATTCGGACCGGTGATGGCGCAATGACAAATTTCGCCTCGCCAACCTTCTACCAATGCGAGGCAAAACAGGTTTTCCCCCGGATCGGATAGTGGCATAATTTCTCCTTCTGCAGGTAATTCGGCAATCAACTTTCTAAGGTATCCAATGGACTGTATCACCTCATTTTTACGTAGCTGTACACGCGAATAGACATCCCCATGGCGTTTGACAATTGCTTCGTGCAATAACTCCGGGAACAAACTATGAGGATGCGAAGTTCTGATATCTCTCAGAATACCACTGGTCCTGGCTGCCATGCCTACAACTCCAATTGCCGAAGCATCCTCGGTAGAGACAACACCGGTTCGTTCAAACCTTGAGAGCGCACTTGGCAAATTAAAGAGTTGGGTATTCATCTCCGTGAAATCAGGTTCGAATTGGTCCAGAATTTGTGACAATCGGTTCGCAAGTTCTTGTGTGAAGGGATACCGGCTTTGAGCCGGTCTGATCAGTCCTTTGGAAAGCCTGTTGCCGCACCACTCCTGCATGAAATTGACGATTGGCGTACGAAGCCTTCCAAATACAGAACTTCCCAATTGGTAGGCGATATCGGTGCACAGGGCACTTAAATCACCTGTATGGATAGCTATTCGCTCCAGTTCCAATGCCACTGTTCGTACGAAATCAATTTCCCGGGAGGTAGAATAACCGCAAAGGCTTTCCCAGACATGGGCAAAAGCAACGGAATGACCAACCACTGTGTCTCCAGCAATGCTTTCAGCCAATGTAGCCAATTGTGCAACCTTTTTCTTTTCCAAGAAAATTTTTTCAACGCCACGGTGCTGGTAACCCAATTGTATTTCCAGATGCAGGATCTGTTCCCCGTTGCACAAAAACCTGAAATGTCCTGGTTCTATGACACCTGCGTGGATAGGTCCAACACCAACTTCATGAAGCTCTTCGCTGTCGATGGAATAGAAAGGATAATTTGAAATAGTCTGCAGCAGATCATCACGATCAGTAGGATAACGAACCGGTTTGAGCCAGGGGTGATCCGTATATTTTACTCCATAATTTTCATGGATTTCCCTTTCAAATTTTTCAAAACACAAGAGTTTTGCAGAAAAAGAGGGAAGAGTGTCTAAAGGACTTACAATACAGGAAGAAAGGTGAATAGTTTGCGCCGTATCGTCCGCAATGCAGCATAATAGCCTGATCCGGCCGTTTTCTCGAATCCCGAAATAATTGACACAATGGTTTTCCGGATTCCCGGTTACTAAGTCAGTGTTCAGGTCAAAAAAAGCACTATAGTCCATTTCCGGAATACTGGAAACAGCTACCGACTGGTTATTTTTTATTTCAAGTGTTTGTATCATAAGCTGAATTATTTCACCGTTTCATCGTTTCCCCATATCCCCGTTTCATCACTTTCAGTTTTCAGTTTTCAACTCTCAACTTCTACTGCGGCAGTAGCACAATACTTTCCTTAATCAGTTGTACAAACTCAGCCGGTGGATTCAAACCCAGATAAACTGCTGCCGCAAGCAAAATAAACTGTGAAAGAGACTCCCACGGACTCGTGGCTGCAACGTGTGAATCATCGAATCCTTCTGCCGGGAGAAACAATACCTTAAAGATATTCTTGCCAAATGCCCATATAATCATGGTGAGCAGAAGGAGCACTGCAATGAGTAGAATAATCTGTCCTGTATCAAAGATTGATTTGAAAATCAGGAATTCACTGACAAAAAGCCCGGAAGGGGGCATCGCAGCTGAACTGATGAAACCAAGCAACAAGACCATGGCTCCAGTAGGGTTATATTTGAAATAGTTGCCAATATGGGTGATACTTTTGTTCTGAAAAACACGGTACAACTGGTTGTATTGAAAAAAGAGGCTGGATTTTACGAATGCATGAAGGATGATGTGCAGGATGGCAGCGTAATATCCGATGCCTCCAGCCGCTATTCCGAGCATCACAATTCCCATGTGTTCAATGCCGGAGTAGGCAAACATCCTTTTGATATTTTTAACCTTCAGCATATACACCGTTGCGACAAAGAGGGAAAGAAATGCTGCAGTTCCAACGACCAGTTTGGCCCAATGAAGCAAGGGAGTATTGGCAATTACAATGTAAAAACGAAAAATCCCGACGAATCCCAGGTTCATCAGCACACTGGCAAGCAAGGCACCCGCCGGTGCAGGAGCCGTATCCTTGGCGTCAATTCCTGCTGTGAACATGGGAACCAACCCAAGTTTGGCAGTGAATCCGGTAAAAATAAACAAGAATGCCATCCTCAGCCAGATCGGATTAAGTTCCTGGCTCTTGGCCAGCAGATTTGTAAAGGAGAGATTATCTGAACCGGCATGTTGCAGGGAAAGGCTCAAGAACAGGATTCCGATAAAAATAAAGGTGATGCTGATGGCACAAATGAAGACATATTTCCAGGTACCCTCAAGGGCAAGTTTGTTGCGGTGATGATAGATGAGCGCCGAGGCACTAAGCGTGGTAATCTCGGTAAATATCCAGGTAACGGCAATGTGGTTGGAGAGATATCCTGCGCTGATCGCCATAATGAGCAGAATCAGCGAAGCAAGGTACAAGGATCTCGATTTAGGAGATTCTTCGTGATTTTCAATATAAATATAGCTGTGGATTGCCGCCGGGATAGCAATGATACTCAGTGTAATCAACAAAAGAATACCCAAAGAATCGAAGGTAAAATAAACAGAATCGGTTGCACCAAAATGGGTGCATGCCTGGATGGTAAACCAAATTTGCCAGATCAGGAACAAACTTAGCAACGAATAGACAAACTGCTTGTTTCTGCTGAAAAATAGGCTTAAAACAACCGCAACAGATCCCAACAAATATATTACAACCATGGTTATTATCTCTTTGCGTTAATAATCTTTTAAATTACTAAGTTGATCAACGTCTACATCTTTGAAGACATCTCCAATCTTGTTCATGAAGATACCAAGGATCAGCACACTGGCAAAAATATCGAGCATGATGCCCAGGTTGACAAGAATTGGCATTTCATTACCAATCGCCAGGGAGAGCACAAATACACCGTTTTCGATGACCATGTAGCCCATCACATGGGTGATGATTTTTCGACGCGTGGCAATCAGGTACAATCCAAAAAAGAGTGTCGATAGCGCAACGACAAAAAATATCTTGTCGAGATGATCATCTTTAATCATCGTAGCAATCAGGATATTGACGACAACAATCGAAGTAGTAATAACCAGTGAAACAAAATTGGGAAGAAAAGGCTCAGCCTCCCGGGTGATGTTATTACGCTTGAGGAGATAACTCAGAAACAAGGGTACTGCCAATGACTTGAATACAATGGTCTCAAGCATGATCAGAGCCAGATTGACCGGATTGATTTCGCTCAGTTGAATGAAGACGACAAAGAACAAAAGGACTCCTTGCAGTGCCAGTACCTTGATATAGGTCATCAGCCTGTTGGCGATCGACATATAAAAAAGGGTAATGATAAAAACGATCAGCAAGACATGTATCATAGTTGCAAACTGTTTGACGATTTAAATAAATTTCTGGAGAATAAGCAATACTCCAAAGAAAATGAGCAAACTCACTGAGGTAAGTACAACAATGAATTGTGGATTGTGACTCATCCTAAACCTGGCCATAAAAGATTCGATCATTCCGATGGCAACTGCCATCAGGAACTGAATGGCGAAAAAGGCCGGGATAGCATACTGGTAAGGGATGACGCCGATAAAAAGATTCACGATCAATGCACCATAAATGGCAAATTTCAGGTATCCTGCAGTCAGGATCAATCCAAGGTCGAATCCACTGTTGTCCAGAATCATGACTTCATGAATCATGGTCAATTCCAGATGGGTCTTTGGATCATCAATAGGCATCCTGCTGCTTTCTATCATGGCAATCATCAGCAAAACAAAAGTAGCAAGGGCGGCGAGAGCATAACTGATCTGTGACCCGATATGAAGGGAAGCAAAGATCTCCTGGAAAGAGGTGTGACCAGAAAGAAGTGACAACGAACCCATCAGGATGAAAAAAGCAGGCTCAGCAAACATCGAATAGAGCGCCTCACGGCTTGCACCCATTCCTTCAAAACTGCTTCCGGTATCCAGCGCCGCAATGATGCTGAAAAATTTACCCAATGCAAGTACATAGGCAAAAAAGATAAAATCTCCATTGAAGCTAAGCACTCCTGTGGACTGACCAAAAGGCACCACCAACATGGCCATCACAATGGATGCGAAATAGATGGTTGGCGCCAATTGAAAAATAAAACTGGTCGTTTCACTGTAAACAGCACCTTTACGAAATAAACGGACTACATCCCGGATGGGTTGCCAGATACCAGGTCCTTTGCGGCCTGATGCCAGACTCTTCGTCCGGATGATGATCCCCGTAAAGAAGAGGGCGGCCAATAAGATCAGTGCTACACTCAGCATAATTACAAATGTTTGATTATTTCTAAAAATGATGTGATCTTTTCGTACAACAAGGGAATTCCAAGAACGGTCACAATAAATAGAATCCCATACAGAATATAAAACTGTAGTTTTCCATTGTTCAAAAATATGAATCTACCCATGAAATTCTTATTAAGTCTAAGTATTTTGTCAATGATACCTTTTTCCAGTTTATCGTAAGTATGGGTATAGTATTTTGAATTGCCAGGAAAGACCGACTGAATGGATTCCTCCTCTTTTTCGACAAGCAAGACAGGTGCAAACAATTTGCTGTAGGAACGGACAAATGAACTGGCTGTGTACTGCTGTTTATATGTTGGAGCCACGTACCCGCATCCCCAGGTGGCACTTTGGCTTGTTTTGATGCGAACAAGAAAGAACCGGCGTACCACATAGATGACTGTAATCAGAGAGATCAAAATCCAGGTTGCCCTGGAAATGGATTGCATAACATCAAAAACCCCGTTTTGAGACGGAAATGTTTTCCAAATTGCATTACCCGTGAAAAGTAGGAGAGGAGAGCCAAGAAGATGAACAAATTGCATCGGAAAAATTCCAATCATCACAATCATGGCTGTTAGTAAATAAGTTGGCAAAAGTTGAAGAAAAGGAACCTCTTTGCAGGAATCCGGAAGCGTTTGGCGTTCTGTTCCGAGAAATATGATACCAAAGGCTTTGGTGAAGCAGATCAAGGCAAGACCTCCTATGGATACAAGTCCTATGGTGGAAAAGATGGCAGCCAGCAGCGAAAACAAGGATCCGTTGGATAACCAGTTGTATAGTCCGGTGTACAAGATAAACTCGGAGATAAAACCATTGAAGGGAGGAAGTCCGCAAATGGCAATGGCAGCTATCAGAAACAGGATGGCTGTCTGGGGCATTCTTTTGATCAAGCCCCCCAGTTTCTCAATTTCCATGGTATGCGTTGCCTGGTAAATATTTCCGGCAGTATAAAAAAGCAAGGATTTGAAAAGTGCATGATTCAATGTGTGCAGCAACGCCCCTGCAAATCCAAGCGTAGCAAGTGTCAGGTTTCCCGATCCGGTACCTATACAGCCCAGCCCGATACCAATGCCGATAATCCCAATATTCTCAATGCTATGGTAGGCCAGCAATTTCTTTAGATTGTGCTGAATAATGGCCAGCATTACCCCGTATAATCCGGAAAGTACCGATACAATGAGGATAAGGTATCCAACCATGGTGAAATCAGTGTGGATCAAAAGAAGCATACGCAGTATCCCATAGATCCCGATCTTGATGATCACCCCCGACATCATGCCGGATACATGGGAAGGAGCAGCCGGATGAGCATAGGGAAGCCAGGTGTGAAAAGGGATAAAACCAGCCTTAATGGCAAACGCTGCAAAAAAACAGAGAAACAGAATTAGCGAGGCTGTCCCGGGAATCGTGACAGTGTAGGCTGTTATCGACTGAAAATCATAACTCCCGGTCTTGTTGATCACCCATAGGAATCCAATCATAAGAAATATTACGGAGAAATGGGATTGAATCAGGTAGTTGATTCCGGCCTTTATCGTAACTGGATTTTCATTTTCAAATATGATCAGCACAAATGAGGTCAATGCCAGAATCTCCCAGAAGATGAGAAAAACGAAACTGTTTTGTATTGCGCACAAGCTAATGACTGAGGCGTGCTGAAATAGCAACATGATACTGTGCAGGGTCAGACTGTTGCTCCTATTTCTGTATCTCTTCAGGTAGGAGAAGCCGTAAAGTGTGCCGGTTGTAAAAATCAGGTTGATTATAAGAATAAACCAACCCGAAAGCGCATCTATCCTGAGAGGTACAACCCCGGTGACAGAACTCCCCGCAAGGTTATAACTTATCGGGTTCCCCCATAAGCTTTGAAGAGCCAGATAGCATGAGATCGTTGCATTGGTCAATAACAGGCACAATGTAAGAACTCCCTTCCCCTTTGCCTTTAAAAATGGCAGAAGGAGTAAGCCTGCAAAAGGCACCAAAACAAAGAGGTTAATAAGATTCATGCAATGAGGTTAAAAATAGTGAGAACGACCATTGCAAGAATGAAAACGATTCCATAAAGTACATAGGATTGAATTCTTCCATTCTGGACGAAACTGAAATATCTGGCAGATGAAACCATTCGCTGTGTAATAGGATGAATGATGTTGAATTCAAAAAAATCTTGGTAATGAGAGATATATGATTTTTTTGCAGGAAGAATCTCTCCCTGCTCCAATTCAACGAACTCCTTTTTCTCAATTAACACTGCGTTGAATATTTTTCCTAATGGTTTAGAAAAGGACTTTCCAGTATATTGCTGCCTGCTGTTGGGTGCAACATAGCCACATCCCCACGTGGCATTGGCTCGTTCACTGTTTTTATTTTGAAAGTGTGTGCGAATCATCCAAACTATTCCGATTAATCCGGTCAGCAGGAGAGAATAAAGACTGATGTGACGGGTCGTATCGGAAATTCCCGATAATATTTCCGAATCGGGGTGCATAGGATGGATAAAAAGCAGTATTGTTCCTATCTGTTTCATGTAAAACTGGGGAATAAAGGCAATACTAAGCATTGCCACAATGATCAGATACTGAGGAATTAGCATGAGTGGAGATACCTCCTTTGGCCGATGGTGAAGGTTGGTCCTTGGCTGACCAAGGAAGATGGTTCCAAACGCCTTGGTAAAGGTCAACACGGACAATCCACCAATGATGCTTAGCCCGGCCATGGAAAGTACCAGCAGAATGATCTGGCTGATACTGTTGGTTCTAACTCCCTCTATAAGACCCGTATAGATCAGGAATTCTGAAACAAAACCATTGAAAGGAGGCAGTCCCCCGATAGCAAGGGCTCCTACAAGAAACAAAATGGCAGTTCTGGGCATTGATTTTATCAGACCTCCCAGGGTTTCCATGTTTTGGGTATGTGTTTGCTGGTAAATTGATCCTGCACAATAAAAAAGCAGGGATTTGAAAAGGGAATGATTCAATACATGCAGCAATGCTCCTCCAAATCCCAGGTAATACATTAACGCGTGGTGGGTACCAATGCCAATCAGTCCAATTCCGATTCCGATTCCAATAATACCGATGTTTTCAATGGTGCAATAAGCCAGCATACGCTTGAAGTCCCTGTGAACGGCAGCATTCAGAATGCCGTACAAACCGGATAAGATGGAAAGTGAGAGGATAATTTCTCCGAGAAGTAAGTAATCACTTTTCAGGAAGGTGATCATCCTAAGAATGCCATAAATACCAAGTTTGACGATAACCCCAGACATGATACCGGAAATGTGGGCAGGCGCAGCCGGATGTGCATGGGGCAACCAACTGTGGAACGGAATAAAACCGGCCTTGATGCCAAACCCGGTAAAAAAAAGCAGAAACAACCAGGTATTGCGGTTCGATTGAAAGTAATTTGAGATGGCATCAAAACTGAAAGAGCCTGTCTGATGGTACACCCAGATAAAACCAATGGTCAACAAAGTTACCCCAATATGCATCTGGACAAAGTAGTTGAGAGCAGCTTTATAAGTTCTGGGATTTTCATGGTCAAAAAGAACCAGCATCATGGATGTCAGTGACATAATCTCCCATACTACCAGAAATACAAACCCATTTTGGATGATACAGACAAAAATCATGGAGAGATGAAAGAATAGGAATAGAATCCAATGCAAGGAGATCCGGGCCTTGGAGAGAGTGTAATTTTTCAGGTATCCGGCACCATAAAAAAAACCGGTGAGTACTGTAAAGTTTATGATAAGAATAAACCAGGCGGAGAGTCCATCGATTCTAAGCAAGACATCACCCGCAAAATTTCCAAAATGGAGAGTCAAGGTTGACGGAGCGTAAACCAATGCCTGAATGGCAATCCAACTCGTTGATAATACAGTATAAACAATGGAAATCAAAGTTACGGGAATGCTGTATTTACTCGGCATGGATAAAATAAGGACGGCCGCCAATAGGTTTATCAGGATGGTCCCGTTGAGCAATACTGCATCTTGAAAAAATTCCACTTCTGTAAAATATGGGTTTCTATATACAAAGTAAGGG
>Ga0118677_10006729_pt1 | contig 19300 bp, 8 predicted proteins | sample AliMusrvi5mmetaG_FD_86154 | JGI IMG/M metagenome (GOLD analysis project Ga0118677, IMG submission 86154)
CGTGAACGATGTTCTGGCGACCAACATCGCGCTCACCGCCGGCCAGGATTACTTCTACACCTACTACGCTTCCAACTCCGTCGTCGGCGCATGGGCCACGCCCAGCGCGTATCTTACGGAGGGCGCCTTGACCCTCGCGGCGCCAGACGCCGCATGTGGCGCTTCGCCGACGGACACGGCCACGGTCGTGGTCTCGCGGCCCGACACCTGCACGAACGGCACGTTGACCGTGTACTACACGACGGGTGGCGCCGCGACCAACAACGTGAATTACACGGCCAGTCCGGCCAGCGGGAGCCTGGTGCTGACAGCCGGCCAGACCAGCGCCACCATCGTCATCACGCCCAAGGCGCCGTACAATCTCGGCGCGCCGAAGGATTTCACCGTGTCCCTGACCAATGGACCGTACGTGATCGGCACGCCCGGCAGCGCGACTTGCACGCTGCGGACGATCTTTGGAGACTGGGCGAAGAAAGCCCAAATCCAGTTCTCCGGCTACAACCGGACGGAGACGCTAACCAACTTCCCGGCGCTGGTCCTGTTGGGCACGAACGTCAGCGGCTTCAGTTACTCGGCCCTGGCGTCGCCTGCCAACGGCGGCGACTTGCGCTTCTCCTCCGCCACAGGCGATGAACTGAACTACGAAGTGGACAGTTGGAACACCAACGGCACGTCGTATGTCTGGGTGCAGGTGCCCGCGCTGGGGAGTTCCAACGACACCATCCTCGCCTACTGGGGCAATCCCGCGCAGACGATTCCACCGGCCTGCACGACCAACGGGGTAGTGTGGAACACAGATTACTCTCTGGTTTGGCACTTGGGCCAAACCGGAAGCGGAACGGCAAGGGAGTACAAAGACTCCACAAGCAATGCCAATGACGGGACTGGCGGCGGCGGTACGGTTTCGATGTGTCCTGCTGCGACAAACGGTCCGGCAGCCGTGGGGCAGTCGTGTGACGGCGCAGACGATTACATTGTCTCAACGAACAACGTCCAGAATTCAGCCAATTGGACCATGTCTGCGTGGATGAAATGGATGACGCAAAGCGGGCGCCCGTATTCACTGGGCGCGAATGGGCCTGTGTTTTGGGAAAACGGCGGCAATTTCGGCATAGTGCATTCGGGATCCGTAGACTGGCAGACGTCGAAAGCGATTCCGGTTGGCGTCTGGTCATACGTTTCTGTCACGCGAATTGGAAATACCATAACGCTCTATATCAACGGCATTCAGGCGGATCAGAAGACCGGTTTTTCGACAACATACACGTTCGGAAGGGCCTGTATAGGCAGGGACAAGGACGGCCCATATCCAAATGAAACTGCGCAATGCAGTTTCGACGAGACACGTGTCTCCAGCGTGGCCCGCTCGACCAACTGGGTCTGGGCTGAATACGCCAACATGGCCTCCAACACCTTCTTCAACGGGTACGGGTCGGTGGCGACGGTCGCCGCCTCGTCGATCCTCCAGATTCAGAACGGCTCCGCGCCGACGGGGACGAGTCTGGCCGCCACACAGGCGATGGTGACGGTGAGCGTGGTCAATGACGGCGGATCGGCCGCGAGCGGTTTCCTGTTCTACGGGACGAACAACGCAGGCTTGAACCTGACGTGGAGTTTTACGAACTCGCTGGGCACATTGAGCACGGGCGCCACGGTGACGAATACCATCGGCGGCCTTTCCAGCAACACAACCTACTACTTTATGGCCTATGCCACCAATACAGCCGGGGCTACCACGTGGGGCGGGGCCAGTGGCGTGCCGTTCAAGACCATGGGCGTGCCGGGCGTGAATAACGACGGCGGCGCAACCAGCATCGGCCCGAATGCCGCCACGTTGCGCGGAACGCTGAACAATGGTGTCAGCGCGAACGCAATCATCTACTGCGGCACGGACACGAACAACTGGACGTACACGAACGCACTTGGAACGGTCACGGAGGCCCAAGGCGTCTTCTCGACGAACCAGACGGGACTGGCGCGGAACACCACGTATTACTACAGCGTCCTGGTGTCGAACCAATACGGGACGGCGCAGTCGCCGGCGACCAACTTCACCACCTTGCCCTACGTCTGGATCACGGTCAGCACGAATCTGATCGAAAGCCAGGCCAACCTGTGGAACGGCGTACCGGTGGTCGTGGATGGCGCCGGCGTTGTGCTGACGCTCGGCAATTCCGCCACGTACGGAAGCCTGCCGGTGTATCAGTTCGGCAGCCTGATCGTGACCAACGGCGCGTCGGTGGCCTGCCTGTCGCAGGGGGCGATCTCGCCGTACACCGTCACCAACGCAGGTGTGGCCATCCAGTGTGCCGGCGACGTAGCGATTGCAGGCAACGGCAGCAGTATCAACGCGGATGGCGCCGGGTTTCCAGCGAATACAGGGCCGGGCCGCGCGTATGCGAGTTCGATGGGCGGCACGCACGGCGGTCGCGGCGATGCCAACACCAATGCGACGTACGGGTCCTACAAGACCCCCACCTCGCTCGGGAGCGGCGGATCGGCGACTGGCGGCGGGGCCATCAAACTCATCGTGGCCGGCAACCTAGTGGTAAACGGCCGATTGAGCGCCAACGGGAACAGTTATGTGGGCTATAACGGTGGTGGTAGTTCGGGCGGCAGCATCTGGATCACGGGTAGTGGATCGCTGGGGGGGACCGGCGAAGTGCAGGTTTCAGGCGGCGTGGGGGATTATGGAGGCATGGGTGGCGGCGGCGGGCGGTTCGCCGTGGACGATTCGGTGACCTACAACTTCCACGGCAACATTCGCGGTGCGGCCGGCAATCAAAACAGTTTGTATGGCAGCGCCGGCACAATCTACTTCTCTTCCATCGCCACGCCGAGTTTCACCGTGTTCTCCAACCAGACGATCGTGGTCGGCAACGATACCGAGAACGTGTTCGGCAATCTGACCGTGTATGGCACGCTGATCCCCGGCGGCATGGCGGCGGGCCTCGGCACAGGGGCTGTCATCCGCGCCGCAAACATCACGGTGGCCACCGGCGGCGCCATCTCGGCGGACGGTTGGGGCTTCGGCGCAGGTCAGGGACCGGCGCCAGCCACCAGTGTATGGAATGGCACCAACGGGGCGAGTCATGGCGGGATAGGCCTGTACCCTCTTGGCGCCCCGTACGGTTCGGCCACGCAACCAACCAGCATGGGCAGCGGTGGAGAAAACCTCGGCGGCGGCGGCGCCGTGAAACTGGTCGTGGCACAGACTCTGACCGTGAATGGAACCGTGAGCGCGAACGCCTTGGGCGGCAATGACCGTCCCGGCAGCGCCGGCGGCAGTGTCTGGATTGACTGCGGCACGCTGGCAGGCAACGGCAGCATCCGGGCGGATGGCGCGTTTACAACCACAGGCGCCGGCGGCGGCGGCGGGCGGATTGCGATCAAGTATGTGACCAAGGGGTTTGCCGGTCTGCCGGCGCCGGGATTCTATACCAACAAGCAGTCGATCAGTTCGACCGTCACGGTCAAGGGCGGCTACAACACCTCCGCCGACGGCCCAGAGGACGGCTCGATCTACATCCAGACCGTGCCGCACGGAGCGGTGATCTTCTTCCGCTGACCGCCGGCTCCGGGCGCATGGAAAATGGCACCTGAATGCGACGCGCAACCATCGCGCCGGGGATGGCGGTCCATAAACTGGGGGAGTTGGGCGCGAGGAGAAAATACGCGCGCAACTCCCGCAGAACACGGGAGATTCCGAGAACTGGTGAGTATTTTGGACTGGAAACCAGATTGGCAAGAAGCACGGCAGCATCACATCCGCTGGTGGCGCCGCGAATCGCTGGCGTTGCACCTGACCTGCCCGCGTGCCACGCCCCTTGCGACCGGCCCTGCGCCTCCGCCACCCGCCGATCTGCTCCGGCGCTGGACCGACCCGGTCTACCGGGTGGATGCAGCCGAACACCGGATGGCCAACACCCTTTACCTGGCAGAGGCGTTCCCCTATTTCGACGGCAACCTCGGACCGGGCAGCACCAACATCTTACTCGGCAGCGCGCCGCGCTTCGCCGAGGAGACCGTCTGGTACGACCCGTGCATCCTCGATCCGGACACGTACGGCCCCATCCGCTTCGATGCCACGCCCGCCAACCGTTGGTGGCAGGTGCAGATGGACTTGTTGCGCGAAGCGCGCCGGCGCTGCAGGGGACGCTACCTGCTCAGCGTGCCCGATCTGATCGAGAACCTCGATGTGCTGGCGGCGTTGCGCGACACGCAAGCAATGCTCATGGACCTTGTCGAACGGCCGGAGTGGGTGAAGGCGCGGCTGGCCGAGATCAACCGGGCTTACTTCGCGATCTTCGACCGCGTGTTCGATCTGATCCGCGACGAGCAAGGCGGCAACGTCTATTGCGCGTTTCATATCTACGGTCCCGGCAAAACCGCCAAGGTGCAGTGCGATCTTGCCTGCATGCTCTCGCCGGCGATGTTCCGGGAATTCGTGGTCGGACCATTAACCGAACAGTGCCGCTATCTCGACTACTCCATGTTTCACCTCGACGGCGAGGATGCCCTGCCGCATCTCGATGCGCTGTTGGCCATCAAACCGCTGAAGGCCATCGAGTGGACGCCGATCGGCGCCTCGGGCAGGATCGCCGGCAGGCCCACGGGCGGCGACCCGTGCTGGTACGACCTCTACCGGCGCATCCTGGCCGCAGGTAAAGCCGTCCAGGCGATTCAACTCAAGGTAGATGAAGTGGTGCCGCTGATCGACGCGGTCGGTCCCGACGGTCTCTTCATCGAAGTGTCGGCGCCGGACGAAGCCAGCGCCTGGAAATTGTACGAACGAACACGTTCATATTACCGGCACGAGCTTTGCCGGAAAAACGAGGGAGTAAGTGAAACATGAGAAGGAAGGCAACACGGGCGCTGATCCTGATCGCGGCGGCGCTGACCGTCTGGCAGCACCCGGCCCGGGCCGGGGAGGCGAACCCGGTCGCGCCGACGAACGCCGTCAAACCGGCGGTGGGCGAGACCGTGTCTGCGGCGGAAGGTGAAATCGACCTTCGCGGGAATATCGCCGGCCCCAAACACCGGCATTCGTACATCAACCCGGCGCAGGTCTCTCAAGACCCGGATGGTAACGACCTGGTCATTTATGCCACGGATGGCAACCCGGAGATTCAGGCCGAGTTCTGCAAGGTGATCACCAACTATTTTCCGGATAGGGGCTTGGACGCCAAGGCCGCGATTGAATTGCAGAAGCAGATCGACGCCCACTGCAAGTACTACATCGATGCGCCGGATGCTGTGCGCAAACTGATACCGGATTCGCCCTACGGGATCGGGTCGTGCGAACTGAAGGGGACTGTGTCGGTGAAGGACGGGAAGAAGGGGATCAGCGTGCCGGATGCGAGTCATGTGAACAAATATCCCAAGTGGAACAAGGCCCCGGCGGAGGTCTCGGCGAAGCTGGGTTTGCACAATAAGCCGGACGAGCCATTTCTCCCGACCGGCGATCCGCTGACGCTGAAGATCAGCGATACGCTCGAAATCAAGTGCATCCTTGTCCCGGCCGGTAAGTTCCTGATGGGGAAGCCCTATTGGATGTCCGGGCAATATGCGGAGGAGCCGCCGCATGTGGTGACCCTGACCAAGTCCTACTACATGTCGGAGACGGTCGTGGACCAGGAGATCTATGAGGCGATCATGGGGGAGCCCGCCGCGCCACCCAAGCCCTCCATCTCCATTGAAAAGAACCCCAAACTGCCCGTATTGGGTGTCGACAACCCTCACCGGGACGAATTCTTCAAGCGCCTTTCCGAAAAGACCGGGCGGAAATGCCGCCTGCCCACGGCCGCCGAGTGGGAATACGCCGCCCGCTGCGGCACCTCCAACCCGCCTTGGGGATGGCGGTACAAAGATCAGGACAGTCAGGATCCAAGCCGCAAAGGGTACTGGCATATGTCGCTGCCGGTAAAATCCAAGAAGCCGAACGCATGGGGGTTTTACGATATGATGTGCAGTTTGTGGGAGATTGTCGGCGACACGGCGCTCGCCGGCACGCTCGACATCGTAGAGACGGTCGATCCCTTCCATCCGATCCCGGCCGGCATACCGCCGGCAAAGGTGGCCCATAACGCCTACGGCAAGGAGTTCGACATCACGGAGACCTCCGCCGGCGAAGTGCCTGGAGACGAACGGGGCGGGAGCTATATGGAAAGATTCCGGATCGTCGTGGAGAAATAGGGCGAAAGGAGAACCGATGAACGTCTACGTGTGCAATAACAGCAGGACCCTTGCACGCCTGGATGTGCGTGGGAGATAAAAGGATGACGATTATGCATAGACTTATACGACTGACCTTGTTTCTGTCCGTTGGCTATGCGGCGCATGCCATTTCCGGACCGGTTCCACCTGCGACGCCGCTCGTGACAGACATCCCCATCCTGCAACTGGACACCAGGCTTCCGGTGGATCGTCGTAGTCCTGTCCCGGAGGCGGTCCACACCATGTGGCGGTATTGGGAGACCCGGCAGCCGGAAATCTTCAAACTCGATTCAGGGGAGAGTTTCCGCGCCGATCCGCTCATTCCGGTTGCTGTTGTCCGGGACAAGGGCGGCCAGCCGGTCAAGGGTTCCGACGGCAAGGTAACTTTTGAACTGCGGAAGGCCAGGGAAGAAGACAAAGGATCGCCGCTACCCGCCGCGGGGTGGCGGGAGCCGGACTATGACGACAGTTCGTGGGCACGCCGCGAAGACTCCATGGCCGAGGGGTGGCGCGGCATCTCGCTCGTCTGTGTCCGCGGCAAGTTCGCTGTTCAGGACCTTTCCAAGATTCAGAAACTTTTCCTTTCGGTCGGTTTCCGCGGCGGCATCGTCGCCTACCTGAACGGCAGGGAGGTTGGCCGGGCTTTCCTGCCGGAAGGGAAGGTCACTCCGGATACGCTGGCCGAAATGTATCCCAAGGAGGCGTATGTCTATCCCAACACATCCGGGACGCTCATCAACGAGCGTAGTGGCTGTGGCGCCGATTATTATAACTACGTCCTCACCAGCAAACAGGCTGAAATTGGATTCTGGGGGAGTCAATTTTTAAACAAGGAAAACCTGGCCGCTTATCAGAAACGCTGCCGCCGTCTGGAAATCCAGATTCCGGCATCGGCACTGCGCAAAGGCGTCAATGTGCTGGCGCTGGAAGTCCATCGTGCTCCGGCCAATGAGATCATGTGGAAGGCTCTTGCCAGCACCAAGGACGCGAACATTCTCGCCGCCAACTGGCAAGTACATCTGCGATACCTTGGAAAGGTTGCGAATTCTCTCTGGTGGAACCATGCCTCGATCGAAGACATTTGTCTCGCTGTGCCGGCCGGGACAACCGGCATCACGCCGAATGTGGGACGGCCGCAGGGTTTTCAGGTCTGGAACGAATCCATATTTCAACGGATCCTGCCGGTTCAGTACGGGGACCCGAACGAACAACTCCGCCCCATCCGGATGCAGGGCGTGAGGAACGGAACCTGTTCGGCCCAGATCGTGGCCGGTTCGTCTGGAAACATCCGCGGTTTGCGGGCGGCGGTCGGCGATCTCAAGAGCGCCGCGGGCGTAATTCCCGCGTCAGCCGTCCAGGTCGGCTACATGGGTTGGTGGAACGAGAACCTGGGTTGGCGCAACGACGCTCTGGATCCCGACCCGCCGGCGGAACTGCGGCCATTGACCAAATCCATCTTCAACCCGAGCCAGTCGATGGGGCACGTGGCCGGGGCGGTCGAAGCGATCTGGTTCACGGCCCAAGTGCCCAAGACCGCAAAAGCGGGGATCTATTCCGGCAAGGTCACGATCGGCGCCGAGGGCGAGAAAAGCGTCGAGACAACGATCGAACTCAAGGTGGTTGGCGACTGGGTCTGCCCGGATCCCGATCGGTTTACCACCTACATGGGGATCATTGAGTCGCCCGATTCGGTGGCTGCGCTGTACCATGTGCCCCTCTGGTCCGAGGAACACTGGCAACTCCTGGACAGGGTCTTTGAACTCCTGGGCCAACTGGGCAATCGCGAACTCTATATTCCACTGATTACCAAAACCATGCTCGGCAACGAGCAATCCATGGTCCGATGGATCAAGCAGGCGGATGGCACTTACAAACCGGACTTCAGCATCGCCGAGCGCTACATGGATCTTGCGGTCAAGCACCATTGGAATGTCGCATCAGCCTGCCTGGCGGTTTCTGATGGCGGTCTCGGCCAGGCCATCTGGTACTCCGGCAAACCGCGGAACCCGCCCTCGGTCTCCACGCTGGATCCGATAACAAAGACCGTCGGCGAAATGGCGACGCCCGCCTGGGGCACTCCCGAGGCCCGGACGTTCTGGAAGCCTGCTATCGAGGGGATGCAGGATCGGCTCAAAAAGCGCGGCATGGAAAAATCCATGATGTACGGCTTTGTCGTGCAAAACCAGGTGCTGGTCGAGACCATCGGCGACATCAAGTCCATCACTCCCGATGTCAAGTGGTGGGAATACACGCACTGGTCCCCGAAACGGAAAGGATCCAAGGAAGTGTGGCAGGATGTGGGGCGCACGGCGTTTGCCTTCGGGGCGCCGCTGGCGGTTTTCTGGAGTCCCGATGAAGAGAAGCAACCGCATTACGCGTGGCGACACCTTGCCAAAGACGTCTTCTTCGTGGCCGCGCCCCGCGGCAAGGCGCAGATCAACGTCGGGGAGCTCGGGGAGCTTTCGATCTTCCGCCTGACGTGCGAGAGTACGCTTCTGGCCAACAACGACGGCTTGATTCCGGAATTGGGACCCTTTTGCGGCATAGGAGAGATTGGCGCGGACTTCTGGCCCGTTCCCATTGGAGCCGGGACCGTGACCACGGGTTCACTGGGGAACCAGTCGGCTCCGGCCAAGGCTGGCGAGGTCAAGCGGCTGGACGGTCGCTATCTGGGATGGGGCTCGTTGAGCCTCGACAACACGATGGAAAGCATTCTCGGATCTGGACAAAAAGCTCCGGCGCACAGTTGCCGGTCGCAACAATTGCGCGAGTCACAGCAGGAGGCCGAGGCCCGCGTCTTTGTCCAGAATGCGATCCTTGACCAGAAAGCCAAACTCGGCCCCGAACTGGCCGAACGATGCCGGAAGATCTGCGATGACCGGACGCGCGTCATGAACTTTTGCTCCGTCTATTTTGGCGAGAACGGCGACGAGTACGGCCGCGTCTTCAGTCCGGAGCAGTGGGACGCGCAGACCGAACTGCTCTACCTGGCCGCCAGCGAGGTGGCCAAAGTGCTGACCAATTGAAGGAGGACAAATATTGATGCACAAACGCCTTAGATTTCCAAAGGGTTTTCTGTGGGGGGTCGCCGCCTCGGCCTACCAGATCGAGGGTGGGAAGGGCGAGGACGGGAAGGGCCTCTCCAACTGGGATGTGTTCACGCATACCCCGGGGAAGATCAAGTACGGGCACAACGCGGACGTCTCGACGGACCACTATCACCGCTGGAAGGAGGATGTCGACCTGCTGGCAGAGATCGGCGTCAAGGCGTATCGCTTGTCGACGTCGTGGTCTCGGATCATCCCCGCCGGTCAGGGCAAGGTCAATCGGAAGGGTCTCGATTTCTACAGTCGGCTCGTGGACCGATTGCTGGAGAAGGGCATAACCCCCTACGTGAACCTCTTCCACTGGGACCTGCCCGACGCGCTGGAGAAGAAACGGGGCTGGCGGTCCAAGGAGACGTCCTACGCGTTCGCGGATTACGGGACGGTGGTGTTCCAGGCGCTCTCCGACCGCGTCAAGGACTGGATGATGTTCAACGAGATGAAGTGCATCTATGAACTGTCCTACGGCACGGGCGAACTCGCGCCAGGCCTGCGACTGCCGAAGCGGGCGCAATACCAGGCACTGCACAACCTGATGCTGGCCCATGGGCTTGCCGTGCAGGCCCTGCGCGCCAACGGCAAAGGCCGCAACCGGGCCGGGCTGATCAATGCCCTGGCCGGCGTCATCCCGGAGACCGATTCCGCAAAGGATGTCCGGGCGGCGGAGAAGTGCTGGCTGGAACGGAACGCGCTTTTCTTCGAGCCGTTCTTCTATGGGAAGTACCCCGAGGGATCCTTTGGAGAAGGCGAGGAACCGGACGCCACGGCGGACGAGATGAAGATCATCGCCGCGCCGATCGATTTTGTCGGGATCAATCTCTATGGCGCGAACAGGGTCGCGCATGACAGCGGGGCCAGGAACGGGTATCGGGAACTGCAACCGCCGATGATCTCCCCCTTCACGACGATGCGATGGCCGATCACCCCGAAACTCATGTACTACGGGGTGAAGTTTACGAAGGACAACTATGGGCGCCATGCGAAGGCTCTCTATATCACCGAGAGCGGAGCGGCGTTCGTGGACGTGCTCGGGCATGACGGCAAGGTACACGATTTCGGGCGCATCCAGTTCTTGAAGGACTACCTGGCCGAACTTCATCGCGCGATTCGCCAGGGATACGAGGTGAAGGGGTACTTCCTCTGGTCGTTCATCGACAACTTCGAGTGGGCCATGGGGTACACGCACCGCTTCGGCCTGGTCTATTGCGACTGGCCGACCCTGCGGCGGATCCCGAAGGACAGCGCGTTTTTCTACCGGGATGCGATCAAGAACAATGGATTCACGTACGATGCCCGGAGAGACGCTTATCAAAGTTGGTTGGACCAGTTGAATCCGCTCTGATGCCACAACCGGATGCCGCATGTTGCTTGCCTGATCTTTCACGAAAGGAGTGATTTCATGGGTGGAGTCAATCGCGCGGCGTACCTGATGATCGTCGGCATGTTGTTCATTGGCCTGCCTGTTGTCACAGGGGAAGTCATGTTGGAAAACATCCACGGAACGACGGATCAGGCTGGGCTTCAGAGAGTGGATGCCCGTTCGCAAGAGGAGAATGGGCAGAGGAAGTACGCACATCCCGGCGGGTATGATTTTGAACAGATTTGCACGGAAACACGTGGCCTGGGGGCGTCTACCATCTTCCTTGTAGCCTCTGCCTTCAAGCCGGTGAAATCGCAGAAACCCAACGCCTGGGGCTTTTACCAGTGGATCGGCGATTATCATTATTGGGAGGGGACCAACGACAAACAGTTTGTGGACTTTAAGGACGTTGTGGACCCCGACTATCCGGCCACCAAGAATCAACAATGGATCATGGTAGGCGGCTGGCACATCGGCGAGATCGAATATAGCAACGGCGGCGAGGGGCGCTACCGCATCGTCGTGGAGGAGTGATCCTCCATGCTTTTGCGGCGGGTTCCCAAAGGGCGGCCGCTCCGCCGGCCGCCGTAAGTGCGAAAAGAGGTTTTCGGTTAGGTTTTAAGGCAAAAAGATGACAATGAGCACGAAGATGAAGATGGCGGCGGCGGCGGTAATATTGGCAACAGGCCTGGTGGCCTGTCAGGCCACGGCCGCGCCTGCAACTGAGCCAGTCGCGTCGACTGGCTCAGGGCAAGTGATTCTCGTGGGGAAAAACGAACGCGATCTTGTGAACCCCGGCACGATCTGGCGCTATGCCGAGACCTGGCAGACCGATGTGGCTCGCACGGAAGGCAACGAACTGGTCCGCGTGGAGCCGTATGTCTGGCGCAAGCCGGCGCCGGGCGGCACCCCAAGAAAGGGGCCTTTTGTGGTGGCGACGACGCAGAAGATCATTGGTTCTGCCTTTCCGCCGACCGAGTGGCGGAATGTGGATTTCGACGACAGCGCGTGGTTGCGGCAGGATGGAACCGGCGAGAAACACTACCGCAGTCTGGCCCTGGTCTGCCTGCGCGGGAAGTTCGAGGTGCTGGACACGCGCAAGGCTGCGGATTTGAACCTGGAGTTGAGTTTTCAAGGCGGAGCGGTGGCCTATCTCAACGGTCAGGAGATCGGACGCGAAGGACTGCCGGCGGGAAAACTCACGCCCGAAACCCTCGCTAATGACTATCCGAAAGAAGTGGATGAGAGCAGCCGCAAGGACTGGTTTGGCTTGATCCCGCAGGTCCTGCCGAAAGGCGCCGACGATGCCACCACGAAACGATATCAACAACGGTTCCGCACGCTGAACGCGAAAATCCCGAAATCGCTGCTGCGAAAAGGGATAAATGTGTTGGCGATCGAAATTCACCGTGCGCCGGCGCATCCGGCCATGTTCACTGAACTGGGGGCGGATTGGGCTGGTCAGGTTGACTCGCAGAAGGACTATGTCTGGAACCGGTGCGCGGCGTACAGCATCCGGTTGGCGGCGCCCGGCGCTGCGGGCGGCATTGTGCCCAACACGGAGCGTCCGAAGGGGCTGCAAGTCTGGAACGCCTCAACGACCATGCGATTACGCCCGAGTCTTTTTGGCGATCCGAATGAGCCGCTACGCCCCGTGCGGCTGGTGGGATTGCGCAATGGCACCTATGCCGGGATGGTTGTGGTGAGTGCGCCGAATGCCATCCAAGGGTTCAAGGCAAGTATCTCGGCCCTGCAAAACAAGGGGGGGGGCGCGCTGCCTGCGGATTCGGTGAAACTGGGGTTTGCGAAGTGGCATTACTTTGCTGGTGATGGCACACCCGGCGGTCCCTGCACACAGTTTGACACGCTGGAACCCGGCGCTCCCGCCGAAGTGCCAGGGGATTTACCGCTCTGGAGGACCTGGAGCATTATTTCGCCGGCCTATAAGTGCGCCATGCAACCGGTTTGGATCAGTGTCCGAATCCCGCGTGACGCCAAACCCGGCGCCTATGCCGGCACACTTTCCATCGCGGCCACGGGAGAAAAAACGGTGGAAGTTCCGGTGCAGGTTGAAGTGGCCGGCGAATGGGCGCTGCCCGATCCCAAGGACTTTCATTTCATGGTCGGAATGTACGAAAGCCCGGAATCGGTGGCCTTGTATTACAACGTTCCGATGTGGTCGGAGGAACACTGGAAACTGCTGGACCAGGTCTTCGCGCTGATGGCCGAGGCAGGCGTGGATGACCTCCACATCCCGTTGCTGGCGAGGAGCAACCTCAGCAATGATTACTCCATGGTGCGCTGGATCAAACAGGCAGATGGGACGCACAAACCCGACTTCCGCATTGTGGAACGATACGTGGAGCTGGCTGCAAAACACCTCGGAAAGAAACTGATGGTCGTGTTCTGGGTTCATGACTGGCCGTTCTACCGGTCCGAAATGACAGACGGTCTGTGGACGGGCCTGAGAAGGAAGCCGGGCGGAGACTTGCCCTTGCCCTGTACAGAAGTGGATCCGGCGGGCAAGCTTGGCGAGATTCAGGCGCCGCAGTGGGGCACGCCCGAAGCCATCACATTCTGGAAACCCGTTATCGAAGGATGCACCAGCCTGATGAAGAAGCGCGGTATGGAGAAAACAATGCTTTTCGGGACGCTCACCGATGCCCGGATGCCTGACAAGCTTATGGCCGACTGCAAGACCTTGGCGCCGGATGTGCTGTGGTACATGCGCGTCCACCGCAACTATTGCAGCAATCGCATCGGCTATCTCAACTGGGCGCAATGGATTCTTTCCGGGGCGGATGTGATGACGGTAAATTTCGATCCGGAACAGGCGGACAGCCGTTATTACCGGTGGCGGTCGCCTGCGAATAATATCCCGATGCGGGTAACGACCGGCGCCTGGCTCATGAATCCACCCGCCAACCCTGTCGTCTTCCGGCTGGCGGCGGAGACGGTGATGCTGCGCGCACCGGAAAATACCGCCGTGCACGGCATCGGTTGTCAAGGTGCGGATTATTGGCCGGTCCTCAAGAAATCGGAAGACAAGAATGTTATTTGTGATTCCCTGCTCGAACGTTACACCGGTGACGGCGGCATCGATCAGTCCATGGCCACATACGCGTTTTTCGGACCCGGCAAGGACGGTCCTGTGCCGACGGCGCACCTGCGACTCTTCCAGGCCGCGCTCCAGGACTTCGAGGCGCGCATGTTCGTGCAGGACGCGCTGCTGGACCATGCCGACAAACTGGGGCCGGATCTGGCGCGCCGGTGCAAGGAAACCTGCGATGAGCGGACGCGGCAATTCCACCACTATTCCGCATGTACCACCTGCATCGGATCCTATTCGTACATCTTTTTCGATTCGACCTTCAACGAAGAGTGGTACGACAAAAACACCGCACAATTGTGCAGGCTCACGGCGGAGGTTGCCAAGGCGCTGGGCGCCAGGTAGATGATTTAGATACGATGGTCCGCCGCCTGCGCGGCGAAAACACGGAGGAAACATGGGTATCCGCAAGAATTGCTGGCGCGACCGGTTCGGACCGACCGAGACGATCCAGCGCGTGCGGCCGAAGGAAAGCCGCGCCTACATCGTCAATCCGCACCGCGGCACCACCACCTTCCAGCGTTTCAACGGCGACCCCGTGACGCAGGACTGGACGTGGGACGACCGCAAGGGGCCGTTCGAGTTCGCGCCGGTCGCGGGCGACCCATCCCGGCTGGTCAACGAGCGGTATCCGCACACCACGCTCTCCTATTGCCGCTGGATCTGGGCGGACATCGAAACGCAAAAGGGCGCGATTCGGTGGGATGTGTTCGACGGCGCGCTGGCTGCCGCTCGCAGCCACGGCCAAACTTTGCAGATGCGCGTACAGCCGTTCATTGGCAACGATACGCCGGAATGGTACTGGACGCTGGGCGCTGCGGCCGATCCCGCGCAGTTGGCCAACGGACAGAAGCACCCCGATCACAACGATCCGCGCTACATCGAGCACTGGGGCGACATCATCCAGAAGCTTGGCGCACGTTACGACGGCCATCCCGATCTGGAGAGTTTTGACATCGCCTATGGTGGACCCTGCGGCGAGGTGGGTGGCAACTGCACTCCGGAAACCACGCGCAAATTGGTGGACGTGTACCTGAATGCCTTCCGCAAGACCACGCTGCTCTCCATGCTCGGCACGGAAGGTTGCGCCTATGGTGCGACGATGCCGGATCGCGCGCTCGGTTGGCGCGCGGACTGCTATGGCGACCTGCGCCATGAAGGCAAAGGCATCGTTCCCGATCACCTCTGCTGGAACCATAGTTACGATTCGTACCCCATGGATGTAGTGCGTAACGGCGTGGCTGAGGCCTGGCGCAAGGCGCCGGTGACCTTCGAGACCTGCTGGACCGTGTCATGGTGGCATGAGCGGCACTGGGACATTGATTTCATCCTTGAGCAGGGCTTGAAGTATCACCCCACGGTCTTCATGCCCAAGTCCTCCTTCTTCCCGGAGGAATGGCGTGACAAACTCGACGCATTCGACCGGCGGCTTGGTTATCGGTTTGTGCTGCGGCAGTTGCAACTGCCGCTAGCCGCGAGCGTCAACGTGCTGTTCGAGGTGCGCGTGCTGGTGGACAACGTGGGGGTTGCGCCCATCTATCGTCCATATCGCCTGGCCTACCGGTTTGTGCAGAACGGCGTGGAACGCGTCGTCGAATCGGCGCAGGACATCCGGACCTGGATGCCCGATTTGAACTGGTTCAGCGAGACTGTCGCGCTTCCGGCCGGGTTTCAGCCCGGCGATGTGGAAGTGTCCGTGGGGATCGTGGATCCGGTCACGCGCCGGCCGGTTGTTCGTTTTGCAATCGAGGAAACAACATCGGGTGGCTGGCATCCGATGACGAAGCTGGAAGTTGTCTGAACCGCAGCGAGGAGTGGTTGTGAAGGCAAAGCTCGTTGGCAAGTCGTCCGGATATGTTGGCCCCGTAGCGCTTTGCACGCGGAACAAGGGTTCGATGGGGCGGCGGAAGCTTGCCTTTGCTGGCGCGTCTTACAAGTTCGTGCACTGCGTGCGCTGGCGTATGGCGATGCCTTCGAGAGTCGTTGCATGAAAGACAAACCATGAATTCACGCGAACGTTTTGTAACCGTGCTCAACAAGGGTGTGCCGGACCGTGTGCCCGTGGATTACGATAGCAACCCGGACATCGACGGCCGGCTGAAGACACACTTCGGTCTTGCGGCCAACGATAGCACGGGACTGCGCCGCGCGCTGGGCGTCGACATCCATGCTGTCTGGCCGCGTTTTGTCGGTCCATCCCGTTACGCCGATATCCCCGCGCGCGGCATCAAGGTGGACGAGTGGGGCGTCCATCGCCGCTGGGTCGAACACTCTTCCGGGGGGTATTGGGACTTTTGCGATTTTCCGCTCTCCGAGGCTTCCGAGGAACAGGTGGCCGCGTGGCCCATGCCGTCGCCCGACGAGTTCGACTATAGCGGTGTGGCGGATCAATGTCGCCGGCTGCGGTCGTTTGCTCTATATGTCGGACACGCTGGCATTGGCGATGTCATCAATTCGAACGGCATGCTGCGCGGCATGGAGCAGTCGCTGATTGATTTGGTAACCGACGAACCGGCCGGGTTGCTGCTGGCACGCCGGCGCATCGAGGTCCAGGTGGAAATGCTTCGCCGCATGATCGAGGCTGCCAAGGGAGCGATTGACTTTGTCTGGATGGGGGAGGATCTCGGCACGCAGATTTCCCCCATGATCAGCCTCGAAACCTACCGCCGCCATCTACGGCCCTTGCATCAGCGCGTGGTGGACATGGCGCACTCCTTCCATCTGCCGGTCATGATCCACACCTGCGGCGCTAGCAGCTGGGCCTACGAAGATTTCATTGAGATGGGGATTTCGGCTGTGGATACGCTCCAGCCCGAGGCCGCCAATATGTCGCCGGAATACCTCAAGAAAACCTTCGGCGGCCGTCTGGCGTTCCACGGCTGCATTTCGACCGCTGGTCCGCTCGCCACCGGCACCGTGCAGGAGACCGTTGATTATTGCCGCCGCACACTTGAGATCATGATGCCGGGTGGCGGGTATTGCTTTGCGCCAACCCATCAGATCCAGGACAACACCCCAACCGAAAATGTGTTGGCCATGTACGAGATGGTTAGAACCTGCGGTGAGTACAGTCCTTCGACGGTTGGCTTGTTGTAGTGTGGGCGACTTGCCGGTGGTGCCGACCGGCACGATTCCTTCCACGCCGGAGGCGATTTGCCAATAAATTACATCGCGCCACGAGGTGGCGCTCCTACAATTTATTGGCGTTTCCGTGCCTTCAGAAGCTGGCAGGCACTGGCTGCGGCGACGATTTCTTGCCAGGCCGGGCGAATACCAGATGTCTGACCGTCTCGACGGACGCGGACAGAACCACGCTGACCTCCAGCCCGTTGACCTCGATGCGCGCCGATTTTGCGATTTTTCCGATATCCGGGTTCTTCAGCCCCTGCAACATCATCACGGCCTGGAGTCCGACCAGCGCCTGCTGCGTCTCCAGCGCCGCCGCGGGAGTGCCCTCCTGCAGGACGGCTTTCGCATGCACCTCCGCTCCGTCCGAACTCACCGCCAGCCGCAGGCTGTCGCCAGACGACAGCGCGACTGCCAGCAGTTGATCGGCCACGATTTCCTTTAAATCCACCGCAACGATGCGCAGAAAGGCATTGGTGTCCGCCGCCGCCAGGCGCCGGAAGCGCGGCAGGGTCGCGAGCGTCGGCGCCTGGCCATCCAGCGCATTCAGCGCCTGCCGCAACGCCGCTTCGCGACTCGCCAGCAGCACCAGGTTCGACGACACCAGGCAAACGCTCTGGCGTTCCGACCCATCCGCCTTCACCCCGCTCCAGTTCAGGATCGTATGCCGGCCGTAGGACGCGGTTGCAGACGGCTGGTTGCCAGCCAGCATCGCCGACAACTTCTGGAGATCCCAGTTGCCGCGCAGGTAGGCCACGCCGCCCTGCGCCTCGCCCCCGGCGCCGCAAACAGTGATCGCGACCAGATCGCGCCGAACGTCGCAGGCGAATGCCGCCTCGAAAACCTGAAGATCCGCTTCCTGCGGCGAACCGGCCAGGGCCGTGAGCAGTTCCCTGCCCAGCGGCGAGTCGCGGAGCGCCTTCACGTCCAGGTGCACACGGCCCTCGTGCGGCAGGTGGCTGTGGACGTCGACGCGGCGCCCGGCGCGGTTGAGGAGGAGGTTCAACACCGCGCCCTCGGCATCCTCGCGCAGCGCGCCCTCCCAGGCGTAGTAGAGTCCCTGCGAGGCGTTCGCGGTGCAGCAGTGCATCACCCAGGGATCGGTGACGACCCCGGGCTTGGACATGCCAAAGAACACGCCGACGCTGCGGTTCACCACGTCGTCGGTGGACTCGAAGCTGGCCGGGTGCTCCGTCTGGCGCGGCAGCTCGGGCTGGTTGGCGCAGAACGCCGCCAGCGCGGGGCCGTCGGTGATCTGCTGCTCGGCGAGCTGGTTCCGCACCAGCGCGTCCACGTCGTCCCAGTAGTCGCCCGCCCCGGCATCCGTCAGCCGGATCGCGAGCGCGGCGAGGTCGCCCAGCGCGCAGCCCTCGCAGGCGCTGATGGGCGGGTAGGTGTTGATCCAGCCCATGCGCGGGATGCCCTGCGTGAGGGTGAACTCGTAGGCGGACCGCACGAACTCGAGCGCGCGGTCGTCGCCGCAGGCCTGGGCATAGTACAGCAGGCCCCGCAGCGCGATGGCGCGGGCGTGGAAATGCACGGTCCAGTGGCCGAGTTGGCTGCCGTCGCGGAAGGGCGCGTCCGGCGCGAGCTGCACGGCCGTCGGGTTGGCGGGATTGATCGTGAGCGTGCCGCCCCAGAACTTCGGCAGCATCACGTAGCGTGCGAGGCGCGTCGCCAGCTCGCGGGCGACGGGATCGCCGGTGAGGGCGTAGGCCTGGGCGGCGGCGTAGATCTGGTGGCCCTGGAAGCAGGTGACGGAGCCCTCGGGACCCTCGCGGTCGCGCGTCGCCTCGGACGTGTCGATCCAGCCGGAGCGCGGGAAGACGAAGCCGTCGTGCCAGCCGCCGCGGTGCGGGTAGTACGAGTAGTCGTCGTGGTCCACGGCGATGCGCCGCAGGCCGCGGATCAGAGAGGCGCGTGCCGCGGAGGTGTCCGTGCCATTGACGGCCGACCACGCGGCGAGGGCGCGGATCATGCGCGCCACGCCCCAGACGCTGGCGAAGTCCTCGGCGCGGCCGGTGCCGTAGAGCTCGGCGCTGTTGTTGTAGATGTTCCGCCACGGCCGTTCCGGCGTGTAGCGGTCCCAGTACAGCCCGCGGTCAATGCGGCTGAGGAGCTCGGCGCGGTAGTCCTGCTCGGCTCCGGCCCGGAAGTCGGTGCCGCCCATCAGCCGCATGAGCGGCAGGGACTCGGCGAACTTGGCGTCGAGCGGGATGTCGGCGGACCAATGGCGCAGGACCGGGGTGCGGGCGTTGAAGTGGATCAGCCCGAACATCGTCCGCAGCGCCGGGTCGAGCGTGTTGAGCATGCCGCGCGCGGCCAGGCTGGCGCGCTCGGCGAGGTCCAGCGTGTCGGGCACCTCGCCGGCGGTTTCTTGTTTCC
>Ga0118677_10006730_pt1 | contig 19298 bp, 17 predicted proteins | sample AliMusrvi5mmetaG_FD_86154 | JGI IMG/M metagenome (GOLD analysis project Ga0118677, IMG submission 86154)
GCGCTATGCAAGAACAAAATGCTGTTAAATAACATAATATCAAGATGTTGTACCAATCAGGGTCTCTATAAATTGGGGTCGGTCACGCTAAGTCCGACAGACTCCTAGGTTCATCAGGGTCCCCCCTTCGCCCTTGACGTCCCCGATCTTCTTGAATATCTGCTGGGATTTTTCGTAATATTCGACCGCCTTGGCGTATTGGCCCCAGTGCCGATACACGACCCCCAGGTTGTTGAGGGTATTCCCTTCGCCCGCCACGTCCCCGACCTTCCTTGCCATCCCTAGGGACTTTTCGTAATATTCAACCGCCTTGGCGTATTGGCCCCAGTCCTTATACACGAGCCCTAGGTTGTTCAGGGTAGAGCCTTCGCCCGCCACGTCCCCGATCTTCCGCTTAATCTGCAGGGACTTTTCGTAATACTCGACCGCCTTGGTGTATTGACCCCAGTCCATATACACGAGCCCTAGGTTGTTCAGGGTATTCCCTTCGCCCTTGACGTCCCCGACCTTCCTTGCTATCTCTAAAGTCTTTTCGTAATATTCAACCGCCTTGGCGTATTGGCCCCAGTCCATATACACGAGCCCTAGGTTGTTCAGGGTAGAGCCTTCGCCCGCCACGTCTCCGACTTTCCTTTTAATCTGCAGGGACTTCTCGTAATACTCCAGCGCCTTGGCATATTGGCCCCAGTCCTTATACGCGTTCCCTAAGTTGTTCAGAACCTTCCCTTCGCCCGCCACGTTCCCGATCTTCCTGTCAATCTGCAGGGAATTTTCGTAATACTCGACCGCCTTGGCGTATTGGCCCCAGCTCTTATACACGCTCCCCAAGTTGTTCAGGGATTGCCCTTCGCCCTTGACGTCCCCGATCTTCCTGCTAATCTGCAGGGAATTTTCGTAATACTCGACCGCCTTGGCGTATTGGCCCCAGCCGTAATACACGTTCCCCAGGTTGTGCAGGGATTGCCCTTCGCCCTTGACGTCCCCGAGCTTCTTGAATATCTGCAGGGACTTCTCGTAATACTCCAGCGCCTTGGGATATTGGCCCCAGTCCCGATACACGTTCCCCATGTTGTTCAGGGTATCCCCTTCGCCCTTAACGTCCCCGAGCTTCCTGACAATCTGCAGGGACTTCTCGTAATACTCGACCGCCTTGGGATATGGGCCCCAGTTTGAATACACGAGCCCCAGGTTGTTCAGAGTATTCCCTTCGCCCTTGACGTCCCCGATCTTTCTCTTAATCTCCAGGGACTTCTCGTAATATTCGACCGCCTTGGCGTATTGCCCCCAGCCGTAATACACGACCCCCATGTTCATCAGGGTTTGCCCTTCGCCCTTGACGTCCCCGATCTTCCTTGCTATCTGCAGGGACTGCTCGTAATACTCGACCGCCTTGGCGTATTGGCCCCAGTCCTTATACACGAGCCCCAGGCATGTCAGGGTATTCCCTTCGCCCTTGACGTTTCCAATCTTCTTGAATATGCGCAAGGCTTCTTCGTATTTCTGTACGGCTTTTTTCATATCTTCATTGGAGCGGGCTTTATCGCTCAGAGCATTTGCTTCATTATAGAGCCGTATCGCATCCGCACTCGACTGGCCCATCGAAGGTGATGAAAGAAGGCAAAGGACAAACACCATTGCCGAAATGATCGTGATTGTTTTCGACATACCAGCCTCCTGACAGGAATCAAAACTCAGTTCGATTATCCCCACAGGATAAACGGAGCCAAAATGTGCTGTTTAAGACAGTTCCAGTGAATAAGGTTGATGATCGCTTGTTGTTGAGCAGCTACTCTCTTGATAAAGAGTAAACTTGTTATAAAAACACTTCAATCAAAATTATAGCCCCCAATCTCTAGATTTTTATTGAAGTTCATATAATCAAGGTAATTGAGGTTCAGAAAAGGCCACTTTTTTTGATATGTAAACATCGGTAAATCCCGTCATTAAGTTCTTAAGTTGCTGAAAGGTATGGTGAAAATGGCGTGAAACCTTGCTGTGGGCAGGCCTCTCACGGCGGAGACACCGGTTCGAAACCGGTTGGGACTGCCAAAGATTTTAGTGGCTTAGAGATGACACCGCCCATTTTCCCCCAACCCTTTCTCCCGTTTTTTGAGGCCCCCTTTGTAGCTGGTTTTCCTATATGAATGGAAAATCTCAATCTATTGCTCTTCTAAACACTTCTAATAACGATTTTTGTAATATCGATATGTTGTAACGAGATGCACTGTCTTTTTTTACAAGATCGTTTCTCTCCGCAGTCTTGATCGAATTCTAATTGACAGGGCAATCGGCGCAATACTAAGTTCACATTAGGTTGTAAAACATTTGCAGTTGATGCTCTTCAAATGACCGATTCAGTGGAGGAGGAAATAAATGGTTACTGGAAAGAAAACCCTCTTAACTTGGGTGTGTCCACTGCTGGCTTTGTCCATGCTCCTGCTTGTGATGATAGTTGTCCTCCCAGCAAAGAGCGGTGCAGCCATAAGTGAACAACAGGCGCACGCCATCGGAGTCGATGCCTATCTCTACTTCTATCCGCTCATAACTATGGATGTGACTCGCAAACAACTTACTAATGTCGAGTCAGGCAAAGAGGTGGGGCGTGGCCCGATGAACATGTTCGTAAATATTCCTGAATACCCACCGGCGAACTTGAAGGTCGTCGTCAGACCCAATTTCGATACCCTCTATTCTTCAGCATGGCTAGATCTCACCAAAGAACCAATGATTTTGTCCGTCCCGGACACTGGTGGTCGCTATTATCTCCTTCCAATGCTCGACATGTGGACAGATGTGTTTGCATCCCCAGGATGGCGCACCACTGGGACCCAAGCTGGCACTTTCATAATCTTGCCTCCCGGTTGGCGGCCGGAAATCAGAAATCGTCTTATAGAAGAATTCAAACTCCCCAATGACACACAACGCATCTACGCTCCAACTCCTTATGTATGGATTATAGGTCGCACGAAGACGGACGGCCCAAAGGACTACGATGCGGTTCACAAAATCCAGGCGGGATTTAAGATCACGCCACTGTCACTCTTTGGCAAGCCCTCAGAACCGATTCAGGTCAAGATCGACCCTACGGTTGACATGAAAACACCTCCTAAGGTTCAGGTCGACACAATGTCTGCTGGTAAGTTTTTCGCCTATGCTGCGGAACTCCTGAAACTTCATCCGCCACATTACACGGACCAGCCAATCATAGAGCTGATAAAACATATCGGCATCGAGCCCGGAAAAAGTTTCGACATAGACAAACTCGACCCGACCGTAAAGAAGGCTCTTGATGGTGTGCCTGAGCAAGCTCAAAAGCTAATGCAGTGGAAGATTCCCAGTCTAGCGAAGGTAGTGAATGGTTGGTCAATGAACACCGATACGATGGGAGTGTATGGGAATTTCTACCTCAAACGTGCCATCGTTGCGCAGATGGGCCTCGGAGCTAATCTGCCAGAAGATGCTATTTACCCGATGAATCTCTACGATAAGACGGGAAAACCGCTGGAGGGAGTGAATAATTTCACGATCCATTTCGAGAAGAATGAGCTTCCTCCTGTGGACGCATTCTGGTCTATCACCCTCTATGACCAGGAAGGCTTCCAGGTCGCAAATAGCCTTAACCGGTTTGCTCTGAGTAGTTGGATGCCCTTCCATTACAACCCAGACGGTTCTCTGGACCTTTATTTCCAAAATGAAAGCCCGGGAACGGGTAGAGAGTCGAACTGGCTTCCAGCTCCGAAGGGGTCATTTAATCTAACCATGCGGCTTTACGCCCCGAAGCAGGGAGTCCTTGTCGGCAAGTGGGATCCACCGCCGATCGTAAGGGTGCAGGAACTTCCGACGATAACGGGAGGCCAGTAAAGCAAGACGCGGATGTCATGATCTGATGGTGATTGCGCTGAATTTTATTCATAAGTTACGGGACCGAAAGGGACTCCTACGAAGTTGGGAGATCCCTCTGGGCGTTGCTTCTTTCGCTGCACTCATGGCTACGAGGCGTTATATACTTAACGGAGTGTCAAAAGATGCGGGCGCTTAGGAGTGGATTGATCTTTGAGGAGGATGGAACCGCAGTAAGAGAAATACTCGCAGAATGAAGCGCACAAGTAGATTTTTCCCCTGGCGCCGGTAATTCGGCAAGAATATACGATCCCCATTAGGGACGCTTTTCAAAAGGAGTACGCTGTGACACTGTTCATGGGAACTTTCACCAGCCTCTTGGCAATCGTTATGCGCTCCCGTTTCTCCATCGCAATAGCGCTTCTCCTGACGCTGTTGACCTGCGGAAACATTGCAGGCGCAGCCCAAGCAGTTCATCCTCTGGCCCCGCCGGACACTTCAAGTCCGAGAGCAACACTCAATACCTTTCTAGAAGAAATGAACAAAGCAGTAGCAGCCTATACGGCCGGCTACAGAGAGCAAGCCTTCGATTTTCTCAATCGCGGTGTGCATTGTCTCAATCTAGATAACGAAGCACCCGCCACAAAACCTGTCCTGGGTTTGTATTCTGCTCTGTACCTCAAAGAAACACTTGATCGGATTGATTTCCCGCCTCTTGAGGAGATTCCTGACGCAAAAACCGCTGAAACCGAGAAGTTGACAAGCTGGACGGTGCCTTACACTGAAATCACGATTGAGGCTGTCAAGGGCGAAAATACCCAGAAGCGATTTCTGTTTTCGCCAGAAACGGTAAAAGCGTCGGAAGAATTCTACAATAAAGTCATGTCGCTGCCGTACAAACCTGGTGCCGAAGGAGCTCTCTATGAGCAATTGACTTCTTCTGCGGGACCGATTGTTTCTAAAGAGCTTATGGATCGGCTTCCGTTATGGATGAAGGCACGAATCTTTGGACAAGCTTTGTGGCAATGGACAGGATTGATTCTGTACTTCCTGGTCGGTGCAGTGGCTGTGCTGCTCGCATTTCGGTTTGTTCTTAAAGTGCTAGGCATCCTCGACGCGAAACTCAATTCAAGCCTCACCGATTCGTTAGGTGGTCTTGTCATACCCATCATACTAGTCCTGTTTGCGGAGACGGGTCTCTGGTTTGTCGTATATGGTCTGCACTTTCGGGATTCCGATACGTATTTGGGCATAGCTTTCGTATTCTTGTTGATCTCCTATGGCTCGAGGATGTGGTTCGTAGGGGCGATCCTTAATCGAGCCGCGGGATTTGTTATCGCCGTGGCCAGAATTGAACCAATGGGTATGCATGCCCAACTCATACGCTTCGGATTTGATGTTGTAACCGTCGTAATTGTTATTGGCGCCGCCATCCGATTGGGGGCTCGCTTGGGTCTGCCTACGTACTCTTTGGTCACGGGATTAGGTGTCGGCGGACTGGCCGTGGCTTTGGCCGGGCGAGAAGCCCTATCAAATTTGATCGGAACTATTGCCATTCTCTTGGATCGGCCATTTAAATTGGGCGATTTCGTTGTACTGGGAGAGGGAGATCGAGGCACAGTAACAGAAATAGGTCTCCGCAGCACCCGTATTAAGAGACTCGACGGAATACTCGTGTCCATCCCCAATGCCAATATAGCAAATATGAAGGTTGTCAACGAAAGTGCTCCGCTGACCGAATCTCAGATTAGTGTACCCGTAGGAGTAGCCTATGGATCGTCTGTGAAGGAAGTGGAACAGGCATTGCTCACTGCGTGTCAGGGGTGTGATTACGCGGTTCCTGAACCCGCTCCATCGATTAGGCTTGTGAGTTATGGTGATTCGGCAGTGCAATTTGAGGCACTGGTCTGGATCATTCAGCCGGAATTCAGGGCAAAGGCAACAGATCAGATAAACCGAGCTATTGGCGAGGAGTTCGAAAAACGGGGAATCGAGATGCCCTTTCCCCAGCGGGAGGTCCATATTCGGTCGACGACATAGGTGTCTTCAGAGCATGTTAACTCTTGCCTAATATCAGAATTGGGAGCACCTTTAACGTTAACTTATTCAGTTTTTTGGCTATTTGTCACACTCATAGAAAACGACGCATTGGAGCCCTTCGCTGTTTGTCAAAAACCTGTCTCACATGCTTAAACACCACGACAGTGGCACCACCCATTTTGCCCATCAGGGCCTTGACAGAAGAACTCCTTATGAAGTTTACTGGAGATTCATTCCCAAAATTAGGCGGCAGTATGAATAAGCAGCTTCCACCTAAATTTTTCGTTCAACTGTCGCAAACCGTTAGACCTTTTCTGTCCCTCGCAGGATTTGAAAGTCTAGATTGTACATCACTACTATAGTTTTGCCATTTTTGAGTTAATAGTCTGAGATTGCAGAAGAATATGTTGAAAACAATCGGCGTTCCTGCCATAGACAGTTTTGCGAAAAACACTAGGAGGAACGCCGATGACTAAGAGGAATTTGCCACAGCCTTTCGGAATTGACAAGATTCGTTTTAGTGATTGTTTCACAGCGCCTAGTCTGAGACACTTTGCTGTATTGATCACCGGATGGGTGCTCACTGTAGGAACACACACGGTCAGTCAGGTCATCCTTGCGACCGGGGCGCATGAATCGGAACACTTCGCAAACATCTATAAGTTTTTTGGAAAAGCTAAATGGGACCCCGACAAGATAGCTTTCGAGATTTTCAAAGTCATAGTGGACAGCCTATTGCCTGATTGCACCGAGATAGAGGTCGTCATTGACGATACTTTGAATAATTGTGTGGGCAAGAAATTTTCGGAGCCGGATTGCAGCATAACGGAAATGCCCCTAAGACCGGCAAACCGATAGGCTACGGAGTTTGTTTCGTGATCATTGGGGTTGCTGTTCGTTTACCGGGGATATCGGACAGAGCGTTTTGTCTACCTTATGCGGCTCGCTTGTGGTGGCCCGAAAAGGCCAAGATCAGGCCAAAGAGAGGCGTTTACAAGACCAAGCCTGAACTCGCAGAAGAGCTAGTTCGTCTGACACGCTCTTGGATTGATTCTCCCATAACCCTTCGCATTATTGTTGATGGTGGATATTCAAACAGGCATCTTCTCCAGGACCACCCAAAGGGAGTTCACATCACTGGCAAATTGCGTATGGACGCTGCTTTGTATGATCTGGTGGAATCAGAGTCAGGGAGAAACGGGCGTCCACGAAAGAAAGGAGACCGGTTGCCGACTCTGAGATTCCTCTTCAACAATGGGGATACTAAGTGGGTTTGTAACCGGGTCAAAATGTACGGACACGAGACTACAATCTTGGTTTATAGGTTCAAGGCAATCTGGTATAAGGCCGCTGGAAATGAGCCATTATCAATCGTGTTGGTGCGAGATCCCGCAGGAAAATACCCTGACACGGCTTTCCTAGACACCGACATCGAAGCTTCAGGCATAGTCACGATTCAAAGATATACTCGCCGTTGGGGCACTGAGATAACCAACCGAGAGACAAAAGGCCTGTTGGGAAGCGCCGATCCCCAATGCCGCACCGAAAAAGCTGTGACACGTACACCATTGATGGCATATTGGAGCTATTCTCTCCTGGTGGTCTGGTTTGTCGGCCAGTTCCGAATGGGGAAGGATCTCTTAGTACCAAGGGCGCCTTGGGATTTAAGAAAGAAAAACATCACCTTCTCAGACATGTTGGCAGCCGCAAGAAGGAGCCATTTCACCTCAAAAGTTTCGCGCGATCACGGGAAACAGCAGAACTTAACGAAAGCCATTCCCGTTCGCTATACTAGCGAAACAGGTTTTCCGAAAATGGCAAAACTATAGTCACTATGGAGAGATAAGGCGGTTTTCGGAACACCCAATTGTTGACGAGAGCAAGACCTTCCGCACTGACCTGCGTGAACGAACCACAGATAGTTACAACAACTGACGAAAGGACAAGAGATGGCCACAATAACCATTTCGAGAGGCTCTTACTACCGCGGCAGGGAAGTAGCAGAAAAACTGTCTGCACTACTGGGCTATGAGTGCATTTCCCGTGAGATACTCCTGGAAGCGTCTAAGGAATTTAACATCCCCGAAATCAAGCTCGTCCGCGCGATACAAGACGCTCCCACAATCTTTGAGCGTTTCATTCACGACAAGGAAAAATATCTGGCCTACATTCGTGCCGCGTTGTTGAGGCACGTCCAGAAGGACAATGTCGTTTACCACGGACTCTTCGGGAACTTCTTCCTTCAGAATATACCGCACGTCCTAAAAGTACGAATCGTTGGCGATCTCGAAGCTCGAGTCGCAGACGAAGTGGAGCGCGAAGGCATCTCAGCGGACAAAGCTAGGGAGATCATTCTGAGGGATGATCAGGAACGCCGGAAGTGGGCGCTGCACCTCTATGGAGCCGATACTTGGGACGCGACCTTCTACGACATGGTCATACACCTTAAGTCTATCACAGTGGATAACGCTGTCAGCCTAATCCTGGATGCTCTCGAGTTCCCGTGCTTTCAGACAACCCCGGAATCTCAGCAGGTCGTCGACAACCTGGTGGAGGCAACGCGGATGGAGCTTTCCTCAGTATGGTGGGAAGAATCCCCGCGGAGTAGATAGAATTCAAGACCGTTGGGGCACACAAGCCCTGAAAGGCTGATTTGCGCATGGCCCGCGTTAAAGGGAAAGCTAGTACTCTGGTAATTGCGGCTTTGGGGGTCGTCTTCGGCGATATTGGCACCAGCCCTCTATATACCCTCAAAGTCTGCTTCATGGGCCAGTCTTCGATTACTCCTACGCCACAAAACGTTTTAGGGCTGGTTTCATTGATTTTCTGGTCGCTGGTTCTAGTGGTCAGTGTCAAGTACGCTCTCTTCATCCTCAAGGTTGACGATGACGGAGAAGGGGGAGACTTTGCCATGCTGGCTATTCTCCACAAGAAAATGGGCTCGACGTTGAGTAGGGGATTGATCATAGCCGTGCTCTTCAGTTCTGCCCTGCTCTATGGAGACGGTCTCATCACTCCCGTCATCTCGGTCCTCTCAGCGCTTGAGGGGCTCGAAATCGCCACCACTAGCGCCAAGCCGTTCGTTCTTCCCCTGACCTGCTGCATACTCTTCGTGATTTTTTGGGCTCAAAGCCACGGCACTGGCAGGATCGGTAAATACTTCGGTCCTGTGATGATCCTGTGGTTCCTTGTAATCGCCTGGCTTGGGGTCTCGCCCATCTGGAATAGGCCTGATATATTGGCATCCATGCACCCGGTCTACGCAGTGAAGTTCTTTCTTGACAACGGTCTAAGAGGATTCTTTTTGTTGGGGGCAGTAGTGCTGTGCATTACCGGGGTCGAGGCGCTCTTCGTAGACATGGGGCACTTCGGAACCAAGGCCATCCGCATCTCCTGGTACTTTGTAGCCTTTCCTGCTCTCGTTCTTAACTACTTTGGTCAGGGGGCCTTGATCCTAGACGACCCAAGGAACGTGGAGAACGCATTCTATGGCCTCGTGCCACAAGCTTTTCTGTATCCAATGGTAGCTCTCGCTACGATCGCCACGATCATCGCGTCGCAGGCCATCATCTCCGGGGTGTTTTCATTAACCCGACAGGCCATTCAACTGGGCTTCATGCCGCGTATGCGGATCGTTCACACTTCAGAAATGGCTGAAGGACAGGTATATCTCCCGGGCGTAAACCGTATAATGATGGTGGCGGCTATATCGCTTGCTCTTTACTTCAAGGCCTCTGATAACCTAGCTGACGCCTACGGGATAGCAGTCACCGGGGCAATGCTGATTACTTCAACTGTGTTCTACTTCGTTTGCCGAAAAATCTGGAGATGGAATTTGATGAAGGTTTTGCCCCTCTGTTTTCTTTTTTGGAGCATGGATCTCTCTTACTTCATCTCCTGCCTGCAGAAATTCACTACCGGTGGTTGGTTGCCCATAGCTAGCGCTATCCTGATCATGACCGTCATGCTTATCTGGTGGGACGGTTGGAAGAAATTGGGGATCAAGGTCATGACCATGACCGTTCCCAAAGAGAAGTTCATGACAATGATTTCGAGCGAGAACCTAATACGCATCCCGGGCACTGGTGTGTTCCTCTCTAATTTCCAGAGGGAAGTCCCTCCCATGCTCCTGCACTACGTCACTCAAACGAAGACTTTGCCCGAGAAACTGGTACTTCTCTCTGTCCTTACCACAGACGCCCCCGAGATGGAGGAATCCCAACGGCTGGACATCACGAACATGGGATACGGCGCATACCGGGTAACCGCTCGCTATGGGTTCATGGAGTCGCCGGACATTCCTCAGATAATGTCTCAGCTAAAAAGGGAGGTTCCGAACATCGATCTTGACGAGGTGACTTACTATGTGGGAAGGCTGAGTCTCATGCTGGACAGCAAGGGGACCACGTCCAAGTGGCGTAGGTCCATTTTTATCTATATGCTTCGCAATTCACTTGACGGAGCAGCGTACTTACACATACCGCCGTCAAGAGTTATGGAAATTGGTGTACAGGTACAATACTGATCCTATAGTCCTCGGAATCAGAATACGCTCTAATCTATAGATAGAGATTCTCAGTTAGGACATCGGGATCGTTCAACTAAATGGAAACTTAGAGGGCCTCACTCGAATTTAAAGAATGTGAAAAAACATGTCGAAAAATTGTTGAGCTATTTTTGACCATAGAAGTGTCTATTGACGATCATCGAATACCAAGCTAGGCGAACACTCTAACACCTGTTAATTAATAGATCATGTCAGTATGGGACAGAGAAAGTAGGGCTTGCTCAGAGGATTCCGGACCCACGGTTTCGAGCGATCGATGGAAAACTCCATCGAGCTTATAACGAAGAATTTAACCCAGAAACCTTGCCACCGCTTTGCCCCCGTTTTCGGAATCATGAGGTCTCGTCGTAGCCAAAAGGGCCCGAAATGACAGGTGAATTTATCTAAGTAGTGGATTTATTAGGGGGACTCGACCCTCTCACGGCGGAGACACCGGTTCGAAACCGGTTGGGACTGCCAGAGATGTCAGTGGGTTAGGATTTTAGGTAAATTTATTTTCTCAATCGCGAACCAGTTTTTTGAAAAACCTCAAAACTTTTTACCCGCCTATATTCTCGCAAAAGCGTCAAGCCAAACAATTGTCTATAATATTTTGGTATAAATATCTGCGTCGATTAGCCTTTTGCATCCAACTCCTCAGAGATCCTCCCGACGGTCGAGAATTGAACACACGGCCAACAAAATGACTTGACATAGATATACGACCGGTCTATTATTTCAGAAGTGTTAAGTTGAGGTGCCATGTCCAAGCAAAACACCAAGCATAGGATTCTGGAACATGCCGGTAGGCTGGTTCGCTTGAAAGGATTCAACCATACTGGAATTCAAGAGATTCTCGAAAGCGCAGATGTTCCTAAAGGATCATTCTACTTTTATTTCAGGAGTAAGGATGATCTGGGGTTGGAGCTGATCAATTACTATGCGGAACTTTTGGCCCAAAAGGCCAATTCTTTGTTCGACGATGCCGAAGGTTCGCCATTGGAAAAGCTTTTGGCTTTTTTTCAGGGCATGCGCAAACTTTTTGAAGAAGATGAATGGAGGAGCGGCTGCCCCATTGGCAACCTTTCACAGGAAATGAGTCTTCTCAATGAGACATTTCGCTCCAATTTGCAGCGGGTCTTCAACATAATTCAGGGTAATATCAAGGATTATATCGAACAGGGCCTAGCTCAAGGAGACATTGATCCTCACTTCGATCCCAATGACCTGGCGCAGTTCATTTTGGACAGCTGGGAAGGGGCGCTGCTTCGAATGAAAGTCGAGCAGAGTCCTCAGCCTCTGCTTATATTTGAGAAAATGATATTCGATCACATGCTGAACCCCTAATTTTTTTACTCTAAAACTATTAGACCGGTCTAATGAATAGAAGTCAGAAATTCGCCCGAATTCGGAATTCGGGCTCATGTCGAAAGGCATCGGAAAATAAACAAGGAGGGAAGGTTATGTCACTTATCCAAACGACCCCACCGGAAAAGGCCGAAGGAAAGCTCGCCGAGCTTTATGCGGAAGTTGAGCAAGCTTTTGGTATGGTTCCCAACAACGCACGGACGCTGGGGATCAGCCCAGCAATTCTTGAGAATCAAATCCAGCTAATCGGGTACTATATGGGGCACCCCACTTTGAGCACCCCACTGCTGGCCATGATACGTATGCTGGTGTCAGAGTCATGTAAGTCCCCTTATTGTCAGCGACTGAATACCGGCTTGCTGAACAAGGCTGGTTTCAGCATGGAGCAAATTTTGGCTATGCAAGCTGACCCCAATGAGGCCCCCTTAGATCCAAAAAATAAGGCTTTGCTTCTTTTCGTGCTCAAGGCCTGCGACGATCCTCATTCGGTCACTGCCGATGACATGGATCGTTTAAGGAATCTGGGATGGGCGGATCAAGACATTTTCGAAGCCGTGGCCCACGGTGCGAGAATGGTCGGCACTAATATCATTTTTGACACATTCAAGATCGACCTTGACTGAGGAGATGGACGCACGGTTAACCTGGGTAAGTTCGGACAGAAGCCGGATCATGCCCAGGTTTACCCATGGTCCTTTATTAAGATGCCTTTCCGAATGACATATTTTCTTACAAGAATGGTGCGAGATTCAGGGCATGAGAGATGAGCCTTTTGATTCTAGGATGTCCGAACTGCAAACGGTTAAGAGGGATCGTATACGGCCAACAAACCGCTACCACAATAATTACGAAACCCCTTCTGATACTCACTCGATTCAAAATGTGTCAAATCTTAAAACTTGAAATGAATTAATTATCCTATCTAAAACAGGTATTGATTCAGGAGCGCTAAGGGAGTATTTCTCATTACGGGGCGTCCTCATTTGCCATCTGTTGTTTACGATACATTGATAGAGGGGCAGACGCTTCTTCTCGAACCTGTTGGACGCCGTTTATCAAAGTTTCATGTCAATCATCAATCTCTAAAGTTCAGTGCTCTCCGTTAAGCATAGGTGGCGCCAGCCTTCGTTGCAGTGAGGTGAGGGTGTGAAGAGAAGAATTGGTTTAACATTGGGTGGTGGAGGGGTACGGGGTCTAGCTCATATCCCTGTCCTGGAAACCCTCGATGAGTTTGACTGCAGGCCAAGCGTGATATCAGGAACCAGCATGGGCGCTGTCATCGGTGCCCTCTATGCGTCAGGAATGTCTGGAAAAACCATCAGGGGATTAATCAGTAGACATACCGTCTCAAAGAGAGATACTTGGCCGGATGTCCTCAAGAAGAAAGCGGAATTACTGAAATGGGTGGATGCTTTATCGCTTGAATTCGGGCGAGGTGGGCTGATAAACACTGATAAATTCCTAGGCTACCTATTATCTGAGATCGGAGAAAAAACATTCGAAGAACTCAAGACACCCCTGCTCGTGGTTGCGACCGACTTCTGGGGCGGTGAGGAAGTCGTTATGGAAAAGGGGGAACTCCTTCCCGCGATAAAGGCCAGTATGGCCGTCCCCGGGGTTTTTGGGTCGGTATCAATCGGCGATAAAGTGCTTGTGGATGGGGGCGTTGTGAACTTGGTTCCATACGACCACATTATTGACCGATGCGACGTGTCGATTGTCGTGAACGTCGCCAAGGCCCGAACTCCAGGCAAACTTGACCCCCCTACAGTTTTGGAGTCAATCCTTGGAACTTTCGAGATCATGCAAATGGCGGCCCTTGCCGAGAAGATGAAGCATCGGGAGCCGGACATTTACATCCATCCTGAAATCAGCGACGTGAGGATGTTCGATTTCAACAAAATTGAGGATGTTTTCCGACAGGCCCAGCCGGCAATTGAGGAGCTGCGGATGCTTATCAGAAAAAATATTTTAAAAAACGAATTAAGAGATGTATGAGCCAGCGTCAGAAAACAAGGTAAATCAAATCATTTTTTACTGTTCATTCTCAATGATTTCCATTAGTAGGGCTAGCGCTAATAATCTATCTCAAAAACCGAGATTTGGTTTTTTCTGTTTTCTCTGAAAGCTGTGTATTTCTTTAAAAGTATCCTCATTAACCCTTAGTTTTAGTTCCTTTGTTAAATGTTTTCGTACTACGTGCCTCGATGCATCTAAATCTCTGTATTCGATGAGCAAGCAACATTGACTTTTCCTATTCACATTTTTACGGGAATGGTAATACCTCTTATTTTTATGATTGCAGCCACCACAATCGTCGCTACCACAATCATTATTATAAGCCGTTTCACATCCGGCAAGGCTGCTCAAAGATTGACGGTCAAATGGGCTCAGCTTGTCCTCAGGTCGATGAGGATTTCGTGCTCTATCGAAAATACCACGAACATTGATTCAAACGCTTCTTACATTATCACGCCTAATCATCAATCGATTTTTGATTTTCTACCGTTGTTATCGAAATTACCCATGCGTTTTCGATGGGTTCTGAAAAAAGAATTGCTGAGCATTCCGTTATTCGGATGGGGCCTGACATCCATCGGAGCTGTCTCCATAGACCGGTCCAGTCGAGACAAGGCTTTCAAGGCGATATTAGGCGCCTCGGAAAAACTCAATGATGGCTGGAGCCTACTGGTTTATCCGGAAGGGACCACAACCCCCGATGGGCTGATGCTCCCGTTTAAAAAGGGTCCATTTATATTGGCAATCAGGACCGGTGTTCCGATTCTCCCTGTAACTTGCAATGGCCCGTTTAAGATCATGCCCAGGGGTTCAAGGCTCATCAAGCCGGGGCATGTGAAAGTGATCATTGGTAACCCTATTATAACTACAGGTCTCGATGAAAAGGATGTGCCGGCTTTGATGGAAAAGACTCGAGCCGAAATGAACAAATATCTCGATCCGAAATATGATCCTTTTAAACGGCGCTTCGTTCCTTGAATCAGGGCTGACTCATAGGCGCAACAAGTGTAGAAAAAATTATAAACAAAGATTTGATTAATGGTCGAGGAAAACGGACATTTACATGAGTGCATAGGCGGATCTAAACTTGGCAAAGTAAAATTAGCGGCGAGCACTTCAGAGACATCAATCAGCCAAGGTTTTATCGGGGCCATAAACGCTGAGTTCTATCCGACCACGTCATTGTGAACGGATTCAATCGACTGAAGACCTTTGTGTCGGTGGTCTTAATTATTTTGAGGTCCAAGAGAGCCAGAATTTCCTGAAAAACTTGAGATGATGAAATCAAGAGATATGTAATCGAGTCCGAATCTGACAGTATGGCATCATGGTGTAGGTTGAGAAAAAATGGACACCGATGTTTAGATAAACTCTAAACATCCCTTGACCTTGCCCCCATTCACCCATTAACATCATTCATCATTCTATCGAAAGGTTTTCCATGAGATATGTAATAGCTTTTTCGTCACCGGCAGGCTCCACCAGAAAAATAGGGTGGGCAATAAAGGAAACACTGGAAGAACTAGGCAGGGATTTCATCCTTACAGATTTGGGCAGGGAGCGAAATAGCCTCGCCACTATACAGAATTTCACAGGTGGCGATCCGTTTTGCCTTTTCATCGGGACTCCCGTTTTAAGGGACCTGGCGGCAGCTCCGGTAATGTCTTTGATAGGGAGCCTCAACCCTACGCCTCAGTCTTTTGCCGTTCCTTATTGCACGTGGGGTGGGGTGGCCAGTGGTATAGCGCTATACCAGATGGCGCAGGCTCTGCTGGACAAAGGGTTCCTGATACCGGCGGCGGCAAGGGTAATATCGTCGCATTCGATTATGCGCAATGTCGATAATCCGCTAGGTGATGGGCATCCCAACGAGGAGGATGAGGGCGCGGTCAAGGGCATGGCAAGGCTTGTGGTGGAGGCGATAGACTCGGGAGATCGACGAAGCCTCGATCTGCAGGCCCTGGACTATCCGAATCCGGAACTGGCCGCCGAAATGAAGAAGAAACTCAGCGCCCCCATGCCTGTCACACCGAAAACGCTGGATAAGGAACTCTGTACCCTCTGCGGTGTCTGCGCTAGCGAATGCCCGGCTGGAGCGATAGTGCTTGATCCAGAGCCGAGGTTCGGTGGGTCATGTTTCGATTGCCTCAACTGTTTCTGTCTGTGCCCGGAGAAGGCTATCAAATTGCCGGTAAGCCTTGAGAAAATGATCGAGATGATAAGAAATCGCTCAAAAACCTTTAATGAAAGCCCAAGGACGGTGGTTCTATCTATGCTCAAACGTGATGCTGAACCGATCTAGAGCTGATTTCCAATCCTTGATTAACCCCAACCTCATGAAACTACCTAAATTAGCCCTTTTATGAGGTTTTCCGTTGAGGCGTTGACACCCGCATTCCAGGAATCCAAAATAGAGTCCATTAAATCATTAATCCGGTTAGGAGACAAAGAATGAAAACGTGTAGTCAGGTGGAACTAATTGTCATGAGGGGTCTGCTTTGCAAATTGGACTGCGCCGATTTTCAACACATCGGTCAGTTCGGAACAGATGAACAAGTGATAGAAATATCTGGCCGGGTCCTGTTGTCAGGCCAGGCTCTTTTCGACGGGAAAGCGCCTATGGACCGCGAAGTAATTTGCTGATAGTTTTGGCCCCAGGAAACGAATTCTTAATCACGGACAGCAAATCAGGGTCAGTTCAACGAGACCTATTCTTTGATATATGGTTCAAATGATTGAACCATCCTGATGGTTGTCGAAACCCGGATAACAACCGAAGTAAACGCTTTTCAACAATGCCTCGACATTTGTGCCTCCTTGATGGGCATCCCAAACAGCTTTTGCTCTGGTGTCGATGTGGATGGAGTCCTGTAAAAAGTCTTTAATCTAACAGTCCATTCAAGATACCGGTCGCGGAGACGCTGTTGTTTAGGATTTAGCTTTCTTCTAGGAGCCTGTCGCTCAAGTCATTACCGCTGCGGAGTCAGTAGCCACATTGGCGAAACGGCGCCACGAGATAGCACGAGGCGTATCATTGTGGCATGAATGACGCAAATTCGACGAATTTAAAAAGAAATTGCTTGATTTGGAAGCCATAACCCTGCTTTTTGGCGAAAAAGGGCGCACCTGTCCTGTCGCTTCGGCATAGGCTTCTCCAAAGCTTGAGGATATTGTGGGTCAGGCAGATCAGTTTCCATTCGCCTTTCACCTGTTCAAGGCCCCTCAAGAGAAAACTCCGTATGCCCCTGGCATCTTTGATTTGTCCAAATACTGGTTCAACGGTCTGTTTCCGCTTGGAATAGATCTGTCTTGCTTCTTTTGTCTTCAGTTTCTCAAGCATCCTGTCCACGACACCTGCATCGGAAGGAAGAGTTACGTCAGGCAAGAACAGTTCAACATCCGAATGTTTGATACGGTCTTTGGGGATAAAAGGATCAATATTGTTGTTTTCAGCGTAACTTACATTGGACTCGCTGAAAAACCCAGAGTCGGCAAGAGCTGCCTTCGGCATTTGACCGGTATTCTCTGCTATTTGTTCGATCAGTGGAACAAGTTCCTTCTTGTCGTTGGTGTTTTGGGTTACGTCTGCGCCGAGGATGATCTGACTGTCACAATCAACCGCTATTTCAGCGTTATACCCCTGAATATACGCCTTGGTCGCACCGTCCAACATGATCCGGCTCTCCGGATCGGTGAAGTTTATTTGGTCCTTTGGCTTGGGAGTTCCCGGTGGTGTTTTCGGAGACTGTCCTCCACGCCCCTTCGGCGGATTGCCTTTCTTGTCCAGCTTGCCCGAATCGATTGCTCCTTGACGAACCCTTGTTTCAAGCTCCAGCTTATACTGTTTAATCTTTTCAAGACGGGTCTTTTTGAATCTCAGGTCTTCCGGAAGCTCGTCACCCCTCCTGCCTTTACCGTATTTCCGGTCCTCAGCGGCATCCGTCACTTCAGCTTCAACAAGCAGCCGTTCTATTTCCACCTGAAGTTGCGTTTCCTTGGTCACCATCCGGCCATAACTCATAGCCTTGTGCTTGGAAGCATTCGCCTTGAGCTTGCTCCCGTCAAAGGATACGTGACCAACCTTTACCAATCCTGCGACCGCACAAAACTCCAGGATCTGAATGAACAACCTCGCAATCTCTTTCAGATGACGCTTCCTAAAGTCCGAAATTCGGCTGTGGTCCGGGTGAGCATCGCAAGACAGCACCCTGAAAGCAACGTCCTCATACGTCTTGCGCTCTATCCGTCGAGAGCTCGGGTGCCCTACACAATACGCATAGAAGAGAATCTTCACCATCATCGCCGGATGGTAAGCAGGATGCCCCCCTTCCGGATGTTCGTATTTGTTGGTTATCTCACTCAAATCCAGGTTGTCCACCACGTCGCTTACAAACAGGGCGAGGTGATCTTCTGGCAGCCACGTCCGTATGTCCGACGGAAGCAGCAACCGTTTATCCGGCTCGTAAGGAAGAAATCGGTGGTCTTTCATGAAATGGTCGTATAACGCAGTTCAGAAAAAAGGTAAAGCGTTACGCAACATGCTCCTAGCACCTCCTTTGTGTTTGGATCGAATTTGAGAACCATCTCCAGAGTTTTCTCATCATCCATAATTTCCGCGACACCAGTTATGCCCTGGTGTCCCAGCAGCATTATTGGGTTGAAATCGTTTATGCCTCCAAAAACGATAGGTATGCCTTGAAATAGCTCGTTCCTGAACCGCATGAGCAGTTCCAGCGCAGGGTTGTCGAACGCCACTATTAAATCAACCTTTTGCCCCCCATATTTATCTTGGAGCCTTTTTCAAATGCTAATAAGATTATCTTCTCCCGGATGACGCTTAGTGTCGAGGTGTTCAATAGGCGGATCGAAAAGTGGATAAGCTTCACGCATTCGTTCCAAAAACCCAACAATTTCCTTGTCGGACCAGTTATATCCGTGGTGATAAGAATCAAGGATCACTACATTCGGGAAGTCGTCAGACATAACAGGTGAGATGAGCAAGGGACAAAGAGTCAAAGCCAGGAATACACAGCAAAAAATGAGTGTCATGATCCAGCATCTATGACATCTATTCGAGTTCATGAAAAGGTGAGGGGCCTCAGGCGAGCCACCTTCTGAATCGGTTCTGAAATCTGCCATGGATTTCTTTGGTTCCTCTATGTTTCTAATTTGTTGCACGCCTCCACTAGGTGTGTGTCATTCAGTTTAGGGCAGCGCTCGCATACACAGCGTACAGGTTAAAAATCAGTCTCTTGTAGCATTATCTCCTTTATGTAAATCATGGAGAAATCCTTCCACAATGAGACCCGAGTAGCTCTGGTCACCTTACCGTTGACGGCGCCGGATCAAACAGCTAACGACATTGGACGACAAATCGTATTCAGCCAAATGATTGTTAGCTCCGCCACTTTTAAGCTGGAGTTCGCGGGTGTTTTGGGCTAAAGCGCAACGATATCGGTCTGTTAATGTATTTTGGGGCCTATAT
>Ga0118677_10006731_pt1 | contig 19297 bp, 20 predicted proteins | sample AliMusrvi5mmetaG_FD_86154 | JGI IMG/M metagenome (GOLD analysis project Ga0118677, IMG submission 86154)
CCTCTTCCTCAGTGTTCTCAGTAACTCAGTTCCCTTTGCCTCAGTTTCAGAATTAAAGTGTTCGGCTATTTGCCGTTGGCTATCTCCGCTGCGCTCCGGTTCGCTTCGCTCGGTTGTGGTAAATTCTTCCACCCAAATCACCTCAGCGCCCTTCGCGCAAGCTCAGCGTCCTTTGCGTAAGCCTCTTCCTCTCCATTCACCATTCTCCCCCCCCCCCACGCAAATTTCCGCCTTTGCCAGAGCCGCGGATTCGTTCAGAAATCCGGCATGTCGATTTTCGAGAAAGCCCGAGAACTCTCCATCATTCAATCGTCCGCAGAAGTCATCGGCTGGGACCAGGAAACATACCTGCCGGCTGATGCCCATACTCACCGGGCGGCACAACTCGCATGGCTCGCGTCCCGCGCCCATGAACTTGCCACTTCGGATGCATGGAAAAGCGCCCTCGAAACCGCGGAAGCTTCCAACCCCGGCGACGATCCCAAGCTAACAGCCAACCTGCGTGAGCTGCGCCGCTCGTTCGACCGCTCCACCAAACTTACCGTGGAACTGGTCGCCCGGGAGTCAACCGCCACCTCACTGGCCAAACACGCGTGGGCGGACGCCCGCAAGCGCTCGAACTTCGCCACATTCGCCCCGCATCTGAATACGCTGTTAGGAATCGCCCGTGAAAAGGCTGATCTCTGGGGCTACTCCGGGGAACCCTACGATGCCTTGCTAGAAGGCTACGAGCGCGGCACCTCCACTGCAGCCGTCGCAGCGTTGTTCGATTCCCTCAAGTCCGCACTCAGGGATACCGCCGCCCGCGCTGTGGAAAAATCGGCTGCCCGCGCCGCCACTCTACCCGCTGGCCCCTATCCGGTAGTGGCACAGCAAGGCCTGAATGCGGAAATAGCGAAGTCCATCGGTTTTGATTTCAACGCCGGACGCATCGATACCACCACCCACCCGTTCTGCACCACGCTTGGCCCGCGTGACGTGCGCCTGACCACCCGTTACGACGAGAACGATTTCACATCATCGCTCTTCGGAGTGCTGCATGAGGCTGGCCATGGGCTCTATGAACAAGGCCTGCCCGCAAATGACTTCGGACTACCCTCCGGCACAGCCGTTTCTTTAGGAATCCATGAGTCCCAGTCACGGCTTTGGGAAAACCACGTGGGTCGCTCGCGGGCGTTCTGGGGGCGTTGGTATCCGGTGGCCAGGGAATATTTCCCCCAGCTCGCGGGCTTAACGTTAGATGATTTCCTGGCATACCTGTGGCGCGCGGAATTCTCGCCTATTCGCGTGGAGGCGGACGAGGCCACCTACGATCTCCATATTCTGCTGCGCTTCGGCCTCGAGCGCCGTATGCTCAACGGCAGCTTGGCCGTGACGGATGTCCCCGCCGCATGGAACGAAAGCTTCCGGGAGCTCTTCGGATTCACTCCGGAAAATGACAGCTCGGGCTGCCTTCAGGATATCCATTGGTCCATGGGTGGTCTCGGCTATTTCCCCACCTACACTCTTGGGAACATCAACTCCGCACAACTTTTCGCCGCCGCCCGAAGAAACCCGGCCATTGCTGCCGCCACAGACTCAGCGGACTATGGACAATTGTTAGAGTGGTTGCGTGGATCCGTCCACATCCATGGCGCCACTCTAGACCCCGCAGAGCTGGTGCTCCGAGCCACTGGCAGCGGCCCAGCGGCCACGGACTACCTGACACACCTCAAATCCCGCTATCTCTAACATGACTCCGAAAGGACTCCTTATCGCTATCGAGGGCATCGACGGCACCGGCAAATCCACCCAGGTCCGCCGACTGGGCGAGTGGTTCGTTTCCCATGGCCGCGAGATCATCCTTAGCCGTGAACCCACCGACGGTCCATGGGGAAGGAAACTCCGCGAGTCCGCCGCCACCGGGCGGCTTTCCCCGCAGGATGAACTCCAATATTTCCTCAATGACCGCCGCCAACACGTCGCGGAGGTCATCACGCCCGCCCTGGCAGCCGGGAAAGTGGTCATCCTCGACCGCTATTATTTCTCCACCATGGCCTATCAGGGCGCGCGTGGATTCGATCCCGTGGAAATCCGTCGGCTCAACGAGGAATTTGCCCCGACGCCTGACTTGTTAGTCATTCTTGACCTCGATGTGGGGACAGCCCACCAACGCATCGGCATCCGAGGTGACACCACCAACGAATTCGAGCAACGCGAGAGCCTTGAGCGCTGCCGTGGGATATTCCTGTCGCTCAAGGACGAACCGTTTACCCGGGTGATCGATTCCAATGGCACGCTGGACGAGGTCAGCCAAAGAATCATCCACGCCATTTCCTGACTCTCAGCAAGATCTGACTTTATTTCAGAAAGGATCCGTCAGATTCGTCAGATTCTTCTCTTCCCATCAAGTTGCCTACGGCTAAGCAAATCACGGCTGCGCCAATTTTTTCCAAGCTCGCTAGTGCTCGCACCGCGTTCAAAAATCGTCAACCATCATTCGTCAATCTCTCCCAGCAATCTCATCCGTCCATCCGCGTTCATTTGCCTCGATAGTCAAAATACCGTGCTCGGCCATTTGCCTTTGGCTATCTCCGCTGCGCTACGGTTCCGCTGCGCTACGGTTGTGGTTCTCTTCCTCTTCTCTTCACCCCAAAAAACAGCCCAGAAAAGCGGCGGGCAAAGATGCAGCATCCTTACCGCCTCCTTTGCGCCTTGGCGTCTTTGCGCGAGTCACTCTTCTTTCTTCCATCTTAACCTCAAAACACCTTTCCCTCTGCGTCCTCCGCGTCTCTGCGATTGATCCCGCCCTCCGGCGGTCCCCCTGCTGGGCTTTCGCTCAAGTCTATCTCGTTCCACTCGGTTCCGCGTTTAATCACCTCTTCCACCCATAACCCTCTTCATCAGTGTTCTCACTCTTCCTCAGCGTCCTTCGCGCAAACTCAGCGTCCTTTGCGTAAGCCTCTTCCTCTCTCACCCATAACCCTCCTCCTCCACATCGAAAACCCTCTTGCAGGTCGCGCGGAGAGGCCTTACTCTGCCAAGCGAGCAATAACCCCAATAACATCATGAACACACCATTCCAGGATCCGAGAGCCAACGAGCTTCTGTCCCGCGTAAGTGAGGACGTCTCCCTGCTCCGCCAGGACATCGGCCAGCTTTTCACGCATACTGCCCAACATACATTGCCCGAGAGTGTGCGGGGCATCGCGGACTCTGCCCGCACCCGCCTTGCCGCCGGCAAACTCTACTCCGCTGAACAGCTCCGCGCTCTCCGCAGCCAGGTAAAACAACCTGCCGTGGCATGGGTAGGTGGTGCGGTGGTCGTCGGTCTCATCGCCGCAGGCATCTATCTTTTCTGCAAGGGCGATTGCTGCGGGGAAGAAGATGAGGAAGACGCTGTGTGAGCCCGAGCTTTCTCTCAGCTCGCCTAAACGCTTTAAGAAAAATCCGCCAGATCCGTCTGATTCTTCTCTTCCACCCAAAACCCTCTTCCTCCGCGTTCTCTTCGTTCGGAGTCCCGCGTTCACGCGGTCTTCCCTTCAAAAACCGTCAATCATCAATCATCAATCGTCAATCTATTCCTCTTCCACCCAAAAATCACCTCCGCGCCCTTCGCGCGAACTTAGCGTCCTTTGCGTAAGCCTCTTCCTCTCATTCAAAATCCCCCCCATTTCGCCAATAACTTTTGGCAATCTGTATACCCAGCAAGAACCGGGTGGGCGGGACTCCATACCCGTGGCATGCTGTCTGCATGAATGATTACCAGCGCATCTCGGAAGCTATCCGCTTTCTGGATGAACACCGCACCGAGCAACCGGATCTCTCCACTTTGTCAGCCCAGATTGGGCTGAGTCCCTCGCGTTTCCACCACTTGTTTTCCGCATGGGCAGGCGCCACTCCCAAGGATTTCCTACAATGCCTCACGCTTTCCCATGCCCGCGAACTCCTGCGCCAAGGTGAAAACGTGCTACATGCCGCACTCACATCCGGTCTCTCCGGTCCGGGACGTCTGCACGACCTTTGTGTAACCTTGGATGCCGCCACTCCCGGCGAAATCAAGGCCCGTGGCGAAGGGCTGACCATCCGCGCCGGCTATGCCGACAGCCCATTCGGTCTTTGCCTCATCGGCGAAACCCCACGCGGTATCTGCCACCTCTCGTTCTTTGATGAGGGTGGCCTCGATAATGCCGCAGCCGAAATGCAAGCCGAATGGCCCAAGGCTCACGTGACATGGGATAACAAACCGGCCGCCCGGTATGTGTATCAGATTTTCAAACCCTTCCCCCCTTCCTCCTCACCCGCTTCTGCCGCGAAACCATCCACTTCGGGAGTCCCAGCCCCGGATATTGCCGATGCCGCACTGCCTGCAACTCCTTCCACCCCTTTGAAACTCTATGTCTGCGGCACACCGTTCCAGCTTCGTGTGTGGCGGGCTTTATTGCAGGTGCCGCCGGGAATGCTGGTCAGTTATGGGAAACTCGCCGCTGCAGCGGGCAATCCCCATGCCGCCCGCGCCGCCGGATCGGCCGTCGGGGATAATCCCATTTCTTTTCTCATCCCCTGCCACCGTGTGATACGCGAAACCGGCGTGGTCGGCCACTACCGTTGGGGAGCCGTCAGAAAACGCGCCGTCCTAGCATGGGAAAGCAGCCGGACTGGGTGCTAGGCCGAGTGCCAATGGTTATGTTAATTTCTGTCCTGTCGCGTCTTGGCTTGAATCCGGGGCAAGCGTGCCGCCACCGTTTCCCAGTCGCCCAGATGGACCCGCATCAGGCTTTTCCATAGCTTGCCGTGGTTTGGCACGGAAAAATGCAGCAACTCGTGGACGATCACGTAATCGCCAAGGTCTCGCGCCATAGCTAGCAACTCGTCGTTGAAACTCAGCGTGCCCGCAGTCGAACATGACGCCCATTTGCGGCGCATCGGGCGGACGTAGATTGACTTGGCAGCCACATCCAACTTATCCAGCGCGTGTTTGTAGTGGGCACATGCCTCGCGATCCACACCCACAAGGAAAGCCTTGTACCTCTGCCCCCTACCTCTGCTTCTGCTTCTGCTTCTGCTTCTGCTTCTGCTTCTGCTTCTGCTCCTGCCTCTGCCCCCTGCCTCTGAATGCTCTCACTTCTTCCGTTCGCCGTCTCAACTTCCGCTTGCTGCTACTACAACTATTTGCTGTCTTACATCACCGCGGTGGTAATTCTTTCCACTATCAGAAATAATGACAAAACACCGCTCATTTCAACGAATTTTTTATACGTATATCACGTTAGAGCCCGCCCTGAGCCGAAGGTCCTGATAGCCGAGCACTCTATACTCAGACATCCTGTCCCCGGGGGGATATGGAATGAGCCTAAGAATTGATAGGCGTCGGGCAGAATGTCCGCGCCACAATGGCCCGGGCATACTGCCCGGAGCCGAAGACGCGACAATAAGGTCGCGACTCCTTATTTCACACCCTCCCCCTCTTCAAACCCAAATCCCCCCTCTGCGCCCTTCGCGCGAACTCAGCGTCCTTTGCGTAAGCCTCTTTCTCTTCACCGTCCGCGTTCACCATTTTAAATACGAGGGTTTGCAATCTTCTTCATGCTGCCGCTGCCGCTCTGCCATTTCCTCCCTCCATGCGCGCCTCATCTCCTCGTCGCGTAACTTACTCTTCTCATAGGGTGACAGGTTGTTTCTGGCCTCGAGGCTGTTGGGATCAACTTCCGGGGTGGTTTCCGGCATGACCTCGGTAGTGGCTGCCGGGGTATCCCGTTGCTGCTGCTCTAACTCAGTATCCCGTCGCCGTTCTTCCTGCTGTTGCTCTTGCTGCTCTAGCCCTTGCCGTTGCTGCTCCTGCTGCCGCCGTTCCTCTTCCTCCTCTTCTTTCTCCAGCCGGTGCCGTTCACAAGTATCGGCTATGAAGCGCATGAACACCTCGTCATCGTCCTCTTCCACTGGGAGGTGTGCGTCTTTGATGGTGATGAGCTCACGATTCGGTTCTATTTCCACCTTCTCGCGCCACAGATCGGGCCTGCGATTTTTCAGCCAGAAGATGCAGGCCTGCGTGTCCGGCGGGTAATGTTTCACGTATTCCTCGCGGTCGGTGATGATGCCCTTGTGGGTGACGAACTTGACCGCCACGTGCGAATATCCGCAGGCCCGCCGATAGAGACTGTCCGCGACATTGGCATCCGCATGCATTTTGCCGTTCTTTACGGACTCCATGAAGTCAGGGTGTACGTGCTTCCAACGGTTCAAGGTGGCCACCGATACATCGAAAAAAACCGCGATTTCCTGGTCAGTCACTCCCAATCGGCACAATTTCACCGCCTGCTCTGCGTATTCGCCACGGTACGACAAGGGCCGCCCCATGCCCGAATGTTCGTCTTTTCCGACTTCTTCGGTTGTCCCGTCTTTTTCGCCTGTTCTTGAAGTGTTCTGTTTGCTCATGGCTTCATAAGGGTGGAAACTATATCCACCCGCAAGGAGGAAAGTGAAAGTGAATTATTTTTACCAAAAGAATTACGAGTCCTTTGATAATCAACGGGTTACGACCTTTGCGAGGGCTTGCGCAATAAAAGCGTTAAATGAATGATGCATGTGCGCTTTTCCCTGTATCTATAAGGTTTTTCTGAAGAAATTACCCCCCATATGGACTCTCATAAGTCGGGGCCCACTGGCTTGGATTGGAAGCCATCAGATCATGGTGAAGATTCTGGGCCTTATGAATTTCAGCCCTATCGCCCGCAAAACCCTTCAACCGGTGGCGTTGCATAAAATGAACGCGTCACGACTCATTACCCTGCGTTCCTTACTCGTTTTGCCTTTGCCTTGTGGCGGGAATGGCCTACCAAGAGTGCCCGCCGCTGCCATGAGAGTGTTCCGCATCCTGACTTTTAAAGAACTGAAAGGGTATTTCCTGACCCCGTTCGGCTGGATAGTCCTGGCCTTTGTGACCCTCATGCAGGGGGTCTCACTCTCCACCGCCATGAAAGGTTTCCGGGACACCCCGGTGAAGGACAGCCTGGTCTACGTGACCTTTCACACGCCGCTCTTCTGGTTCTATTTCCTGTTCATTTTTCCGCTGATCACGATGCGTCTGTTCTCCGAGGAAGAACGCTCCGGCACCCTGGAAACGCTGCTCACCGCGCCTGTGCGCACGTGGCACGTCGTAATTTCCAAATATACCGCCGCAATGGTTTTCTACACCGTCCTTTGGATCCCGGCTTTGGTGCAGTTCAAGATGTTCACATGGGCTACCTCCCTCCCGCCAGCGTGGACTCACGGCTCACTGATCGGCACATTTTCCATCATCATGCTTCTGGGTGCCGCATTCACCGCCGTCGGCTGCCTGGCCTCGTCACTCACCTCCAGCCAGATTATTGCCGGGCTTATCACCATCGGACTGTTGGTCATTCAGTATTTCCTCGGTTTCGTGACCGTCATTTGGGGTGAGTCCTTCCCCGGCGCGGCGCTCTTCCATTATATTTCCTCGCAACGCCACCTGCACTATTTCGCCAGCGGGCTGCTGGATACCCGGCCACTGGTTTATTTCCTCAGTGTCGCGGTGTTCTTCCTCTTCCTCACCTACCAGGTAGTGGACTACCGCCGCTGGAAGCGTTGACGCCCCTTCTTCCCGCCATATGTTAGAATCCGCTCCGGAACCTGCCACCAAACCCGCCCGCCCGCTGAACCGCTGGGGAATGGGCACACTCTCAGTGCTGCAGATCGCGCTGCTGGCCGTCATAGTCATCGCGGCAAACTATCTGTCCGTCAGCCACTACGCCACCTTGGACCTGAGCCGCACCGCTGACTATACGCTATCCTCTTCTTCCCTGAACTACCTCCGGAGCGCGACCGTCCACGACCGCACCAAGCCAATCAAATGGATCATGGCCTTCCGCCGGACCTCGCCGTTTTACGAACGCGTGCGAGCTATGGCCGAGGAATATGCCCACAATTCCAATGAGAAAATCATCCTCGAAGTGGTCGATCCTCTACGCAGCGCAAACCGCATGCAGGAAATCACCGCAGCCTATAACATCACCCTCGTGCGGGATTTGATCATCATTGATGCCCGCACCGACGAGAGTGCCGTGACCACCGAGAATTCCGACAAAACCAAGGCCCTTAACCCGCACGTCAAGCTCGTAGCTGCGGAAGACATGGCGGTTTACACTACCGTGGATGGGAAACGCAAAGTCAACGGTTTCCAATGTGAGGATGTGCTAACAGCGAGCCTGGTGGAATCCATTGAGGGCCATCCCCGCAAGATGGCGCTGCTCGCGGACAAAAGTCGCTTCGATGACAAGGACGGCCCCTCACCCCGGAAATCACTGGAGGACACCTTGCGTTTTCAAAACGTGCAACTCAGCGAAATTCACCTCTCCGGGCTAACGGAAATTCCTTCTGACATCTCCGGCATCGTGATCGCCGCGCCAAAATACGATCTGACAGATGCTGAAGTCGCGGTGCTGGAACACTATTGGAACAGGCCCCACGCTGCCATCCTCGTGCTCATAGAGGCTGGTGAGGCCCCGCCAAAGCTGCGTGCTTTCCTGCGCAGCAATGGCATCACCCCGCGCAAGGACCGAGTGATCGCCCGGGAAAAGAACACTCTCGTCACCAGCGCCAGAGGCTTCTTTACCAAAGGCGTCCCCTTCATGCGCGACTTGGCTGGCCAGACCACCACGTTCGGAGGTGCCAGCTCGTCACTGGAAGTCAGGGAGGGTGCGGAAGACCTCCTCACCCGAAAAATTTTCGCCATGGGACTTGTCCAAGTGGCTGACGGATTCTGGGGGGAAACGAAATTCGGCCAAGGCAACGAAACATTCGATGAAAAAGAGGACAACAAACCACCGCTCTTTATTGCTGCCTGCTCCACCCGCGGTATCGAGTCCGATGAACGCACCGCTGCGGACACCTCGCGCTTGATCGTCATATCCAACACCGATTTCCTCGACGCCATCAACCGCAGTGCTGAAAATCTAGATTTCCTCGCGTCGTCAGTCAACTGGCTGGTCGGCCGTGAATCACTCGCAGGCATCGGCCCTCACTCACTGGACACCTACAGGCTTCCATTGTTAGACGCTCAGATCTCCTTCATCAATCGGGTGAACTTGTTTTTCATGCCCGCCTTCCTCTTGCTGATAGGCGGCTTCGTGTGGTCGTCACGCCGAGTCTGATCCCGCCATGCGCTCACCCGGCCTCACATTCGTTCTGGCTCTTGTTGCCGCCCTGTTCTGTGCCTTCGCAGGCTGGCAGTTGCGGCAAGGGAATTTTGACACACTCTTCGGCGCGCTACCCACACCGAATGGAGAGCGCGTCTATTCCTCGTTCACTCCTGACAAGGTGAAATTCATCCGGATTTCCTACGTCAACACCACAGCCACCTTCGCCCTCCGGGAAAACGGATGGCAAGCGACGTCACCTTGGACTGACCGCATGGACCCGCGCGCCGCTGTGGGGATCATCGATTTCACGCTAGGCCTGCGCATCCAGGACTCCACCCGTGACGATCAGATCGACCCCTCTAAAGCAGGACTCAAGAATGGAGCTATCACTATCCGTCTGGAGGATGCAGACCACAGCCCCCTCGCCAATTTTAAACTCGGCCGCCAGACACCGCTGAAGGCGGAAATCAATGATGTGGAACAACCAGTCCCCACCGTCTTCATCCAGCCCAAAGAAAAAGCACACAGACATCACGTCTATGCCTGCACTGGGGACATTAACCCCTTGTTCAAAGACGATCTGAAATTCCTCAGGGATCACCGCCCCTTTTACTTCAACCCCATCACGCTCAAACAAATCCACATCCGCTCGCAACAAGGCGATCTGACACTCGGTCGCGAGACCCCCGAAAGTCCTTGGCGTATTGTCAAACCACTCGACCTCCCCACTGACCCTTCCGCCATCAAGACCCTGCTCCAAGGGCTCTATGAATTGCGTTCAGTTAGAGTTTCCGACCGTCCCTCCGTCACCCTGCCCGCCATCGACACCACCACTAAAACTAGCCAGATCGCCCTGGTTTCCTTCGGTTCAGAAGCCGAAACTTTGCTGGAAATCTATCCTCCGGAAACAACGGGGGCCCGCGAAGTGAAAGCCACGGTGAGCAACCGCCCAAGCACCGTCTTTGATCTCCCACTCAAGCCAGAACCCGGACTCGTCTCGCTGGCCGATCTGCCTCTCTCAGTCAACGAACTGCGCGACCCTGCTCTCACCCATCTCAACATCCCGTCCCTGCAGGCCATAGCCATCCAGCCCGCCACCAGTCAGGAAATCATTATCTCGCGCGATCCCGCCAACCCGACGTGGTCGACTGAAATCAATGGCACTCTCTGCCAAGCCAACGAGGAAAACCTTTTGGCCTTGATCAAGGCTGCAACTAACAGTCGAGCCACCGGTTTTGTGAGCGATGCCGCCACCGACTTCACCCCGTGGGGCCTGAACCGCCCTATTCTCAAGCTCCGGTTCCTGGCAACCGACAACCAGTGTCTGGAACTCCGCTTCGGTATCGACACCAAAGGCGGTTGCTTTGTCAACCGTCTCGGCACCCCCATAGTCATGCGCGTGGACCCTGCTCTCCTTGCCTCCATCGCCATCCATCCATACGAATGGCGGCACGCTCGCCTCTGGTCGGTGGATCGCTCTGAACTGCTCGCCATCGAACGTAAAGTAGGCACGGAAAGTCCGCTCCGGCTAAAATACACCGACAGGGATGAAAAGTGGCAAGCCGAGCGAGACGGCAAGGATCTAACAGATTTCATCGACCCCGCGCTGGCAACTTACATGCTTTCCGTGCTCGAGGGCTTGAATGTATCCCGTTGGCTCTCACCGGCAGACGAAGCCGCCGCAACTGCCCTCTCCAACCCCTCACTATCTCTCACCGTCTTGGAAAAAAGTCACGATGCGGAGGACAATTTCACAGGCATCTCCAACCGGACTGTAATCTTCGCCCCGGTTGAGACCGGCCCTTATGCCGGGTTCTATTACGGTCGCCTCACCACAGAAAGCCAGCCCTTCCTCCTAAATCGCGAAACCTATCAAAAACTCGCCTCCAACTTGTTCGAAAAATAGCATGACTCACTGTGTCAAAAAAATCCCCGCTTACGGTGAATTTTCCGGTTGCCCTCCCGTAAACTCTTGATCATCCTCCCCCAGTCGTCCGTGCGTGAGACCAGCTCTCTCGCCCGGCCAATCAGTGAAATGCCTCGGTAGCTCAGTTGGTAGAGCAGTTGACTCTTAATCAATTGGTCCTTGGTTCGAGTCCAAGCCGGGGTACCCCTAGAAAACTCTTAGAAACTACCCAGTTCTAGGGGTTTTTTCATTATAGAAGGTAATGGTCATACTCCGCCAATTTTGGCACTTGTACACGGAAATCCGAAGAAACGGGTCGATTGAAAACGGCCGATGGACGAGGGCGGGCGAGGTGTTAGTCAAACACTCAAATATGAGCCTGCAGGCTGGACGGTCGAACTGAAGCCCGAGGATGATAAAACCACTAGGCGGGTGGCCATCGAGCTGTGAATATTGGATCAGTCGGTGGGGCCGGGGTTGGCTCTGGCGGCTCGCAGCCATTTGTGCGGGGTGTCGGCCAAGGTTTGGGCGATGATGGGATCTGGGAAGTGGAGTCGCAAACATTGCGCGGACCTCGACGAACGCCGGATGGAGGCGAATGCGGGTCTACATTCTCAAGCCACCGAGAGGCAGTGGCTGGCACCGTGAATCAGTGGGGTTGCGTTTCATGCTCGCTTTGTAGAATTGGTTGAGACCTTACCTTAGCGGCAATCAATTGGTCTTGGGTTCGAGTATATACTGATTGCCAAAAGTTATTGCCGAAAGGGGGGTGAAAAGGTTGTGCACTTGAATGCGTAAATGTGCCGCTACACGGGATCTGGATTCCGATTCCGGCTTGGAAACCCCGGTTCCGGCGTTATTCCTCAGTCGTGGATGTCTATCCACTCCATCGTCACGCCTTGAACCCGGCGCTTCCAAGCTCGGCCTTTCGGCAATCTCTTTTGGCAACCAGTATAGGTTTGACCGCCAGAAGCCACAATGTTATTTCCATTCACGTAACGATGACACAGATTCTTCAGCACTATTACGGGAAAAGTGGATGCAACCCCGCTCCACGAGACTCTGCTGCGCTGTGACTGGCAAGCATCTGCGAGCCCCAAACACACTCTGACCTTTCACCCTCATATCTAGCACACATGAAGATGTTGGACAATTCTTATCATTGCCAGTCCTGCGGCGCGGTCATTCCTCTGGCCGATGTCAATGTGAGCAGCGACATCGCGCTGTGCCGCGCCTGTGGCAACACCATGCCGTTTTCCGGACTTGTGCCAATTTCCGACTCATCGGTGGACCTGCAACACCCGCCCAAGGGAGTCCGCATCGTGGAGGATATACTTCAGGGAAAATCCATCATCTATCGGAGATTCTCTCCCTTCTTGTTGTTCCTCATACCGTTCTCTACGGTATGGTCGGGGCTTACTTTCGCCGTCTATGGGACGCAGATCAGAGCGGGGCGCTTTGACCTGGATAAGTCGCTACTCGGCCTGCCGCTCCTGATAATGACTGTGTGCCTGCTTTCGCTAACCATCTTTCTGCTACTAGGACGTTGGCGGATCTCGGTCAACCGCGACCAACTGGCAGTGGCGGCGGGAGTGGGCCCCATCGGCTGGACCCGCCGCCTCGCTTGTGACCGCAGCGCACGCGTAAGCATAAAACGCTCCTCAAAGTGGATGGTGGGCAGAAGCAATGTCCCGGAGAGTCAGATCCAGGTCGATTGTCAGGGCAACATTCTGAAGTTTGGCACCATGCTGCCGGAAGAGGTGAAAAACTTCATCGCCGAGCTTATTCGCCGGACTCTAGCCGGGAGCTGATGCCAAAGGGCAAAAGTTCAGCGGTCGGCCACGCGTAGCGGGATCACGCGGGAATTCTCGCGCCCGCGACCTTCTATCACCAGATGGTCCGGGAACAGGCGGACCACCGAGTAAGATGTTGTTTCCGGAACATACAGCAGCGCCTTGAAAGTGATGTGCGGCACACCGTCTATCGTTCGTTCTCCACCGTCGTGAACGTGGCCGCTGAAGCAGGCGCGCACGCAGGGATGCCGTTTGATGACGGCGAGGACTTCGGCACTGTTGAGCACCTGATTGCCATCTTCTGATAGAATGGGATGGTGACCGCACACGATCACCGGCTCCTTCGCGGCATCGGCCGCCGCCAGTTCCTTCTCCAGCCACACGAGCTGTGCGGCGGAAAGCCCCCCGTTCCACGGACGGGGCGGGCTGATAAAGCCAGCAGTCATTTTTTCCAGTGCGGCGACGGCGACAGCTGCCTCTGGACTGCCCTTGGGGTATTTGTAAGTGGAGACGTCGTTGGTATCCAACATGACAAAGCGCACGCCACAACTACGGAAGACATAGTAATCATTTTCCAGCCCCAGCATGGCTGGCACGAGGGGTTTCTTCTCGTCATCCACGGAATACTCATGATTCCCTAACACGAAATGCAACGGGTGGCCCAGTCCGCCGAACAGCGGTAGCACAGCGGCAAACGAGGAGTAGTCCCGGTCTATCACATCCCCGAGGTGCAGGGTGAAGGAGAGTTTCTCCTTCGCCAGGTCCTCGACCGCCGCCTTCAGTTTCGGGATGGAGTCCCGGTAGTGCCGCTCACCTTCGGGCTCCGCATTGGCATACTGCACATCCGTGAGGAGGCCGAAGGAAACCAGCGGCGCTTCCGCCCGGATCCCAGCAGCAGACAGGGTGGCCATGGAGGCAAACACGAGAAAATGAAGGCGTTTCACGTGAAAACACTACCCTTGACCCGGCCGCTGCGCGATAGAAAATCATCCCGTGCCAGATTCCCTCCCACTACGCTTCGGCGGCATCGCCAGACTCTATGGAAATGCTGCCTTGGAGCGGTTCCTATGCGCCAGAGTAGCCGTGATCGGCGTGGGTGGCGTGGGCTCATGGGCCGTGGAATCCCTGGCCCGCTCGGGTATCGGCAATCTGACTCTCGTGGACCTGGATGAAATCTGCGTGAGCAACGTAAACCGTCAGCTCCACGCCATGGACGGCCAGATCGGCCGCCAGAAAGCCGAGGCCATGGCTGACCGCGCACGCGCCATCCATCCCGTGAGCTGCGTGACCGTGATTCCGTCTTTCTTCAATGAGAAAACTGCCTTGGAAATCCTAGACGCGGGATTCGATGCAGTGATCGATGCGATAGACACCACACGACACAAGGCGCTGCTATTGGCAGAATGCCACCGTCGTGGAATTTTCACTGTCACCTGCGGCGGTGCAGGCGGGCGGCGGGATCCCACGCGCATCCGTGTGGATGACCTTGCTTACAGCGGCAAGGACCCCCTGCTCTATCAACTCCGCCGCAGCCTCCGCTACAATCACGGCTTTCCCAAAATCCCACAACGCACTGAACCCCCGCCCATGGGGATAGAGGCGGTGTTTTCCGACGAGCCACAGGTGTTCCCACACTGCAACGGAACAGTTTCCCAATACAAGGAAGACCCAGACGTCCACCGGCTGAACTGCATGTCCGGCCTCGGCACTGCCACCCACGTCACTGCGGTGTTCGGCATGGTCGCCGCAGGGCGGGTCTTGGAACACCTCGCCGCTAGGACGGGGTGATCCCTTACTTTAATATTTTCCGGGGCGAGCCGCCTTTGGGAAGTCTTTAGATGAGCAGTCTAACGTGATCAAGAAAGCTACGGGCTTGCCGCTCGACCCGGAAAGAGTTACCGTTAATGAACGTCGTCTGTAAAAACAAACCCTGATTCACCACTACGAATTCCTATAGCATAGTCACCCTGCAAATCCAGTTCGACCATCTCGCCCAGGCCCACCCGGAAGAAAAGGGCCTGGAATTCTGGTTTGCACGGGACCTTCAGGAGCCACTTGGATACGCACGTTGGGAAAACTTCATGACCGCCATTCACCGGGCCATTGAGTCCTGTAAAACAACGGGTTACGATCCTGAGCATCATTTTCGTGGCGTCACGAAATTGATCACCCACGGCAAGGGAGGGCAACGCCCGATCGATGACTTCATGCTCACCCGTTACGCCTGCTACTTGATCGCCCAGAATGGTGACCCGCGAAAGGAGCCGATTGCATTTGCGCAGAGCTACTTCGCCCTACAGACCCGTAAGCAGGAGCTCATTGAAGAGCGGATCAAGCTCATCGTCCGCCTTGAAGCCCGGGACAAACTACGGACCTCGGAAAAGGCCTTGTCTGACAATATCTTTGAGCGCGGGGTGGATAATGCTGGCTTCGGTCGTATCCGGTCCAAAGGAAATGCCGCTCTCTTCGGCGGTAACACTACCCAAGCCATGAAGGACAAATTCGGCATCACACAGACCCGCCCTTTGGCTGATTTCCTGCCCACACTTACCATTGCAGCCAAGAATCTGGCCACGGAAATGACCAACCACAATGTCCAAAGCTCTGATCTGCGGGGCGAGATAGACATAACGGACGAACATGTTCAGAATAATTTCAGTGTCCGAAACATGCTTGGCCAACGGGGGATCAGACCTGAAGATCTCCCTCCTGATGAGGACATCAATAAACTCGAACGCCGAGTGAAGGCTGAAGAAAAGAAAATTGAATCAAAATCCGGTCGCCTCCCAAAAGACTAACCTATCCGTTATTGTCCTGCGCCCGTTTTCATCCTCTCACCAATCTGCTTTTACTGTGATGGCCCGAAAGTCATTGCCGTAATGGGTTGACGAGAATGGTGAGCGCGGAGCGAGCACTAGCGAGCTTGGAAAAACAGGCGTAGCCCCTAAATGGCATAGCCAAAGGCAATTTAGAATGAAGCCCCCTAAAACAGACTCATGAAGCAGCTCAGGGCAATCTCCTTTGGCACGCGGCCTGAATATTTTCACACGATGGTCCTTGCCAGGGAGCGTAACTCGAAATAACTGCTTCCGGCAGGGAAATCCGAATCCATCATCCACCGAAAGACCATATCCATGAATATCCGCCTGTTCCTGTTGAGTGCCTGCCTCGTGTGTTGCCCTGCCCTGCCGCTCTTCTCACAAGAAAAGCCCTCAAGCCAGGACGCCGATGCAGCGCAAAAGGAGGAAAAGGAAAAATTCGTCAAACTGATCAAAAGTATTGATTGGACCACCGACGGATCAGGAAATATAGGCAGTATCGCCACACTGAAAGTTCCGGGTGGATACCGCTACACCGCTGGTGCGGGTACCATCAAGCTGATGCAGGCTTACGGAAACCTAACAAGCAACCGGGAGCTGGGCTATGTCACGCCGGATGACATGAAATGGTTTGCTGTCTTCGAGTTTGACGATTGTGGGTATGTGAAAGACGACGAGAAGGGCAGCCTGGACGCTGACAAGATTCTGGATCAGCTCAAGGAAGGCCAGAAGGAGGCAAACAAGGAACTGGCCAAACGCGGCATGCCTACCCTGGAGCTGCTGGGATGGCAAACCCCTCCGTTCTACAATCCCCAGACCCATAACCTTGAATGGGCGCTGCGCCTCCGCAGTGGTGACGGGAGTGAAGTCGTGAATTACAAAACAAAGCTGCTAGGCAGGCACGGGGTGATGGACGTGGTGTTGGTCTGCGATGAAAAAGGTATGCCCACCATCGTGCCCGAATACCAGGCACTGCTAGAGGGATTCTCCTTCAAGAAAGAGGAATCCTATGCCTCCTTCACCAAGGGCGACAAGATCGCGGAGTATGGCCTTACCGGGCTGATAGTCGGCGGCGCATTGCTGGCCGCAGCCAAGTCTGGCCTGCTGGCGAAGTTGTGGAAACCCCTCGTCATCGGAATAGCAGCCATAGGGACTTACTTGAAGCGCCTGTTCAAGGGTAAGAACAAGGACGGAACCAAGGAAGTGATCTAGCCCGCGCTTCCCGATGTCTTCCTTCACTGAGTTTATCCTGATAGCAGTCGTTCTGTTCCTATGGGAGTCCGCGTTGTGGCTTCCCCTGCGTAGCGTGGCGCTGAGACGGCGGATGTATGGAAAGAGCTGGAAGGTTCTGCATCCCGGCGGACTTTTTGCGACACGTTTCGCCGGAGTGATACCGATGTTGCCACTCCCGCCCGACGCCGGGCTGGCACCATGCCAGGGGCCCCCGCTGCTGGCAGACGAACACGGCGGTATCCTGATGGAATCCGACAACGGGCAAATCTATCAACTAGGTGATGTTCCCTGGTCCGGCTTCGTGGATGACACCCACCATCTCGTGGTCGCGGGCACGAAGATACGTATTTCCTCACCACGCTGCGCCGATGTGTTGCGGAGGGCGAAACACAAGGGCCTCACGCCGCAGGCCGCGACTGCCCGGGCATGGCGTATGGCATTGTCGCCCGGTAATGCGGGGCGCGAGTGGCGGCGCTGGCGACTGGTGACCGCGCCCATGAAGTGGCAGGGCCTGGTTCTGACACTCGGATTTTTCGCCGGACTGCCGGCGGCCTATCTTTACTGGGGCGGCCTCTCCGCAGCATGTTTCGCGCTGGGACTATGGCTGCTCATGGGTCTGACAGCCTGCCATTTGTGGTGGCTCGGTCGGCGCGTCTATCCGGGCGCGCGGGGCGCATTGAGAATGGACGCAGTACTCGCGCTGCTGGTACCATTTCATGCGATGCGCGCCCTGGAGATAGCCTCTGTGCATGCCATGGGCGCCACCCATCCCTTAGGGCTGATCTTGTCCTCCGGGGACACCGGGAATCCATGGCTGGGCACCTTTGTCCGCAGGCTCCTCCACCCACTGCCTGATAGTCCTGAAAATGCCGCCTACTCCACCGCGCTACTCCCACTGGTAGCCCGGGCACTGGCCAGCCACGGGATAAAACCGCAGGATTATGATGTGGCACCGGACCGCTCATGGGATCCCGCCGCCGCGGCCTACTGCCCGCGTTGCCATGCGCTCTATCAGGCAGGATCGGACGCCTGCCCGGACTGCAGAGGCATGGAGCTTAGGAAGTTTTACTAGGAGTCTGCTTGCGAGAGAGGAGTTGGATCCGGAGTTTTGAGGCGCGTGCGATGGCGAAGTAGTCGGTATTGAAGGTGATGAGTTCTGCGGCGGGGTGGAGAGTGAGTCCTATTTACGGCGGCTTTTTTTTCGAGGGCTTTGCGGAGACATGCCACAAACTTTTTGGGCACTGACAAAGGAACGGACGAATCATCCTCGCAGATTTCGTTCAGCTATTCTGGAGACAGCGCACTAGTTTATCCCTCTGATGGCGGCGCGCATTTGGAATTGCCTGCCAGCCATGCGGCATACTGCTCCTGGGTGATTTCGCTTGCCGCCAGCGCCAAGGTTTGGAGCACGGCATCCGCTTCATCGGCAAAGAATTCCCAGTCATTGAGTTCCAGAAAACCCGCGCCCATCAAGAAGCCCGTGCGTTTGTTGCCATCCACGAATGGGTGATTTTTGATAATCCCTGCCACGTAGGCGGCGGCTAGTTCAGTGATGGTTGGCTTGGCGTAAGCCGCTAGCTGTTGCAGACGTGCCAGCGCTGATTCCAGTAATCCCGCATCCCGCAAGCCCGTGCTACCGCCATAAGTTGCGAGCATCATATCGTGCAAGGCGAGACACTCGTCCTTGGTAATCCAGTGATAGGACTGGTTCATTTTGCCAGTTCACGCAGTGTATTGCGGTAGCGGCGATTGAGGGATTCAAAAACCGCCATGGTCTTGCTGAATTCAGGATTCGTGGCGGTGATGCGCACACCGTCCTGGGCCTCGGTGAGCGTCAATGTGTCACCCTCACGCACATCCAAATGCGCCAAGGCTTCCTTGGGTAAAACGATTCCCAATGAATTGCCCACCTTGCGGATTTTGAGTTCGAGGGTCATGGACTCAACGTAGCCACAAATGTGGCCACGTCAATAATTTTGCGTATGAAACGTCCACCAGCTTTGATCGCGGGTGATCCAAGGGCCATCGGCGGCGCGGTCAGCGCCCGGTTTTTTCTTTCTTTGGCTTCCATTCCTGACTCATCCGCTCAGCCTCGGTGATTTGCTTGGGCGTCATTTCCTTTGCCAATAAATCTCGGGTAGACCTGCCATTCACAGCACTTCCTGCTTCTGAGAGCTTCAGCCACATATAGGCCACTACATCGTCTTTTGCCACGCCTTGTCCATTTTTGTAGAAATTCCCTAGCATACCTTGGGCAGGCGCATATCCTTGCTCAGCAGACTTACGATTGTCACCGGTCACTTCAAAATGCACCACCTGTGGTCACTTCAAAGTGCACCACTTCGGATGGCTGTTTTTTGCGAGTTTGAGGGGGGATTTGGCAAGACGATAGTGCCTTGGTGGCGATTC
>Ga0118677_10006732_pt1 | contig 19297 bp, 15 predicted proteins | sample AliMusrvi5mmetaG_FD_86154 | JGI IMG/M metagenome (GOLD analysis project Ga0118677, IMG submission 86154)
ATAAATTAACTATCTTTTTATATTCAACAATTGATTTGATTTTCATCAAAATCATTACTTCTGGCTTGTCTTAAAAAATCATAAAAACCTAAACCCATTTATTATATTTCATTCCTTTACTTAACGAAATCTTTTAAAACATCCGGCAATGAATGATTCATAATTTTAACTATTAAAAAGCCCTAAAAACAGCCATCAAAAAAAACCTGCAGTATCCGGTTTGGTCTATCCAATCATCCAATCTTCAATTCATAACAATAAAACAATGATTGCTTTGAATGAAATTTGTAGAATAAATATTCGGATTGTGATATCACCAAATCTGCAACTGTACCATCACGGGATCAAAAATATTTATGACTTATTTGAGCCTGAATATATGGATTTCTTCTAATTTACACCCTCTAATTCTTTCGTTGTGAAGAGAAAGACGGAGTTGTGAAGATAATTATTGGAAATTTATTCGTATTTTTGCAAGTCTTTAAAAAAAGAAGATCGTAGATCACCCATGGAAAAACCAAAGGTTCTTTTTGTGGCCCAGGAAATAACTCCTTATTTAAAGGAATCTTCCATGGGCTTGATTGGACGCCATTTACCACAAGGCATTCAGGAACGAGGGAAGGAAATCAGAACCTTCATGCCCAGGTTTGGCAATATTAACGAACGCAGAAATCAACTGCATGAAGTTATCCGCCTGTCTGGTATGAATCTCATCATTGATGATACTGACCACCCACTGATTATCAAAGTAGCCTCAATCCAATCGGCTCGTATGCAAATATACTTCATCGATAATGAAGACTATTTTCAACGGAAATTTACCACCAGAGATAAAAACAACAAGTTCTTCAAGGACAACGACGAACGGGCAATATTTTTCTCAAGGGGTGTACTTGAAACTGTAAAAAAACTTGGATGGCCTCCTGATATTATTCATTGTCACGGCTGGATGACAAGTCTGGTGCCGCTGTTTATTAAAACAGCTTACAAAGACAATCCCATGTTCAATGATACAAAGGTTATTTATTCAATCTATGATGATGATTTCAGTGAACCACTCAGTAAGGAATTCGCTCAGAAAATTAAAATGGAAGGAATTCAGGTTAAAGATCTGAAACATTATAAAAAACCAACCTATGTTTCTATGATGAAGGCTGCTATTGATTTTTCTGATGCTGTTATTACCGGTTCTCCTGAAATAAATCCGGAAGTAACTGAATATATAGCTGAAACTAAAAAAATGGCACTACCCTATCATCCAATGGAAACATATCTTGATGCTTTCTCTTCGTTTTACGATGAAGTGCTTGTATCAAAGGGGCAATGATCAATATTATAACTTTTAAAAAACACTATTCTCTTGAACAAACTCAATCTCTTACCCATACGACAGGTATTCTTTGCACTTATAGCTGCATGTGTATTCTATGCCTGTACCAATGAACCAGATCAACTGGGATTGAATCTTACTCCACAAGGAGATAAATTGAATAATTATTATACCGATACCACTACGGTCATAGCTTTCAATTTGCCCACAGATACACTCCGAACCAGTATCTTACCAGGATATTCAGGAAGTAGTTATCCTAATATTCTATTCGGAGCTATCTATGATTCCGCCTTTGGTAAGGTGGAAGCTGGTTTTGCAACACAACTCTGGCTCTCTACCACTAGTCCAACCATCAGTGCCAACCCTACAGCCGACTCTGTCGTACTACAGTTGCCCTATGCAGGTTTGTTCGGTGACAGTACTTCAACACAGACTATGAAAATCTATGAGCTTGGTGAAGCACTCCGTGGTGATTCAGCCTATTACAGTAACCGTATTGTTCAAACCGGTGCTTTGCTTTATAGTGCTACTTTCAAACCTGATGTAAAAGATAGCGTTACAATAAATTCCCTCAAGTATGAACCTATGCTCAGGGTAAAACTTGACAACTCTTTCGGAAATAAGATCCTTAATGGTGGTGCCTATCTTATAAATCAGGAGGAATTCCGTAAGCTTATCAAGGGACTATATGTCACTACTACTGCAAAGGACATTTTAGGACAAGGGTCAATCCTTACCTTTAATCTGACAGGAACTAATGCAGGAATACAGGTATATTATCATACACCGACTGACTCAGGTTCGCTGAGTGTCTATGTGAATGCTGCCAATTCCCAACGTTTCAATACCTTTAACAACCACAAGTATCAATTTGCAGATCCTTTGCTGAAAGCAATGGTTTTATCCAAAGACTCTACAAAGGGTAAACAGAAACTCTTCCTTTCAGGAATGCACCCAACTGAAATAAAAATTACATTCCCCAATATTCTGAAATATCAGTCCAAACAACGTGCAGGATTTAATCAGGCTTTACTGGTTATCGATGCTCCATGGACAACTGTCAACAATTATCCTCCACCATCACTTTCACTTGTTAAGGTGTATACTGATAAAATGGATTACGCAGTTGAAGACCTACCTACAGGAACAGCTTCAACTATCGATGGAGTATATGATACGATCACTAAACAATATCGTTTTGCTATCACACAGTATTTGCAGAATATCCTTAAGAATGGTGTTCAAAACTACTATCTGAAGCTGGCAGTAGGTACTCCGGGACAAATGGCGCCATTTTTAGTCATCCCCGGAACAGCCAATAGTAAAAAACGTTTCCGTTTAGAACTGATTTATACTACACAGAAATAATCTTTATAATTTTTTCATACCTTTGCCGTACAATATGAATCCGAAAGGAATAAATATTGTACGGTTTTTTGTTGATTTATATTAAACCATTATTAAATTATTTATTTACTTATACAGCTAATAATCTTAAAGTTATGTGTGGAATTGTAGGTTACATCGGGTACAGACCAGCCTATCCCATTCTCATCAGTGGGTTAAAAAGGTTAGAGTATAGAGGGTATGATAGTTCGGGTCTTGCTTTAGTACAAGACGGTATAAAACTTTATAAAACAAAAGGTAAAGTTAAAAACCTTGAGAATTTATGTGAAGGTGTAAACCTCACAAGTACAATTGGGATCTCACATACCCGTTGGGCTACACATGGTGAACCCAACGATCGTAATGCACATCCCCATTTTTCTCCTTCCCGTAACCTTGCCATTATTCACAATGGTATTATCGAAAACTACGGCACCATTAAACAGGAGTTAATATCACGTGGCTATGTCTTTCGCAGTGATACTGACACTGAAGTCCTGATCTATCTGATCGAAGACATCATGATCAACGAAAAAGTTGATCTGATCAAAGCAGTCCAGATGGCACTTAAGACAGTTATTGGTGCATATGCTATCGCCATCGTTTCCAAAGACGATCCCGACACCATCATTGCTGCCCGTAAGAGCAGTCCTTTGGTAATCGGAATGGGAGTAAACGAATATTTCGTTGCATCCGATGCAACACCTATCATAGAATACACCAAGGATGTAGTTTATCTGGGCGATGAAGAAATCGCCATCTTAAACCGTCATACCGGATTAAGAATAACAACCATCGCAAATGTTGAAACCACGCCTTATGTTCAGCATCTCGAACTCAGTCTGAGTGCCCTCGAAAAAGGAGGTTTTGATCATTTCATGTTGAAAGAAATTTTTGAACAACCCCGTTCTATTGGTGACAGTATGCGTGGTCGTTTGAATGCCAAAAAAGGCACTGTTGGTTTAGGTGGAATCCGTGAACTTCAGGATCAACTTATCAATGCAAAACGTATCATCATAGTTGCCTGTGGTACTTCATGGCATGCAGGCCTTGTTGGTGAATATTTGCTTGAAGAACTCACCCGCATCCCGGTCGAAGTTGAATATGCATCCGAATTCCGCTACCGTAATCCTATCCTCTCAAAAGAAGATGTTGTAATAGCCATTTCCCAATCAGGAGAGACTGCCGATACACTTGCTGCCATTTCACTTGCGAAAGAAAGTGGAGCCACAGTTATAGGTATCTGTAATGTCATTGGTTCTTCAATTGCAAGAGCTACCCAGGCAGGCTCATATACGCACGCAGGACCCGAGATCGGAGTTGCGTCAACAAAAGCCTTCACTGCCCAGGTGACATTGCTTACACTGATGGCGCTGATGATTGGTAAGGCAAAAGGAACTATCTCTGAAGAACGTTTCAAACACCTCTCCGAAGAACTCGAAGCTATCCCCGAAAAAGTAATGATTTCATTGGCCAACGACCCTGCCGTGAAAGAGATTGCAGCCCTCTTCAAAGATCACCGTAACTTCCTTTATCTGGGACGCGGAATCAATTTCCCCGTTGCTTTGGAAGGAGCCTTGAAACTGAAAGAAATCTCTTACATCCACGCCGAAGGTTATCCCGCCGCCGAGATGAAACATGGTCCTATCGCATTGATCGATGAACACATGCCGGTCATTTTCCTGGCCAACAACAATGACCTCAAGGAAAAAATCGTCTCCAATATTCAGGAAGTAAAAGCCCGTAAGGGTATCGTCATTGCTCTTGTTAACCAGGGCGACAAATGTGTGGATGGATTGGCTGACTACACCATTTCAGTTCCTGAGACAGATGAGTTGCTCAGCCCGCTTGTTTCTATCATCCCACTTCAGTTACTTTCATACCATATCGCAGTAATGCGTGGTTGCAATGTTGACCAACCCCGTAACCTTGCAAAGTCAGTTACAGTGGAATAACATTGTTTTTCAATATTTTAAAGGGACGTAAGATTACGTCCCTTTTTTTTGAAATAATTTTTCAAAAACACTTGCTTTTTTAATTAGATATATAGACATTTGTCTAATTAATATCTATCATAATCAAACCAACAGAAATGAAAACATCATTAAAGATTTTTATACTGAGTTTTCTGATTCTAAACCTACCTGCTTTACTCAATGCGCAGCAACAAACTTTTGCAAAAGTGATTTATTATGGTTCGGAGTTGGGGGGTAATTCTATTGTTAAAACATACGATAATTATTATTTGATAGCCGGAGTTAAAGACCAGGAAGCACTTGTGCTTAAAATGGATTCAGCAGGAAACATTATATGGAGTAAACAAATTGGAAACTTAAATAATGAAATTTTTAGTAGTATAATTGCAACCCGTGACTCGTGTTTTGTATTGGTTGGAAATATTTTTAATACTGCCGATTCTACCAACGACATTTTATGCGTAAAATTGAATACTGATGGGGATACACTCTGGACAAAAGAAATTGACATGGGTTATAATGATTACGCTCTTTCTGTTCAACAAACATATGACAATGGGTATATCCTTGCAGGGTATGCAAGCCAGGATTCCACGCCACTCTCAATGGCAGTTGTTGTTAAGCTTGATGCTGCCGGTAATTTAATGTGGGGTAGGATTTTTTCACAAGGTAATTATCTCAACTGTGCGTATTCTGTAAAACAAACACCCGATAGCGGATATGTTGTAATTGGTTATGTGTATAGTCTGTCAATTTATGATCAGAAAACATTTCTAATGAAACTAACTTCAACCGGAAATATTACATGGATTAAAAAACATAATATATCTTCTTATGACCAGTCTTCAGGCTTTGATGTAAAAGTGACAACAACGGGATTTGTAAGTTATTTATTGGGTGACTATTACGGCACGATAATCATGAAAACAGATTTTTCAGGGAATATTTTATGGTGTAAAAATTATAATGTTGGAGGGCTTATCTTTTTTTATTCATCATCCGCTCCAGCACTTCATTCTACATCTGACAACGGTTATGTTTTAGCATCAGGAAATTCTTTTTTAAAAATCGATTCTGTTGGAAATCCAGTATTGGCACAAGATTTTTTTATTGGGTTTACAATAGCAGCTGTTGAAGCAAGAGATAAAGGATTCATGATTCTTGGCAATGGGCCGAAGTTAGTTACCAAAACGTCCAAAAGAAGTTTGTGGGAAATAGGTATAATCAAAACCGATTCGCTCGGCAACACTTCAGATTGTGTATCAGGAGTTTATGTTACATCTAATACATATCCAATTGATATGGTTTCGGCGTCTTTTGTATCTGCAACAGTGGGTACAATGAAGTTGCCTCATCCTGTTGTTGTTGATGCTTTATTATACGAAAGAAACGGATGTGTTGATGTAGTAGGAAGTATTGAAGAAATCAAAGCAGATGGAAACGCTATAATTGTTAATCCCAACCCCACCACCGGCATCTTTCAAATAAAAGCTCAACCAACAGGTAATGCAAAACTGAAAGGCATTGATATCTACAACACTCTTGGTAAAAAAATATTCCACTCCGCCAACCCCATGGCTCTACAGTCTCAGATTGACTTAAGCTCTCAGCCTGATGGGATATATTTTATTCAACTACTGCTGGGGGATAAGATAAGCTCTGAAAGAATTATTATCTGCCATTAAGCATATTTTGCATTTTCATTGGTAATAATTCATTTCTTTTTTCTATTTTTGATTTATTAATAAAACAATTGTTTCAATGATAAATCTGAAACGGCATCTTTGCTTGTTGATAATCTTAATATTAAATTCCATTTTATTCAACAAAACCATAACCGCACAAAGTGTCTATACCCCTTTGGGCACTGCCACATACGATATTATAGACAGGTTCGACATTAAATACCCATCATACAATAACTTTATCTTTACTACCACAAAGCCCTATAAAAGGAAAGACATTATCAGCTTTATTAAGGCCATGAATAGCGATTCATCTACCTGTAAATTTACAGATGTTGACCGTTTTAATATGGCATACCTGATAAGAGACAACAGCGAATGGGCAGAAAATCCGTTGAGTTTAAGCCAGAGACAGGTAATAAAACCTCTTTATAAAGAACAGGCTGACTTAATAAGCATTGGTTCAAAAGATTACATGCTTAAAGTAAGCCCGGTAATAAATTTTGATATAGGCAAAGAAGCCGGTTCTACAGAATATAAATATTTCAATACCAGAGGGGCAGAAGTCCGTGGCAGTATAGACAACAAGATTGGATTTTATACTTATCTCACTGATAATCAAGCCGTTTTACCGCTTTATATCAACAAGAAAAGAATTGTCCAGGATAATGTCTTGTCGGGAGAAGGCTGGCAAAAAACCTTTAAAAGCAAACCTAATGGCACTGACTTTTTCACTGCCAGAGGTTATATTACGTTTAATGTAACCAAACATATTGATGTGCAGTTTGGGCAGGATAAGAACTTTTTGGGCAATGGTTATCGTTCAGAACTGCTTTCCGACTATTCCAACAACTATTTGTTCATGCGGTTAAACACCCTGGCGGGACCTGTGCATTATCAAAATCTTTTCTGCGAGCTTTTGGATTATCCCACTCCAATTTCAGGATCTAATTTATATGTAAAGAAATATGCTACAATACAAAAACTGGATATCAGATTAAAAAACAATCTGACCATTGGATTCTTTGAAAACGTAATTTTCTCTCGTGGTAATGTCAATGGCCAAAAAGGAGGGTTTGATTTTCAATATCTTAATCCGATTATTTTTTATACTTCCATTGAACACAGTATCGGTGATAATGACAATGTGGGTCTGGGCTTCGACTGGAAATACAATTTCATGAAAGCTTTCTCTTTTTATGGACAGGTTTACATTGATGATTTCAACTTTACTGATTTAAAGATGGATCTTGATAGTTTTTTGGTTAAAATCAAGCTTAAAAGCAAACGTTCCTATAGCACACAAGGCTCGTATCGTGATAAATTCGGACTACAGGGCGGCCTCAAGTATGTTGATATCGGTGGCATCGAAAACCTCGACGCCCAGGTAGAATTCAATCTTGTAATGCCCTATACCTATTCTCATTACGATGTAACTTATAAAGGGGTGCCGCCCCAAGAAAGCTATTCCCACTACAGACAGCCGCTGGCGAATCCATTAGGAGCCAATTTTAAAGAATGGGTCCTTATTTTAAGGTATCAACCTATATTCCCTATAACAGCAACTGTTAAATGGTTCAGAATCATTCAGGGACTCGACAATTCAGCAACAAATTGGGGCAGCAATATTTTCCTCGACTATGAAACAACGCCTCATACCTACGGTAATAAGTTATGCCAGGGCGCTAAAACGAAGACTCAACTTGCCGATATGATGGTTTCATACCAGCTCAAACACAATATCTCTGCTGATTTGCGTTATATTTTCCGCTTTGAGAAAAGTGATTATAATAAATTTAATCTTAGAACATCATATATCACATTGGGTTTGCGAATTAACTTTGCAACCCGGAAGTTTGACTTCTGATTTTTTAAATCAGAAATTTTATTTCTTACTATTTTCTTGTTTGGATGTTTTTTTTTCTAAATTAGCAGACGCTAATTAACAATAAAAAAGAGGTCTTATGAAAAATCGAATTCTACTATCCGTCGCTTTAATGATTATTGTAACAGTTTCTACCTACGGGCAAATACTAAAAGATACTGTTGTTGACATTGACGGGAATATTTATCATACTGTTAAAATCGGAACACAGACATGGACAGTAGAGAATCTGAAAGTGACCCGTTATAGAAATGGAGACACAATACCTAATGTGAAAGATTATAAAAGCTGGAGCTATTTAACATCCGGCGCATATTGTGATTATAAAAATGACATTACAGAAGCCAAGGTATACGGTAAACTTTATAATTGGTATACTGTAATTGACAAAAGAGCTATTGCACCCAAAGGCTGGCATGTAGCTACCTATGCTGATTTAAAGACATTAACCGATTTTTTAGGTGGACATCGAAAGGCGGGCGGCAAACTTAAAGAAACGACTTCATTGCATTGGATAAATCCAAACAAAAAAGCTTCTAATAGTAGCGGCTTTCTGGCTCTGCCGGGCGGGTACCGTTTCTATAATGGCAAATTCGGCTTTATTGGAGAATCAGGAGCCTGGTGGTTAGCAACAGAGTACGATGCAACTGAGGCATGGAGTATATGTATTCACTACAGCGACAGTGATGTTATAGAATTAGGTGGTGTTAAAGCAAATGGCTTTTCCGTTCGTTGTGTTAAAGATAATTAATGCACCCCTTTAATAAATCAGCCATCACGGCTTATGGAGATTACTTGTCTCATGGCCTTTACACTTTTCATTCCGGCTTTGAACATATCGATAATTTTGTAAATCAGAATGGGGATTTTATTTCTTTAGCTGATGATGTCTCTTTTCTGGCACCTAACAGTATTATCATCAGTGATTTTATGTCGGGCAACTATTCACAAGTTGTTATTGGTGATGATTTCGCGCAAATTAATAATCAGAAATATATTTTAAATAAAAAGCTTCAACAAAATTCATCTTTCATATACCCCGCAATAGCTTATTCAACCTTGGTGGATAAAATTAATGCTTTTATTAATATGCAGGCATCCGATTTCCCTCCGAAAAGTTTATTTTTCTTATTGCATCCCGAAAACAATATAAACTTCACTTCTGCTTTTGAAAAAGCATTTATGCAACAGTTAAACTATGCCTATTCTCTTTTCAGTACGCAATTGTATGAAAGCATAAAGGCTTTCAAATCCAGAGGCAGCGGACTAACACCATCAGGAGATGATTTTATTGCAGGAGTGCTCTTTGGTCTTGATTTTTTAGAAAAGACTACAGGTATTAGTTTCAACAAAATGAAGAATAACATATACGAAATAGGTAAAAGCAACAACATATTCTCAAATAATATGTTGCGCATGGCTTATCATGCTAAATATTTCAAAAGATTACAAGATTTTCTGAATGCTTTTTTTTATTTACCTTTGGGAAATATAAGCCCTGCTTTTAAGCAATTAATTGCCGTTGGAGATACCTCCGGAGCCGATTTGCTTACGGGGTTTCTGGTAGTTATCATGAAAAGGTCGGTACAATAAAATGGCTATTGAAATTTTTAATAAAGAAGGATTAAGGAAAACTGGAAAGATGCAAAACGTCCATCATTCCATTACTCCATTATTCCATTAAAAAAACATAAATTATTTTGAACAGAAACTATTATATATGATAAAAGGAATAATTAAAAAAGGAGAATATTACGACTCAGTCTCTCTGATGCTCGTAGCTAAAGAAATCAATAAAATGCAAGGTATAGAGGATTCTTCTGTTGTGATGGGCACGAAAGAAAATCTTGCCATCTTAAAAAACGCAGGCCTCCTTATTTCAGAACTTGAGCATGCCGGTGACACTGATTTGCTAATTGTTGTGAAATCTCCTGACGAGAAATTGGCTACAGCGGCCATTAACAACGTGGCTGCATTACTAAAAGAAATGCGCAACAAGAAAGACAAAGGAGGAGAAAACTTTACCCCTAAAAGCTTCGATTCGGCGCTGGCACTGATGCCCGAGGCCAATATGTCGTTGATTTCCATTGCAGGAAAATATGCAGCTGTAGAGGCCATGAAAGCCATTGAAAACAATATGCATGTCATGATTTTTTCTGATAATGTGAGCATAGAAGATGAGTTGATGCTGAAAAAAATGGCTGCTGAAAAAAATTTACTGGTAATGGGGCCCGACTGTGGCACAGCAATTATTAATGGTATTCCACTGGCATTTGCAAATGTTGTCAACTCAGGTAATATTGGTCTGGTAGGAGCATCAGGGACCGGGTTACAGGAAGTAACTTCTATCATCTCTAAGAATGGTGGTGGTATTTCGCAGGCCATAGGCACAGGCGGCAGAGATGTAAAAAAAGAAATTGGCGGCATTATGTTCATCAGTGCTTTAAGGGCATTAGCCAATGACGAAAGCACTAAAGTCATCTGCCTTGTCTCAAAGCCCCCTCATGAAGAAGTATTGCAAAAAATTGCCGGAGAAGTGAAATCAATTAAAAAGCCGGTAGTAGCTATTTTCATAGGCGCCAATAAAGAGCAGGTTGAAAAATCAGGCGCTAATGTTGCCAAAAGTTTAGAAGAAGCTGCTTTATTTTCTGTGGCCTTAGCTAATGATGAAACAACAGATGCTGTTAGGGTAAAATTATCTGAACGTTGTAAAGAAATCCATAAGATGGCCTTAGATATGGCTAAAATCGCCAAAGGAAAATATCTCAGAGGTTTGTTCAGCGGTGGTACCCTGTGCGATGAAGCACAACTGATAATGAAAAATAAATCAATATCTGTATATAGTAATACCCCATTGTATCCCGACTTTAAATTGCCAGATGCATGGAAGAGTAAAGAAAATACCATTCTGGACCTGGGTGATGATGAGTTTACCGCCGGCCGCCCCCACCCTATGATTGACTTCAGCCTAAGAAACAAAAGAATTATTGAAGAAGCTAAAGATAAAGAAGTAGCCATTATAATGCTCGATGTGGTGCTGGGTTATGGCTCTAACATACACCCTGATGCTGAACTAGTACCCGCTATTTCACAAGCCAGGGAGATTTCTCCCGCTTTGCAGTTTATTTGCTCTATAACCGGAACAGATAAAGACCCACAAAACTTTAATAAAGTAAAAACCGCACTTGAAAATGCAGGGGTTATTGTTATGCCTTCTAATGGCGCTGCTGCTGAGTTGTGTGGGGATATTATTCAATTACTTAATACATAAGTTAGCACCAATGCTATAAGGAAACACCCATGAGCATAGAAATTGAAAAAAAGGTTATCGAGAGATTTGTTGTAAAGACAAAAAGAGACAGATATTTGACTTTTATTGAGAGTGACAAGACTCGAAACAAGTTCATTTCAGAGTTAGCTCATTTTCATGATTTGCGTATAGAAAGATTCGACGAAATAAGCGGAGATGAAAAGAAAGTAATTAAGGACAGAATTATAAAAAGTTTAGGAAACATCAAGGACTGTTATTTGATTTCAGAGAATATGGAGCTTGACAGAAAACGACTTGATATTGACACAGCACTAAATAAGACAATTGGTTATGGCATGGGTACTTTTATTGTTTTTGGAGACGCTGAGATAGTTTTTTACGAAGCCGAAGGACCAAGCTACAGATGGTTGAGTAAAAAGATAACAAGGTATTAGACAGAGGAAAATAATGACAATAGGAGCCACAGGTGCTAATAAGCGGTGGCAGCAGTAGGCAGGGGTAAAAGGGGTACTATGAGAAAATGAGAAAAATAAAACTTGAAACGAAAAGAATTTAATGAATTAAAATACAAAAAAGCTATTGATAAAAGAAGTAAAATATCCTTAAACACTTTTAGCTAAACATTTAACTTTAGGCACTTTAGTTCACTTTAGGCACTTTAGGCACTTTAGGCACTAATAATAAACATCATAAAAAACGAAAGTTAATTAATCAAACACTTATCAAAGTAAAAACATAAACCAATGTCAATAAACGAACTTTTCAATAAGCCTCTCAAGGTTATAAATACCGGGCTTAATTCATTCAAAGAAGATTTGCAACATGCAGGAGCTGAAGTCGTGCAGGTAGATTGGAAGCCATCACTGATAACTAATCCAGCATTACTTAATGCCGTTAAAAAAAATATGAATCTGATAGAAACAGCCAATAAAAAGGCACTTGATATAGTTTTGCGTGGCAAGCCAATGTTGGTAGGGATGGATATAGCATTGAATATCATTCCGGGCATGAAACCCAATATGATTCTTCATTCAGGCCCTCCAATAAAGTGGGAGAACATGTGCGGTCCTACCCGTGGGGGCATAATGGCTGCTCTGATGTATGAAGGGCTTGCATCTACACCTGAAGAAGCAGAAGAACTGGCAGCATCAGATAAAATCAGTTATGACCCTTGTCACGAACACTGCACTGTAGGCCCTATGGCAGGAATAGTCTCAGCATCTATGCCTGTTTTTATCATTAAAAACGAAGAATTTGGCAACTTCGCCTATTGCACCTTAAACGAGGGACTGGGAAAGGTTTTACGTTATGGTGCATACAGTGAAGAAGTGATTGTAAGGCTTAAATGGATGGAAAAAACAATGTATCCCATTCTTAAAAAAGCTATTGAAAGTATAGGTAAAATAGACCTGAAAAATATCATAGCCCAGGCACTTCATATGGGCGATGAAGTGCATAACAGAAACCGGGCAGGCACCTCTTTATTTTATCGCACAATTGCACCTGCTATTGTTAAAACAACCGACAGCAGAGAAGATGCCGCCAAAGTACTTGATTTTATCAATGGCAACGACCATTTCTTCCTTAACCTTTCGATGCCTGCATCCAAGGCATGTTTAGATCCTGCCATGGGCATAGAAAACAGCAGCATGGTGGTTATTATGGCCCGAAACGGTACTGATTTCGGCATTAAGCTGTCGGGAATGGGCAATCAGTGGTTTACAGGTAAGGCACCTGTGCCTGATGCTTTATATTTCCCCGGATTTACAAAAGCAGATGCCAACCCCGATATAGGCGATAGCGCTATTACAGAAACCGGTGGTCTTGGCGGTTTTGCCATTGCTGCCGCACCTGCCATTGTGCAATTTGTAGGGGGCAGCGCCAAAGATGCCATCAATTATACTATGATGATGTATGAAATTACCGTTGGTGAAAACAACATTTACCAGATTCCCTACCTTAACTTCAGAGGCACACCCACAGGCATTGATGTAATAAAAGTCGTTGAAAAAAATATCACCCCTTTCATTGATACCGGTGTTGCTCACAAAAAACCGGGCGTAGGCCAAGTGGGTGCTGGTGTTGTAAGTGCTCCTGCAGAGCCATTTGTAAAGGCGTTTGAGGCTTTTGCAAAGAAATACGTTTAGGTTTAACCGCTGAGGACACAGAGGGAATACGCGCAGAGAGCCGCAGAGTAGAAATACCTCTCGCAAACCTGCCTGCCGGCAGGCAGGGGCGCAAAGAAGGGAAGGTCAGGGTTTCACTAAGCCATGGGATGTGAGAGGGCAAGTGAAGCCCTGATTAAAGGCTGGCGTATTAAGCAACTGATAACATAACATTGATTTTATCTTTGTCAATTTAATTTTAGTTAATCAAAGAATAATAATACTGTGCTTATCAACAATATTTTTTATAATTTTGAATTATATATATTGTTCAGTTTTAAAAAAGAACTTAAACTGTTGGAAAAGTAGGGATGGGGAATGTTTGAAACCTCCATTATTCCATCTTTTCATTATTCCAAAAGTAAAAGTTTTTAGCCCACTCCATTAATTTATTACTAATCTATTAAACTATATATAACTATGAAAAACTCAGAATTTATAAATTTTATGTCCGAAACCAAGGTGTACGACCTAACACAACGCCTTAGTATTCACACACCTCCATGGCCCAGCTATATGCCATTACAATTACAGTATTTCAAACGTATTGCAGGAGCTCATATGGGACAAGGTGCTAACGGACAGATAATTAAAACAAGTAACCATGTGGGAACCCATATTGATGGCGAGATACATTTTTTCTCCAGTGGCAGAACCATAGGTGATATGCCATTCGATTTCTGGTACGGCCCTGCTGCTGTGGCTGACATTTCTGACGATGTTGAAGATTACAGCCTTTATACGCCTGAAATGATAATGAAAAGAGTTGATGTCAGAAAAGGAGACATCCTGATTATCAACACGGGGTATCATAAATATGCATGGGATCAACCTGAAAGTGACGAATTGCGTTATTTTGTTAACCATCCCGGCCCAAGTCCTGATTTCCACACCTGGTGTCTCGACATGAAAATAAAATGGATAGGTGTTGACTGCGGTAGTGCCGACCATCCAATGAATACTATCATCAGAGATTGGCATCCTAAAAGATTTAAAGAAGCAGAAGAATTGATAATCAAGCAATATCATAAAACCTGGGATGAATTATTCCCTCCCAAAGAATACTATCAGGTAATGCACCTGAAACTATTCCCCAAAGGATTGATTCATGCCGAAAACTTAGGTGGCGATATTGATAAAGTCAACAACAAACGTCTGTGGATTGGATTATTCCCATTAAAAGGTATAGAAATGGAATCTTCTATGTGCAGGGTTGTAGCGATAGATACAGAAGCATAAAGAAAGTTCGTTTATAATTGTAAGTCATTTAAAAAATAGTCGGCAGTCGGCAGTCGGCAACTGATTACAAACGATGAACTGTTGTAGATTGTCGACTGCCGATTGTGGATTTTAAATTAAGCTTAATCATTAATATTTGTTAGCTGATTATTGAAAGACACTAATATTTCAACAAAAATTAATCACAAAAAAAACTAACATCCCATGCCTATTCCCCACGATTTTGAATATGCGAAACCTTCATCAGTAGATGAAGCATTAGACTTATTGTCTGAATATGGTAAAAATGCAAAAGTCCTTGCCGGCGGTACAGATCTGGCCAATCTTCTGAAGCAGGGATTTCCGGTCCCCGAATTGATGATTGACATAAAAGGACTTGCTGAACTTTACCAGATTAAACTTACCGGTGATGAATTGTTTATCGGTTCGCTGGTTACTTTCACTACCATTATTAAGTCGGACATTATAAAGAAAAAGTTTAACATACTTTGGGATGCTGCTCATCTGGTGGCTTCCAATGGTGTAAGAAACCGTGCCACAATGGTCGGCAATATATGTTCTGCCGTTGCCTGTATGGATAGCGCTGCTCCGCTTCTGGTGCATGATGCTTTTATACATCTGAAAAGTAAAAATAATGAACGCAAACTTCCTGTGGCCCAGTGGTTTGTTGATAACCGTAAAACTGCTATTAATGAAGACGAGCTTGTTATGGGTGTTTCTATACAACTGCCCAAACAAAAGTATGCAGGCTCGTATCAGAAGCTTATGCGTTATTCCGGTGAGGATTTATCGCAGGCTAATGTTGGCGTTTTAGCACTTGAAGATTCGTCTTTCAGAGTGGCTTTCGGCTCTGTAGGTCCAATTCCTAAACGCTCTCTTAAAATAGAACATTTTCTGGATCAGAAGGAAATTACGGCTGCTGTTATTGAAGAAGCTAAAGCTATGATTGAAACAGTAATTGCACCTATTACCGATGTGAGGGCTACTAAAGAATACCGTATGCACATGACCAAAGTAATGTTCGAAAGAGGGCTTAAAGAAGCTATTGAGAGACTAAACTTATTAAAAAATTGAACCACATAGGCACATAGAACACATAGAAAGACAAATAAAATATTGAATTCTATGTGCCCTATGTGTCTATGTGGTAAAAAAATTAAAGAAAACCAATAATATGAAAAAGATTTCATTTACACTTAATGGCGAGTTACGTTATGTAACCATCGACAACAGTGATATTTTATTAGAAGTGCTTCGCGAGAAACTCGGTGTAAAAAGCCCCAAATGCGGCTGTGACAATGGGGACTGCGGTGCCTGTACCATTTTACTTAATGGAAAAAGCGTAAGAAGTTGTTTAATTTTTGCCGCTGAGGTCGAAGGGCAAGAGATTACAACCCTCGAAGGCATTTCTAAAAACGGGTTATCGCCTTTACAAAAAGAGTTTCTGGCTCAGAATTCGTTTCAGTGTGGGTTTTGTGCACCCGGCGTTATTCTGGCTTCTACTGAACTGCTTAACAATAACCCCCATCCATCACTACTGCAAATAAAAGAAGCCATTGCAGGCAATTTATGCCGTTGCACAGGTTACACACCTATTATTAAAGCCATTCAAACTGTAGCAGATAGAAATTATGAAAAAACCGTTTAACAATGAAGAACTATAAATATATTGGAAAACCAATCGTAAAGGTTGATGGTAAAGACAAAGTTACCGGAGCTGCTTTATATACCGATGATATTGATTTCGGTCCTGATTTATTATACGCCGAAATCGTTGAAAGCGTTCATGCTCATGCAATGATAATAGGGATAGAAACCGAAGAAGCTTTAAAAGTGCCCGAGGTTTTAGCTGTTGTGACAGGGAAAGATTTCCCTTATACTTTTGGTTTGTACATGAAAGACAGGTTTATCTTTGCACAAGACAGGGTGCGGTTTTATGGCGAGCAGATTGCCGCTGTTGTAGCCCGCACACCCAAAGCTGCTAAAATGGGTGCTGAGTTGGTGCGCGTACACTACAAACCGTTGCCTAAGGTTACCAGCCAGCTCGATGCCATTAAAGAAGATTGCGAATTACTCCATCCAGACCTCGAAAACTATCCCCATGTGCCATGGTTTTTCCCTAAAGCCCATACCAACATAGCACATCAGCGTAAAATTCGCAAAGGAGATGTAGACAAGGCTTTTGCAGAGTCTGATTATGTATTGGAAGACGAGTATTTCGTTCCCCGTTATTCTCATTGCGCCATTGAGCCCCATGCCTGTGTTGCCAAATACGATTTATCGGGAAGGCTTACTGTATGGGCTTCGTCGCAGTCGCCACATACCCAGAGGCACCTTTTTGCTGAGGCGCTGGCTCCTCTTGGTATACGCCATAACGATGTAAGAGTCATTGCCCCTTATGTGGGTGGTGGTTTCGGCTCTAAAGCAGGGGTAACAATGGAAATTATGGCTGCTGCCATTGCCATTAAAACACCCGGACATCCTGTAAAGATAATGTGGTCGCGCGAAAGAGAATTTTATAACACCTATCAAAGATTAGGTGTGGTGACCAAGCTAAAAATGGGTGTTTCTAAAGATGGAAAAATAAAAGCCCTGAAACACGATTTATACTGGGATGCAGGGGCTTATGTAGAATATGGAGCTAATGTTGTTAATGCTGTGGGCTTATCGGCTATTGGGCCTTATAAGGTTGATAATGTGTGGATTGACTCCTATTGCATCTATACCAATTTACCTCCCGGCGGTCCTTACAGGGGTTTTGGTTACTCTGAGTTTTTGTTTGGATTAGAAATTCATATCAACAGGATAGCAAAGCATCTGAACATAGACCCTGTTGAAATTCGTAGAATTAACGGCATCAAAGAAGGTGATAAGCTCGCTTATGGGGCATCAATGAACCCCAGTGGTTTGCATCAGGCAATAGATAAAGCCGCAGAAGCTATTGAATGGGGCAAGAAAGAAGTTTCTACCGACCCTAAAAAGGTTATCGGCAAAGGGTTTTCTTTATTCTGGAAAGCGCCCGCCATGCCTCCTAATGCCTCATCTTCATGTTTCTTAAAATTGAATGAAGATGCCAGTGTGAATGTAATGATCTCCGGGATGGACATCGGACAGGGCTTATTAACGGTGATGGCCCAGATAGCAGGCGAAGTACTGACAATAGACCCTTCTAAAATAAGAGTAGAAAACCCTGACACCGACAGAAATCCTTATGAATGGCAGACAGTAGCATCGCATGTAACCTGGAGTTGTGGCAATGCGGTGAAAAAAGCAGCTTTAGATGCTAAAGAACAAATATTCGAGATGGTTTCAAAAGCCAGGTTCATTCCTAAAGACACGTTGTATCTTGAAGATGAGACTGTTAAATCAACACAGCACGCCTATTTTAACTTACCCTTAAAAGATTTTATGATAACCGGTATTCCTATGGAAGATGGTTCTTTCAAGGGCGGGCCAATTCTTGGAAGAGGTGTGTTTATGCCTGAGTTTACCTCTACCAAAGCAGACCCGGAAACCAGTCAGGGGGGGCACCCCAATGTGCATTACACTGTTGGAGCAGCAGGTATAAAACTGGAGATAGATACCGAAACAGGCAAGATTAAAATTCTTAAGATTGTTGAAGCCATAGACGCCGGAAAGGTTTTGAACCCATCGCTTGCTGAAGGTCAGATTATTGGCGGCGTATTGCAGGGCATTTCAACTGTACTATATGAAGATATGCGTTTCGACCAGCGCGGCAAGATGCTGAACCCTAATTTTACAGATTACAAAATTCCTACAGCACTGGATATTCCCGATGAAACGGTTCCCATATTCGTAGAAGTAGAACAACCCGATGGTCCTTTTGGCGCCAGAGGTATTGGCGAACACCCTATGGTGCCTATTGCACCACTTATTGCCAACGCCATTTTCGATGCCACAGGTATACGCATTAAGTCGCTACCCATCACAGCTGAAAAGATTTGTCTGGCTCTATTGGAGAAGAATAAAGAGGAAAAATAGATGCTTAAGCTTCACAGATTAATATTGTTAATTATTATTACCGGGTTTTTACCTTCTTGTCATAATTCTACCAAGAAAATTGATGAGATTGGAGAAGATGAAAAACAAATAATTACAATTGTATTTGATAAAATTGTGGGGCCAGATTCCTTGATGAAAAAACATCTTTTACCAATAGAATATTTGCCAAAAGGAGGCTTTCAATCTGCTCAAGAAAAATCAGACCACTTGTTTTTTTTGAAAGAGATAGATAGTATAAAATCAAAACTCGACACATCAAAGCTTTATATATTGATTAATGATAGTTTAATCAGATATCCCAAAGGTCCATTTCCAATTTTATTAGATTTTAATG
>Ga0118677_10006733_pt1 | contig 19296 bp, 15 predicted proteins | sample AliMusrvi5mmetaG_FD_86154 | JGI IMG/M metagenome (GOLD analysis project Ga0118677, IMG submission 86154)
AATTAGCCCTCCTTGAGCCATTTTTTTTATTTAATTATTAAAGTAACTGATATAAGAATTTAGCATAAACAACTAAATCTTGTCAATTCTGTTTTTTGATATTAAAAAAGGAGCGATTTGAGTTCGCTCCTTTGAAAATTCTGTAAGCTTTTTTTATTTTTCCAAAGACCAAAATCCTTGTCTTGGATTAAACGGCTTAATAAAGCATTCGATTCGATTTGCTTCTTCGAAAAAACTATGAGTAGTATGTACTATAGCTGAGGCTAATTTATTTCTAACCTCTTCGTTTCTCTCGGGCCTTTCATAAAGCCCGTCAACGAAAATAATAATTTCTTCGCCTAACCCCTTGGCCATTAGGTCCTTAGGGAAAAAGCAAGAAATATCTTTCGGCTTTAAATTGAGTTCTTTCACTGAGTAAGCGACAGTGTTAATCAGCGTATCAGCGTATTCTTCGAGCTTGCCGGTCAACTCGTCTTTAATTCCGTAAATAAATAATACTGGCATGGCATTCTCCTATTCGTTAAATTAATAATTACTTACTGGCTTTGGCCAACATCCCATAATAACCCCTTTTAACCGCTTCGATATTACCTTCAATATATTCTTTGTCATACATAAATGGCAAAGCTCGTTTAGCTGTAATATCATAACCGAAAAAATGTTTTTGATCTATAATACCGTTATAATAAGCCCAGACGCTTATTTGTGTAACGGTTCCGTGTATAGATGGATTGCCATCTTTATCACGCTTAATAGCAACCATCATGTGAAGTGTTCCTTGATTATCTGTGAAATTATACTGACGATCACAAGCTACACCCCTCTCAGTAATAGCGAAGCCTTTTCCCCCAATATAACTTACTAACTTTTTAAAATTAGCTTCGCCTACCGGAATTAATGGTTTAGTGTCTTGAGCGGAGACAGCCTTGGCTTTCTCTGAATCAAAAGCCTTCTTTAAGCTATCAGCTTTTTTCTCATACCTAGCAACGATAGCGATGCTGTCGGCCTTGGTTTTATTTTCTAAACCGTCCGAGTTATTTGAGCAATTAGTAATCACAGTATTCATACCATAGGTGTGATAATAACTGCGCACGATCATATCGCTACCGGCTTTACTGGCCGAATAAGGTGAATTGGGGGCGTAAGGGGTTTCTTCAGTAAACAAACCTGATTCACCTAATGTGCCATACACTTCATCGGTAGAAATATGATGAAAGCGACATGATTCATAACCACTTTTGAAAGCAAAGGGTTTATCCATCCAATACTTATAAGCCACATCAATCAAGGTAAAGGTACCGTTCACATTGGTCTGTACAAAAACACCGGGATTTATAATCGAGTTATCGACATGACTTTCTGCTGCAAAATGAATCACACCACGAATATCATACTGAGCAAATAAATCTTCTAATAAAGTCCGATCACAGATATCACCTTGCACAAAGGCATAGCGTTCATGGCTCGCCACTTCTGATAAATTCTCTAAATTACCCGCATAAGTGAGTAAATCCAGATTAATGACTTGATATTCTGGATATTTCTCAAGAAAGTAGGGTACAAAGTTACTGCCAATAAAACCGGCACAACCGGTGACTAAAATAGAACGCATGTTATTTACCATTTAGGGTGTTAAGACAAGCTTTTAAACTGTCTAGCCAATAAGGAATAGTGATACCAAAATCATATTTAATTTTTGCTTTATTCAGCAAACTGTAATGCGGTCGCTTAGCTGGCGTTGGGTAGTCTTTGGTTTCCAATGGCTTAACGCGACAATTCAGTTCAGCATGATTAAAGATCGCTTTAGCAAAATCGAACCAACTACAGACGCCTTCATTACTGTAATGATAGATTTCTGTGCCAGTTAGGCTTGCTAATTTAGGGTGTTGAATAATGCTTAAGATAGCACCAGCTAAATCTCGTGCCGAAGTGGGTGAACCGACTTGATCATAAATAACACCTAATTCTTCACGTTCTTTACCTAAACGCACCATGGTTTTGACAAAGTTATTGCCAAATTGCGAGTACACCCAAGCCGTACGAATAATGATAGATTTTGCAGGATTAATAGTTAACAGCGCTTGCTCACCCGCTAATTTACTTGCACCATAAACACCTTGTGGATCCGTTGGATCGGTTTCCAGATAGGGACGATAGTTTTGCCCAGCAAACACATAATCGGTAGAGATATGAATCAAACTGCTGTATTGGTTTTTTGCAATCGTGGCTAAGGTGCCTACAGCAGTGGCATTAATGGCATAGGCTAACTCCAATTCTATTTCGGCTGTATCCACTGCGGTATAGGCGGCGCAATTAATAATCACGTCAAAGTGCTTATCAGCAAACCACTTAGTAATAGCGGTACAATCACTTAAATCAAGCTCAGTACGGGTAACAAAGGTAACGTTAAGCTCAGGATGGTTGGGTGCAAGTTGCTGTAGTTCAGAGCCCAGCTGGCCATTGGCTCCAGTGACTAATATACTTTTAGGCATAGTAGTCCTCTTCAAAAGTAAACACTTCTGCATTAGCGAGCGCTACTTGCTGTGTATCTTTACCGGATAGCTTTAAAGAATCTTTAGCAACTATCCAGTTGATGCCTAAGGCAGGATCATCAAAAGCAATGCCGCGATCATTTTCTGGCGAGTAATAGTTATCCACTTTATAAGCAAACACCGTGTCATCTTCTAACACGACAAAGGCATGAGCAAAGCCACGCGGCACTAACAATTGGCGCTTGTTTTGTTCTGATAATTCAACACTCACATGCTGACCAAAGCTTGGGCTACCTGCTCTTATGTCTACAGCCACATCTAAGACTTTACCTTTAATCACTCGCACTAATTTAGTTTGAGCTGCGGGCGCTAATTGATAATGCAAGCCTCTTAATACGCCATAGCTGGATTTAGATTCATTATCTTGCACAAAATTAATGGCAAAGCCTAAAAACGCATTGAGCTTATCTTGACGAAACGTCTCCACAAAATAACCACGCTCATCACCCATTACAGCAGGTTCTATAATCACAACATCAGGAAGTGCTGTTCTTATAAATTTCATTCCCCTAGCACACCTTCTTCAGCACGACGCAGCAAGTATTGTCCATATTGATTTTTTAATAACGGTTGTGCCAAATTAATCAATTCAGCTTTAGAGATATAACCCATTTCATAAGCAATCTCTTCAATACACGCGACTTTTAAGCCCTGCCTAGTTTCAATGGTCTGAATAAAATTAGAGGCATCTAATAAAGATTCATGCGTGCCGGTATCTAACCAAGCAAACCCACGCCCCATCAGCTCAACTTTTAAATCGCCATGTTCAAGATAGGTTTGATTAACGGTGGTAATTTCTAACTCACCCCGTGCAGAAGGCTTAATGTTTTTAGCGATTTCAACCACACTATTCGGATAAAAATATAAGCCCACCACTGCATAATTACTTTTAGGTTTAAGAGGTTTTTCTTCAAGACTTAAGGCATTGCCTTCTGCATCAAAATCAACCACACCGTATTGATCAGGATCTTTGACATGATAGCCAAATACTGTGGCTTTGTTATGTTGAGTAACATTCACAACGGCTTGATTAAGCATAGCCACTAAACCATGACCATAAAAAATATTATCACCCAACACCATACATACATCGTCTTGGCCAATAAAGTCTTCACCCAAAATAAAAGCCTGTGCCAAACCATCAGGAGAAGGCTGCACTTTATACGATAACGTTAAGCCAATATCCTTGCCATCACCTAATAACTCTTCAAAACGAGGGAGATCATGTGGCGTAGATATAATCAAAATTTCGGTAATACCCGACAACATTAATACCGACAAAGGGTAATAAATCATCGGCTTGTCGTAAATCGGTGTCAGTTGTTTACTAACGCCTTTGGTAATAGGGTAAAGTCGCGTGCCACTACCGCCGGCTAAAATAATACCTTTCATGATTTCTCGCTTATAAAAATTAAAATATGACTTCCACTATTTATTTAAACGACCAACGCTTATGGCCGATATAACTAGTAAATACGGGAACGGCAACGCCGACTGCATGGGCTATTTCAGGTATATATAACGTTACTCCTAAAAACGGCAATAAGTAATGAGCTAAGCCCATGCTAATACCCCATGTTTGGACTATTGCCACCAGATTAACCAAGATAAAAAATAAAGCAGAACGATGTAACGACTGCTGACTTTCTTTAAATACAAACAATTTTGCTAACACAAAGGCCGTAATCATTCCTGTTATGTAAGCAAAAATGACAGCCGAAGAAAAATCAACATACTGATTATAAACAATCCTAGAACCAAAATTCACAGCGGCTGCAGTACCGCCAGTTAACAAAAAAATCATAAACTGTTTTGATAGCTTGCTAAAGACCCACCAAACCATCATAGGCGTGACTATGCCGATTATATTTGCAATCTCAAACACATATTTTGATACCCCAAGCAAAGGTAATAAGTAATATGCGGCAACACCTATTATCCATGAAATCAGATACTGTCTGGTAAAAAGTTGTCTGATCAAGCGACAGCATCCTTGGCCATCTTCCGACCAAAATCAATACTTTCGGATATTCCTCGGTCTTCTGGGTAATAGTAAGAAGTATCAGCAACCCATAAGCCCTTAACCGGCAACGCCACTGGCGGTAGTTTATCTAAGTATCCCGGCTCGCAAATAGGTTGTGCATAACGGTAGCGACTGGCATGCATATCAATGAAATCATCATCACACAAATCAGGATTAATCTTTTTCAAATAAAGGCGTACTTTATCTAAGAAAGCTTGATCCGGTTCTGAAAATTTTGGATGCTCGCCCGGCATATAAAAAGGCACATAAACGATATGATCATCTAATGGCCTCAAGTTACTGTATTCCACTAAACCGGGTATATCCATATCAGGATCATTGGTATTTAACCAAAAATTATTAGTCAGGGCTTTGCGTAGTTTTACAATGACGCAAACCACGGCAATATTATTAATTGATCGAAAATGTTCCAAAATGTCGACGGGCAAATCAGGTATTAATCTTGGAATATAAGGTAGAGGTATCGTACTGATTACTTTATCGAAGGCTATCAGTTGTCCTGCGACCTCAACGCCACGTACTGTCCCTGCTTCGATAACCACCTTGCTGATTGCAGATTTAAGATGTATTTCGCCGCCATGTGCTTCAATATCTGCACGCATAGCTTGCAACAATGTTTCTGAGCCACCTTCCAAATAGCCTAGTTTTTCACGAAACAGACTATAGCGCGATCGACCAATGCGTCTGATTCGACTCCAAATCCAAGCTGCCGATAGATTGTCGGTATAATCGTAAAACTTGTAGTCAAACAGTCTGCGCCATAACACTTCATAGGCTTCTTTACCCACCCAACGTTTGATCCAGCCAGTGGCTTCAACATGATCTAAAGGCTGCCAGTCATTGCGTTTCGTGCATAGAAAAGCATGTAGTCCGTAGCGAAATTTGGCCGTCAGACTCAAGCCTTTAAACGTAAGCAGCGCAACCGGATTACCCCAGGCTTGTAATTGATCCTGAAACCAGTAACCCATTTTGGTTTCTACCCAATGCATTTTGTCAGCCAAGGCCAATTCGTCCAAGATAGCCAAGAAAGCATGATCGGAGATGCAATGAAAATGATAATAGCGCTCAATGGACAAGCCAGAAAAATCGAAGGCAGCGGTCATGCCGCCCACGCGGTCATCGGCTTCAAAAATAATCGGCTGATGTCCATCACGCGCTAATTGATAAGCTACCGCCAAGCCCATGGGGCCAGCACCCAATACCGCTATACGTTGTCCCATCGTCAAAACTCCAAAACTACTTGGCTATAAGTAGGATCATTAAAGGTTTCATCAATAGCGAGTGCAAAAGGCGTATAAGACACACCAAAAATACCCGGCCAGTCGATCACTTCAAATTCATCTTTAGTGCTAAGTGCCGCCAGTTGTTGAGTCGTGAAGGGCGGTTTTTTATCGAAACGTCCCCAAAGCCAAATCAACACATAGAACAGGCTATAGGGAATCTTGATGATGAATGCTTTTGCCTTAGTCGCCTGTTTTATCTCACGAATAATAGCGATGTAATCAACCTTCTCGTGCCCAGAAATATTGTAAATACCATCGGTAACTCTGTTTTCGATACAGCTGATGATGATGTTGCAAAAGTCACCCACATAAAGGGGTTGGCGCATGTAACGACCATGCCCAGGTATAGGGAAAACCGGCACTTTTTTCATAAAGCGTGACAGCCAGCCCAAATGCTTACGATCAAACCAGCCGAACATTAAGGTCGGTCTTAATATCGGACAAGCAATGCCGCTCTCTAATACCATAAGTTCCTGATCTTTCTTGGTATTGGTATAGAAATCATTCGCCGCCGACTCTACAACTGAAGAACTGATATGTACCAAATACGGAATATTGTTGACCTTGATGGCATCGAGGATTAATCGCGTGGAGTCTAGGTTGTTGCTAACAAACTCTTGATAATCATTGCCGCCTATTTGAGCCTGTAACATCACCACTACATCAGCGCCTTCAAAATGCCGCTGCCAATCACCGGGTACTGCCAGGTCTGCGTATTCAGTGGTGATGTCTGGCTGCACCTGTTTTAGTACAGCCAAATTGTTACGATGTTTGTCGAGAACGACAATATTAGTGTAACCTTTGGCCTTAAGTCTAGCCACAAGGTTTTGGCCTACTAGACCGGCACCACCGGGCAATATAATCTTCATGAAATTAATAGTCCTACAATATAAACTTAAGATTTTATTGAAATTGATTTAATTCCAATAATCAAAAATACAAAAGAAATAACACTACTTAGAATAAAATCAAATATTCCATCATAGGTTACAGAAGCAGTTGAAAAGTCTTTATGAAAATAATATCCTGAAAACTCTACCCATCTGTTTTCGGTAAATAATATCAACAACGCAATGAGTAAAATGGATTTAATTTTACTAAACCAGTATTTGTCCGTTAATATTACTCCACTAAAAATAATCACAAAAACAGAAAGTGGTTCAAGACAATTTCTACCAAGTCCATCTGAACTGTATCCCCAGAATAGCAGCATCCATAAAAAAGTAATCCAAAAAAAACTAATAAACAATTTATTATAAATAGCTGTTGAAAGATTATCTTTAAAATTAAAGCTTACAGCGAAAGCAATAAGATAAAAAACAAAGCCTATTTGCCCAGGCAATGTTTTGGCATTTTGAATCGTCCATCTAAGTTCAGATCTCAAAGGTTCATCTGCCCAGTTCATCATAAATGATGAGTAATAAAAGGCTGCAGGACTGAGAGTAATCCAAAAATTACTCCAGCGAGTAGAGAGCCAACTTAAGAAACTCACAGCAGATTTAGTAGCCCTGCCATCTCCAAAAAAATATTCAAAAAGTACGTCATGATGCCCTACATGTACTTTGTATGCTAACCAAGGCAACATTACTAAGCCAGCAGATAGAAAAAAACGTACGTTATTTAAAATAATACCGTGGTTCAAATATTTATTGTATGAATTTTGTACAGTTGAGTGTTTCAGTTCTTTTTTGAGACTAACAATAAATATTAAAAAAGCAAAAATTGGGAAAAAAAGTGCACCAACTGGATGACTCAACCAAGCTAATGCCAAAAATACACCCGCTCTATAGTGTCGTTTTTCAAGTACGTCAGAAAATGACAAAAGTATAAAAAATGTTGCTAGTAATTTTGGCCATAAAAATACAGTATTAATCAAAACTACTGGAGAGAGTGCGAGCCAAGACATAATAAACAAGGTTTTATTGTGCGTAAGTCCCATTACAGAAAGTAACCTGCCCGCCCCTAAAATGACAAGAGCATTCAACAACCACCCATACATTCGAGCAAAATGAGTGCCATCTTCCCCAAGCGGAAAGACTGAAAAACTGAGATTTGGAGGGTCATTTAATGTTTGATTAAACAAGTGCAGTAATGCATTAACGCCAAGTGGCACAAGTGGTCCTCGAGAAGCAACAGACCAGTCATCACCAAAATAAGCTCTGCGATCCTCAGCCCCGTCCTTTTTATGAAAAAGATAGGCCGCTGTCATGAAGGGAATAATATGGTCAGGAGGGGAGGCGACCATTCTTGATGGAATAGAGGAATCTTGATATGACTCTTGGGCCACTGGAAGTGGGTTTATTCCGATAAGAATTGCTTGTGTAAATATCAGAAATAAAATCAAGAAATACCATTTGTTTTTCTTTAATACTTTATTAGCTATGGGCGCACCAATAATGAGTAGATAAATATAGCTACCAATAAAGAACCATTTTATAGCGGGAAAAAAAGATGATGGGGTTATCCAAAATATTAGCCCTATGAAAGACAGTAATAAAATACCAGGTATAAATAACAGGGCTATACCCATAGAGTAATATTTGCTAAGAACAAGACCTGGCAATATCAAAGCCGCGCACATTAGAAAAATGTATATTAGAAATATAGCTGAATATAAAGTAAAAAATTTTGAATTTAATAAATGCGTTTTATTTATGGCGACGCCACCCCAACCGGTGTGTGCCTCTGAATTATCCGACAAAACTAACTTAATTTTTTGGTCTAATGTCCAAGAAGGAGGAATTGTAATAGGTGTGGCTACCCATCGCTCACCCGATACAGGTGGGGTAATATTTAATGACTCACCGTCTTCATTCTCTAGTCTCAAACTAATTCTTTGTCCATCGATATAACCAGAGGTAGAAATATTGATGTCATGAGATTGTATTGTAATAACTATATCTCCTGTCCATCTGTCTTCTCCCTCACAATATGTAATTCTCTGAAGAAGTAAATCTTGTTCCTTTTTTAGAGAAGTTGATTTAGATTGGTCACATCCACCTGAAATAAAGAATTCTTCACTTTTCTTCTGGTTAAACCATATCCCAACGAGTAGCAAAATTATTAAGAAAATCAAACTAACATATATTTTTGCCTTACTGACCATTGCTATTCTCGCGTAAAGCAATTGCTGACCACTCACCCCAACCATCACCTCCATCAACAAATTTTACGTCGAACTCATCTGGTAACTTGGCATTGGAAAATTCTAACAAAACCCACTTGGATGTCTCAGGAAGAGCATCTATATATTGTCCGTTACTGCCTTCAATTATAATCCGCTGCTTCTGCGATTTGGGTTCGGATCTAAACCATATTTGCTCACCTCGATGCAAGTGCAATATCAACTCGCCAGCTTCGGCTTCGGAATGAAGGTACGAACCCATTACCCGCCAACCAGGCAAAGTTGAAAAACCAGCTACGCTTGAATTATAATCTTGACCGCTCCATTCGCTCTTAACCACTGCATCTAAACCGGGAATCTTCCCTGTAACTCGATGTTCATCGAGTGTAATAATATCGTTGGTGGACTTACCAATTATCTTATAAGGAAACGATTTAATGCCCACCTGACGATAAAAAGTATCGTGTGCTAATAACTCTGCGCATTTTTGACCTGTCATTGGCAAACTCCAAACATCTGAGACACTTCCATTTGAGTGTATAGGAAGATTGTAATGATCGAACTGCCGGCAGGAATTAAGATTCTCCTTCCAATTCAAATTATCATGTTTACGATCGAGCACAGGTAATGCATTCAACACTGAAAACAACAGAAATAGCCATGCCCCAGCTCTTATCCAACGACTAGAATCGACAAATGCAATCTGCAACAAGAGCCAGGACTGAAAAATAAAAGGATAAAAAAAGTAACGTGGCCCAGCCAAAGTATGATGAATACCTTCAATATTAGCCCTGCTTATCGACATGAGTATAGCAATGCACCAAAGATAAACTAAAGCCCATAATACCCATAAACGTCGATTTCGAAATATCGTTACAACAAAAAAGGCCAGAAGCACAATGCCGAACTGCCACTGCCAAGCCGATTGGAGATTACCTATAAGGTATGCCCCCAAGAATTTGGGTATCACTTGCAAGAACGCTGCAAAATTTATGTTGCCGACACTAGAAACGACTGATTTTGGATAATGCCACATCACCCACAGTTGTACAGCTACGCATAATGATGCAAACACAGCCAAACCAATTTCTACGTAATGCTTGCGTAATAGCCAAGCACGAGCCCATATCAACGGCAAAACGACAAGACATACTGGCGATGAAAACGAAGCAAAGAATATGATAACCGCACGCCCAAGCCAGCCTGTCGATTGCTTATTCCAAAAAGGGATAATAAAAAGCAATAGTGAAACCCACCAGAAGGTGTACAGTGGCAAGCCAAACACTTCGGGATCGCTGGGTATCAATAAACTGGTTGCTGCAAGGAGAATGCCACCAGATAAATACACGGGAGCTGATGCAATAACATAAAAAACAGTGAGAGTGACTCCCCAAGCGATTAGTATACTTATTAGCGGATATTGGCTTATTGATATCGAAGCCGCCAACATCGTGATGAGTTTAGGAACCAGAATCAAATATCCATTGACTGGTTCAAATATATCCGAAAAACCATTCGCAAGAAAACCAGGTATGTTTACTACCCCATCTTCCTGCCAAACATCAGGGATAAGCAACCGAGGCCATGCTCTTATCAACAATAAAGCCGCCCCAAAAAATAGAATCAGTAAAGGGTGCTTGATACTTGATGAAGACAGATTAAATTTAGATATCCGCATAATCAATGTTTGGCTACTGTTTGGAGTGCAATAGCCGACCACTCGCCCCACTTCGTCCCAGCATCAATCAAGGTGATATCGAATTCATCAGGTAATTGAGTATTGGAAAAATCCAATATCGACCACTCTACGGCAAGCGGTAGTGGAGTATAAAACTTTCCCACTCCGCCATTATTTATAAGAATAGATTGCCCTGCCACCCTAGAGCCGGAACGGTAAAGAATTTTTTCACCCCGGTGTAAATGTAGCGTAATTATTCCTGTGTCATTTTCTGATTGGATCAACGATCCAACAATTTGAAAACTAGGAATGACACTCTTGTAGTAATCCGTGCCCTGCCAGCCATTACTTTGGACAGAAGCCATCGTAGCGAAACCTGCTGTATCATCAGTGACTTTCCAGTTTAGTACGTCAAATGCTCGTACTAAGGAACCTGGATCACAAAAAGGTTCGCCATCAAGCCCAACAGGATGCTGAGAATGTGGCATGAAGATATTGCCCGGAAGGACACTGCGTATGACGGGGTTGTCGAGTAAGCTTTTTAATCTTTCTGGATTGGGATAAGGTACGAACAAAAAGGGTTTATTCTGTAAATGTATAATATCGCCACTACACAAGTAGGCTCGCACATTTTTTTCTTGCTCCAGCCCTTGCTTTGCCCTTCCCTGCAAATCCGCTGACAATTTACCGGCAGACATAGAAAAACCAAAAATAACAGTCGTTAACCAAGCTGCAATACCTAAGCCATAACTGAGCTTATGTTTTATATTAGCTTGGCTTAACATAACTATTAACGCTGCAAAATTAAGCACCAGACCAATTGCAAAAAGATCCAAATATCGTGATGACGTTACGCCAACAGCTCGCCCGTAGGCAATACTGATGAACTGTCCGAATAACCACAAGGTCATCGCCGCAATAAATAAATAAGCTGGTGTTTGGTATTCCTTCTTAAAGAAAATTCTCAGTACTAAAAGCAACACTGGTACTTGAAGCAACACTGGTACTTGAATAATTACAACCCCTACCTTATTTGCTGGCCACGATAGGACTGTTACTAAAGCTTTTAAAAACTGAGGCACAGATTGAGCTTTCAATGCTGCGTGTCCTGCGATACTTGGCGTTAAACTGATTGCTATCACGGCCAGTACTATTAATAAGGCAATAGCCGAAATGGCAACGCCCTCTTTATCTTTTACAATTAATCTTCTAAACACTAAAATCAAGCTGCCTGCCAATACGGTAAGCGCCCCTGATGCCAAGGTAACTAGGCACAATACTCCCACGATGACGCCCAGCCACCAATTAAGACTATAGGTCTGGTAAGCAGACATAGCCCACAGAAATATAAAACTAAAGAGTAACAGAAAGTAAAACTGTGCTTGAAAGCCCGCCAAAGTATTTTCCCAGCCAAACGGAATAGAAAATAATATCGCTGAGAAAACAAACAAAGCTATTTTATTACTGGGAGAAAAGGCTTTACTTAAATAACACAAAAATACAGATAGGCTTGCAACATGAATAGCGGCATTGACCTGCATTTGTAAAATTGGATTCCAAACTTTGCCATTCAACTCTAACAAAGCCAGTGCCAGTAATCGAGTTGTCAGAATTCGATGTTCATTATGAGCTGCAAACAAATCTTTCCAATATAATGATCCTTCAAGCCAAGGGCGATATAAATTGCCAGCTTCCGCATCCCATTGGTCCCAGTAGGGTGTTGCGTTGCCGTAAATTGCAATTATTGCGAGTTTCACACCCAATACAAATACAGCAAAAGCAATATAAGGCAGTATTTCTGTAATATGGAGACGCTTTTGAAGATAATTTTTCATCAATTATAAATATCTAGGTTTGAGATTTTTAAGGAGAATAGCTATACATTTTTCCTAAATTAAATATTTAGCTTATTGAAAACAAAACCTGGCAAATGCCGAATGACCATCATAATTAACCCCCATTTTGCGGGGGCATAGACAACCGGTTTACCTTGATTGATTGCACTAACAATTACTTTTGCAACATCTTCTACCTTAGCAAGACCTCCTTGCTGTTTTAGATGCGCCGTCATGGGTGTCTCGGTGGGGCCAGGCTTGATTAGCACTACTTTGACGCCGGTATTGGCTAATCGATGCTGTAGACCTTGCGCATAGCGCGTAACCAAGCCCTTGGCAGCGCCATAGACATAGTTAGACTTGCGACCTCGGTCGCCAGCGACTGAGCCGATAATCGCCAACGTGCCTAGCTTAGCTTTTTCCATGTGACCCGCAAAGGCTTCTGCAAATAGCACGGGCGAGATGCTATTAACGGTCAGCGCTTCGTTGCACTCTGTCAAATTCTGTTGGCAAACATCTTGATCCGGTAGTGACCCATGTGCTATCAATACCGTGTGTACTATGCCTACGGCAACGATTTCATCGACGAGTTGCTGAATTGCGAGCGGAGCTATAAAATTTGCTTCAAGTACGCGGATGACCGATTGTGGACTACGTACGCGCAGGTCTGTGGCCACGCTCTCTGCTTTTTCGGCGTTACGAGCAACTAGCGTCAAATCGACGTTGGTATTTTCTACCCACAAGCGAGCGCAATGTTCTGCAATGGCCGAGGTTGCGCCGATAATGACGATTCTTTTTTTGTTGTCTTGCATAGATTAATGTCCTATTAGGCGACGTGACAATGCCGAACTTATGCCGGGATCACGATATTTCAGAAATTCGGCAAGGCGTGGATAGCCTGCCTCGAATAAGTCACGCGGCATACGGGCATCTTTGGCAAGATAAATCCGGCCTTTTGCTTCACGTACAATAGCATCCAGCCGCTCAAAAAGCTTCAGCGTGCGTTCGCCGAGGTTAGGAAAGTCCAATGCCAATGTCACACCTGGCTGCGGGAAGCTCATCAAGCCTAAGGCTTGGCGATTACCAAAGGTTTTCAACACAGCCAAGAAAGATCCCTCTCCAGAACGGGAAATTTCCTTTAGCATAGCCTGCACTGCATCATGCCCAATCGACCGTGGTACGACACATTGATACTGGTAAAAACCTTTAGGGCCATACATTCGATTCCATTCCAACAGGTTGTCTAGCGGATAAAAAAAGGACTCATAATGTGCAGTACTTTTACCCACTTGCCGTCTCTTTAGATTGAAATAAGCCATATTGAAAGGCTGTAGCGTCAATTTATTGATCAAAGAGATAGGCGGTACAAAAGGCATAGTCAACTTTCGAGCTTTGGGTTCTTGGTGCTCAATGCTATCCGTTGGATTAGCTCGCATAAAGAGTCCACGCCCACCCTTAGCAACACAGTCTATCCATGAAACGGTATGTTCCCAGTCGGCTTCTGAAGCATCAGCCAGATGGAAAAACTCATTCAAATTTCCATAGGCTATGGTTTCAGTGCTTAGCCAAGGCCCCGTCACCCTGCGCAATTGAATGTCGACTTCAGAGATGACGCCGGTTAAGCCAAAACCACCTACTGTCGCAGCAAACCAATCTGGGAGCAGATTCGGCCCACAGACGATAATACTACCGTCGGTGCGGATTAGCTTAAGTGAGTTAATATGGTCACCAAAAGAGCCAGACCCATGATGATTTTTGCCGTGTACATCGTTGGCAATCGCGCCACCTACCGTCACCAACTGTGTTCCTGGGGTAACGGGCAATATCCAGCCGCGAGCAATAACCAATCGTTGGATATCACGTAATAACACACCGGCTTCACAGACCAAGTTACCGCTATTTTCGTCTAAACTAATAAAACGATCCAGCCCTGTCGTTTTCCACAGCACGCCATTCGGATTTAGACAAACATCGCCGTAACTGCGCCCCATACCATGAGCAATACCTGCTGGACTACTTTTTAATTGTGAAATGACTTGATGTCTATCAGACAGGGCGACAACTTCATGCTCAAAGCGACCTAATCGTCCCCATGATGAAATGGCTACCATGACCAACCCACTGCACCCATCGCCAAAATAGCCGCAAATGCCACACCTGCCATTAAACTCGCTTTATCTTTAACGGCAAACACCATCGGGTCGTCATGCATTTCACCGCGATGGGCTTTCATCCACATCCAGCTGATCCAAAATAACATCACGGGCACTGTGCCCCAAATAATTTCGGGGCTTTTATACAGTGATATAACGGCATCACTATTAAGATAAAACGCCAATACTAATACGGCCGCATAACCTGAAGTTATGCCCATCGTCTGCAGTAAAGAGGCATCTGAAGTGTAATAACCACGGCCATGAGCTTTTTGCTTGCCCTGCAATATTTGCACTTCCAATTCTGCATAACGCTTAACAAAAGCCAGCGATAAAAATAAGAACACAGAAAACGCTAATAGCCAGAAAGATAGCCCTAGATTCATGGCAGCAGCACCCGCGACGATGCGCAAGGTATACAGCATTGCTAAAGTCAGGCAATCTAATAACATCAAGCTTTTAAGTCGCCAAGAGTAGGCGCACGTTAATACAAAATAAAATAGCAACCAAGGTATAAAGTGACCACCGACATATTGGGCTAATGCCAAACTGCCCAGTAATAATAAAGGCGCCAAGGCAACACCGATGTACGCAGGCACTAAACCAGAGGCAAATGGCCGATTGCGTTTTCTCGGATGTTGTCTATCACTCTCCAGATCCAATAGATCATTAACAATATAAACCGATGACGCACAAAGGCTAAATGACAAAAAAGCCAGCGTAAGTGCTAGCCAAGCCTCTGTATTAGCAATCTGATGGGCGGCTAACAAAGGAACAAATAACAAACCATTTTTCATCCATTGGTGTACACGCAGTACTCGGCGCCAAGTTGATAGGCTACTAGAGGGTGCTGGAAATATGTGTTCTACCTCACAAATTTCGCCAGCTCTTTGAGTGACTTTACCAGAGGCATTGACAACTATCGCTAGGCGAGCACATTGCCATACCACAAGATCAGCACGTGAATTGCCCGCATAATCAAAACCAGCATGGCCAAAACGCTGTTCCAAAGCTTGGGCTTTATGTTTTCCCGCCAGATTTGTCGTGCCATCACTTGCCATTATCTCGTCAAAAATACCTAGGTGCTCAGCAATTGTTTGTGCGATGGCGTGATCCGTAGCCGTGCATAAGATCAGTTTTCGACCTTGCATGCGTTGCTGTTTTAACCAGTCCAACAACTCTTGATTATAGGGCAGCGAACTAGGATCAAAATCAGTGCGATTAGATAAATTACGTTTAAGCACCGCTTTGCCTTGTGATAACCAATAGGGCATAAATAGCACCTCTAAGGGTTTATCACGTAAGATTCTTAACGCTGACTCATGTAACATATCGGTGTGGATCAGCGTTCCATCCAAATCAACTACAAGTGGAAATAAATTCATAATATGCGTAGATTAGATTTTAGGTGTACGTGGTGGCCAAGCATAAGAAAAGTCCTCATGTTCCAAGGTCAAATTAGCGTTATAAGCAGGATCATTCATTAATGCATGTCCCCAACGCTTTTTCATATAAAGCACTTCTTTGCTGAACCGCGATTTCTTTTCTGGTGTATCTTCATAGCCGCGACTAGCAGATTCGTGATGATAGAGCTCAGCATAAGGCGTCCAAACATTGCGATAACCTGCTTCACGTACTCGCAGGCAAAAATCAATATCATTAAAAGCTATTGCAAGATTAGTTTCATCCAGGCCACTCACCTCATGAAAAATACTTTTCTTTATTACTAAACAGGCTGCAGTGACGGCAGAATAAGTCTGTATAAGCTGAGCACGTGCGAAATAACCATAGGCATCTCTATGTAAATGCTTATGTGAATGACCTGCGACTCCCCCTAAGCCTATTATAACACCACCATGCTGCAAAGTATCATTTGGGTATAATAAGCGCGCACCCACCGCACCTACACCTGGCTGAATAGCGATGCTCAGCATTTCTCTTAACCATTCTGGCGAGATCACCTCAATATCATTATTAATCAGGGCGACATATTTGCCCTTTGCTTGCTTAATAGCTGCATTGTTTAAAGCTGAATAATTAAAAGGCCGCTGATCACGAAGTACTCTAATACGTTTATTCTTAACAATACTTGCAAAATAAGCTAAGGCTTTAGGGCAATCCGAATTATTATCCACGATAAGGATTTCATAATTCTTATAAGTGGTTTTAGTCAAAATGCTATCAATACACTGCTTAAGTAAATCCAGGCCATTACGCGTAGGAATTACCAAACTAACCAAAGGCGCTTTTGAGGGTAAAGTATAATGAGCTCTATACATGCCAAAGCTTAGTAACTTAACAGTTGCAGCAACGTTAGTACGTTTAAAATGATCGTTTAAGCTACGCTCACCTGCGGTTAAAGCATAATTTTTTTCACTACCCGCTTGCGCCGTACTCCCAGGATGGCTGCGCCAGTGGTATAGCACTCTGGGTATATGCACAATTTGCTGCGCTGTTAGCTGTGCTGTGCAACGTAAAGCTAAGTCATAATCCTGTGCACCCTCGTAACCTTCGCGAAAACCACCTAGCTTTCTAACTAACTCAGTACGATATACACCCAAGTGACAAATCATATTGTGAGAAAGGAATAGATCTGGATTCCAGTCTGGTTTGAAATAAGGATCGTAACGTTGCCCTGTTGTATCTATTTTGTCTTCGTCGGAGTAAAGCAGTCCAGCATCAGGATTAGCAACAATAGCATCTGAAATCCAAAATAAAGCCTGTTCAGGCAATAAATCATCATTGTCTAGCAAGGCAAGGTAATCACCTGTGACTAATTCTAGTGCAGAATTAGAGGCCGCTGAGATGTGACCATTTTTCTTCCTAAATATGACCTTAATCCGCGCATCCTTATCAGCATAGCGCTTAAGAACTTTACGTACTTTAGAATGTGTTGACGCGTCATCGGCAATACACAACTCCCAGTTTGGATATAACTGAGTCTGCACTGAACGTATAGCCTCTTCTAGCATATTTAAAGGTGGATTATAGACAGGCATCAGCACAGAAATTAGTGGTGAGTTCGGCATTGAATTAATACGTTTACGAATGGCTAAGCGTTTTTTCTCATCTATTGTATCGTAGCGCCTCACCCATTCAGTATAGCAACTACCAGCAGATGCATTGTCTAACTCCGTTTTATTACTAACCCGCCCTTCTCCCTGGCCAAATTCCTGGTAGTGTTCCCAGCCACTCTTGTAATGTCCAGCAGCAATGGCCGTAACGATATCGGGATGTGCGGCCAAATAAATAGCCTCATTAAATTCAGTATCACTGATTGTTTGTTGATTATTAAAGACTGTATCGCTATGTACAAAGGTATGTTGTGAACGCACCCTAGCAAATGTATTTTTTACCGCAGCTGCTCCGCCCTGACTATATAATGTGAGTGTTTTTTTTGTGAGGTTAACAACCCCACCGTGCCTAACAATAATGTTAGGCAACATAGCTAAAAATGATTTTTGAGGAATAGCTAGCCGGCCTTCATGTATGCCGGAGAATATATAATGGGCAATAGTATTAATCTTTGCTTTAGAAACATCAGGATTTGATTTTAAATAATACTGATTATTAAATTTAGCTCTTTTTGTTTTAGGTTTACTCACCATAATTTCACAAAAAGTCTGTCTTGCCATTTCATATCGTGCTTCACTTTGACTTAGTGCGTCCTCAATATTAACAATATGAACATCTTTGTCATAGATCGCTTGGTTTAAGCCTGCTATCTGCGCATCGCGTTCAGCTATCGCTAGATCAAGGACTACTATCTGCTCTTGGTAATTAGAAACCACCAATTTCAATTGCGAAATTTGTCGAGCTTGATCTGAAATAAATTCCTGTATATTAGAAATCAAGCCTTCACTGCGGCCGAATTGCTGATAATGATCCCAACCAGAAACAAAGTCACCTCTATTAACCGCCTCTCTAATAGTCGGATATGTTGTTAAATAAAGCTGTTCATTAAATAAATTTGGCATAGTTACTTATTATATTATTAAACTGGGGGCGCTTAAATAAGCGCATTTATTCTTTAGAGTGATCAACTTTTTTCTGATGAGCAGATGACTTCTTTGTAGTTGCAGTTGGCAAAACTACTGGCGCTGCGATTTCATTGGCAGTGGTGCTTGATACAATGGGGGGTTGCACAGGGGTTGCTTGCTCAATAATCTCAATATCGAGCCCCTTGTCACAACTCAAATTATATTTTGGCGTATCTTGCAGTATAACTATTTTATATTTTCCAGTTGCCAGCGTGTTAGCCGGTACCATTAAGTCAAAGCCTGACATTTCAACACCTGGCTTATTAAAGGCTTTGACTACATCTGGCCGCTTTGCGCCTCGCTGCGCATCAAATGTTTTACTAGCTTGTTCATTAGTAGACGTAAACTTTACGTGAACATGCTCAGGCGTGCTATCTGAAAGCTCATCAAAGGCCCATCCAGCCACATAAATTTGTTCAGCAGTGGTAATTACGGCACCATTTTTTATTGTATCAATTGCACAAAAAGTTGAATCTTCAGCAATGTTGGCTTGCGTATTATTGACATCTTCACATGCGGTTAATAAAAACAATGCTAAAGTTGTCACTATATATATATATATATATTCTTCATACTCTACTCCTAAT
>Ga0118677_10006734_pt1 | contig 19295 bp, 13 predicted proteins | sample AliMusrvi5mmetaG_FD_86154 | JGI IMG/M metagenome (GOLD analysis project Ga0118677, IMG submission 86154)
TTCGCAGACAGAACCAGAACAGTTGCTTAACAAATCACACCACTTCCGAATCGAAGTGTGTCTTGCAGGTTATTCTGTTTTCAAAGATCAAGACACAAAAAACTACCTACCCCGGTCGATCTCTACTTTCGTCTAGCCGACCGGAATCGGCACTTGTGTCGTTCGTTTCAGAGACTCTTGTCTCGATTGCTGGGAAAGTTATATTCTATCCCCTTATGGTTGTCAACAAACCCGACTGCAAATTTTAATGTTTTTTTCAAAACCTTAATAACCATTGCCATTTCAGCAATGCCAGATTGCTTGTAACTCGCTTTATTCTCTGATACTAATTTTGCTGTTTCGCATCTATGAAGAAGCTTATAAATTTATTCCCCTTTACTTCACCATTTCTCAACGTGACCATCCAGAAATACAACATGCCCCTTGCTGCTGTGTATTCTATTGACCTCATTAGTATCAAACTGACTGTCATAAGGCGAACTGGTGCAATTTTTATCATCACCAAACAACACCAACGTTGCCGCATGTGCTGAAAAGATAGAAGCCCCACTTGCAGCGCTATTTGTTGCCATAGAGTATCCGCGAGTACATGTCGGATTGTTTATTTTCAAAGTGGGACACATGTAAATATCCTGACTCCGAGCGTATGTATACAGTTCGCCATTTTGGATACACGCGATCCCGTTAGGACCTGTTTGTGCATAAGCTCCCGGCGTAGATGATGGAGTCCATCCGTTTTGCCAAGCGACCCAACCTTTGCTTTCACTCCACGCCCCCGTGAAATCTTGCACCGGAACTGACACCGCACGCGGCAAATTACCACCATTGGCATAATTCATGGCAGCCAATTGAAGTTGCCTCAAATTCGACACACAAGTGGTAGCACGCCCCGACTCTCGCACCTTACTGATCGCAGGATACATCATAGCCACTAAAATAAGTATAATCGCTATGACTACTAACATTTCGATCACTGTAAATCCCGAAACCCTCCGCTTTTTCATCTTGTTTTTACCTCTTGGAATTACTGGGTTTTATCTCTTAATGTAAGTGTATTTTATCCTGTAATTATGACAAGAGGTTTCTGCCTGTTCTGAATCGTTATTGGATATTTAAAATAAGTCTCTTGCCAGACATCATTACCCTATTCCCAGTCAAGTATTCTCCCATAAAAAATTATCATTTTCCTTAACTTTCAGACCGGATTACAGTTGTCTCGTAATGCCGTTATAGACTAATATATACAACATAAAGGGAGTTGAGTGGTCCCTACCATTTTAATTGAAGCAAGGTGAAACATTATGAGACGAATTTTTAATTTTTTAAGAATTGCACTCCTCTGTGCCGCAGCAACCTACTGGCAACAGTCTGCTTTTGCAAAAGTTCAAATTTCCGAAAACTTTGATGACACCAATTCCTGGGGTATCCTCCCATGGACTGCCTTTACGAATGCCGCGACGAACGTTACAGGATGGGTAGTAAAAAATGCGGAAATAGCGCCTCCCCCTCTCGGATCAGCTCTATCGCTATCCAATGTGTGCTTACTAAAAGGAAATACAACGACCTCAATTATGAGCCCCTTGCTTTCTAACGGAGTGGGCTCAATCGTGTTTAATGCGAAGTTGTTTCAGATAGCTCATTCAAACCAAATCGTCGTGGAGAGCAGCACCGGCGACGGAAACTGGACAGTCCAAAGCCCTACCAACAGTATTACCAACACAACCTCTTGGGCGAGTTTTACAAACTCAATCTTTTCGCCCTCAAATCTCTATCTCCGGTTGCGGTTTAACACTAATGACTTAAGTCCCAGTTCCGTTGTCTTTTTAGACGACATCTCCATCAATTATAACCCCGCCATCGTTTCGATCACCAATATGGCCCTTAATCCTGTCGCCCCGAAGGAATATGACGCCTTCACCATGACGGCATCACTCTCTGTCGCTGGTTATTTCCCAGATGCCCTGACCGTGACTAATTACTGGAAACTTTCATCCAGTACCAGTTGGACAGCCATCCCCATGGTCTCTAATCAACCGACGGTTTTCACTACCATCAGCAACATTCCCGGCCAGCAGGCCTTCGCCGCAATCGGATATTTCTCACAGGCCGTAAAAAGCTCCGACGGTATCAGCTATGCCACCAATTCCATCACCAACACCATCTCTATACTACCCCATTCCAGCTACGACAGTATGGTGCTGACCAACTCAATCAATGCTCCGCTCACGCTGTATTCCAACTACCAGTGGCAAGGTGTCGCTTATGTATCGAACGCTCTATCAACTTTCCAATTCCAGGGCACCAGTAATAGTATCCAAACCCTATGGGGGGACAGTAACCAAACCATTTCCAACCAACTGGCCTTTGGGAACGGAAACGTCGGGGCCTCCAATATCATCCTTTCCACCACCAACATCGGGCTCCATCTCTTTTCTTTTAATGAATCCGATTACACCTACAAAGCCCGCCCCTGCGTTCGGGAAAATTTTGATGCCTGGACAAACCGTCCGTTCGGTAACTACACCAATCAGTGGATTCTCTCCGGTGGTTCTATAACCAATGACGCGGCGGGAACTTATTTAAACAGTTACGCCATCCTGAACGGCAAGCCGAACAACACCGCCGCTCTGCTTTCCCCTCTTCTGACCAATGGCATCGGCGATATCTCCTTCTGGTACTGCAAAGGGGGGGGGGTAAGTAGCGTCTCTGGCTATATTCTCATACAGGTTGCGCCCACCCCGGACTCAACCAACTGGGCCACCATCGCATCCATAACCAATATTTTCTCACCCAACTACTCATTCGTGTCCATTCCCTGTGCCGACCTGAACAACCAGGCGGTACGTATTTTGAACAACCCAAACAACAAAACTGCGTTGGTCAACCTAGACGAAGTAGTCGTTGCCGCACCCGGCGCTGCTGTTCGTGTATCCAATTTAGCCACCGTACCTTCCACCCCTGGCTCAATGGATCAAGTTAATTTCGGGGTTGATCTTGAGCCCAACATCTGGGCAAACATAACGAACGCCATGGTCTGGTACCGAGGGGCATCCAATCTCCTGTATGAATCGCTTCCTATGATTCTAAGTGGAGATAACCACTATGCCACCACGGGAGGAATCCCGTCTACCGTCGGAACCGTGCAATATGCCATTGAATACCGCTACTCCGGTCCTTTAGCAGTCTCCCCAACATTCTATCCGGCGGGGGGCACCAATCAGCCAGCCAGCTACACTGCCACCAATACGCAGGAGAACTACCGTTACGAAACGTTCGATTCCACCGCCTCTTGGGGACCCCTCCCATGGACTGCCTTTACGAATGCCGCGACAAACGTTACAGGATGGGTAGTAAAAAATGCGGAAATAGCGCCTCCCCCTATCGGATCGGCTCTATCGCTATCCAACGTGTGCTTACTAAAAGGAAATACAACAACCTTGATTATGAGCCCCTTGCTTTCCAACGGAGTGGGCTCGATCGTGTTTAATACAAGGTTGTTTCAGATAGCTCATTCAAACCAAATCGTCGTGGAGAGCAGCACCGGCGACGGAAACTGGACAGTCCAAAGCCCTACCAACAGTATTACCAACACAACCTCTTGGGCGAGTTTTACAAACTCAATCTTTTCGCCCTCAAATCTCTATCTCCGGTTGCGGTTTAACACTAATGACTTAAGTCCCAGTTCCGTTGTCTTTTTAGACGACATCTACTGTACCCCCTATCCCGCCGACATTGCCGTCACCAACATCACCCTGAACCCAGGCTACCCAACCGTCGGGCAGTCGGTCATGGCGTCCTGTAATGTGCTGTCATTGACTCCTCAATATGAGGCCTTCAATATTACTCCAACGTTCAGTTGGACTAAAAATGCGGCGGGTCAACCCAACATTCCCATGATCCACACAGGGGGAAACACCTATACCACCCGCTATCCCTTTATCCTCACCAACACGACCCGAGACGTCCCTATCACGTGTTGGGTTAGCGCCTCTTTCGCTGGTTATCATGCGCTCCCCGCCGAAGATCGGAGCCCTCGTTCAGCCTCGGGGCCCATCTTTGCCGTACGGGCTTTTTCCTCGACTTACGGTAATGTGGGGATCTCGGTGAATGGCTCCAACACCACCGGACGTATGCTTAACAGCGGCCTTTGGCAGGCGATCTTTACGACGTCCCCTACCAACAGCTTATCCTTTTCAATCTGCGGCACTGGCTTTAGCTCAGGCACAGGGATCGCCACCAACACCACACAATGGGGAAATACTAATAACTGGCAAACAGACCTGCCTTTGGCAGATACCGCCAGTATCGGACAAACTAATTTTGCCATCAGTGGCGCCTTCTCAGGACAGTATGTGATGCGTTTCGACGAAAGCACGAGGCAATATATCATCCTGAAATGTGTTTGGCAGGACTTCGACAACTGGACGGGATCCGGCGGCTTATACAAAAAGGAATCCAATGACAATACGCCACTAATCAGGAACAGTTTTGACGATTGGACAACTAACAGCACCCAAATCCGCCAGGAAACATTCAACGCGGGCAACTGGCTTTCCATGACCACCTACACCAATATTGGGATTGGGGGGCTCCTTCAATACGGTATTTTTAACAGCCGGATAACCTCTGGCGCCGCAGAGACCATTACCAATGCAGCACGAGGAAATAGTTTTGTTGTCCAAGCCAGCCGAGAGGAAACCTTGGCAAACACTCCTCCTTTAAAAGGTATCGGGACGATTAGTTTTAACTATAGAACCAGCAACAGCAACAACAACACTATCGGTGTTTTTTATCCCACAAACCCTATCACTATTCCCTCAGATTACTTCAGCGAACAGTACTGGGTGCCTATTGGCCGTTCATTCACCGCCACCAATACTTCTTCTTTAAACCAAACGATTGTCCTAAACACCAATGTTACGCTGGACATTATTTTCGCCCATACGCAGGCATCCGCGATATCAAACACCATCTTTTTTGAAGACATATCCGTTAGTGAATGGTATGCCGACGCTCAAACCAATAATGGTTGGATAACATCCGAAGGCTGGATAGAGCCCAGAATCGGAAGTTATGCCTCAAACAACTGCGTTCGTTTTGACCCCACGCGCGCCGATAGTAGTGCTGAACAGTTCATTATGACCCCTATGCTGACCAATGGGATAAATGCCATCAGCTTCAATTATTGCGCACCTTCCACAAATTCTGTCGTTTCTTTTTCCATCGGATCGAGCACTGATCTCTTTTACGATTGGACCCCTCTAGCCACCATGACTGACTCGAATTTCGACGGGACAACCTCTGATTATCACGCCTATAGCTTAACGGTAGGTACCTCATCCACAAATACTTATCTCAAAATCCGCTATGAGCCCATCTACATGACCACGAATACGATAACCAATATAGTCGACAGCGTAACCAATTTTACCTACGTCGCATTCAGCAATAAGACCGATGTTTTACTAATCGATGACATCAAAATCAGCGGTACAACGGTGGGCATAGGTTGGGAAATCAACGACGCCTGCATTGATGACACCGATCAACCCATTCCCCCTCAAACACTCGGGGTACGTCAGTTCTATTCCGGGGCCTGCTACCTCAACAGTAATCGGACCGCAAATATTGCTTCAGGCGTGTCCCAGCCTTACAATACGTGGCCTTACCTCGTCTCCCCCCTACTCGACACAGGCATTGGTGAAGTCAGCTTCTGGTACAGAAACTGGACCATTAAGGGTGCCATAACCCCTGCCAGCCTGATCATCCAGACGACCGCAAACTCAGTAGCGTTAACCAATGATGATATTTGGACCACCGTAGCCACATTAACCAACATCGTTAACACCAACGACTACCAGTATTACCAGTACTCCATCAACGATGCGACCAGCCGTTATGTGAGGATATATAATGATGATCAATACACTTCCGCTGTAGGCCGTGTCTGCATTGACGACGTCCTCGTAGCGGCCCCGCTCGCCGCTTCACTCTCCATGAGCAATCTGGTTATTACCCCGTCTATTCCGCTCTATTCCAATACCGTCAAAATAGCCGCAGACATCTACAAACTTTTTCTGGCACCATCAAATATCACCTTGACCGCCTATTACGCCACCGCGACTAACTATGCTGGACTGGCAGGAGCCACCTCCATTCCTCTGGGCATGAGCTGTACCGCAAGTAACCCCTCAACTCCCGGTCAGTGGTATCGCTACCAGACCACCGGTGCGATTCCCACAAACACCATCGACACATTCGTAAAATATTATGTACAAGCTTCTTATGACGGTTATCAGGCTGCCAGCACCAGTCCAAAAAACCTCACCTCATTTGGCCTATATCCGACATGGTATGCACCCATGGATATAGTCTACGGTACTAACCAAGCCTATTATGTGGTTTATTCCTGCCCAACGGGGTCGGTTTGGATTAATGAAATAAATGCTTTCGATTGGACTGATGATTGGGGAACTTTCATTTTTACTAACGAATTCATCGAATTATGTGGTCCAGGCAACACTAGCATTAAAAATTGGATGATGGAACTCGTTGATGGTAATGCGTCTCAAGTTGCTTTTTATACCATTACCAATAATGCCATTATCCAATCGTCAACTAATGGACACGGGTTCTGGCTACTGGGAGTAACCAATGTCCCAGGAACTTTTCAGTCTCTAGTAACTGATGTTGATGAAGGATGGACTCCTGCCATCGGAACACAGAAATTACCTATTCAAGGGGGAATTAAATTAACAAGAAGCTGGGGCGCGGTTGAACAAGCGATTTTTTACAACATTGACGCGAGCAGTGTTCCTGCCGGATATGTATTAGCAGGCGCGGATTCGCTTAATTACCAGACAGGTAGCCTCGGGCTAATAGGCACTGGCGCAAACTACTCTGATTTTTCATGGATAGAGTTAACTAGCGCATCTCCACGCCTCCAAAACCAAGGACAAGCCCTTCTGGGAATCACCATTCAGGCAACGCCGCCTATAATTTACATCTATGGGGTTCGAATCAACACAAATATCTGGCTTGAATGCACTCAAGCCAGCGGTTGGCCAACCATACCCTATTATTCGACCAACTTGTCATCTTCGAACTCATGGGTTACCGTACCTTCATTCTATCGATCCACAAGTGGCACTAATGATCTGATCAACTTCAACCAGGTAACAAATGTCACGGCCAATTTCTACAAAGTTGTGGCCACCAACTCCCCGTGAGAAAATCCAACTGGTTGACTTAAACAATCTTAACCACTATGAAGGCAGGTAAGAAAATTATTAAGGCTACTCCATGATTTGGAATAAGTGGACATTGATAGGATAATGATTGGCCACATCCACCGGATCTCGCCAGACTTCAGCCACGCCCCTCACTGAGGAAAGTGCCACCGAATTACCATCCAAATCTCGTTTTGTGACGTCCGAATATAGCAAAATTATAAACAAATTTTGTCTAACGTCAAAGATTCGACTTGAATTGCGGATAATTGACTCCCTATCCAAAGAATTCAATGATGGAAACACCAAATCCCACCGAATCGCCCCAAGTTCGGCCAAACTATTAAATCTATTTGTAGCCGTCCAATTCATTAAGGCCATCGTGACCGCGTCTAATTGAGTTGGATTCATCATATTCAATGTGGTGCTATTATGCCGCCTGCCTAGTGGCATATTTGTAAAAACAGCACTCAAAACTTCGGTAAGTCGTGTATTTGGGTTTACCCGACCTCGCAAGATACCACCAGCAGGGTTATCGACCGTAAAATGATCAAGTACTGCATGCATCTTACCATAAAGAGGATCGTCACCAATTCTAAACAGCCGCACTGTTTCCCATGGATTCCCGAAAAAAAGATATCCCAAATCCCCCACCGATGACAGTGGCGCATTGGCCACATACATTAGCGTATCACCATCCTTACCTTTTGAAGAACGTCCATAATTATTACGATCATTCTGATTTCCATACAAATATGGATTGATCCGAATTAACGCCTGGAGGTTCGTTGTGCCTAGTGTCATCGCTCGACTTACCACCCAATTGTTCGCATCCCCATTTAACCGAGGATCAACACACTCTTTACCTCCGACACCAATTCCAACATACTGGGTGCGTACTCCATCTTGGTTAAGCCCTCCGCTTGGGCTAATATTGATCGTAATACTATTCAACAACACCCCGGGATTTGTGACCAAATCAACAGTTACCCCTGCCATCCTTGTAATTACTTTTACATTGAAAATGTTGTTCACTATAGGTGTCAGATCTATCGGCTTTGATACAGAATCCCCTACCATTGGCAACCGTATCGTTTTCACCGTATACGGAAGCAGAAACCCCCCGTACGGCAAATTGTTCGTAAATGCTCGACCCAAAGCTGGAAATATATTCGCATTCCCCGATATCCCTTCAAGTGCGATAGCCCACGTACAAGGTCCACCCGTTACAGGTGACTGATTCAATACCGGAGCCATAAACTCAACTGACACAATATTTACTCCCGACATAATGTAGTTTGTCGCTCCAGGATACATAGAAGAATCTAAATTATATTCAATCCGATTCGTAACAACGATTTCATTAGCCATCGGAATTCTTTCTACACAGGGACCTGAAGGATTTCCTGGCGAAGCGGGATCACCCAGATTCCCAGGTATATTATCGTCATCAACAAAATCCACAAGATTGGTGAACAGGGTCTCAGCTTCCTGCAGCGAAAAACTGGCCGACGGAGTAGTTGTGTCTTGATAAGTGAGGTTCGTCAGCGCACCGATTATCTGATCCCTCCGACTGACAAGCTCCGCCGCCGTACCCCCTATATAAACCCGCCCATCATTATTGGTTGCCGCTGAGCTATAACAAATAAAATGTTCAGGATAATCAGCAAAAACCCCATTCGTCATCAGGCGCCCTATCAATTCCTGATGAGTTTCAATACTTGCTAATTGCCGTTGCGTGATCAAATCATTGGTAGAAACCCCCTCTGGCAGAGATCCGAGTTGGATCTCCATGACATTCGTTCCCAACCCCCGCGCCATTCCTCCTACGGAGTTTGCATCAAGGAGTCCTGAACAATTAATCACCACGTATCCATAACGCCCAACACCTTCGTTGGCACCAAGCTCAACCATACTAGGTTGCAGAAAATAATATTGGTCATTGGCCCGCCAAGTGTTCACCCTGCCACCTGACAGCGTAGTGTGCTCCACCCGAGTCGCCCCACTAACGTTTACCAGATTTGTTACAATTCCAAAACTGTGATCGGTGATATTAATTACGGCACCTTTGGCTGCACCCGGCACATTTGAATTAATAACCAGACTGTTAGCTGTCCCTTCAATACAATTTCCCTGTGCCGTTAAAGCAGCAAGCGGAATCTGATCCAGCATTTTCTTTGTCAAGGGTTCCCCGACAAAAACGCCTGTATTATTTTGAAAAATCTCCCACCGCGGGCAGACACAATTTGAAGCGATCATATCAGCATCAATTGCATCAACGGCCCGACTTAGCGCAACCTGCAGAAGATTTCGAGCACGAATATCATTTTTGAAACTACCTGCGCTCACACGTTCTGTACGCATAAAAATGGCAAAGGCAACGGCCATGACCATCATGAGCGCCAACACCCCCACCACCATAATGAGAGCAATTCCTTGACGGCTCTCCATATCTTTATGACGAATGTTTTCCATTTTCGGATTCCTTAATGCAAATAACGATCACGATGGAATAAAAATGCCTTAGTTTGGAAGAGGCTATTGGACACAGTCACAGTCACGGTCACATAAGACGGCAGCGGAATAGCCGCTGAAACCGGGCCCAATTGAACCGCCACCTTATCAATCCCCTCTGCTAAAGCAACCGCCGCCGCATCATCCTCGCTACGTGTAACAATGGTTCCCGCCCAACTATATCTGACTTTACGCGCCGCATTATTGGTAGCCGACGCTTCGCCAAGCATCCAAAATACGGCTCCATTTGCATCCACAGTAAAGTCCGTATAACTCGGCGGAGAAACAATCGCCTGCGAAAGTTCCTGGGCAATCAAATCGGCCACTGAACGCCCTTTCATGGTCATTTCAACATTTCGCTTTCCCGTATCCCAAGCCATATTGGCCTGCTGAAAAATCTGCCCTACAATCGCTAAAATAATCAGCAAAATCGCCATGGCGACCAGTAGTTCAATCAGGGTGAAAGCCGCCTGGAAAGTCTGTCGGCACGTATACCCGGCCATCCCTGATGCTTTATGATGAGTATCCGATTTCACAAATCACCTTCCGCCAAACATGAATTCCGTGTAGAACTCGTTATATAGATTTCCAGTGCGCTCCCACACCCTCAAATAAGCAGAACACCTACGCGATGTGGCCCCTCCAGGCCGCCTGATATCCAACGAATACCGGAGGTATTTTCGATATTGAAGAGGACTGCCAGTAGGAAATTCTATCATGGGTTGCTGAGTCCCGTCAGCAATGAGGGTTCCCACACCGTCCAAAGAAGCACATAGCCGCGAATTCGCCCCCAGCATGGCGGCATCATTTGACCACTCCGTCCATGTTTTGATCTCTGCCGCATTTGCCCGTATCCCGCCCATCACCACGGATGCAAAAAAGCCTGCCCGCGTATCGGCCGCTGCTTCTTCACCGGCGCGTAAACCTGACGGGAAAAGCCCAAAAAGCGTCAACAACCCCAGCCCCACAACTAAAACCGCAAGGGACACCTCCACCAAGGTAAAACCCCCTTTCGCAGATTGTTTTGAAGCCGTATTCATGATATCCTCATTAATTTCCCTCTTTGGTGATACCCGTCAGAAACCAAACGGTAACAGTCCGCGAGCCCCTCATGGTACCTACCACAGCCCCTGGCTTCTCAGTCACTATTATTTTTTGGAAACCAATCCCCATTGCATTCCCCGACGGCTTGAAAATGATTGAGGTAAGATCCGCTGAGTCATCATACTGAATACCTCTCGGCAACGAAACGACACTATTAGTGGTAATTCTCCCCACGCTGCAGGAAAGGACGTTCATTGTGTCCGGATCAGTAAGTGAAGCCCCTTTTTTAAACTCCACCGTTACATTTTTTCGCTTTGTCACAGCGTCCTGTCGTGCCAACATCAACGTCGTTCTAAGCGTCATCACAGCCCCCCGGATTTCCGCACCACGCCGAATGCTGCCGTAACTAGCCACGGCAATGGTCATTAAAATGACCATAATGGCAATGACGACCAATAATTCCAGTAATGTAAAACCATGTCGCAAATGATTCATTACTGCACCGTAACCGTGTTATTTGTCACATCAATAATTATCGAGAAAGGTTGCTTCGTGAATGTGTTAGTAACCACCCCCGGAGTTTCCCAAAAAGGAATTTTACTCGGATTTTCTGCAGTAGATGTGCTTAACAAATACTGAATGACATTGAGCTGAGTTGAATTTGTATAAATGCTGTACACATCCGGATTAGGACCAGGCCAATAACCATATTCCGCTCGATACGCCCGAATCGCATTCTCCAGCGCCTTTTTAGTCACATCAGCCTCTTTTGACCGCGCCTTCTCTCGCATGCCAGCTATCGCTGGGAACATGATGGCAACCAAAATAGCGATGACCCCCATAACCACAATGAGTTCAAGCATGGTAAAACCAGCCGCCCACTTCCGACCGGTTTTCTTCGATACACCGATTCTGCAATCGACAGCCATTGGACACCTCTTCCAGATTACCAGCTCGTAATGAATTGCCCCAACCCCGGGGGCCCCACAGACCATGCCGCTACAGGGCGTGGAATCGCGCTCCCACTTGCCCCGGTGGGCGTCACCTGCCCATTGTCCCCCAATGCAATTTTATAATACTGACTCCACGGATCCACAAAGCCCACCCCATTCGTTGAAGCCTTGTCAAATTCCATATAGCAAACCCCTTTTGTATTATTCGCGACATCAGTTCCATTAAGGAATTTGATCACATCATTAAGCACATCTCGAGAAGAAGTACTAGGCCCGCCAATAGCGTTCGGCCACACTTGGTAATCCGACAGAACCGCCTTCAAGGCGATGTCCAACTGTTTTACGTCGGCTTTGGCCCTTGCTTTTCTAGCAGCATTTTTAACCCCCATCGCGGCAGGCATCAGCAAGCCGATCAAAACCATAATGATTGCAATCACAACAAGAAGCTCAATCATAGTGAAACCGCCCATCCTATTTTTTTTCATAATTCTCCCTAATTTGGGCCGTTTTATTAATAGGTAACGTAAATATCATCATTGGTACTGCCTGTTGCGCCCCCCGATGAAAGAGTATATCCCTGATAATCGGGCAGTTGCGGAGAATAACGGAGTTCATTACCCCACGCATCGCAAATAGTAAACACAATATTTGTCAAAGGCGCTGTAGATAAACCCTGTACTATGTTGGTTAGATTTTTGCTTTCAGAGTAGATCCCTGACAAATAATGATCCCACCTCGCCGCATCAGAATTAAGATAGGCCTGAGTAATCGCGGGATACACTCCTGCTCCTGAAAAAATGTAAGCCATTAGCCCTCTACTGAGAAAACTATTCGTTGCAAGCGTAGTAGGTTGATTATAGGGAGCTACCGTCTTTATGGAATTAACAGGAGGATAAGAGCCATAGGTTGCATAATAAGCTGCCAATGCATTTTTGACTTGTTCAAGGGTCACAGTTGTCTTGGCAATACCTGTTTTATTCCCCACCATGGACATAATTTTTAACGATATCCCTGACAAAATCAGAATGATCGCAATCACAATAAGGAGCTCAATCAGGGTAAAGGCGCTACGCCTTAACCTGTATGATAAACGAAAATTTGACACCTCACGCTTATGCATTTTCATGGCTGACCTCATTTTTAAAATAATATATCATCCCCCATGCTTCAGCAAGTCAAGCCGACACCAGACCTAAGCGTCCTCTTACAGATTACAGATTCCCAATGATCGAAATCATGGGCATAAACATAGCAATAACAATCGTCCCTACAATCAGAGCCAGAAGAATAATCATAATGGGCTCAATGACTGAGGTCAGCGCATCAACCGCCGTATCTACCTCATCATCATAGTTTTCTGCAATTTTCATCAGCATTTCCGGCAGAGCCCCGGTTTCTTCACCGACCTGCACCATACTCACCACCATAGAAGGGAAAACGCCGGACGCTTCAAGTGGAACCACAATGGTTTCCCCCTCTTTGACACTGTCATGGACTTGCTCGACCGCCTTTGCCAAAACTGCGTTATTGGAGACTTCTTTAACAATATTCAATGCCTGCAAAATGGGTACGCCGCCTGTCATCAACGTTCCCAATGTACGGGTAAAATTGCCAATCGCCGTTTTCCTGACAAGTGTTCCAAATATCGGCAACCTGAGTGCAATATTATCAAGGGTAATCTGCCCGGATTTCGTCGCCTTGAACGACTTAAAGCCCACCACACAAGCCACAATAATAGCGAGACCAATATACCACTGCTGGGCGATGAAATTGCTGGCACCAATCACGAGTTCCGTCAGCACAGGGAGCGACTTACCTCCAAGGAGATCACTGAAGATTTCCTTGAATTTCGGGATCACAAACACCATCAACACAATCAAAATGATCCCCGCCATCACCATTACAACAAGGGGATACACCATGGCCCCCTTCACTTTGTTGCGGATTTTATTGCTTTTTTCCATGAATTCAGCCAGCCGCACCAAAATTGTCTGGAGAGCGCCCGATGCCTCACCAGCCTTAACCATGTTCACAAAGAAAGGTGTGAAAATTTTCGGAAACTGCGCCATGGATTCAGCAAAGGTACTGCCACCTTCAACCGATTCCGCCATCCCGGCCAAAGCGGCCCTAAACTGCGGATCTTTTTCCTGCTTCTGCAGCACATGCAGGCAACGCAACAACGGCAAACCAGCATCGACCAGTGTGGCAAGTTGGCGAGTGAAAACCATTATCTGCTTTTCTTTGATCCGCGGTTGAAAAAAAGAAGGCATTTTGATTTCGCGCTGGACGCCACCTTGAACTTTTGCCGTAACCACGCCCTTACCCGTGGATGTGGATCCACGCACAGGACCGCGATTACGTCCCCCTCCAATATCTGTCACGCTGGTAGGGAAGAGGCCTTTATCTTTGATGGCAGATAGGGCACGATTTTCGTTGTCGGCATCAATCATGCCCTCAACTTCACGCCCCTTTGCATCCATGGCAACATATCGGAATTTCGGCATAAATGACTCCGTAGTATTTAACTGATTAAGAGTATTACTACAAAGACGCGGATGCAACCGAAATCCTTGCCAGAACGCATCCCCGAAAATAGTGCCACGCTGGTAAGCGATGATTGAATGGGGACTAATTTTTGGGCAGGCGCAAGAGCTCCGTGGCCGCTATTCTGGAATAGCATTCCATACCGAGAGGGCTCAAGTGTACCCCATCATCGGCTAGCAGCCGGGTATAGGGGATGTCGGGATGCTGGAGCGCCTCACGCATGCCCACGAATCTGACCCCGGCGGCAGCCGCCACCGTTGCTGCCACACGATTATAGACGCAAACCGTCTCATCGTAGGAAATACCGGAAGGAAGCATGAGTGACACCAAGGTACGGTGGTTGCCGAAAACGATCACTTCCGCGCAGGCCTCCACCCGGCAAAGCCGGATCATCTCGGCCAAATGATCCCCAAATTCATCAGGTGTACTGATGGGTAGTGGTCCACGTGAACCATCAAAGCGCTGGTCATTGAGGCCAAACTGAATGATGACCACGTCCGGCTGGTGTGCCAAAATGTTCTGGCCGAATTCCTTCCGCGCGCAGGCGGCGGGGTTACCGCCTTGCCCGGAGTTCACTACGCGAAGGGGTAGCCCTGTATTACAGCAGACGTTAAAGGTTGTCTCCAGCAATTGCGGCCAACCGCTGGCCGCAATGGAGTCTCCCCACACCACCACCGTTCGCGTTTTCGGTTTATCCATTGAACCCATCAATCCTCCTTCTCCATCGGACTCGTACTCATCCTACGGCGCACAAGGGGCTACGCACCCTATCATCAAAGATGGATGCTTCTATTTTACCAGCGCCTGGGCCATAAAGCCCCACGCGTTACCACCATTGGTGCGCATAGCAAGAACAATTTCGTTTTTGCCCTTCTTCCAAGTAACCGGAATGACCATAATATAACCGCTAATGGGATTAGTCGCATTCGGATTGCAGCCCACTTGCTTACCTGCGATAAATACTTTGAATGGGCCATCTGCACCAATATGCAACTCGCCCTTCCCCGCCTTTGCCGGCTTGAAATAGCCACGTGCATAGATCAGGCCATCACGGTTAGTATTTCCCATATAACGCGGACGGATATCACTGAACCCACTGTAGTCGTATTCCACTGGAGATAATTTTACATTTTTTTCAGGATAGCCAACGGTGGTGATCCGCCTCTTGTCCGACAGAAGCGCGGAACCATCAAACTTCTGCAGCGGAACGCGCCCGTCACCGAACTTTCTCTTAAGCGCAGCCACTTCCTTCTTAAGAGCAGGCAGGAAACTGACCGCAAGTACCTTCTTCTCTTCGCCCACGTCCAACATCTCGGACAACACCTTCGCGCCATCGGATTTTGGATAGGCAGTCACAATCGCACGCGCATCCTTGTAAGTCCTAACCAACCTATCATAGTTATTGATCAGGTTTGCAGCCACCGGGCGAAATTCTTCTGGATGCACCAAGGCCGACTGAACCTTCTTCCAATCCGCATAGGCACGATAAATTGGCGCGCAGTCCACAATGTCCTTCATGGTGGTGGAGAAGTCGGCAGCTTTCTCGTTCAGTTTGGCGCCGCCAAAGACGCCACGCTTAACGTCATAGCGATCCAACTGCCAATCGTCAGAACGGTAGCGGTCGCGGTCAGCTTTCTTACGGAAGTCCGGCACTTCCATCGGCTTGCCGCCTTCCAGCGAACTACGCAACGCCTGAATCCCGGGGATGGTGACATCGCAGCCGCCGTAAATATCAAACGGCCCCTTTTCACCAGTAAAAATTTCGCGGGCAAAATAGTAGAGTGTCCAAAAGTCACCACCACCGTGACCTGTTCCTGCGGCCAATTCGCCCAGTCCTTCCCACTTCGGATTAACGTTCATCATTGGCGAACCGCCGGAGGCACCAAGACGTAGACTCACTCCACCATGGCCAATCTCATAAGCTCCAAGTGTACCCCAGATACGCTGACTATGGCCATCATTCGTGGCCGCCCCCATGAGGTTACGCACCACGCCGCCGTTGCTCATTTGGATAAGCGAAGGAGTCATCGAGCCGTTGGCGGGACCTTGGCGGACGGGAAGATAGCCCGCAATATGCTGCTTGCAGGGGAAGGTTTCCACCATCATCGGCCGCGTACCGGTAATAACCATGACCGGCCCGAGGGAATGGGTGCAATAGTAGTGGAAATTGAACCAACTCCGCCAGTTGTGGACATTGTGTCCGGGCTTGACCGGAATACCATCGATATAGGTGTAACACAGCGACCGGCACTCGTGGACATACTCATATTCGGCATACATCATTTCGCCAAACAGCCCTTCCTTCCAACGATTGGCAAGCCACATATTCGCGGCAGTAAAAGGATAGTTTTCAGCCAGGTTATAAACCAACTTCCGTTTTTCCACCTCTTCTACCAACTTGACACCCTCGGCCATAGTAAAAAATGATGTTACCTCCGAGAGCACATGCTTACCGGCCTGCAGACACTTGATGGCATCCAAGGCATGCGAGGGACAAAAGGTGGCTAGTAGCACCGCGTCGAAATCCTGTTTGAGGAATTCATCCGCATCCGCCGTCACAAACGCACCGGGATTGTGACCGAGAAAATTGGTCCGCATGTGTTCGTTGTAGTCGCAACCTGCCACCACGTCGATATTGAGGAACTTGCAAGTATCAAAAAAGCTCATTCCCCGTCCCAAACCCCAGATGCCGAGACGTATCCGTTTATCCGTATTGAAAACCCGAGGTAATACCGCTGACTTTGTCATAATCCATTTCCTTAATCTATGCGCCCACCACTTGTGGCGGGAATTGCTACTTGTCAAAACTCTATTCCGCTTAGCAGGTTACCGGCAATAATTTTGATATGCTGAATCCCGATATTACTTATCAAAAAGCGAGACGACGGATTGAAATGTTGGAAACAAAAAATCAGTTGAACGGCCTGCAACTTTGGTGTTAAGGAATGCCAAACAAAGGATGGTGGGCGGTACAGGACTCGAACCTGTAACCTTCTGGGTGTAAACCAGACGCTCTAACCAATTGAGCTAACTGCCCGCCTTGAGATCAAGAAGGTCGGCATGATGCCGAATGATGCTGCTTACGTCAAGCGAGGGATGCAATCTCTCGCAGAACCTTCAAGGTTCCAGCACCAGCAGCCGACCATGAAAAGCTTTTTGCAAAGTCACGTCCTCTCTGAATTCGGTTCTGACGATCCGTAGCTGACCAGGCCAATACCGCCTGAATCGCTAGAGGCAAAGCCGTGGGATCATCGGGATTGAAGTAGTGAGCCACTCCACCACCCACCTCCGGGATTGATGCGCAACGGGTTGTCACCACCGGTACCCCCGCCATCAACCCCTCCAACACCGGCAACCCAAACCCCTCATAAAGTGAGGGGAAAATAAAGACATCACAGCCCTGGTAAAGTGCTACCAACTCAAGTTCAGAAAGTTTTTTCAATCGGATGACACGCGAGGGATCCGAGATCATTCCCAGCACCTTGGCCACCTCCGACTCCCCCAAACGAGCATTCCCAACAAGGACAAGGTTATGCGGGATGGTGTGCATGAGTTGACCGAAAGCTTCCATCAAGGCCTGAACATTCTTGTGCGGATAGGTGGCCGCCACACAAAGGAGATACGGACGAGCACCGGGGATCAGGCGACCTAGCAACCGGGCACGAGCCTCCGCTGGCAGAACATCTGCAAAAGCAGGGCTAGCTGCCTCATAAACCACATCGATTTTATCCGCTTTAGCAGAAGTGTATTTAACAATCTCGGCGCGGGAAAATCGAGAGACAGCAATAATCCGAGCAACTCGGCGCGCCGCGACCTTGACTAAGATGTCAGTTACAGCACGTGCCGCAAAGGTCAAATCCTGAGGAAAGGCCTTATATTGCATATCATGGATCGACACCACCTGAGGACAGAAGACCAGCACGGGCGCCGTATACCCGGGCGACCAAAGCACATCCACTCCACTGGCCCGGACCTTCCACGGTAACTCCAATTGCTCCCTAATAATGCGCACAGCCCGTTTCATGGCGCGGAATTTCAATATCACAAAGGTGACATGCGGAAACGCCTCCAAATCGGCTTTCAGGGTGTCATGATTCTCAAGATTGGTAAAGAGCACCAATCGGTCACGCCCCCCCTGCGCCGCCATTGCCACCAGTGTTTTCCGAAGATAGGTCTCAGTCCCACCGACTTCACCGGGAATATAAAAAAGCGTATTCACGCCTATAGTTATGGGCTTCGTATTCATAGATGCAGAAGTCAGGAGTCAGAATACAGAATGCACCAGATCGGTCAAGCACATCGCCACCACCTTGGTGCAAGCCGGAAAAACGCGCGATACAGATGAACAAAGTGTTGTCATTGATAATTTTAATTCTTTGTAATTTGAGCCATTTGCACAACGCACCTAAAATAACTGTCAGCCTCAATTCAATATCAGCGACCGTTCTACAGTTCACCATGCGTAATCACTACAAGCAAAATTGAGCGTTCTTACCTAACATTGCAATCCCGCCTAAAATTCAAAAATTGTCCCTGCCTCAGGAAGCGCAAGTTGTTTTAAATATGTGCGCCCCGTAATATACGTCCCAGGTTGATGATCATTATAGAAAATCTTAAGCGTACCGCCATTCGTTGCACAACCCCCGCCCCCAAGTGTATTAATAACGCCTGAAGATATATCAACATACATCGCCTTCAATAAAATTCCCCCACCTGCACCAACTCCACCATGACCGCCATATCCGCCACCCCAACTTTGATTCACCACTGACGCACCACCAGCGCCTCCACTACTCTGCCCTCCAACAGATGTGCTGCCTCCCTCCCCACCAGAACCCGGAAAACCTGCAGTCTGGCCTGCACTTCCATTTCCTGCTGCATTTTCAAGCCCTTTGGCGAAAATAGCACCACTTACCATTATCATATTAATAGCAACAAGTCTCACATATCCAGCACCGCTACTGCCTGCACCACCGCCACCACCACCCGATGTAGGACTATCATAATATCC
>Ga0118677_10006735_pt1 | contig 19293 bp, 18 predicted proteins | sample AliMusrvi5mmetaG_FD_86154 | JGI IMG/M metagenome (GOLD analysis project Ga0118677, IMG submission 86154)
GCAGGCCGCCATCGAGGCGCGCGGCGACCTGCAGCTCGAGAAGTAGGCGGGCGGCGCCGCGTGGCCAAGCTGGGCGGCGAGATCGCGAGCACGCTCAGGGACGGGCGCGAGGTCCGCGTGCGCACCGCGCAGGCACGCGACGCGCGGCCGCTCCGCGAGCTCATCGACGGCGTCGCCGCGGAGCCGGAGGTGACGCTGCTCGTGCTGCCGGGGCAGGTCGACGCGCGCACCTGGCGGCGGCGCATCATCGACTCGGCCGCCGACCCGCGCAGCATCCTGCTGACCGCGGTCGTCGGCGGCGAGCTCGCCGGCAACCTCGGGCTGCGTCCCGACCCCCATCCGTGCTCCGCCCACGTGGCCTGGGTCGGCATGTCGGTCGCCGCGCCGTGGCGCGGCCTCGGCGTCGGCGGCGCCCTGCTCGAGGCCGCGTCCGGGTGGGCGGCTGCGAACGGGGTGGACAAGCTCGTGCTGAGCGTCTTCCCGCACAACGCGCGCGCGGTCCGCTTCTACGAGCACCAGGGCTTCGTGCGCGAGGGCCTGCGGCGCGCGCACTTCCGTCGCGCTGCGGAGTACCATGACGAGGTCCTCATGGCGCGTTTCCTCACAACCCCGCTCTAGACGATGGACCGTCGTCGCCTCGCCCTCGTGGGCGTCACGCTCGGCCTGATCGTGCTCGCCCTCCTCCCGGCCGTGGTCGCGTTCTCGGCCGGCTGGCTGCATCTGCCCCACATCGAGCCGCCTCTTCACCCGGCGGCACCGGATCGCACGCCACCAGAGGCCTGGGCCGCGTTCGCCGTCTTCTACCTGTTCTGGATCGTCGGCGGCGCCATCCTGCTCGTGTGGTGCTACGACCGGCTCGGCTACCACTGGCAGCCGCACGAACGGAAGCCGCGCCTGAGCCGCAAGGAGCGCCGCAAGCGCGCGGCGGTCATGGGCGCGCTCACCATGGACGACGACGTGCGCGTGGAAGCGGCGCTGCGGCGGCGCCACGAGCGGGATCGGCGCCGGAGCGCGGAGGCGCAGGCCTCCGCCAGGGCCCGCGCCCAGGGGATGCCGCCGGCGGGCCCGAGCACTCACGACGCCGGCCGACCGACCGGCCCTGCGGCCGGCAAGGGCGGCTGACGTGCCGCGCATCGCCCGGGCCAGCATCGACCAGGTGCAGGCGGCCGCCGACATGGTGGAGATCGTCGGCCAGTACACGGAGCTGCGCAAGGCCGGCGCCAACTACAGCGGCCGCTGCCCGTTCCACGAGGAGCGTACGCCGTCGTTCTCGGTCAACCCGACGGAGAAGCTCTACTACTGCTTCGGCTGCGGCGCCGGCGGCAACCTCTTCGGCTTCGTCCAGGAGAAGGAGAGCCTCGATTTCGCCGCCGCCGTCGAGTACCTGGCGGACAGGTACGGCATCGCGCTCGAGTACGAGGAGACGAGCGCTCGCGGCGACGCCGAGCGCCGCCGCAAGGAGCGCCTGCGCTCGCTCCTGGAGCAGGCGACCGTCTACTACGAGCGCGTGCTCACGGACGCCAAAGCCGCCGCTTCGGCGCGCGAGTATCTGGCCGCCCGCGGACTCGGCGAGGAGGTCTGCCGGCAGTTCCGCCTCGGCTACAGCCTGCCGGGCTGGGACAAGCTGCGCGACGCCGCCCGGGGGCACAAGTTCACCGACCAGGACCTGCTCGACGCCGGCCTGGTCGTGCCCGGCAAACAGGGGCGCCCGTACGACCGCTTCCGCGGGCGCATCATGTTCCCGCTCGCCGACGACCGCGGCCGCACGCTCGGCTTCGGCGCCCGCACGATGGGCGACGAGAAGCCCAAGTACCTCAACTCGCCGGAGACGCCGCTGTACCACAAGAGCGAAGACGTCTTCGGCCTGCACGCCGCCAAGGCGGCGGCTGCGCGCGAGGACCGTGTGTACGTCGTCGAGGGGTACACCGACGTCCTCGCGCTCGTGCAGGCCGGCGTGCACAACGTCGTCGCCAGCATGGGCACGGCGCTCACCGAGCAGCAGCTCAGCCGCCTTGCGCGCGTCACCAGGAACCTCTACCTCTGCTTCGACGCCGACGCCGCCGGGATCGGCGCCATGAGCCGCGCCCTCACGCTGGGCCGCAAGATGGGGCTGTCACTGCACGTCGTGCGCGTGCCGGACGGTCTGGACCCCGCCGACTACGTCCTTTCGGGCGCCGGCGGCGACGGCTTTCGCGCGCTTGCCGATGACGCGCAGACGCTGTTACAATTCCACGTTCGCTTGGCGCTTGCTGCCCACGACCTCGACAAGCCCGATGGACGGGCGCGCGCATTCGCGCAACTCAGGGGGGTCCTCTCCGAGGCAGCGACGCCGATCGAGCGCGACGAAGAGCTGCGGCATATCGCCGACCGCCTGCAGCTCTCGGCCGAGAGCGTGCGCTACCTGCTTGCGGGGAGCGAGCGCTCCGTGGAAGGCGGAGAAGCCGCCGCAGAGGGCCGCCGCGAGCCGCCGCAGGGCGGCGGGCGGGCGGCCGCCATCGGCGGCGTCCACGAGCTCGAAGTGCGCTTCCTTGCGAGTTGTCTGGCGCAGCCGGCCAAGGGCCGCGCCGTGCTGGCGGGGATAGACGAAGGCTTCTTCGCCACGCGCGAGACGCGCGACGCGCTGGGCTCGGTGAAGGAGCGATTGGCGCTCGACGGGCCCGGGAAGACGGTCCCGGAGGCGGAGGACGCCGGCGCGACGGCCGAGAGCGGCGAGGTGCTCGCCGAGATCGTCGTCCGCGCCGGGCGCGAGCACTTCACCGCCAACGTGGTGGACGAGCTGTTCCTTCGTCTGCAGGAGGCTCAGGTGGGAAGACTCATCGCGAGGCTCAAGCTCACGGTGCAGAACGATGCCACAGGGCGGCAGAGCAAAGAGCTGGCCAGCCTGCAGGCCGCCGGGCGGCGGCTGCGGGAGGCCATCCGCGCCGTGCCCGTGGACGAAGAGCCGCACGAAGGCTAGGGGACGAACGACTTGAGCGATTCCGCAGAAGAGCGCAACAAGCCGGCCGAGTCCGCCGAGCTCGCCATCGACGAGGTGCGCGTGCTCGTGGAAGAGGGTCGCGAGCAGGGGTACCTGGCGAGCGATCACGTCGCCGACGCGCTGCAGGACGTCGAGCTCACCCCGGACCAGATCGACAACATCTTCAACATCTTCGCCGACAACGGCATCGACATCCTCGAAGGCGAGGGCGTCGCGACCGCCGACGGTCCTGTGGCGAAGGCGGAGGAAGAGGCCATCCCCAAGCTCGACCTGTCGGTGAAGACGCCCACCAACGATCCGGTGCGCATGTATCTCAAGGAGATCGGCAAGGTGCCGCTCCTCACGGCCGAGGAAGAAGTCTCGCTGGCCAAGCGCATCGAGCGGCACGACATGGACGCCAAGCGCAAGCTCGTCGAGGCCAACCTGCGCCTCGTGGTCTCCATCGCCAAGCGCTACGTCGGCCGCGGCATGCTGTTCCTGGATCTCATCCAGGAAGGCAACCTCGGCCTCATCCGCGCGGTAGAGAAGTTCGACTATCGCAAGGGCTACAAGTTCAGTACCTATGCGACGTGGTGGATCCGCCAGGCGATCACGCGCGCCATCGCCGACCAGGCGCGCACGATCCGCATCCCGGTGCACATGGTCGAGACCATCAACAAGCTCATCCGCGTGCAGCGCCAGCTCCTGCAGGACATCGGGCGCGAGCCCACGCCCGAGGAGATCGCGGTCGAGATGGGCACGACGCCCGGGAAGGTGCGTGAGATCCTCAAGATCAGCCAGGAGCCGGTGAGCCTCGAGACTCCGATCGGCGAAGAGGAGGACTCACAGCTCGGCGACTTCATCGAGGACGAGGACGCGACCATGCCGGTGGAGGCGGTGAGCGAGATCATGCAGAAGGAAGAGCTCAACATGGTCCTGGGCACGCTCACACATCGCGAACGAAAAGTGATCGAGCTGCGTTTCGGACTCAAGGGCGAGCACCCGCGCACACTCGAAGAGGTCGGCCAGAAGTTCGGCGTCACGCGCGAGCGCATCCGTCAGATCGAGGCGAAGACCCTGGCCAAGCTCAAGGCATACCGGGACTCGCAGCGCCTGCGCGACTTCCTCGATTGAGCGCCGCAGGTGACTCAACGTGAAGTGCTGCGCGAGTCGTACCCCACACCAGGGTGCGCGGCGGGGCGGCGGCAGCCGCGCCCGCCGGACCCGCACTGGCGGTGCCGATGAGTCGGCGCGCCGTTTTGCGGTAACACTGGAGAGAAGACAGACAGAGATATGATCCCGCCGCCGGCGGCGCCCACCGCGCCGCCGGTCTCCGGGAGAGGGAGTGACGCATGAAGAAGACCGACCTGAAGGGTGACGGGCGCTCCAACGAGCCCGACGTGCTCAGCCACGACGAAGTGAACGGGCTGATCGCCGAGGGTCGCGAGCAGGGCTACCTCCAGGCCGGCCACATCCGCGAGACGCTCCGCGACGTCGAGCTCACCGCGGAGCAGATGGACGACTTCTTCGTGTTGCTCCACGACCTCGGCGTGGACGTCCTCGAGGCCGACGAGCCCGCCGCCGACGAGGCTCCGGCCGTGGAGACGCCCGAGGCCGACACCGAGTCGTCAAACCTCAAGAAGCTCGACCTCTCGGTCAAGACGGCGACCAGCGACCCGGTGCGCATGTACCTGCGCGAGATCGGCAAGGTCTCGCTGCTCACCGCCGAGCAGGAGGTCTCGCTGGCCAAGCGCATCGAGCGGCACGACATGGACGCCAAGAGCCAGCTGGTGGAGGCCAACCTTCGCCTGGTGGTGTCCATCGCCCGCCGCTACGTGGGCCGCGGCATGACGCTGCTCGACCTCATCCAGGAGGGCAACCTCGGCCTCATCCGCGCGGTCGAGAAGTTCGACTACCGCAAGGGCTTCAAGTTCAGCACCTACGCCACGTGGTGGATCCGCCAGGCGATCACGCGCGGGCTGGCAGACCAGGCGCGCACGATCCGCATCCCGGTGCACATGGTCGAGACCATCAACAAGCTCATCCGCGTGCAGCGCCAGCTCCTGCAGGACATCGGCCGCGAGCCCACGCCGGACGAGATCGGCAACGAGATGGGCATCACGCCCGAGAAGGTGCGCGAGATCCTCAAGATCAGCCAGGAGCCGGTGAGCCTCGAGACGCCGATCGGTGAGGAGGGCGACAGCCAGCTCGGCGACTTCCTCGAGGACGACGCCGCGCCGGCCCCCGCCGCCGCCGTGGAGACCATCGTCCAGTCGGAGGAGCTCGTGGAGGTGCTCGCGCTGCTCACGATGCGCGAGCGCCGCGTGCTCGAGCTGCGCTACGGCCTCAAGGGCGACAAGCCGCTCACGCTGGAGGAGGTCGGCCAGCAGTTCGGCGTCACGCGCGAGCGCATCCGCCAGATCGAGGCCAAGACGCTTGCCAAGCTCAAGGCCTACCGCGAGGCGCAGCGCCTGCGCGACTTCCTCGATTGAGCGCCGCAGGTGACTCAACGTGAGGTGGTGCGCGGTTCGCACCTCGCACTAGGGTCCGCCGGCGCCGCCGCGCCTGACCACGGGAGAGACGATGGGAGAGACGATGGAGGAGACGCGCGTCCTGCTGGTGTTCCCGGGCTCGCTGTACGGCGGGCGCTGGGCCGACGGGCCGCGCGTCAAGCCGGAGCTCGTCGGCATCTCCTCGGAGCTGCGCCGCGCGGGCTTCCCCGTGGACGTGCTCGACCTCGAGGTCGAGCAGGGTCAGCCGGGAGACGACGCCGCCCGGGCCGCGTTCCTGAGCGCCGCGGAGGCGGCGCTCGCCGCCCGGCCCGCCGACCTCGTGGTCGTCTCCTGCTGGTCGGCGCTGCAGTACTCGGCGGCCGTCGCCGTTGCCGGGCGCGTGCGGCGGATCCACCCCGACGCCGTGATCGCCGTCGAAGGCCACCAGGTCTCGGTGCGTCCCGGCGACTTCGGCGCCCCCGGAGCACCCTTCGACTGGCTCATCGTCGGCGAGGCCGAGTCCGCGGTCCTCACGGTGGCCCACGCCGTCGCCGCCGGGGAGCGCGAGACGGGAGTCTGCCGCTCGCTCGAGGGCACGCCTCTGCCGCTCACCGCCGAGCACCTGCCCGACTACAAGGAGTATCCGTACACGGCCGAGGGACTGCCGGAGCTGAGCGTGTTCCTGAGCCGCGGCTGTCCGTACAACGCTCCCGCCTGCCTGCTGCGCCCGGGCGGCGGCGGCTGGCACGCCTTCCCGCCGCACCTCGCGGTCGCCATCCTCACCGGTCTGGCCGAGCTCAAGCCCGGCCGGCTGGATGTGCTGGACCCGGCCTTCGGCTACGACCCCGTCTGGCGGCATGCGGTGCTCGAAGGCCTCGCCTCGAACGACCGCCGCGACCTCGCCGTCACGGTGTCCGCCCGGCCGGCCGACCTCACGCGCCGCGACGTCGACGCGCTCTATCAGGCGCGCGTGCGCCTGCGCCTCGACGTCGGCACGCTGTCGCGCGAGCTGCTGTCGCGGACCGGTCAGGCGCCCAGGCCGGCCGGCGCCGTCGAGCACGCTCTCGACCTCCTCGCCTACGCCAACGCCAAGGGCCTGCTCACGGTGGCCTCGTTCACCTTCAACCAGCCGGGGGAGACGGAGGCGTCGGCCGCCGAGTCGCTCGCCGCTCTGGCCGGCTTCGTGGATGCGGCGCCCAACGCCTCCGTCTCGGTGCAGGCGCAGTCCTGGGCCTTCCTCCCGGCCGGTGAGCCGGAGGCCGACATCGACGCCCCGGCGCGGCGCTTCGGCACGCGCATCCTCCACCCGGAGTGGTGGAAGGAGGACGTGCCGGCCGAGGCCGCCGCCAAGGCGGTCGTGGCCGGCACCGAGCTCGAGCACCTGCCGCCGGGCGACGAGAGCTACTGGCGGCCGCGTTTCGAGGAACTTCGCGCGGCCCTGGACGCGAAGCTCACCTACGAGGCGCGGCACGGGCAGCGCAGCCACGAGACGGTCGGGTCCGAGGCCTACGGCGTGCCGCACGGCTGGTGGTTCGTGCCGCGCTGGCACTGAGCGCGGCGCCCGTTTGTCGGCGCGCGCCGCCTGGCCTATAATCCATCGGCTACAGCGGTCCGCGGTAGCTCAATGGTAGAGCATTCGGCTGTTAACCGAAGGGTTGTAGGTTCGAGTCCTACCCGCGGAGCCAGTCTTGAGCGGGGCGCCGCCGCCTTCGGGCCGCGGCGCCCCTGCCGCGTACGGGGTCCGGCGGCGCGCCGGACTCGTGCCGTCGCCCCTCCCGCCGCGGCACGCCTGCCCTCCGCTCCCAGCGGGTACACCACTCGTCGACCCGGTCGCCTGCTCGCGGCGGCCACGAACGGAGGAGGCACCATGGCTGGCACCCTGGAACAGACCAAGGAACAGGTCGCGGCGGATCCGTTCGGCGGCGGCTTCTCGCGGCTCGCCGAGCGTCTCGGTGCGTCGGCGAGCGCGTCGAGCGTCTTCGGCGAGCCGGTGGAGCGCGACGGCGTGACCGTCATCCCCGTCGCGCGCGTGCGCTGGGGCATGGGTGGCGGCAGCGGGCGCGGCACCGGCGGCCGAGGACGGGGGCGCAAGCATGGCAAGGCCGACGTGAACGAGGTCGGCGAGCTGGGCGAGCAGAACGAGGGCATCGGCGGCGGAGGCGGAGTGCAGGCATCGCCGCTCGGCTTCATCGAACTGCGCGGCGGGCAGGCTCGCTACCGCCGCGTCCACGATCCCTTGCGGCTCGCGATCGCCGGCCTGCTCCTGCCGCTCACCATTGCCGCCGGCGGGATCGCCATGATCCTCACGCTCGCCGGCTTGGCGCGGGCGATGCGCGGCATGGTCACCGTGCCGCACTGGCGTCGAGTGAAATAGACGCGGCGGACACCGGCGGCCGCCCGGCCTGTGACAAACGGCCATGCGCCGGGGCGTCCCGGCGCCGCGCGCGGCGATAAACTGGTACCGAACGCACATGAGCAACCGTGACACGAAGGGGTACCGATGAGCCTGACTTCCGCCCTGGAGGCCGCCCTCGACCTGGCACTTCGAGACGCCGACGTCGTCGCCGACGATGTCCTGCTCTCGCGGGACCTCAAGACCGTGGCCGAGAAGATCGTCCAGCGCCACGGGGTCGAGCCCGTCCGTCTGCATCGAGTCACTATCGACTTGCCGCGTGCGACGAAGATGGCAGTGGCCGGCGACCCCGGGCACGAGACGCCCGGGGGTTCTCCACACGTCGTTCGCGGCACGGCGGTCGAGCTTTACGTGGCAGTCGATGGCGCGACGACGATGGCACATGCCATCGGCGATGACGAGGACCTTGTTCACGCCGGTGTCCTGGTAGATGTCGAGAAGAGCCGCATCGTCGTGCGCTACGCGGCTGAGCATCCTCTTGCGAACGCCGCCAACCGGCATTTCGACGAATCGTTGCGCTACATCGAGTCGCAGGTCGAGATCGTGAACAAGCAAGTAGCCGAGTTCAACCAATCCCTCGAACCGGCCATCCTCCAGGAGTTGCAGAAGTGCAAGTCCCGCGCGGAGGAGCGCAAGAAGTTCGCCTCCGGGCTCAAGCTGCCGGAGTCCTACGAGCGCTGGTGGGGCCGGCCGTAGCAGCCGGCGCCCACCCAGACCGCTTCCGTTGACGACTGAGGGGCGGGGCCGCTCCCTTCCGGCCCCGCCCCTCGGCGCGTCTGCTGCCGGGCGCCGCGGACTGCTCGCCCGCCGCCGCCCACCCGATGATCACGTCAGGTCGTAGGCCGTCTCTCCGAACTCGGTCTCGTCGAGGCCTCTGAGCTCCACCGAGTCCGGCACCCGGATCGAACCGAACACGTTGATGAGCTTGAGGATGAGGAAGGTCGCGACGAAGGCGTACGTTGCGCAGACGACGGTCGCCAGCACCTGCCAGCCGAAGAACGTGAAGTTGCCGGTGATGAGGCCGTCGGCGCCGGCCGGGTTGACGGACTTGAGGGCGAAGACGCCGAGGAGGATGGCGCCCATGAAGCCGCCCACGCCGTGCGCGGCCCATACGTCGAGCGCGTCGTCCCACTTCATGTGCTTCACGAAGATGACGGCGGAGTAGCACACGGAGCCGGCGAGCAGGCCGACGATGAACGCCGCCCACGTGGGGATGTAGCCGGCGCACGGCGTGACGCAGGCGAGGCCGGCGACCGCCCCGGTGAGCGCCCCGACGAGGCTCGGCTTGCCGTCGTGCCGCCAGCTGATGGCCAGCCACGTGCACATCGCGATCGAGCCGGCGATGTCGGTGTTGACGAACGCCTGTGCGGCGATGCCGTTGGCGGCAAGCGCCGAGCCGGCGTTGAAGCCGAACCAGCCGAACCACAGGAGGCCGGTGCCGAGGGCCACGAAGGCCACGTTGTGCGGTAGGCCGCGTTCGCCCGGGCCGTACTTGCGCCGGCCGACCACGAAGACCGAGGCCAGGGCCGCGAAGCCGGCGCTGACGTGCACCACGAGGCCGCCGGCGAAGTCGAGCACGCCGTGCCGCATGAGCCAGCCGCCGCCCCAGATCCAGTGGACGAACGGGATGTACACGATGATGCTCCAGAGCACCAGGAACCACAGGTAGCTCTTGAACTTGACGCGGTCGGCGAACGCGCCGGTGATGAGCGCCGGGGTGATGATGGCGAACATCTCCTGGTAGACGAAGTGCGCCTGCGCCGGGATGTTGGGCGCCCACGGCCCCGGCAGATGAGCCACGCCCGTGAGCATCGCCCAGTGCAGGTTGCCGAAGATGCCGCCGATGTCGCCCGAGAACGCGAGCGAGTAGCCGAAGAACACCCAGATCGTGGTGACGACGCCCATCGAGATGAACGACTGCATCATGATCGCCAGGAAGTTCTTGCGGCGCACCAGGCCTCCGTAGAAGAACGCCAGGCCTGGCGTCATCAGCGCTACGAGCGCAGCGCAGATGAGGACGAACGCAGTGTCGCCCGTGTTGATTCCGCCCATGCGAAATCCTCCTATGACCCTGTCCGGCACTCCGGGCTTGGAACCCTCAAGGGAGTACGTCGGTGAACCGCACCCGTCGGCCAGACGTCTGCCGGGCCAAGCGGGGATTCCCTCGACCCGCCGGCCCGATTGGCGCGATTCTCGCAACTTGTGAAGTGCCGCGCAAGCAGCCGTTGTGTCGGGTCGGTGGGGTGCGCGAGGCCAACTTGGAGAGCCCCCGGAAAACGGAACGGGCGCCGGAGCCGCGAGGCTCCGGCGCCCGTTGGTGGCCGGGTACGCGCCGCGCAGGCAGCGCGCGGCCGGGCGCTCAGTCGAGCGAGTAGGCGGTCTCGCCGTGCAGCGCCTCGTCGAGGCCGCGCGCCTGCACGGGGGCGGCGACGCTGAGGCTGCCGACCACGTCGATCACCTTGAAGATCACCCAGGTGACGGCGAACGTGTAGGTGAGCGTGATGCCGACGGCGGCGAGCTGCAGGCCGAACTGCTTGGGGTTGCCGTCCATGAGGCCGCGGGCCCCGTTGACGGCGCCGTAGGCGAACCAGCCGACCATGAGGGTGCCGAAGAGGCCGCCGATGCCGTGCACGCCCCAGACGTCCAGCGAATCGTCCCAGCCGCGCTTCTTGCGGAAGAGGAGGGCGCCGTAGCAGATCCAGCCGGCGGCGAGGCTGATGAACACCGCTGCCCAGGTCGGCACGTATCCAGCGCAGGGCGTCACCGCGACGAGGCCGGCGAGGACGCCGGTGAGCGAACCGACCATGCTGACCTTGCCGGTGCGCACCCAGTCGGTGAACATCCAGACGACCATCGCGCAGCCCCCGGCGATGAAGGTGTTGACGAAGGCTTGCGCGGCGACACCGTTGGCGGCCAGCGCGCCGGCCGGGTTGTCGCCCAGCCAGCCGAACCAGAGCAGCCCGAGGCCGATGGCGATCAGCGGGATGTTGCTCGGCTTCTCTTCCTCGCCTGGTACGAAGACGCGCTTCTTGATCACGTAGATCGAGGCGAGGGCCGAGAAGCCGGCGGCGCCATGTACCACCATGCCGCCGCCGAAGTCGAGGACGCCCCACTGCTGCAGGAAGCCTCCGCCCCAGATCCAGTGGGCGAGCGGCACGTACACCAGCAGGCTCCAGAAGACGAGGAAGACGAGGTAGCTGCCGAAGGGCACGCGGTCGGCGAAGGCGCCGGTGATCAGGGCCGGCGTGAGCGCCGCGACCGTGAGCTGGAAGACGAAGAAGGCGAGGAACGGGATGGTGGCGCCGTACTCGGGGTTCGGAGCCTGGCCGACGTTGTTGAGGAAGACGTAGTTGAGCCCGCCGATGACCCCGTGCACGTCGTGGCCGAAAGCGAGCGTGAAGCCCACGGTCACCCAGATGAGCGTCACGACCCCGAGCGACGCGAAGCTCTGCATCATGATCGTGATCACGTTCTTGTGGCGCACGAGGCCGCCGTAGAAGAACGCGAGGCCCGGGGTCATGATGGCGACGAGCGCTGCGCAGAGCAGCACGAACGCGGTGTCGCCGGGGTTGATATGACTCATGCCGATCCCCTCCAGGGTGTGGTGGCCCGCACGCCCGAGCCGGCCCGGCGCCATGAGGCGCCCCCGGGGCTCCTGGGATGCGGACTGGTCAAGGCGGCCCGGCCTCTCGGCCAAACTACCGCAGTCTCGCCTCAACCCTCCGTGGCGGCCGCATCGCGGTCAATCGGCGAAGCGGCCACACAGGCCGCCCGGCGCGCACCGTTTCGGTGCGTCACGCCGGGCCGGCGGTGGCGCCCCGCCGCGCCGGACAGCCTCGCCGGTTGGTCGAAGGACGAGACCCATGGTCGCGCGCCCGCGGCACTGAATTCGATGCCGAATTCGATGCCGAATCTGGTGCCGACAGCGAGCAGGTACATGGGTCGTCGCCCGCTCCGCCGCCGGCCACACCGTGGCTCCCGCCCGCGGTGTCCGGCGAAGACGCCGCGTCGCGGCCGCGAGGCCGCTATCCCAGGATCAGCCGCTGCGGGTCGACGTCGTCGCGCAGGATGCGCAGTTCCTCGGCCTCCGGCGGCTCGGCGACGGTGGCGCGCGAGACGTCCAGCGGGAAGCCGGTGTTCTCCTGGATGTGCTCCGCTGTCACGCCCTCGTAGCGCTCGGCCAGGTACATCTCGTGCGTGACCTCGTCGAACTTCAGGACGCAGAGGTTGGTGACGACGGCGATCGGACCGCCGCGGCGGTACCCGGCGTGCTGCCGCGAGTCGCCGCCGGTGAGCCATCCCGGAGTGGTCAGGTAGTCGAGCTTCTCGACGAACTTCTGCACGCCGTGCTGCATGAACACGATGAAGCCGCTCGCCAGCGATCCTGCGTCGCAGGCGCCGCCGCTGCCGCTGAAGCGGACCTTGGGGTGCAGGTAGTCGCCGATCACCGTGGAGTTCATGTTGCCGAACCTGTCGATCTGCGCCGCGCCCAGGAAGGCGATGGTATGCAGGCGCCGGTTGGCGACGTAGCTGAACGCTTCGACGAGACCGGCGTTCAGGTTGCTGAACGACATCACGCGCGGGTCGGCCACGGCCATCGGCAGTTCCTCCAGCCGTGGCCCGATGCCGCCGGTCTCGAAGAAGATGTGCGCCTGCGGCGCGTGGATGCGCTTGGCCACGGTGGCGGCCAGCATCGCCACGCCGGTGCCGGCGAAGAGCACGTCGCCGTCCTTGATGAAGCGACCGGCGGCGATGGCCATCATCTCGCGGGGGGTGTAGACGGGCGCGGCAGTCGTGCCCGCCGCCGCGCTGTTCTGCGGGTCGCTCATCTCACTCACCTCCGGTCCAGGCCCGGCGCGTAGCCGGCCACGGTGTTGGCGCGGATGTGCGCAAGCTGCGCGCCGCCGATCTTGTCCAGGTAGGCGTCCCGGCTCTCGACGCCGTACACCCACTCCTCCAGGTAGGCGGCCCACAGCTCGTCGTCCTTGGCGACCGCCTTGTAGTGATTGAGGTGGACGGGGTCGTAGTCGTAGAAGTAGCCGCAGGCGGTGGGGTGGGCGCCGTAGGGCACGGGGACGACGGCGTCGACGAGGAACGGCGGCAGGGCGTTCTGGTCGGGGTCGAGACGCAGGTAGTCCTCGGGGACGATCTCCTCGCAGGTGACGATCACGGCGCTCGAGGCCTTGCACTGCTCGAGGTCGGCGAAGGTGAGGCCTTTGATGCGCACGGTGCCGTCGGTGCTCACCTGCTGCGCGTGGATGATCGACACGTCGGGCGTGAGCGCGGGGAGGAGGACGACCTCGTCGTCGGCGCGGCCGAACGGGTCGTCGATGACGATCACCTTCTCGCAGGGGATGCCCTTGTCACCGCGCAGCTCCGGCGGGAAGCCCGACTTTTCGACGACGTCGGTGCCGAGGCCCGACTTGCTGGGGATGAACGGCACGCCCAGGGCGCCGGCGAGGAAGCGGAGGCTCATCATGTTGTTGGTGTAGTCCTCCACGAGGACCTCGCCGCGCTCGACCGCCTTGCGGAAGCGGATGCAGGTGGGGGCGAAGCGGCCGTTGCCGCCGTAGGCGATGTCGAGGCGGCGCACGCAGCCGGCCCCGACGAGCAGGTCGAGCGCCTGGCCGTTGGAGTGCGCCACCAGGTGCAGGGCCTTGATGCGGCGGCGGGCGATCTCATACGCCGCCGCCATCGGATTCCGGTTGATCGTGAAGCCGCCGACGCAGATCTGGCTGCCGTCGGCGACGAAGCGCTCGACCGCCGCGCCGATGCTCATCAGCTTGCCGTCGAGGCCGTTGTGCTCTGCCATGTGCGGTCCCTCCTCGTGAGCCAGAGGGGCCCCTTAACGCGGAAGCCCCCAGCGGGCAGCGTCGCCTCAGCTGGGGGACAGGGCCTGACGGAGGGGCCGGTGGGAACGCCGCCGGCCCGGGCCATGCGGCAGCGGACCCATGATACACGGGGGCCGCGGCGATGCAACAGCGGCGGGGCCGCTCGAGGCGAGGTCGCCCGGCGCCGCCGCAGGGCCGTCCGTGCGAGCGCATCGCGCCTCCGCCTGCCTGCGCCCCTGTGCTAGCATGCGGGCACGATGAAGGACGACGGCTTCCTCTTCTCCGGGTACGCGCGCCTGCCGCAGGACGTCTCTCACCAGGCGCTGTACAAGCGCGTCGGCGTGGTCATCGAGGTCGACGAGGACGGCATCATCCTCGACGCCAGCACCTCCCTGATGATGGACACGGCGCGCGAGTTCTTCGCCAAGCTCATCGTCGGGCGCTCGGTGCTCAACGAGCGCCCCGAGATCGAGGCCGTGATCCGCTATCGCTACCGCGGCCACTCGCAGGGCGCCCTCCTCTCGGCCCTCGGCAAGGTCTTCGAGTCGGTCGACCAGTCCCCGCTCGTGCTGGGTCGAGCGGCAGGGCCGCTGCCCAGCGCCAAGCAGAAGGACTCCGGCACAGAGACCTACGGGTAGGCCGGCGCACCGCCGCGGCCCGTGGCCGAGGCGCCGGAGCCTATCGCGCGGCTTGGGGACCATCCCGCGTCCTGACTCCCGAGCCCGCGCTGACGTCAGAGCCCGCGCACGCCCTTGACGGCCAGGTAGGCGGCGATCACGAAGCACACCACGGCGATGATCTTCTGGCCGTGCTTCGTGAGCACCCGGCGCAGGGGGTCGAGCACCCGGGCGGCCGTCTTGGGAGCTGCGTAGCTCAGCCCCACGGGGACGATCAGGGGCGCGAGCATGATCGCGAGGAAGACGACGAGCGCCGTCCACACGTCGGCGCTGCCGAGTCCCGAGATCATCATCTCCTTGAGCGATACGAGGTAAGGGATGATGGACGAGAAGTCGCTCACCGCCAGCCCGATGCCGGCGGCGAAGCCGGCGGCGGTCCCGAGCGCCCGTCGCTTCTCGCCCTCGGGCTTCGGCTTCTTGCGCAGCGCGCGCACGCCGAGGTAGGCGATCAGCACGGCGGCGACCAGGTCGATGACTGCCGAGGTCAGCGACGGTTTGAGCTCCAGCCGCAGGCCGAGCGCGAGCACCACCGCGCCGAAGGCGGCGAACGTGGCGCTGAAGCCGATGCAGTAGGCGAGGCCGGTGCGCTTCGACGTCGCCAGCAGGGCGACGAGCACGAGGATGCCGGTAGGGTTGATCGCGGCGGCGATGGCCAGCGGGAGGATCTTGGCGAGGAGGTCGGACATGCGTTTCCCTTCGCTGGCGGCGGGTGCTCTCCTGCGGTGCCGCCCGCAGCGTCCGGGGGCCGCCGACGCCGCCGCGCGGCCCGGCCGCCGGGCCGCTGGCGCGCCGCGGCCGCCGGGCCGCCGGGTCGTACATCCGGCCGAATGTTCCTCCATCTTGTCGAATCGGCCGGGCTTGCCCCGCCCGCCGGCCGGTGTAAGATGACCGTGCTGCATCCATAGCCGCAGTCGGGCGCCGTCTCCGCTCGCTGCCGCAGGTCATGGACCCCCAGCCAGCGCTTTGGCGTCCCCTGGGGGTCTTCGCACGTTCAGGGACGAATCACCGGTTCCTAAGGAGGGAGCTGCATGGACTTCCGCTACACGACCGAGCAGGAGATGTACCGCCAGGCCATCCGCGAATGGCTGGTCAAGAACCTGGAGCCTCGCGCCCGCGCCATCGACGAGGCCGAAGACGGCATCCCGACCGACATCACCGCCGGCATGGCCGAGATGGGCATGTTCGGTACCACCATCCCGGAGGAGTTCGGCGGCATGCCGCTCCCGGATGAAGAGCGCCTGATCTACGCGATGATCACCATCCACGAGATCGCGCGCGCCGACCTCAGCATGAGCACCCCGGTGTACACGCTGCTCACCATCGGCTGGTCGTACATCATCAACCGCTACGGCACCGAGGAGCTCAAGCAGGAAGTGCTCCCGGCCGTGGCCGCCGGCAAGGCGTTCGCCGGCATCAACACGACCGAGCCCGGCGGCGGCTCCGACCTCAGCGCCATCAAGACGATCGCGCCGTGGAACGAGGAGAAGCAGGCCTTCGTCATGAACGGCGAGAAGGCCTACGTCAGCGGCCCCAAGGAGTGCGAGAAGTGGGGCGCCCCGAGCGGCCACTGCACGCTCGTCAAGACCGATCCCGCCCAGGGCCACAAGGGTATGACCTTCATCTGGGTCCCCGCCCACCTCGACGGCATCACCTACACCACCTACAAGGACATGGGCCGCATGGGCCTCAGCACCGGCGGCTGGATCTACAAGGACGTCGAGCTGCCGCGCAAGTACATCCTCGGCGAAGAGGGCAAGGGCTTCTACGTCAACATGGACGGCTTCAACGCCGCCCGCGTGCTCGTGGTCGCGGCCTGCCTCGGCGGCGCGGAGAAGGCGCTCGAGATCAGCGGCGAGTACACCGCCCAGCGCACGACGTTCGGCAAGCCTCTGGGCAAGAACGAGGGCATTTCGTTCCAGATGGCGGACGACTACATGCAGCTCGACATGCTCAAGCTGAACCTGCTGCGCGGCGCGTGGATGATCGGCCAGGAGCACACCAATCCGGGTCAGTTCGGGCGCAAGGAGATCAACAAGATCATCAGCACCTGCAAGTGCCTCGCCCCGACCCTCTGCCACGACATCGCCCGCCACGGGATGATGTACCACGGCGCCTTCGGCTACACCAAGGAGACGCCGCTCGAGATGCTGCTGCGCGGCGTCATGAGCTACGAGGTCGGCGCCGAGGGCGGCCTGATGATCATGCGCGGCATCATCGCCCGGGACGAGTGGGGCGACACGCACAACCCGTTCAAAGACTGACGGGCGCGCGCGAACTGACTGACTGATCTGCGGCGAGGGGCGGCGCGGCGGCCCGCAAGGGCCCAGCGCCGCGCCGCCCCACCCGTCTATCGCCGGGAGAGGTGACATGGAACAAGTCGAATGTATCGTGGTGGGCGGCGGCCTCGCCGGATTGTCGGCGGCCTACGGCCTCGCGAGCGCCGGCGCCGAGGTGATGGTCCTGGAGCGCGGGGACTACTCCGGCGCCAAGAACGTCACCGGCGGGCGGCTGTACGTGAAGCCCATCCGCCGGTTCTATCCGGAGCTCTGGGACGAGGCGCCCTACGAGCGCCCCGTCGCCCGCGAGCTCGTGACGATGATGGCCGACGGCGCCCACACGACCGTGGAGATCGCGTCGGACCGCTTCACCGCCGAGCAACCGCAGAGCTACACCGTGCTGCGCGCCAGGCTCGACCAGTGGCTGGCCGAGAAGGTCGGCGAGAAGGGCGCGATGGTCGTGCCCAACATGAAGGTCGACGAACTGCTGCGCAAAGACGGCAAGGTGATCGGCATCCGCGCCGGCGACGACGAGATCGGCGCGCAGGTCGTGATCGTGGCGGAGGGCGTGCTGCGCTTGCTGAGCAGCAAGGCCGGGCTAGCGTCCGAGCCGCAGGCCAAGCATCACGCCGTGGGCTACAAGGAAGTCATCGAGCTGCCGGCGGGCGTGATCGAGGACCGCTGGCACCTCAACCCCGGCGACGGAGCCGCCCAGCTCTTCATGGGCGACTGCACCAAAGGGATGATGGGCGGCGCCTTCCTCTACACCAACAAGGAGAGCATCTCGCTCGGCATGGTGGTGGGCATGGATGACATGCGTCGCCGGCGTGACGGCAGCGAGAGCTGGCAGCTCCTGGACGAGTTCAAGGAGCTGCCCCAGATCAAGCCGCTGGTCGCCGGCGGGACGGTGGCCGAGTACTCGGCGCACAGCATCCCCGAGGGCGGCATCAGCCAGGTGCCCAAGCTCGCCGGCGACGGCTACGTGGTCGCCGGCGACACCGCCGGCCTCAGCCTCAACGCGCTCGTCACGGTGCGCGGCATGGACTTCGCCATCGCCAGCGGCTACTTCGCGGCGCAGGCGGTGCTCAAGGCGAAGGAGGCCGGGGACTTCTCGGCCGCCGGCCTCGCCTCCTACGAAGCCTCGCTGCGCGACAGCTTCGTGCTCCGCGACCTGGAGACGGCGCGCTCGATCCCAAGCGTGATGGAGAACCCGCGCCTGTTCACGCACTACCCCAAGGCCATCGGCCGCCTGCTGGAGAGCGTCTACACCATCGACGACCAGCCGCAGGCGGGCATCGTCAAGAAGGCCTGGCGCGGCGCCCGCCGCGATTTCATGAACGTGGCGACCGTCAAGGACGCCTGGTCGATGCGGAAGATCTGAGGGAGGAGCACTGCCGATGAAGATCGACGCCAAGCTCGGCCTCGACGTCTTCAAGCTCGACAAGGAGCCGCACATCGTCATCGACACCGACGTGTGCAAGGCCGTGTGCACCGACGAGGCCTGCCTCTACGTGTGCCCGGCCGACCTGTACGAGCGCGACGACCAGGGCCGCATGACCGTCAACTGGGAGGGCTGCCTGGAGTGCGGCACCTGCCTGATCTGCTGCGACGCCAAGGCCCTCACGTGGACGTACCCGCGCGGCCAGTTCGGCGTGCAGTACCGGATGAGTTGAAGGAGGTGACGGAGTGGACATCATCGTGTGCGTGAAGACCAACCCGGACCTGCAGATGGTCCGCGTCAAGGACCGCGTGGCGGTCACCGAGGCCGTGCCGTTCAAGATCGGCGACCTCGAGAAGAACGCCCTGCAGGCGGCCGTCGACCTGCGGGCCACCGCCGGCGGCAAGATCACGGCCTTGTGCCTTGCCGAGGGCAACCGCAAGGCCGCCGAGGACGTCAAGGTCGCGCTCGCCATGGGCGCCGACGAGGCCGTCGTCATCGACGATCCGGCGCTGGCGGCGCCGGACCAGGCGGCGGTAGCGGCAGCGCTCGCCGCCGCCGTCAAGAAGATCGGCGCCTGCGATCTGCTCCTCTTCGGCGAGGGCTCGACGGACAACTACAGCGGCCAGGTCGGGGCGCGCGTCGCCGAGCTCCTGGGCGTGCCGCAGATCGGCTACGCGCGCAAGGTCGAGGCCGTCGACGGCGCCATCCGCTGCGAGCGCAGCATGGACGACATGATCGAGACGCTCGAGGCGCCGCTGCCGGCGGTCGTCACCGTCGTGAGCGAGATCAACGAGCCCACGATCCCCGGCCTCATGCAGATCATGAAGGCCAAGAGCAAGCCGCTGCAGGTATGGTCGCTCGCCGACCTCGGCCTCGACGCGGCCCAGCTCGCGCCGACGCGCGAGATCGTGAGCAATCTTGCGGAGGAACAGGACCGCAAGCACATCCTGTTCGACGGGAGCGCGGCCGAGCAGGCCGACGCCTTCGTCAATGCCCTCATCAAAGAAGGCGTCCTGGGGAGGTAACGATGGCCGAATTGCTTGTCTACAGCGAGAAGGTCGAGACCGCCCGCGAGCTGGTCGCCGGTGGTAAGCAGCTAAGCGCGGCCCTCGGCCTCGGCGTGAGCGCCGTGGCTTTGGGGCCGGGCGCCGGAGCCGCGGCGAGCGAGCTCGCCGCCGCCGGCGCCGACAAGGTCTACGTGTGCGAA
>Ga0118677_10006736_pt1 | contig 19291 bp, 15 predicted proteins | sample AliMusrvi5mmetaG_FD_86154 | JGI IMG/M metagenome (GOLD analysis project Ga0118677, IMG submission 86154)
CGCTCGGCGGCCAGTTGCCTGGCGCCGGTGGGATTTTCGTCGCAACATAAACGCGCCCGGCGCCGCGCGCCGCGCGTTCCTTCAACACCTGACCGATCAACCGCTCGCTGCGGCCGTTGCCGTAGCCGGCGGCGGTATCGATAAAGTTGCAGCCCAGGTCGAGCGCCCGGTGCAGCGCGGCCAGCGAGTCGGCGTCGCTCTGCGTGCCCCAGCTTCCGCCGATCGCCCATGCGCCAAAACCGATCTCCGAGACTTGCCAGCCCAACCGGCCAAATGGTCTGTATTTCATGATGTTTCCAGTCCTTACAGGTTTATGTTAAAACGTGTGCTTTCTTTATAGCACAATGTGGAGTGAAACCTTCGCGTCCACATCCGCAGCGGCGTCCATGTGCGCCAGTATGACTTCCTGATCCGATCGCGTCGACCTTTCATGCTATAACTATGGCACAAGTTCTTAGTGACATCAGGCTGAAGCCGGTCGATGTCAGTTTGCGCGAATGCTAGCCTTTCACTTCGAACGACATGACGATAAACGGACGATGAACGTAAAGCGATATGAGAGCAACCAGGAGTGAAGTCGGTGCGTGGGGCGAGGATATTGCGGCGAAATACCTGCGCGAACACGGCTTCACGATTCGCGAGCGCAACTGGCGGCACGGCCACGGTGAACTGGATATCGTCGCCGAACGCGACAGCGTGATTATCATCGTCGAAGTGCGCACCCGCCGCAGCGACGCCTACGGCACGCCTGAAGAATCCGTGCGCGCAGCCAAACGAGCCAAGCTGATCGTGACGGCGCAGGCTTACCTGGATGCGCGCGGTCTGACCGATGCGCAGTGGCAGATCGACTTTGTCGCGATTGACCTCGACGCCCACAACGCGGTGCGTCGGATCGACCATATCGCGTGCGCGATCTCGCAACCATGAGTCCTCACCTCGCTCGTTCGCACACGCCCGAACTGCTCGACCAACTCGCCCGTGTTGCACCTGAAGTCTTGTGCGCCAACCTCCGTGATATCGCGCGTTATAACCATTGGCTCGGTATGAATCGCCTGATGCACCATCTGGTCAGGCAGTCGACACAGGCGCCGTTTAGCGGACTCGATATCGGCGCCGGGTCGGGCGACTTTGTGCATTATGACATGCGCGCCGGCGAAAGTAGTTGGGTTGCACTCGACATCTCCGACGCTGTTTTGCGATGCGGGAACACCGACAGGCTTCCGGAACCCGGAAGGTTACGGGAGCCTGTCAGCGTGGCAGCCAGTGGCCTGGCGCTTCCGTTTCCGGATGCCGGCTTCGACGTCGTCACCTGTGCGCAAACGCTGCACCATCTGGAGCCAACCGAAGCAAGCGCATTGCTCCGCGAATGTGCGCGCGTGGCGCGGCATGGGGTGATCGTTGTCGATCTCACCCGCAGTTACGTGACGCTTGCCGGGGTGTGGCTGCTCACGCGGCTCACCAGCCGCAACCCGATGACCCGCGCCGACGGCGTGCAATCAGCGCGTCGCGCATACACACTCGACGAGGCGCGCGCTCTCGCGCAAGTTGCCGGTTGGCCGGCGCAACACACGCATGTGCAGTCACATGGTCCCGCGCGTTGGTCGATGACGCTATCTCATCAGACTCGTAGCGCGTCAATCTCCAATCTCTAATCTCCAATCTCCGCCACGGCCCGCGCGATATCGAGCGCCGCATCGGGGCGCGCGAGGTGGGTAGAGGCGTGGCGCATGCGGGTGATCGACTCGGGATCGGCCAACATTCGGCGCAGTTCGGTTACGACTGCGTCAGGCGAGGGACGCCATGCCCCGGCGCCTTCCTGCACTACATACGTCACGTTGCCGTCCTCCTGCCCGGGCACAGCATCATAGATGAGCAACGGCAGACCCGCGATGAACCCTTCAGCTACTGTGGCCGCGCCAGCCTTCGTGATCAGGATGTCAGCGATACCCATCAACTCCGGAACGGTGTTGACAAACCCGAATGTTTTCAGGCGCACCTGGCGCGCCGGCAAATGGTCCAGCTCCTGCTTGACTGCGCTGTTGCGCCCGCACACCACCAGCAACTGCAGGCTCAAGTCGCTTTGGACAATGGCGCGCGCGGTCGCCCCCAACCGCCCCATGCCATCCCCGCCGCCGATCAACAGCGCCAGCGGCGATGCCTGATCGAAACCCAGTTCGGCGCGCAGGGCGTTCCCAGCGGCGCGCGTGTGCGCGCGCAGATCAGGCGACACCGGTTGGCCGGTGATGACGATCCGATCCGGGGCGACGCAGTTGTCAATCGCCTCGCGCCGGGCGTATTCGGTGGGCACCAGCGTCAGGTTCGCTTCGGGCGCGTAATTGAAGGCGTGCCCTGAAACGAGATCGGTCGCGACGACCACGAACGGTGTGGCGCATCCCATGCGCGGCATATAGTGCGGCAACACCTGCGTGTAAATCGGTGAGCAGGACACATAGACATCGGCGGGATGATGATCGAACACAAATCGCGCCATTTTCCTGCCGGACAACCGCAGGAGTGTGCGCACGATCCATGATCGCCGGCGACTATTGGTGGCGTGGAAAGCGAGTTGATGCAGGATGCGCGGGCCATTTACCACCGCCGGATAGGTGCGCTCCATCTGGTTATATGGGTAGGCCATGTGCGGGATCGCGTTGACCAGCGTGACCTCGTATTTGCCGGGGCACAGGATATCGAACCCGCGGGCGATGGCTTCCGCGGCGCTGCGGTGGCCGCCGCCGGTGTCGGCGTAAAGTAGGACGATGCGACTCATGCGGGTTAATTGTAATCGCCCCGGACTCAGGTGTAAAATGGCTGTATCGGAAAATCCGAAATCAGGAATAGTGGAAATGACGACAGCAACAATTCAGATCCGTAAAAAAGGCGCGATCACGCTCCCCAGCGAACTGCGCACGAAGTATGCCCTGGGTGAGGGTGATGTTTATACAGTAATCGACTTGGGCGATGGATCATTTCTGTTGTCCCCCAACTTGTCACAAATCAATCAGCTGGGTGATCGGGTATCGGAAATTCTGAAACAGCAGGAAGTTACATTGGATGACTTGCTGAGCACACTAGACGATGAACGAGAGCGTTACTACCAGGAACGCTATGTCCGTAAATGACATTTTCTTTGACAGTAGCGCGTTAATTGCCGGCATGATCTCCAGTGAAGGAGCATCAAGAGCGCTCCTATTACTGAGCGAAAATGGAAAGATCGCCATCACCGTTTCGGAACAGGTCGTCGCGGAAGTCGAGCGTAACATCGCGCGCAAGGCGCCAAAGATTCTGACGTATGTTCGCGAGATGATTCTGCGCGCACATATCCGTATCGTGCGCGATCCATCCCCGAATGATGTGCAGCAGCACCTCGATTGGATCAGTCATCCGGCTGATGTGCCGATCCTTGTTGCGGCAGTGCAAGCACAAGTTTACGCGATTGCAACTTTGAACACGCGCCATTTCATCGATGATCCCCGTGTGGCGCAATTGAGCGGATTACGAATCGGCACGCCCGGCGATGTCCTTGGCTGGGTGCGTGCGCATCCGATATCTCGCTGAGCGTCCTGGAGAAGCCAGAAATCTGACGCCTCTGCAATTTGTCTCATTTCGCAGTATCATTACGTTGTTAAGAGACGTAGATCATCCGTAACAAAAGAGAATAACGGGATGACACACTCCTACGTATCCAGTTGTTTTACTGTATAGCACGGTTTATTATTAATAGGCTATTATTTGGAGGAACTAGAACGTTGTCATTATGAGGAATAAGATTTCGATTATCGGCGCGGGCTTTGTTGGATCGACGACGGCGCACTGGATCGCTGAGAAGGAAATCGGCGACATTGTGTTGCTGGACATCCCGGCAACCGACACGATGCCCAAGGGTAAGGCGCTTGACCTGCTCGAGGCGGGGCCGGTGCTTGGATATGACACGCACATCGTCGGCACAACCGATTACAAAGACACTGCAGGTTCGGACATCGTGGTCATCACCGCCGGTCTGCCGCGCAAACCTGGCATGACGCGCGAGGACCTGGTTGGCAAGAATCAGGCCATCATCACGGATGTTGTGGCCAACATCGTCAAGACCTCGCCCGATGCCATCCTCATCGTTGTGACCAACCCCCTCGACACGATGGCCTATCTGGCGCACAAGGTCTCCGGGTTGCCGCGCAACCGCGTCATCGGACAGGCCGGCGTGCTCGACTCGGCGCGCATGCGCACCTTTATTGCGCAGGAATTGAACGTCAGCGTGCAAAACACGCATGCGTTTGTGCTGGGCGGCCATGGCGATGAGATGGTGCCGCTGGTGCGTTACTCAACGGTTGCCGGCGTGCCGATCACCGAACTGATGTCGGCGGAGCGAGTCGCAGCCATTGTGGATCGAACTCGCAAAGGAGGCGGCGAAATCGTCAACCTGTTGAAGACCGGCAGCGCCTACTTCGCTCCTGGAGCAGCTGTTGCCGAGATGGTTGAGGCCATTCTCAAGGATCGCAAGCTGATTCTGCCCTGCGCCGCCTACCTTGATGGTGAGTATGGGTTGAAAGATATGTACTTCGGTGTGCCCGTCAAACTTGGACGGGACGGCATCGAACAGATTGTGCAGATCAAGTTGCTGCCCGAAGAGCAGGAGATGCTGAACAAGAGCGCTGAGTTGGTGCGCGGCACGATGACAGCACTCAAGTTCTAAGGGTGTAGCAACCGTAGTTTATACTGGGTAAATATACATGCGGACACTGAAAACATGCCTGGTGAGTGAGCCATTACCGCGACTGATTGCCATAGCAGACACATGGGATATTGGCACGGAAGCTGCGTCAGTCGATGAGTTGGCAGATTGGTTATCAAAACAGATGTTGGAGCCCGAAGCTGCTTCCACAGCGCGGGAAGCGTTGCCTATTGGCGCGCGCAAGGCGATGGATGCATTGCTGCTGTCGGATGGGCGTATCCCCGCGGCGGTGTTTGAGCGCCGCTTCGGCACGTTGCGTCCGATGGGACCAGGCAGGCTCGAACGCGAGCGCCCCTGGCTATCGCCAGCTAATCCCACCGAGGTGCTGTGGTACCGCGGTTTTATCTTTCGCGCTTTTGATAAAACTACGGCCAACCCGGTGGAAGTCTTATTTATTCCCACCGATCTGATAGCGCTTCTGCCACAGCCTGAAGGCGCGGCGGACACGGTTCCCGGCGGGACTGCCACTGCGACGGGGACCGCAGCCGGGGCGACTCCGACGGCGGGACAGTCGCGCCCATCTACGACAAATGGCGTCGATGTGGATCTGCTGCTCGACGACGTCACCTCCATTCTGGCGTATATCCAGAATTACGAAGTGCGCGTGCGCCCCGATGGCGGCTGGAACAGCGAGTCACGATTGGCCGTGGGGCCGATGTTGCGCGACCACGACGGGGTTGAAAGCGAAACGCCGACCGGGCGCTTTGGCTTCCTGCTCAGCCTGATCGCGCGGATGAGCTGGCTGCGCCTGAAAGACAAGGAACTGCGCCTATCGCCCCAGGTCGTCGCTCAGTGGCTGCAAAGCCCGCCGACGGGGCAGCGCATCGCGTTATTCAATGCCTGGCGCACAGATGTGCGCTGGAATGACCTGGCGCATGTGCAGGGCATCGCGTTCGAGATGCCGCATACCTGGTCTAATGATCCCGTGCGCGAGCGCACTGCCATCCTCGAGATGCTGGTGCGCTGGATGGCTGCATCGACCGAACCGTGGCAGGATGTGGAAGCCTTCGTCGAGTTTGCGCGCAAGAGCAATCCCGACTTTGCCCGGCCAGATGGCCGTTACGATACGTGGCACATCCGCGACGTGCACACGAATGAATACCTCAACGGCTTCGCAAACTGGAACCGCATTGAAGGGGCGCTCATTCGCTACATGGTTAATGGCCCGTTGCGCTGGATGGGTATTGTCAACGTGCAGGGCTCGCGCGTCGCGCTCACCGAGTCCGCGCGTCAACTGGCGGCGGGGCAGATTGAAACTGTTACGCCCGCCAGCGTAGCGCCGCGCAAAGATATATTCCGGCTTGAACCGGATGGCGATGTGATCGTTCAGACCGGGTCGCGCTTTGAGCGCTTCCAGCTCGCCCGCGTCGCAAACTGGGCCGCCACGCGCGGTGAAGATTACGTCTACCGGCTGGTGCCAGAGTCGGTGATGGCTGCCGTGAAACAGAACATCCCTGCGCCGCGCATCCTTGAGTTTCTTGAACAGCACAGTAACAAGCCCATCCCGCCCAACCTGATCAAGGCGATCAAGCGGCTGGAGCAGCATGGCTCAGAGGCGCGCCTGGAGCAGGCCTACATGCTGCGCACCAAGGATGCCGATACGATGGAAGTGCTGTTGAACACACATGCAGTGCGCAAGGCCATGATTGAGCGGCTGTCGCCCACATGCGCATTGATGCGCCAGCGCGAGGTGCGCGCCGTCTCTTCGGCCATCATCCGCACGGGCGTCCTTATCGACTTGTAACCCCACTGGCGGCAGATGTCACGCGGAGCGTCTTGGAGACGCTCCGCGTGACATCTGTGTTAAGCATAACTGACCATATCCCTCCTGGCTCTTCGCTCATACAATTTGTATGAGAGAGCCAAGGTGAGATGAATGTCAGCCCAATCCCGAAAGTGTTGCTGATCGGAGTCATGCTGGCGACGGCATGGGTTGGGCTATCCCCGTTATTCAACCTGCCCGCAACCGCGCCCGGCGCGCGCATCGTTGAGGGCCGATTTTCGGCAGCGCGCGCCATGGCGGATCTGGCCGTCATCGCCGTCGAGCCGCGACCTTCTGGCTCATCGCGCGCGCTCACAGTGCGCGACTACCTCGTTCAAACCATCGCTGGGCTGGGTCTGGTCCCTGAGCTTCAGGATGCCACGCTTGATGACTATAACCCTGATCTGGGTCTATATACGCATGCCATAGTCCACAACGTGCTGGCTCGCTTGCCCGGGGACAACCACACCCACGCCGTTCTTGTCTCTGGTCACTACGACTCGGCGCCGACGTCGACTGGCGCAAGCGATTGCGGTTCGTGTGCCGTCGTCGCGCTGGAGACGCTACGCACTCTGCAGGCCGGCCCCCCGCTCGATTACGATGTGATCTTCCTGTTTACCGATGGCGAGGAACTAGGAATGCAGGGCGCAAAGGCCTTCATCAATCAGCATCCATGGGCAAAGGATGTGGCGGTGTCGCTGGTATTGGAAGGGCTTGGATCGGGCGGGCCATCAATGCTCTATGCTGTCACGCCGGGCAACGGGCAATCCAAGTTGATCCAGACGGCGCTGACCAGTTTGCCCAGCCGGCTGGCGTCGTCATTTGTCAACGACTTGATGTGGCGGGTGGGCGGCAATTCAGGTTCTGATCTTGATGCGCTCCAGCCCGGACTGGGATTGGCGTCCATCGGCGACCAGACGACGGATCACTCAATGCGCGACACCCTCGCCAATATGGACGCGCGCGCCATCCAGTCACAGGGTGATAACGCCGTCGCGCTCGCGCGACAGTTCGCGGGTCAGGATCTGGCCGCTTTGCGCCCCCAACCGGATCAGATATTCTTCACGCTCGCGCCCGGCACACTGGTCGTCTATCCGTCCTCTCTTGCAATTGTGCCAGTGCTGTTCGCGGCTGCCGGCCTTGTGGCGTTGCTCGTGCGGGGCAGACGCGGCCCGATCATCTCGATCCGCGACTGGCTCAAAGGCGTGCTGGCGTGGGGCATTGGCTTGCTTGGAGTTGTCGTCATTGTCACGCTGGCTTGGTGGGTCATCCGCTTGACCAACCGCAACCTGCACGCGTATCTCATGGGGGTCACGCACCAATCGAACGGCTACCTGATCGCGTTGCTGGGACTGGGGCTGGCGGTATGCGGCGGCGTCTACCATGGCCTGTTCCGGCGCGCACACTTGTTCAACCTCAGCCTCGGCGCGCTGACCTGGTGGATCATCGCCGGCCTGCTCGCAGCCGTGTTGATGCCGGGCGCCAGTTATCTGTTTGCGTGGCCGCCGTTGATTGCGCTGGCGGTCATGGCATGGCTGATGGTTAGCAAGAGCAAATCGCCCCTCCTGCTGGCTCTAGTGCTGGCGCTGCCGGCAGGCGCCGCATTCATCCTCTTCGCGCCCGCGGTCTGGTTGCTGAACGTGTTCGCCGGGCGGATGGAGAGTATTACAGGTTTGCCGTTGATGGCGTTGCCAGTTGTCCTGGCGGTGTGGGTGATTGGCCTGATCCTGCCGCAATTGAGCTTTATCACAGATCGCTCACGCCGGCCCGTCATTGCCATTGCCGGCCTGTTGATCTTTGTAGCAGCGGCTGCCTACGCGGGGACGCAGGCGGGGTTCGACCTGAATCACCCGCGCCCGAACACCGTTATTTATCAGCAGGATGTGGATGCGCACACGGCCAGTTGGATATCGGTGGATGATTCGCGCATGGGACGTGGCACGGCGGGGCAGCGGGATGAGTGGACGCGCCAGTTTATCCAATCGAACGCGCAGACAATCAACTACAACCCCTGGTCGGTGTTCATGCCGGGCGACTGGCCGGCGCTGCGCACCGGCGCAAGCGTCGTCGATCTGCCGCGCCCTGTGATTACGTTGACCGCCGAAGGGACGGCGGAGGCGTCCGGGCGACGCGTCTACATGACGATGAGTTGGCCGGATGGCGCGTACGATGGGTTGGTGTCGGTGACAACGGGTGGGCCGATTGTTTCGGCCACGTTGAATGGCGCAGGATTGAGGCTGGGCGCGACGTTAAGCAACCGCCTGACGCTCGCGATTCTCAATCCGCCGGAGGGCGCCATCAGGCTCGCGCTCACGACGACAGCGGGGCCGACGACTGTGCAGGCACAGGTGCGACGGTTTGGTCTCCCCGATATTCCCGGTCAACCAATCAGCCCTCGTTATGGCTGGATGATGCCCGCGCCATTTAGCAAGACGGCGGACTCGTCGATTGTCATCACTTCGCGACAGTTACCTTAAGCGGGGCGCCTCCCACGGTTTTGCTCAACCGGTGTATAAATGGTTTACACGCGCGAGACGAGTCGGCGCAGCACTTTTAGCACACCATTCGAAGAACATAGGCGGCGTGAAGATTATTCGCAACAGGCTGAGGCAAATTCTACCCGCGTGGGCGGCAGATTCGGGACGACCATATCGCTTGCAGAGCAGGCTTATGGCAATCATCGGCATTGTCTGGGCGTCGATGATCCTGTTGACTGGCCTGGTGGTTGTTGTCCTGATCTCGCAAGTGGAGGCAGCGACATGGCGCACGCGCCAGCAGGAGGCGGCACAGGGCGCTGCGGGCGCTGTAGCCAGCTTCTATAATCACGCCTTGGATTACCTGTGGTTTCTAGGGTCGTTTAACCCCGCCGATCTTCGCCAGAATCCCAATCTGATCAGCAGGACGCTCGCTTATGATCAGGCGTTGATGGAGATGCTCGTGCTTGACGGGCAGGGAAATATCATCGCCCATGTGGCAAGCGAAACAAGCGTATTCGCAAGCCCGGAAGCCATACCTCAGTCTGAGTGGTATCTACAGGCGCGCCAGGGAATCCGCTATAACGGCGCTGTTCAATATACGGAATCAAAACAGCCGTATATTGTCGTTGCGCTGCGCATGCAGAATGACAATATTGTAGCGGGGTGTTTGAACCTCAATGCATTATGGCCGATTGTTGATCAAATCCATTTTGGCGCGAGTGGTCGCGTCCATATCCTCGATCATCAAGGCAACATCATCACGCGCGCGGATGCTGCGCAAGGCAACGCGACCGTAGTTGCAAACATTGCGAGCCGCCCCGAGTTCAATGCGATTATTTCCGCGCCGAACCACACGTGGTACGGCGAATACACCGATTATGAAGGCGATGCCGTCGCCAGCGCTTCGATGGACATTCCGGCGACGGACTGGATCATCGTGACTGAGGCGCCATGGGATGAAGTATATGCAGCCAGCCGGCTGGCGGGCGTGACGGTGCTTGCGGGAATGCTTCTGCTTGGCACGGTGGGTCAATTCATCGCGCGCCGCCTGGTGCGGGAGAGCGCTATCCGCCCGATCGAGTCGCTGCGGGATAGCGCCATTCGCATCGGTCAGGGCGACTTGCTCCATCGCAGCACGATCAGCAATTTGGACGAAGTCGGCGCAGTTGCACTGGCCTTTAACGAAATGACGCAACGCTTGAGCGACCAGCGCGATGTGATGGCGAGACGCAATGCCGAGATGGAGGCGTTGGCTGCCGCCAACGCACAGTTATATGAGCGGGCACAAGTGGAACTGGCCGCTCGCAAGCAGGTCGAACAGGAGTTGCGCCAGGCGCGCGACGAACTGGAAGTCCGCGTGAGCGAGCGCACAGCGGAGCTGCGGGTTGCCAATCAGCAGATGCAGGTTGAGTTGCATGAGCGCAAACGGGTTGAACAGCGCCTGATTCATGATGCGCTTCACGACTATCTCACCGGTTTACCAAACCGCGTGCTCTTCTCTGACCGGCTCAGCCTGGCGTTGAACCGCACAAAACGCGGCGTGGGCGGGCTGACGGTTGTCTTGTATCTCGACCTGGATCGCTTCAAGATGATCAATGACAGCTTCGGCCACAGCGTGGGCGATCAGTTGCTGATCGAAGTGGGCCAGCGCATAACAGCCAACGTTCGCGCGATTGATACGGTTGCGCGCATGAGCGGCGACGAATTTGGCATCCTGCTCAACGGCGTGTGCGACATGAACGAGGTGATCTCTATAATCAACCGGCTGCAGTTGCTGTTGCGCGAGATCAACATCGAGACACATCAGGCCCGGCCAGCCCGCCATGTGTTTACGCTCTCAGCCAGCATCGGGATTGTGCCTGTGACGGCCGGATATGAACAACCCGACGACATCATGCGCGATGCCGACACGGCCATGTACCGCGCCAAGGCCAATGGCAACCGCCGCCACGAGATATTTGATGTGGCCATGCACAACTCCGTCTTCAGTCAGCTCCAGATGGAGATGGAGTTGCGTCGCGGGATTGAGAACCATGAATTCGAAGCCTATTACCAGCCGATCGTCTCGGTTGTCGACGGGCGCATCAGCAGTGTCGAAGCCCTGATGCGGTGGCGGCATCCCGATCGCGGATTGCTCGCCCCCGACCTGTTTATTCCTGCGGCCGAGGAAAGCGGTTTGATTGCAGCGATGGAGGAACAAGTGTTGCGCATGGCCTGCGCACAAACCGTGCAGTGGCGGCAGAACGGCTATCCGAACCTGGCAGTAAGCGTCAACTTCTCCGCGCCGCAGTTCCAGGAGGAGAAACTCATGTCGCTGGTGCTGGATGCGCTGGCCGAGAGCGGTCTGCCTGCCAGCGCGCTCAAGCTGGAGTTGACCGAGTCTGTGGCTATGAGCAACCCGGAATACAACCTGAAAGTGCTAGCCGATCTGAACGACGCCGGCGTTGAAGTGATGCTTGATGACTTCGGCAGCAGTTACTCCTGGCTGGGATATCTCAAACGCCTCCCACTGCGCGTGTTGAAGATCGACCGCTCATTCATCAAAGACATGATTGAAGACGATAACAGCGATGCTTTAGTGCGCGCTATCGTTGCGATGGCGCACAGCCTGCGCATGGGCGTGGTAGCGGAAGGGGTGGAGACGGAACAGCAACTTGAGCGCGTGACCTATCACGGCGTGGACGCTGTGCAGGGCTATCTGATCAGCAAGCCCGTTCCCCCGGAAATGCTGCCTGCAGTAATCCAGCGCGAGCCATTCTGGGCGCCGAAGGATATTGACAGGCCCCAAGCCAGCCTGGCACAATAAGTCAGCGGTGGAGTTGTTGACTACGCCGCGCGCGTTCCTGCCGCTGGTGCAGAAATAGTGACCCTCTGTTTTGGTTACAATATCGCCCTGCAAACAATGTGTTGTCTCAAATGTGTTGTCTGAATAGGAGAAAGAAGATGGGTGTTATTCGTAAATTCATGCTTGCGCTGCCAGTGATGGCGTTCGCGCTTGCGGCTTGTGGCGGCTCAACGCCAAGCAGCAGTGCGCCGGCCTCAGGCGGGGCCACGTCAGTTCCCGCGGCAACCGTGGCGTCGGCAGCAACACGCGCCCCTGCCGCAACAGCAGCGTCCACAGCAACCAGTGCATCGGCAGCGACGCCGACAACGTCCCCGGCGGCAGTCTCCGGCTCAGCGCGTGATGCGGTCATTGCGGCGATGCGCAAGCAACTCACCGTCGGGCCATATCGATCTAAGACGAAAGTCACGTCTGACAAAACCACGATGGATATCGTGGGCGAAGTGATCCCGCCGGATCGCATGCGCGTCGCCAGCACGATCAACGGCCGGGTCACCGAACAGATTTATATCGGCAACCAGGGCTGGAACAAAATCGGCGCCGGCGCATGGACGGCGGTGAACTCAGCGCTGATCACCACGACTCTCATGCAAATCAACGGTTCGGCGTTTGCCGATATCGAGGCCATCATCACCGATGTTAAAAGCGCCGGCGCCGACACAGTCGATGGGGCTAAGACGCTTGTGTACACTTACGTCAGCGACTTGAGCAAAGCGGCTACGCCAATGAATCTGAAGTCCACCATCAAAGTCTGGATCAACGAGACCACTGGTTTGATCGTGAAGAACGAAATCAGTGGCACGGCCGCAGGCGTTACGAGTAAAACCGTTCAGACCGTCGAATACGATAAGTCAATCACCATTGAACCGCCAAAGTAAAAACCCGTGTAAAACACTCCCGGAAACCGCAATGTGAGACTTCGGGAGTGTTTTCTTTTCTACTCTCAATATCTCGCCGTCACCATCGACTCGAACTTCGCCTCATCCCACACGGCGCCCCAGCCCGGGCCGTCGGGCGGCGCGAGATGGCCGTCCTCGATAACAGGCCCATTGAGCATTCCCCATGTCTCGCCTTGCGTTCGGTTGCCGTCGGCGGACATGAAGAAGTATTCGTAGTAGTCGGTGTTGTCGATGCAGCAGCCCAGGTGCGCATGCAGCAATCCGAACAACCCGCCCTGGCCATTCAGTTCGATGTTGGCGTTGTAGAGTTCGGCGAAGTGCGCCATCTTCAGCACCTGCGTCGCGCCGTTGCGGGCGTTGGCGCGCAGCCGGTCGGTCGCGCCCTGGATCAGCCATTGCGCCGAGATCCCAATGTCGTGCATGAGCATTTCGTTGGCCATCACTGGGATCGTCAACTCGCGGCACAATTGCTGGTACAGGTTCATCTTTTGCTCGTGGAACGGCTCCTCCAGCCACACGAAGCCCAGTTCCTCCATCACGCGCCCAACTTCGATTGCCTCGCGCAGGTCGTATGAGCATACCGGGTCGGTGATCAGCGCGTAATCGGGGCCAACCTCGCGGCGCACCATGTGGAATATCGGGATGTCGGCCTTGCCGCCCTTGTACGAATGGAATTTGTAAGCCGTGATGCCGAACGCGCGCCCGATCTCGATGTGGCGCAGGTACTCAGCCGGCGTAGCGTCGCCGCTGGTGAGGTAGGCTGGGAAACGGTCGCGCACCCGTCCGACTAACGCATACACCGGCAGGTTGGCCTTTTTCCCGGCGATGTCCCACAGGCAGTTGTCGAAGTCGCCAAACCAGCCCGGCGGTTGGTACACCCAGCGCGTGCCCTTGAGCAACTTCTGAAACAGGCGCTCGCGATGCAGCGGGTCTGTGCCGACGACCTGCGCGCGCAGCAACTCCATCTGTGGCGGTGACATCGTCGTAGTGCAGCGCCCGCTGATACCTTCGTCGGTGTGCACCTCGATAAACGATTGTGTCGCTTTCCGTTCGGTCGCGGCCCACTGGTGTGTATATTGAATGCGCAGCAAGTTGGGAATCTGCACGATTTGCGGCAGGCTGACGCTCTGCGCCGGGTTCTCAAGGATGACCAGTTTCACGTCGGTGATATGCATCGAACACCTCTGATGATGGAAGATACACCGATTGTACGCGTCGCGCCATGGCGCAGGACGCACCTGACAACCCGAAGGGCAAGAGACGGCGCGCTATAATCACTTTTGCATGAACAGTGCAGAATCTTGCAAATGATCGTGGCAACGTGAAACACAACACAATGAACCGCAGTCTCGGAATGCACAGGCGCACCGTGGGTTGCCTGCTGATATCGGTGCTTTTAGCGCTCGGAACAGCGTGTGCGAACCCTTTGATCGATGGGTCGCGCACTGCTCAACCGACAGGAATAGCAACCTCAGTCGCATCGCAACAACCCGCACCCACGCCCACGCAAACTCCAGCGCGGAACACCGTGACAATGCCAGCACAGACAAGGGCGCCACGATCGCCGACGCTAATCCCCGCCGCCACATCCGTGCCGACAAGCGACGCCCGGACCTTCGCCAACTTTCAGCGCATCTTCATCATCGTCTTCGAAAACCTGTCGTTCAGCCGGGTCATGGCCGATCCATACTTCACCGATCTGGCCAAACGCGGCGCACTGATGACCGACTACCACGGCGTCAGTCATCCATCCCAACCCAATTACATTGCGATGGTGGCTGGCGACACGCTTGTCCAGGATGATAACCGCCATAATTTGCCCCAGACCAACCTGGTTGATCTTCTGGAAGCCGGGTCGGTGTCGTGGAAGGCGTACTTTGAGAACTACCCCGGTCAGTGCAACATCGATACGGCTGCTGGCGACACAACGACTGGCCAGTATGTTCGCAGACACAATCCGTTCATCTCTTTCGATAACATCCGCACCAACCCCGCCCGGTGCGCTCATCTGGTGAATTCGGATCAGCTCAACAACGACCTCGCAAATGGAACCCTGCCCAGCTATAGCTTTTACGTGCCAAACCTGTACAACGACGCTCACGATAAGCCGCTGGCGTATGCGGCTAACTACCTGAAGACCTTCCTTGAGCCCAAACTCGTGGATCCGGTTTTCATGAATAGCACGCTGGTCGTAGTGACGTTTGATGAAGATGAGCGCCAGGACGATCCCTCGTTGCACCCTATCTACACTGTGCTGCTGGGATCGATGGTGCGCGCCGGCAGCACTGACCAGACAAACTACAACCATTACAGTTTACTGCGCGCGATTGAAGACAACTTCAGTCTGGGCACGCTCGGTCGCAACGACGCATCGGCAACCCCTCTCGCCAAGTGTAATTTCGCCGGCGGCTGTTAACCCTCTGCGAAGGACACTCCGAAGGACGCCGGGAGTGATAATAGCCGCATGGACTTGAATGATTTAAATCGGATGGCCGAAAACCTGGCGCCCACCGACACGATGCCAGTGCTATTCGTCGGGCATGGCAGCCCGATGAATGCGATCGAGGACAACCCATTCTCGCAAGCATGGCGCGAACTGGGCAAAACGCTGCCCCGCCCCAGGGCGATCCTGTGCATCTCGGCGCACTGGGAAACGCGGGGCACGCAGGTGACGGTGAACAGTAAACCACCGACCATCCACGACTTCGGCGGGTTCCCGCGCGCGCTGTTTGAGACGCAATATCCGGCGCCAGGCAGCCAGTGGCTGGCAGAGGAGACGAAGAGTGCGATCAAGCAGACCGACGTGTTGTTCAGCGACGACTGGGGGCTGGATCATGGCTGCTGGAGCATCCTGAAGCCGATGTTCCCCGATGCCGACGTGCCGGTCATCCAGCTTAGCCTGGACTACACCAAACCGGGGCAGTATCACTATGAGTTGGCGAAGGAACTGGCCTCATTGCGCCAGAAAGGCGTGCTGATCATCGGCAGCGGCAATCTCGTGCATAACCTGCGCCGCATCGTGATCCGCAGCGGCGATATCAGCGACTTCAACCAGCCGTATGGACTCGACTGGGCGCTTGAGGCGAACGAGCTGTTCAAGAAGTTGATCGTCGACAACGACCATAAGTCGCTGTCCAACTACAAAGCACTCGGCTCGGCAGTGCAGTTGGCAGTGCCAACACCGGAGCACTACCTGCCTGTGTTGTATGCGCTCGCAGTTAAGGGCGTGAACGAGCCGCTCTCCTTCTTTAACGACGTGGCGACGGGCGGTTCGTTGACGATGACCTCGCTCAAGATCGGCACGCTGGGCGTGTAACTCGTAATCCTTCACCAAAATTGAGATCGACTGGCGTGAATATGGCGCCAGTCTTTAACTGTCAGCCCAACTGTCAGGAAATGTCAACTTTTCCTCCAGTTTGATCTATATGATCAACATCAGTCATTTCTAAATCTGGAGAATTAGCATGATCGTAAATCGACGCACATTTAATCTCAAGCAAGGACAGGAAAAAAGCGCCGGTGAAGCCTCAAGACTTTTTATGCCAATGGAAAATGTGGTTCGACCTGACCGATTTGGGTGGCACAAAGGAATCCTCAAGCAGGATGGTGCGAGTCGCAAAACTGCGGTTGCAAAGTTAGCCCAATCGCTGGAGTAGGAACCATCAGATTGAGCACTGAATAATAAAAATGAGGGGGAGCCTAATCCGTCTATCTTCCGGCCACTTTCTCACCGGCGCGCTACTGGCGATCTGGTGTGCGGCCTTGAGCGGCTGGCTCCTGACATCGGCGCCGCAAGCCCTGCTGCCAGTGCATCTGATCAGCAGCCTTGGCGGCCTGGCGCCGATCGCGGGCTCCCTCGGCCAGCACTGGTGGCTGCGACGTCAGAAAATCGCTCTCCATAGCAACACGCCACACGGTTACATCGCACTCGCGTGTCTCACGATCCTCATGCTGTCGGGACTTGCCCTGTTGTACTGGACAAACGTCGCCCCGCTGCGTTGGCTGCACGATGGCGCGCTGATCGTCTTGCTGTTCGAATTATGCTTTCATGTGACCTGGCGCATCCGCCAACAGCGCCAGTTAACACTCATTCGACCCCGCTGGCGCGCCAGCGGGAAACGGCGCGCAGGTGTGGTCGGCATGCTGGCGGTACTCGGCATCGTGTTGCTGCCAGGCACGCTGCGCACACCCGCATCCGTCAGCGGGCAAGCATCACAGACCATTTCCGTCACGCACGCAAGTCTTGGCGCGAACACACTCTTTGCCGCGGCAGACTGCGCCGCATGCCACGGCGCGATTACGCAGCAATGGCAGGTTTCGGGGCACGCCCACGCTGCGACCGATGCCTACTATCAGGCCGTGGCGACGTTATTTATTGAGGAAAACGGCCCCAATGCCGTGCAGTTCTGTGCCGCGTGCCACAATCCGATTGGTCTTGTGCAGGGCGAGGTCGATATTGACGCAAGCGTCGCGGCTGCGCGCGTGAAGACTGCTGCCGGCGCAGCCTATCAAGCGCGCAAACTTGGCGTCACATTGCCGATCAGCGCCCGCGCCGCCGAAGGCGTGACGTGCGCGTTGTGCCACCAGGCCGCACAAGCGGCGGCAACACCCGCCAACAGTTCGCTGCGCCTGGCGACGAACCTGCCCGCATTGCCGACCGACGCCCTGGCGCAATTGACCTTGCGCGCCGCGCCGGATTCTCACAAAGAAATGCTGCTGCGCCCCGTCATTCAGCAAGCTGAGCTATGCGGCAGTTGTCACAACCTGCGCCTGCCCAACAATGGCCTGGCGCTGGAGCCGACCTATGACGAATGGCAAGCCAGTCCCTATCCGGCGCGCGGCGTGACATGTCAGAATTGTCACTTCCCGCCAGTGTCAGGCGCTAAAGCCGACAGCAGCTCACCGGCGACCCTGGGCGCGCACGGCACTGTGCCCGGCGCGCTTAGCTCGCTGCCGGGCATGGCCGACGATCCATCGCTGTTGCGCAAAGCCGCCGCGCTCGATGCGCGCCTGACCAGGGATTCAACTGATCCAGCCAGGTTGATGGCGACGGTGAATATCACCAATACCGGCGCGGGGCATCATCTGCCAACAGGCGCGAGCGATCTGCGGCAGGTGTGGCTCGAACTGGCGCTGAGCGACAGCAAGGGGCAGGTGTTGTGGAGTTCCGGCGTGCTGGACCAATACGGCGGGTTTGACCGCACGACTGTTCAATTCCGCAAAGTGCTCGGCGACGCCAACGGCCAGCCGATCGATCTGCATCGCGTCTGGATCGCGACGCAGATACTCAGCGACACCAGCCTGCGGCCGCTCGAAGCGCGCGCGATCTCGTATCCGATCGCGGTGCCATCAACGCCGTCAGGTCCGCTCTCGTTGACAGTGCGGCTGTTATATCGTGATGTCTCACAGTCGTTCGCCGAGTTCGCCCAGAATGGGCCAGCGCCTGATTTGCCGGTGCGCGAGATGGCGCGCTCTGAAGCGATGATGAGTCGATAGTCCGTTTTGCTTGATAAATGTCCGCGTTGAAGGTTGAACGTTTTAAGGTTGAGCACGTTCGTTTTGGTTAAAGGAGGCTGCCGTGTTGAAAAGTCGCCGATCACAATGGTTTAATGGATTCAGCGTTGTTTTTGTGTTGTCATTGGTTACGCAGTTGGTCGCCCGTCCCACCCCGGCGCCGCTGACTAGCGCAGCCCCGGCGGCCCCGGCCGCCCAGGCGCGCCGATCCATGACAGACGCCGAAATGTTGACCGCAACGCCAAACACCCTCGAAGTCTCTGCCAGCGGTATTCAGCCGTCGGTGCTGGAAGTAACTGCCAATCAGATGGTCACGCTGCTAAACAGCGATACGATCACGCGACGCCTGAAACTGACCGATGTGCCGGCTTTGAACCTGGGTCACAAGGTGTACCTGCCAGTCGTGGCGCGCAGCTCGACCGGTCTGCTGTATGCGCCCGTGGCGATCACCCTCGACCAGCAGGTTGCGCTGACCAGCGTGGTGACGATCACACTGAGCGCGGGTCAGAGTGTGACTCGCGCGTTCACAACGGTCGGCGCCGTGTATGTGAGCGACGCCGACCACCCCGCCGTCGCCGCCGCGACGGTGCTGGTGACGCCGCTCCCGCTGGCGCAAACCGGCAATGTGAGCGGCCTGGTGCGCGACTTCAAAACCAAAGCCGTCATCGCTGCGGCGCACATCACCACCGTTGAGAGTCCGACGCTGCAAACGAGCAGCGACGCGCAGGGCGCTTATGTATTTTCGCTGCCGCCTGGCGATTTCACGCTGGTGGTGTTTGCCAATGGCTACACCTTTGCGAATCGCAAAGTCAGCGTCGCGCCGTATGCGCCGACCGGCGTTGAGCCGTTGGAACTCGTGCCGCTCGATCCGGTTGTGACTGCGATCGGAGCTGCCGGCGGCGTGGTCACCAATGCGCTGAACAACACCTCCGTCATCTTCTCTGGCGGCGCCGTGAGCAGCACCAAGGCGATCCGCCTGACGCAGTTGCCGGTCGATCCGCTGACGGCGGATTTCAAGGCGCTGCCCGGCAACTTCACGGATGGCAGTGTGCCGCTTGGAGTGATCCG
>Ga0118677_10006737_pt1 | contig 19290 bp, 17 predicted proteins | sample AliMusrvi5mmetaG_FD_86154 | JGI IMG/M metagenome (GOLD analysis project Ga0118677, IMG submission 86154)
GTGTATAAGAGACAGGTACCCTTCAGTGAGGGTGATGGCTTAGTCCAGCCCTCGCGTTGAAACCACCTGATAGAAGGTCGGCCCCCACCACGCACCGACGGCGCGGGCGAGGTATGCGTGCGCTAGCTGAACGCCTCGGCGGGAAGGTCCTTCTCGCCTCCTGCGATTGCGTCGAGGACTCGATCGACCACGAACTGGGGGTCGAGTCCCTCGGGCATCTTCGGGGCCGCTCCCTCCAGCGCCCGGTCGACCAGCCCGGTCTCGCTGTGGGGCGCCCGGACGTCGATCACGCGGATCTTCTCTCGCCGGAGCTCGCGTGCCGCCACGGCCATCGCCGTCTTGGCCGCGGCGGCCTTCTGGTCGGCCGGAAGATCGGAGAACTTGCCGCCGATGTTCAGAGCCTTTTGCTGGTTGGGCCAGATCACAAACCAGACGTTGAACCACATGATGGTGCCCAGCCACATGCCGATGCCGATGGCCAGATACTTGGGAACCATGGGCCAGCCCGCCGCGCCTTCGCTGAAGTCCAGCGTATAGGCTTCGACCAGATAGTGATTGCGCAGCGCCAGCACGATGCCGAAGAAGATCGTGCCCATCGCGCCCCAGCGGAACCAGAACAAGGCCGCCGGTGCGATATAGCCCGTCACGCCGCCCTTCAGCTCGGCCGGCACCTTGGGCATGGTCGGGATCTGCACGAAATTGAAATACCAGAGCAGGCCGATCCACATCACGCCGCAGGTAATATGCAAGAAGCGCAGCACGAACAGTTCAAACGCCGGGCCGTCATAGCCTTGCGTGGTGCAGTAGACGCCGATCAGCAGAAACGCGAGCACGAAGCTCGCGATCACCACATTGCGCAGATTTCCCAAAAAGGCAGCCATAGTCCCTCCCCGTCAGATTCGACGCGGAAACTTTAGCCCAGACAAGCCGCTTTGTCGCGCTTGATGCAGGTGCGAAGGGTCAGATTGTCAGTTTGCGCGGACGGGCCGCATTCAGCCAGGTGATCACCACCAGCCGCGTCACCATCACCGAGGTGAAGAAGGAGGTGATGATGCCCACGCCCAAGGCCACCGCAAAGCCTGCGATCGGGCCCGTGCCCAGTTCGAACAGGATCAGCGAGGCGATCAGATGGGTCATGTTGGCGTCGATAATGGTCGCCATGGCACGGCGGAAGCCGGTGTCGATGGAGGCCAGCATGGTACGGCCATTGCGCTGCTCTTCGCGGATGCGCTCATAGATCAGCACGTTGGCGTCCACCGCCATACCCATGGTCAGCACGATGCCGGCGATGCCCGGCAGGGTGAGCGTGGCGCCGAACGCGGTCAGCACCGCCAGCAGCAACACCACATTCAGGGTCAGGGCAATATCAGCGAAGAGGCCGAACAGGCCGTAGCGCAGGACCATGAACAGCGCCACCATCGCCAGACCCGCTATCGCGGAATAACGGCCGGCGGTGATGGAGTCCGCACCCAGCTCGGCGCCCACGGTGCGTTCTTCCAGCGGCTTGAGCGGCGCGGGCAGCGCGCCGGCGCGCAGCAGGATCGCCATGTCATTGGCGCCTTTGGCGGTGAAGTTGCCAGTGATAAAGCCGGAGCCACCCAGGATCACATTCAGGATGTTGGGATCGGTGATCACCTGCTTGTCCAGCACGATGGCGAAGCGGTGCCCGACATGTTCCTTGGTGACGTCGCCAAATTGCCGTGCGCCCACACTGTCCAGGCGGAAGTTCACCACCGGCGCGCCGGTCTGAGGATCGAAGCCCTGGCTGGCGTCGACCAGCCGGTCGCCCGACACCATCACCCGGCGCTGCACCACGACCTTTTCGGGCGGCGCATTCTTGTTGGTGTCGTTCATCTTGGGCAGGATTTCGTCGCCGATCGGCGCCACCTCGGCCATGGGATTGGCCTGTTCGTCTACCAGCTGGAAACTCAGCTTGGCGGTCTTGCCCAGCATGGTCTTGAGCTGGGTGGGATCCTGCAGGCCCGGCACCTGCACTAGGATGCGATCATCGCCGGACGGCTGGATGGAAGGCTCGCGGGTGCCGAGCGCATCGACGCGGCGGCGCACGACTTCGATGGACTGGTCCATCACCTGCTTGCGGGTCAACGTCTTGAACGCATCGGTCATGTGCAAGGTGAAGACGCCGCCGCCCGGCTCGGTCAGCTCATATTCCTTGCCGCCCACCGACAGGACCGAACCGGTCATGGCGGGGTTGATGCCTTGCAGCAGGGTGCGCGCTTCGGCCAGGCGCGAGGCATCGGTCACGCGCACCGAAACCGTGTCGCCATGGGCGTTGAGGTCGGTCAGCGGGATATGCGCCTTGCGGAAGCCGGCGCGGATGTCGCCCACCAGGGTTTCGGCGCGGTCGCGCGTCACCTGGTCGAAATCAATGCCCAGCAGAAGATAGGAACCGCCTTGCAGGTCCAGGCCCAGATTGACCGGGGAACTGGGCAGGAACTTGGGCATTTTCGCGCGCACGTCCGGCGACAGCGCATTGGGCAGCGCGAACAGGATGCCGCCCACCACGATGATGAGGGTAATCAGGCGCGTCCAGAGTGAGACTTGCAGCACGCGGCTATTCCTTGTCGACGCTCTTGCTGCGCACGTCGGTCAGGGTCGCCTTCACCACACGGACCTGCACATTGTCGGCGATCTCAACCAGGATTTCCGGATCGCTCGCCTCGGAGGATTTCACGATCTTGCCCAGGATGCCGCCTGCGGTGACCACCGAGTCGCCGCGGCGCAGATTGTCCACCATGTTGCGCAACTGCTTCTGGCGCTGGCTTTGCGGCCGCCACAGAAGAAAGTAGAAGATCGCGATCATCGGCAGTGCCAAAGTCAGCGTCTGGAACATCGGATCGTTCATATTCATATTGCGGGGACTTTCGGCGCGAATGCGGGCGGACTATAGCGGGACAGCCCTCCTTTGCAACCGTGGAAAATCAAGGGGTTAGCATGGCAAAGAGCAGCAAAACGGACGCCTTGGGCGAGCCCGCACTTGCCTTGCGGATCGCGCAGGCACTGGAGCGGCTGGCCCCGCCCGCCCTCAGCACCAGCTTGCCCGGCGGCGACGCCTTTGTCTGGGAGCCGGCGCAGGGCGGGCTAGTGGCGGTGCCCCACGTCGCCCATGTGGATTTGAAGCTGCTCAAGGGTATCGAGAACCAGCGCGATACCTTGCTGGCCAACACCAAACGCTTTGCCGAAGGATTGCCGGCCAACAACGCGCTGCTGTGGGGCGCGCGCGGCATGGGCAAGTCCAGCCTGGTCAAAGCGGTGCACGAACAGATCAATGACGGGCGCAAAGGCAAAGATCGCCTGGTGCTGATCGAGATTCACCGCGAGGACATAGACAGCCTGCCGCTCCTGCTGCGCATTCTGCGCAAGGCCACACGCCGCATCGTGATGTTCTGCGACGATCTTTCCTTCGACAAGGACGATACCAGCTACAAGTCGCTGAAGGCGGCGCTGGAAGGCGGCATCGAGGGGCGGCCGATCAACACCATCTTCTATGCCACCTCCAACCGGCGGCACCTGATGCCGCGCGATCTGGTGGACAATGAAAAGGGCACCGCCATCAATCCCGGCGAAGCGGTGGAAGAGAAAGTCTCGCTGTCGGATCGCTTCGGCCTGTGGCTGGGCTTCCACCACTGCGGCCAGGACGAATATCTGTCCATGATCGAAGGCTATGCCGGCTTCTACAAGCTGAAGCTGGCGCCGGAGGAATTGCGCAAGCGGGCGCTGGCATGGGCGATGGGACGCGGCGGCCGTTCAGGCCGCGTCGCGTGGCAGTTTATTCAGGATTTGGCGGGCGAACTTGGCCAGCAGCTCGACTGAAAAGCACCACTGCCCGATACAATCAATTGCCTAGCGACAGCGTAGGCAATCGCCCGACAAATGCGGGCGAGTTGGGCCAACAACTCGACTAGTTGCTGGCAGTGGTCGACGCCAGATAGCTGCGCGGATTGACCGGCGTAGTGGCCGAGCGGATTTCAAAATGCAGCTGCGGGCTGGTGACATCGCCGGTCTGGCCGGAATAGCCGATCACCTGCCCCTTGGCGACAAAATCGCCGCGCGACACGACCAGCCGGTCGGCATGGGCATAGGCGGTGGTGTAGCCACCCGAATGCTTCACAAGCACCAGGTTGCCGTAATTCTTCAACTCGTCGCCGGCATAGGTGACGGTGCCCGAAGCGGACGCATGGATCGGCGCGCTCATGCTGGTGGCGATATTGATGCCGTCATTCTTGCCGCCATTGGAGGTGGAACCGAAATCGGAAATCACCCGGCCCGAAACCGGCCAGGCAAAGGCCGGCGCATTGCCGCTCACCACGACCGGCGCCAAAGGCGCGCTGGTGACGGGCGTATAGGGCGTCACATTCTTGGTGACATAGTTGGGCGCAGGCCGCGGCGTGGGACGGGCGCCGGGTTCTTCATAGGTGTAAGTCTTGGCGCCGCCGCTGTTGCTGGCGACATGACGCGTGTGCTGGGTGGTGTTGACGCCCCAGTCCAGATGGGTGCGAGGGGACTCGTCGGCGCAGCCGGCCATCAAGGGCGCGAACGCCAGAGCGCCAGCGGTGAAAATGATCTTCCGGTCCATCGGGATGTGCCTTCTGCACTGTCTCGAAAAGGATCATGGGACTGAAAAGTTGAGAAGGGTTTAACCTTAAACAGGCGTGAGACCCCGTTTTCTAGGCTTTGCAGGGCTTTGGCCCGCAAAGATTAACACTTCCTTTATTTCTGCAGGGCCGCCCGCAGAGTTCCCAGCACGCCCTGCTCCGTCAGGTTCAGGTGCAGCGGCGTCACCGCGATATGGTCGCCATACACCGCGCCCACATCGGTGTCGTCGGGCGGTGTGGCTTTGCGGCGGCGCAGGCCGACCCAGTAATAGGCGCGCTGGCGCGCATCGATGCGCTCATGGATCTCGGTGGATTGTAGGTCGTACTTGCCCTGCGGCACCACCTTCACGCCTTTGACCGAAGCGGCCGGACAGGCGGGGAAATTCACATTGATCAAGGTGCCCGCGGGCCAGCCCGCCTTCACCAGCGCGGCGATGGTGGCGGGGCCATGCACTTCGCCCGCCGACCAGTCGATCGCATGGCGGTCGCCCTCGTCATAGCATTGCGACATGGCGATGGAGGAAATGTTCAGGGCGCAGCCTTCCATGGCGCCGGCGATGGTGCCCGAATAGGTGACATCATCAGCAAGATTGGAACCCCAATTGAGGCCGGACAGCACCAGGTCCGGCACATAATCTTTCAGAATGTGCAGGCAAGCCATCATCACGCAATCGGTGGGCGTGCCGCTGACGGCAAAGCGCTTTTCCGCGACCTGGCGCAGCCGCAACGGCGAGGTCAGGGTGAGCGAGTGCGAGGCGCCCGACTGTTCATTTTCCGGCGCCACCACCCAGACATCATCCGACAGGCTGCGAGCGATGTTTTCCGCCACTGTCAGGCCGGGAGAATGGATGCCGTCGTCATTGGTGACCAGGATGCGCATGTCAGCCGATCTTTTTCTTGCCGCCCATATAGGACTGCAGCGCATCCGGAATGGCCACGCTGCCATCGGGCTGCTGATAATTTTCCAGGATGGCGACCAGGGTGCGTCCCACCGCCAAGCCGGAGCCGTTCAAGGTATGCACCGGTCCCTTCATCTTGCCCTCGGCATTGCGGTAGCGGGCGTTCATGCGCCGCGCCTGGAAATCACCGCAGTTGGAGCAGGAAGAAATCTCGCGATAGGCGTTCTGGCCCGGCAGCCAGACCTCGATGTCATAGGTCTTGATCGCGCCAAAGCCCATGTCGCCGGTGCAGAGCGTGACCACGCGGTGCGCCAGGTCCAGTTTCTTCAGGATTTCCTGCGCCGCATCGGTCATGCGCTCATGCTCGGACGCAGACTGTTCCGGCGTGGTGATGGACACCAGCTCGACCTTGGAGAACTGGTGCATGCGGATCATGCCGCGCGTGTCCTTGCCGGCCGCACCCGCCTCGGCACGGAAGCAGGGCGTAAAGGCGGTGAAGCGCAGCGGCAGCTCGGCCTCGCCCAGGATTTCATCGGCGACATAGTTGGTCAGCGGCACTTCGGCGGTAGGAACCAGCCAGAACGGATCTTCGCTGGTGGTGCGGAACAGATCGTCTTCAAATTTGGGGAGCTGGCCGGTGCCAAACAGCGCGGCGCTCTTTACCAGTATCGGTGGCGAGACTTCGGTGTAACCGAATGTGCCGGTGTGCGTATCCAGCATGAATGCGCCCAGGGCGCGTTCCAGCTTGGCGAGATCGTTCTTGAGATAAACAAAGCGTGCGCCCGACACCTTGGCGGCGCGTTCGAAATCCATCTGGCCCAGCGCTTCGCCGATCTCGAAATGCTGTTTGGGATTGTTGATGCCCGGCGGCTTGCCGAAGGCGCGCTTTTCCACCGGCACATTGGCGCTTTCATCCGCGCCGTCCGGCACGTCAGCAGCAGGAATGTTCGGGATCACCGACAAATCGTCACGAATTTCTTTTTCCAGCGCGCGCTGTTCGACCTCGCCCTTCTGGATGCTTTCTTTCAGGCCAGCGACTTCGCTCATCAGCGCGGCGGCGCCCGCCTCGTCCTTCTTGGCCTTGGCCTGGCCGATCAGCTTGGAGGCATCGTTGCGCCGCGCCTGCTCGCCCTGCAGCCGCACCAGAAGATCGCGCAACGCCTTGTCTTTTTTCAGCAAATTGTCGGCAAGCACTTGCGCATCCGCCATGCCGCGACGCGACAGCCCGCGCACAAAAGCGGCGGCGTCGTCACGAATAGCCTTGATGTCGTGCATCGGATTCTCCTGCCCGCCCGGTCATGCCACGACCCTTGCCCCGGGTCAAAAGCGCCGGTTTCCGCTCCTCCCGGATTAACAAAGTCCTAAAAACACCCCCGCAATTGCAGGGGCGCGCGAAACCACGCCGCAACCCGGAAGGCGTAACATGTCCGCGCAATAATGGGGGGGATGTCCGGGTGCGCCGGCGTTCTGCAAAATATCTTTCGAGCCGCCTGCGAAGCGCGCTCGACCAGCTGGACGCGCAGATGTCCAGGCTCGGCCGGTTCGGCTCGACCGCCGCCGTCACCGCTTTGGCGGTGGGCGCCGCCCTGCCGCTGCATGTACTGTTGCGCCTTCTGGAGGGCAGGCCCATCCTGGCCATATCCATCTTCAACACCTCGCTGGAAGTCGCCATCGTGGCGGCGCCCGTCATCTTCTATGCCCGCGACGTGATCGCCCAACTCACGACCAGCCGCAGCATCATGGACGGGATGTCGCGCCGCCTGAAAATCTCCGTCGAGCAGGCGCAGCAGGCCAACCGCGCCAAGTCCGCCTTCCTGGCCAATATGAGCCACGAACTGCGCACCCCGCTGAACGCCATCATGGGCTTTTCCGAAGTGATGATGGACCAGCATCTGGGCCCGCTGGATAACCCGCGCTACCTGGCCTATTCCGGCGACATCCATGCCAGCGGTCGCTACCTGCTGGGCATCATCAACGACATCCTGGACCTGTCCAAGATCGAGGCCGGCAAGATGTCGCTGGAAAGCGCCGAGGAATTCCCGCTGTGCAAGGCGGTGGAAGGCTCGCTCTCCATCTGCCGCAACCTGGGCGAAAAATTCAGCGTGCGCGTCGAAAGCCGTTTGCCGCTCGACGACATCCACCTGCTGGCGGTGGAACGCATGATCCGCCAGATCCTGATCAACCTGGTGGGCAATGCCATCAAGTTCACCCCGGCCGGCGGCTCTGTGACCATCGCCGGCGAGCGGGCGGCCGGCGGCGGCTATGCCCTGACGGTGCAGGATTCCGGGATCGGCATGACCGAAGAGGACATCCACAAGGCGCTGACGCCGTTCGGCCAGGTCGAGAACAAGATGACCGCCACCCATAACGGCACGGGCCTTGGGTTGCCGCTGGCCAAGGCGATGCTGGAACTGCATGGCGGGACATTGGACATCACCAGCGAACCCGGCCGCGGCACCTGCCTGACACTGAACTTCCCGGCTGACCGCATCAGCCTGGGCAAGAAGGCGGCGGCGGCCTAGGCCGGCGTGACGTCGCTCGCGGCACGCGCCGCTTCGTCCCTGGCGCGGCCACGCTCAATGAACATCACACTGATGATCGAGACTTCGTAGAGCAGCACCAGCGGCACCGCCAGGCTCATCATCGAGATGGCGTCGGGCGGAGTGAAGATCGCCGCCACCGCAAACAGCGCCACGATGGCATAGCGGCGCATCTCACGCAGCGCCTTGGCGCCGACGATACCGACCTTGGCCAGCAGCGACAGCAGCACCGGCAACTGGAAGGTCAGGCCGAAGGCGAAGATCAAGGTCATCACCAGGTCGAGATAATCGCTGACCTTGGCCTGGAGCTGGATGCCCATCGCCGTAGCGGTGGCAGGCACCTGGTAGCCGGCAAAGAATTTGATCGAGAAAGGCAGCATCACATAATAGACGAAGGCCGCGCCCAAGGTGAACATGATGGGGACGAAGACCAGGAACGGCCAGAAGGCGTTCTTCTCATGCTTGTAGAGGCCGGGCGCCACAAACAGCCAGATCTGCCAGGCAATGGCCGGAAACCCCAGGCAGATGCCGCCGAACATGCCGATCTTGACGTTGGTGAAAAACACCTCGGTCAGCGCGGTGTAGATCAGGTGGTTGGTGGCCGCATGCAGCGGCTTGGTCAGGAAGGCGAAAATCTGGTTGGCAAAGGCGAAGGAGAGCGCAAAGCAGATGCCGAAGGACAGCAGCGACCAGATCAGCCGGGTGCGCAGCTCCAGCAGGTGCTCCATCAGGGGCGCCTTGGTGGCGTCCAGCGCCGCTTCGTCTTCCGGGGTCGGCGTGATCACGGCGCGTGACCAGGGAGCGGCGCGGGCTCGGGGGACGCAGGCGCAGCGGCATGGTCGGTGACTTCGATTTCGCCGCTGCGCGGTTCGATTGAAGCCTCCACCGGCGCGCTGACTTCGGCAGCAGCCTGGCCGGCGCCGTCGGTCACATCGGCAACGGCATTGTTGACCGTGCTGGTGGCGTCATTCATCGCACCCATCATGTCCGACACGGGATTGTTCTTCTTCAGATCTTCGATTTCCTTGCGCAGCTCGTCCAGTTCGGTCTGGCGCGCCATTTCATCGAAGCTCTTGCGGAATTCGTTGGCCATGGCGCGGGCCTTGCCCGCCCACTTGCCCGCCATGTGCATCATGCGCGGCAGTTCCTTCGGCCCCACCACGACAAGCGCGACGACGAGCAGGATGAGGATATGGCTCCAGCTGAACAGGTCGAACATGGAAAGTTACCGGACCGCCGTTCAGACGGTGGTCTTGTCCTTGTTGGTGTCCTCGGCGTTGATCACCTTGGGATCGTCCTTTTCGGACAGGCCCTTCTTGAAGCTGTTGATGCCTTTGCCGAAGTCGCCCATCAGGTCGGAGACCTTGCCGCGGCCGCCGAACAGGACCAAGGCGACGGCGCCCAAAATCAGCCAGTGCCAGATGCCGAACGTACCCATGAGACTTCTCCTAAACCCTTGAAATCCTGAACATTTGGCTGCGCCTCCCGCCCATGGGCGCCAGCCTTGCCCCCTTTAAAGCGCCTTTGGGGGCCAAGGCGCAAGTATAGGCTGGAAAAGGGGTTATTTCGGCGGCCTTAGCCCACCAGTATCTCGCCCTTGCGGCCAAGCGCGTCCGCCAATTCGCCCAACCTTTTTTGCACCGGTTCCCCGGCAATGGCCTCGCGGCGGGTGGGCACTTCCAGGATCACCTTGGACGGGGTCATGCGCAGCCGGTAATTCGCCAGCTCTCCCGCCGCACTGGCCGACAGCGAAAAGGCGAAGCGCCAGGCCAGGCCCAGCACCAAAGCGCGCTTTTCATCTTCCTTTTCCAGCAGGCCCGACAGCGCCATGTTTTGAGGCACGTCCTCGTCGCCCGAGTAACGGTGAAACACCGAGGCCGCGATCAGGGCGCGGGCGCGGTGGCTGGCGCCCGCAAACGGCGCGGTCAACACCTGGCCGAAAGCGCCCAGAGCGCGGTCGTCGGGATGACGCCGCCACGCCACGTCGGAGAAAAGCGCGCTGGCTTCACGGATGCGGGCATCCTGCTGGCTGTCGCCGTCGAACAGCGGCGCGGTCCAGTTCAGCATCTCATGGGCATGCACCGGCACGCGCGCGGCGCGGGCGTTGGCGGCGCGGGCAAATTCCACCAGCGGGTCCTTGCCGCGCTCATCCACCGACAGCCCGGCATAGAGCAGTCCTTCGCGCAGGCCATAGGCGGAGATCACCACATCCTTGATGTCGCCGGCTTCCAGCAGCCGCTCCAGCACCACCGCGCCATAGGGCAGGCTTTCCGCACGGCGCTTGGACACGACCTTGATCTTGCGCACACTGTCCTTCGACAGGCCGGCCAGCAGCCGGCACAGGCGCAGCGCCCGCCCGCGCGGGATGGTGTAATGCTGCAGCACGTGGAGCGGATAATTATGCTCCTCCATGTCGACGCGCGCGAAGCTGCGCCAGATGCCGCCCACCGCATACAGCGCCGGGGCCGACAGTCCGGGAATCGTCTTCAGGCCCCTGTCGACAATGTCGCGCGCCTTGTCGGGATCGCCCTTGCTTTGATCCATCAGCCGCAAGGGTCCGAACGGCAGGGTATAGGCAGTGCCGGTCTTGCCGCCCTTCACCGAAACCATGTCCAGGCTGCCGCCGCCCAGATCCGCCGCCAGTCCGTCGGCGTCGGGAATGCCCGCCACCACGCCTTCGGCGGCGATGCGCGCTTCGTCTTCGCCCGCCAGGATGCGGATCGGCCGGATGCCGCCAGCTACCTTCCCGAAATTCGCCGGCTTCTTCTGGCTAATAAGAATGTCGAAGCCGCGGAGTTGATGAATCAACATTTCACCTGCCAGGGGCCGGGATCGGGACACGGACATGGCGCCCGGACCGCCTTCGGATGTTACCAGGTGTTGGGCAATCTTCGGATCCGGTTCGATTATCCGGCTGGGTCGGGACCTGTTCGTCATTATCGTCGCGAACTGGATCTCGCCCGGGCTGTGGCCCGGGTGGACTATGAAAAAGGCGGAACCCAATACCGGCGGGAGGTGATCGCCAGTTATCCTCATCCGGTGTCCTCCGGCGTGGATTGCATTGCACTGAGGTTGTCCGCTGACCGTCGTGGACAGCTTTCGATGGAGATCGCCTTGGATCGGCCGGAGCATTTTAAAACCGTTGCGGATGGATCCAACGGTTTGCTCATGACCGGTCAGCTCGACAATGGGGTGAACGGGAAAGGCCTCAAATATGCCTGCCGATTGCGGGCGGTCGTTCGGGGTGGCAAAACAGAGATGCTGGGCAATCGATTGAAGGTGACCGAGGCCAGCGAGGTGCGGATTTACATTGTCGCAGCCACCGATATGAAGACCTTTGCCGGCCGAAATCTGTCCGATCCCGTTGCCGCAACGGCGATGGATTTGCGGCAGGCGCTTCGACCGTCCTGGCCGGCTTTGATGGCGACGCATTGCTGCGCCTTTGGCCAGATTTACAATCGGGTTCGCATAACGCTGGGAGGGAAGGGGCGTGTGATCCGACGGCCTACTCCGGATCGACTGCGTCGTGCGGCCGGCGATCCCGGGTTGGCGGCGCTCTATTTCAATTATGGGCGATACCTGTTGATTTCCTCCTCGCGCCCCGGAGGACTACCGGCCAATCTGCAGGGGATCTGGGCTGAAGAAATTCAGACGCCGTGGAATGGCGATTGGCATTTGGATATCAACGTTCAAATGAACTATTTTCCGGCTGAGACGTGTAATCTCTCGGAATTGCACGAGCCCTTGATGCGCTTGATTGCCTCATTGCAGAAACCGGGGGCTCGCACGGCTCAAAAGTATTATGGGGCGCGCGGGTGGGTCGCGCATGTGATCACCAATCCTTGGGGATTCACAGCGCCCGGCGAACTGGCCTCCTGGGGCGCCACCACGACCGGGTCCGCCTGGATTTGCCAGCACATTTGGGAACATTACCTGTTTACCCAGGACCGGCGATTTCTTCGTTGGGCCTATCCCTTGCTCAAGGGATCCGCGCAATTTTATGCCGATATCCTGGTCGAGGAGCCGCGACAGGGCTGGCTGGTCACAGTTCCCTCCAATTCCCCCGAAAATGATTTCGTGCTTCCCGATGGCCGGACAACCCAAATCTGCATGGGGTCCACCTACGACCAACAGTTGGTGCGCCATCTATTCGGCGCGTGCATCGAGGCGTCCCGTATCCTTGGCCTTGACGCAAAATTCCGCGCGGAACTGGAGTCGAAGCGCAACCGCCTTGCGCCCAGCCGGGTCGGGTCTGATGGACGGCTCTTGGAATGGCAGGAGGAATATCCGGAAGCCGAACCGCATCACCGGCATGTTTCCCACCTGTGGGGTGTCTATTCCGGGAATGAGATTACGCCTCACAAAACGCCGGCCCTGGCCGATGCCGCCCGGCGCTCGCTGGAGACTCGGGGGGACATCAGCACCGGCTGGTCTACCGCTTTCAAAATGGCGTTGTGGGCCCGGTTGGGAGCCGGCGATCGCGCCCATGCCTTGCTGCTGAATCTGTTTAAACCGGTTCGGGAAACCGGTTTTAATATGACGAATGGTGGCGGCTCTTATGACAATCTGTTTTGTGCCCACCCTCCGTTTCAGATTGACGGTAATTTCGGGGGGACCGCTGCCCTTGCCGAAATGCTGTTGCAAAGTCACGAGGTTCAGGTTGAGTTCCGCGGACGACGGGATATTCTCCACCCTGTTCTAGATTTGTTGCCGGCTTTGCCGAAACAATGGGCGGCCGGCCGGATCACAGGCTTGCGAGCCCGCGGTGGATTTGAAGTGGACTTGGCTTGGGACAAGGGGAGGCTGACCCGGATGGCCATCCGTTCCCTGCTGGGGAATCCATGCCAGGTTCGTTATCGGGGGCGGACGGTCGATGTGTCGCTCAAGCGGGGGGAAGTGAAGAAGTTGGATGGATCGTTTTTTGGTCTTCCCGCCTTACGAAAATAGTATCAGGGAGAAACAAATGTCCGCATCAGCCGTGACCGCAACCGTCCAGCCCTATACCCTTCCCGGAGTCCGTTTGGGACCCGAGAACCCTTTGCCTTTCTTTCGGGCGGTAAATCCGCATGGAAGCGTTTTGATGCAGGATTCCATTCCTCCAAAAAAACGTGAAACCTATGGACAAAACATCGGCTTCCGCTTGTTGCCGTATCGCTATCAAGATGAATACACGCGGCACAAGGCGCCCACCACCTTTCAGTCCGTGGTCCTTGAAAATGAACACTTGAAAGCGACGTTTCTGCCCGAAGTCGGCGGGCGGCTGGTGTCGCTGTTCGATAAGCCGCATCAGCGTGAATTGTTGTCGCGCAATCCTGTTTTTCAGCCCGCCAATCTGGCGATTCGCAATGCCTGGTTTTCCGGGGGGATCGAATGGAATATCGGCCATGTCGGCCATTCGGCGTTCACCTGCGCGCCGCTGTTTGCCGGGTTGTTGAAAGCCCCGGATGGAACGCCTGGCGTCCGGTTTTATGAATATGAACGGATGCATGGGCTTTTCTGGCATATCGATTTCTGGCTTCCCCAGGATTCATCGTTTTTGTTTTCTTATACGCGGGTCGTCAATCCCCATGCTTCCGACCGGCCGATGTATTGGTGGACGAATATCGCCGTGCCGGAAACGCCGGATCTGCGGGTATTGGCGCCAACCCGGGATGCCATTTATGTTGGGTTTAACGATAAGGGAGCCCGGTTCGGGATGGCGGAAATGCCCCATTTACCCTCCATTTCAGAACGGCATAATCGCGAAGGGACAACGCCCAAACCGGTTCCCGGCTGTCTAGGGACTTATACGGATGCCTCGTATCCGGTTAACTTTTCGTTTGCCAGTGAATACTTTTTCCAGTGCGATGAGGTCAATCGTCCCTGGGAGGCGGCGTTGGATGGACGCGGGACCGGGTTCATCGATTGCTCAACGGCGCGGCTGGCCTACCGCAAAATGTTTTGTTGGGGCATGCATCCCGGCGGACGGCATTGGCAACAATTCCTGGCGGACGCCGGTACCCGTTACGTGGAGATCCAGGGGGGCTTGGCGCCGACCCAGGGACATGGGTTGACCCTGCCCGCCCAGACCATTTGGGATTGGACCCAGGCCTTTGGCTATTTCGAGGCAGACCCCGCGGCGGTCCATAGTCCGGATTGGGGCAAAGCCCTTGCCGAGGTGGAGCGGAAGTTAGATGGCCGATTGAGTTCCACGCAATTGCAGACGTTTGAAAAGCAATTCCGGGCCTGGTCGGATCAACGGGTGCAGGCCCACGTTGGATTAGGCAGTGGATGGGGCGCCTTGGAGCGGGAACGGTTCCAGCAGGAACCGCCGGGGTTGGCCCTTCCCGTGGCCTTCGAGTTTCCGGCCATGTCACTGGGGGAAGAACAGGAACCCTGGCTGGCCCTTTTGAAAACCGGCCGTTTTCCCAAAAGACGGGAACCCGGCGAGTGGATGGTTCAGACGGAGTGGTTGCATCGGCTCGAGGCCGGGCTTCGGGATGAACAAAACGGGAGTTGGCTGGCTTATTTGCACCTGGGGAATATGAAGATGGAACAGTGGGATGATGCGGGTGCCGAGCAGGCCTGGAAACAATCTCTTGCGCTCCAGCCTTCCGCCTGGGCCTATCGCAATTTAAGCGTCTTGTCCAAGCAGCGCAACCGCCCGGATGACCGCATGCGCTATTACCGGCAGGCCTGGGCACTGCATCGCGACCAACCCACGCGCGCGATGGCGGAGGAATGGGTGGATTTGCTGATGGAATCAAAACTCATGGATGAGGCGCGCGCCGTTATTCAAGAATTGCCGGAGTCGATCCGAAGCCATGATCGGTTGCGTATTGCGGCGGCCCGATTAGCCCTGGAAGCTGGGCAGTTCGACGAAGTGGAGCGGCTGATTGATTATGACTTTGCCGTGATCCGGGAAGGGGAGACGGCATTGACCGACCTGTGGCGGGAAGTGAAAGCCGGCCGATTGGCGGCTGATAGGGGCGTCCCCGTCAGTGCCGAACTGATGCAGGAAGCGATGAAACGCTTTCCGGCCCCGAGCCGGATTGATTTTCGGTTGGTTAACCAGTAGCCTATGATGACTCCCCGTGAAAACCTGCTCCGGACGGTCCGTTTTGAACGACCGGAACGCATCCCGATGATGGTTTGGATCAACGGCGCCTGCCGCAACCATTACCCGACTTCCGTAATCGACGAACTGCAGGAGAGCCATCCCTATCTATTCCCCGGCTTTCGGCGCTCAGCGGCACCACCGCCCGCTCCCCAACCGCCCGTACAGCGATCCTTCATCGACGCGTGGGGCGTCACCCTGGCCAGTCCGGAAGAAGGCATCATGCCGGTCGCTGTTGCACATCCCTTCGCCGACTGGAGTGCACTTGAATACTATGTGCCGCCACCCTTGCCGACATTGAAGGAGGAAGATGCCAAACGACCGGATCTGGCGGCGGAAAACCGTCGGGCTGCGATCGCGGCTGGCACTTTGATCTACGGTGGCCTGCCGCACGGTCACACCTATCTGCGGTTATGCGATCTGCGCGGTTACGAGGCGCTGACCTTCGATATGACCGACGACGTGCCACAACTGTGGCGCTTGATCGAAATGCTTGAGGTGTATAACGAGGCGACGATCCGCTGTGCCCTCCGTCGGGGTGCGGAGTGGATGACCTATCCCGAGGACCTGGGGATGCAAGTGGGGCCGATGCTGTCGCCCGAACACCTGCGAAAATACATCAAACCGAGTTATCAACGGCTCATGAAGCCGGCCCGGGACGCAGGCTGTATCATCCACATGCATTCGGATGGCGACATTCGCGATCTGGTGGACGATCTGGTGGATAGTGGGGTACAGGTTGTGAATCTCCAGGATCTCGTGAATGGCATCGATTGGATCCGCCTGCATTTCAAGGGCAAGGTCTGCATCGACCTCGACATCGACCGGCAATCGGTGACCCGCTTCGGGACGCCGGCCGAGGTGGACGCCTTGATCCGCACCGAGATTGAAACCCTTGGGAGTCGCGAAGGGGGACTGACGATGGTGTACGGCCTGTATCCGGGCATTCCCGTGGCCAATGCGAAGGCGCTCCTGGACGCGATGGAGAAATACTCGACGTATTATTCGTGAACAAGGGCGAGAAGGAGATGCTTTGGGAATAGGGGCATAGGCTGTAGGGGTTTAGACTGTAGGGGGGTAGACTGTAGACCGTTAGGTTCAGATATGTCCTGCAGTTGTAATTTTTCTGTCCGGCTCAGGGATTGGCGCTCATAGAAAGCTTCATCACGAATTGATGTAGGGCATCGAAATTTTTTTGACCGAAAGGTGGCGGGCGAGGTCCCTCTCGCCCGTGATGGAAACGGCGCTGTCGGCGACCGCGCCCTACCTTTAAGAAGAGGGAACGGAAAGCGCCGCAGAGGGACCTGCGGCGGCACCTATATTGGGGGGCTCTTAGGCTTTAGTCTGTTAGGCCAAGCGCAAAGTATTCATCCAGAGCTCCTAAAAGTTCCTGCGGGCTGGGAACTGCCGCGCCGAGATCCGCCTTCAGCGACCTGAGTAAGTCGGTCCACTCCGGCGACTCGGCAGGGAAAGCGGAGACGAACTCTCGCAGGTCATCACGAATGACCTTCGCCAAGGCTGGGCCTCGCTCGGCCGGCAGGGCCGCAGCCAGCCGAAACACGTCTCTCCGGTGCTTCCTAATGTCGTCGCCATCGACCGACTTCCCTTCGGCCTGCTGCTGTGTCAGGTCCAACCAGGCGCGTGCCTTCAGCGGGATGAGCCCATCGACCGTAATGATGGGCAGCCCCGCCGCCAGAATCCGGGAATGGAGGATGAGCCGGTAGTAAGACTCGTCCATCAGGATGGCTGAAAGGCTCGAGAGCTGGTCATCCAGATCGATCGGGACGATAGCTTGTCCGACTGCAAGATCCAAACCCGATGGCTGACGACTAAAGATCTCGATCATCGCAGGAAAGTCGGGTTCGGTGGGCTTGCTGAATCGGTAGTAGACCTTCTTTCCCGTCGACCGTTGACGATTGTTGTACCGACCGGCACGAACGAAGTCCCAGAAAAGAGAGACGAATTCAGGCGTGAGGGCCTCTGCCACCAAGACCATGTCCACATCCTTGGTCGGACGGAACCGCAGCCCCTGCAGCCCCAGCCACTCCTCGCAGGCCACCCCGCCGATCAGCACAAAGGCATTCCCGTGCTCTCGGAAATGCTCCCGGAATCTCTGCAGGCCCTTTACCATGGCATCCCCGCCAGTATTGCTTTTAATGCTTTTGCCACGCGCTCGTCTTTTGTCCCTCTAAGGCTCAGGTACAGGGACAAGGCGTCGACCGTCGGACCCTCGGACAGGAGACCTGGGTCGTAGCGCCAGCACTCCAGGCGAGCCTGCGCGAGCTCGGACCCAGCGCAGCCGACGATGACGCCCTTTTCCAACCCGGACCGATAATCGGCGTCCTTCATTGCATACGTGGGAAGCTCGTCGTCGGAGACCATGGAAATCACCTCCAGGGCCGTAAGCCCCGCATGGATAGGCTTCATCGCCGTGCGCCCCCAGCGAATCCAGTGGCTGACTTTGACCGGGCTCTGCAAATGCGGCTCGGCCTGCTCCCAAAGCGCGCGCATGGGTGTCTGAAAAACGAGGTGTGTGCTGCGGCCCTGTAGGACGGGCTTACAAAGATTTAGAGCATCCAGTTCGCCTCTCACGGTGCTCAACGTCATGGCTGAATAGCGCAGTTCACCGGCGAGTTCGCGTAGCGAGACCCCTTGCACCGGTTTGCCCAGGAGGTGCCGCAGCAGAACCACCTGCGCAGCGGCCGATAACTTATCGACGGGGTGTCGCGGCGACTGCGGGAATCGCTCTCGCAGGTCCACCGCTAGTTGCGGAAGGAACATCTGTCGATGTGGCACGACGAACGGCACGCCCAACCGGATGAGCTGCTGGCGACCATAGGATGCGATCCGGGGCAGAACGAGCACGACCTCGGTTTCCATCGTAGACCGAAGTTTCTCGTGGTGCTGGGCGTATTCCGTTGGGGTCGCGGTGTCCGTGTCGGGATTCTGGAGGGCGAGGAGCAACCTGCGGTCGAAGAGGCGAGTCGCGATCATGGTGTAGTAGCTTCGCAGGTATAAAGGCAATTTGGTGGCCTTATCGTCGCCAATCGGCTTGACGACTGGCACGCAACCGGTCAGTTCCTCGACATAGTGTAGATATTCCGCCTGAAGGTCCATGGCTCATATGTAAACAAAAAAATAACGATAAAGCAAGTAACTTTATCATCAAAAATTAACTTTATTGTAATTTGTGCCAATCATTTCCCCAGAAGATAAATTTCTGGTGAGTTCACTACGAAATACACGAAAGGCGCTAAAAGATGGGAGGCAAAATAGTTTCGCGTTGGTGGCGTGTTTCGTAGTTCGGGTGATTTTCCCAGGATAACCGCGTCAAGAAATACCATACAAAAAGGTGAGTTCGCAGAATTGTAGTGTAATCCTGCCGCCATCTTTTCCCCACAACCACCTTGACGGGGGGCGCGTTGCAATTGATACTGAGCGGACAGTTTAAGCACTCGTTCACGTAGCGGGAAGCCCATAAGCGTGACCGAATTCTCGGGTTGCATTCATAAGTCATTGGTTGTCAATGAAATGGTTGACGGTTTTAACAATAACCAAGAACATGCGCCGCGCTATGCTTGACGCATGATACTAGGCAGGAAGAACATGAACGATTACTACGTTTACGTATACATTGATCCGCGCAATAACGAAGAGTTCTACTATGGCAAGGGGAAGGGTACCCGGAAGAGCGCCCACCTCGATGACACCTCGGATTCGGCGAAGGCCAAGCGAATTTCCGAGATCAAAAAGGAGGGACTGACGCCGACGATTCGGGTCATCGCGCGTGGACTCAGCGAACCGGAAGCACTCCTCGTGGAGAAGACCTTGTTGTGGAAATTGGGTAAGTGGACCACAAACATAGCCACTGGCCACTTTGCGGACAAGTTTCGTCCGCACAACACTCTTCACCGCGAGTTGTCTGGCTTCGATTTTCGAAACGGTGTCTTCTACTACAATGTCGGGGAAGGCCCCCATCGCAATTGGGACGACTACGTCAAGTTCGGGTTCATCTCTGCGGGGCAAGGCACGCAATGGCGCGACGCAATGCTGAAATTCAACCCAGGTGACGTCTTCGCTGCCCGCTTAACCGGGCACGGTTATGTGGGGGTCGGCCGGATTATAGCACCGGCGAAGAT
>Ga0118677_10006739_pt1 | contig 19289 bp, 13 predicted proteins | sample AliMusrvi5mmetaG_FD_86154 | JGI IMG/M metagenome (GOLD analysis project Ga0118677, IMG submission 86154)
CATTGATTCCATCCCCGACAAATGCAACAACTTCTCCCGAGGCCTGGAGTCTTTTTACTTCAACTTCTTTATCCTGCGGCAATACCTCGGCAATCACCCGGTCGATACCAATCTGGCGGGCGATCGCATCTGCAGTCTGCTGGTTGTCCCCGGTGATCATAACGATCCGGACACCCATTTTTTTGAACTCCGTTATTGCATCCCGGGTAGTTTCCTTGAGGGTATCTGCAATGGCAATTACCCCGGCCATCTGACCCCCGGCGGCAACAAGCACCGCGGTCTTACCCTCCAGTTCAAATGCGGAGATCCGTTCTTCCAGTTCTTTGGGAATTACCACTCGATTTTCCTCAAGAAACGCCCGATTGCCTACGAGCACCGTTTCTGAGAGAGTGGTTGCAGCAACTCCTTTCCCCCCAAATGTGTCGAACTGCTCTGCCGGTTCAATCTTGGCGCCCGCCAGGCGTTCGACCGCGGCAAGCTTCGCCCTGGCCACGTCCATCTCCAACCGCGTCATCCCATCCCTTTCGCAGTCCTTCCGAATCCCGGCAAGAGTCCAGTCGATCTGGTCTTGCAAGGCCTTGCGTTTCGCGCGGAGTTGGGCTGCCTGCTTGCGGACCGCCGGGGGATTGTGGTGCCGGTGCTGGAGAAGATCGCGAGCCGTTAGCCTATTTGCCCGACCGCGGTACCGGGAATTGGTCGAGTGTGGCCTGCATCTTGGCCACGGTCGCGTCGCAATAGGCGTCGCGCTCCCGGTTGAACCTGGCCTGATGGGCGCGGAATTTTTCGACGCGCGCCTGGATATCGTTTTGATATTCGCTGCGGCCGACAGGCCGCGCCTGCGGCATGGCCTTCGGTTGCTCCGGAGGCAGGATCGTGTCGGCCAGCATCGCTTCGACGTCGGGAAGACGGGTGGGGGTGACCGCCGGCAGATCGCTACGCGCAAATACCTCGGCCTCAGGCTTCCGCCCTGTGACCGACTGAACAAACGCCATTGTTTGCGCGATCAGAAGATCGCGTTCCCGCATCCATTTCATGATGACGCTACCCCACGCCACGCTCGCAATGTGTCATTCCAGCACAGGACTTCGGGGAATCAAGAGAGAGGTTTGCGGCGACAGGTGCGCGTGATTTGTTTTCTGTGGGAGGTGACAAAACGGTGACAGTGCGGCGAGCAGCACCGGTGTCAGGTCACCGCAAATGCACGCTAGTGACGCTCGCGCGGATTGGTGTTCGGCACGAACGGCGCGCCGACGACACGCACTGGTGTCGAATCGGCGAGGTAGGCCGGTGAGGTTGCAATTTCCTGCTTTGCGGTCGCAGGCTCGAACAATGCGACGACGCCGGCAACGGCCACGCTGACCAGCGTAACGGTGGCCAGCCTGCCATGGAGCCGGTGGAAGGCGAGGAGCCGGTTGATATCCACGTCCGCCAGCCCGTCGCCGTAAGTCGCCATGAACGTCTGGTTGCCGGTCCACTGGGCCATACGCTTGATCCGTCCCCCGGTCATGGTGTGCACTCCCGTGTCGGCCAGATCGACTGTCCAGGGCCGTGTCTGGCTACGGTGCACGGTGGTGGTGCCGGTGGCGAGATCCACGGTTAAGTCGCTGTTGACCGTGTAATAGTTGAGGAAGAACTCCTTAATGCACTGCCCTTTGTAACCCAGCGCGATGGCGAAATCGTTGAAGCCGAAATGCGAATAGACGGACATCACATGGCACAGGATCGGCATGCCGCCGATCTCGACCATGGGTTTGGGCCGAACGACCGTCTCCTCCGACAGCCGGGTACCGAGTCCTCCTGCAAGAATCACCGTTTTCATTCGTTTAAAATATACCTGTTTTTTCATTCGTTTCAACAGATTTCAGGAAAAAACGCCTGTGTCCGTCAAAAGGGTTGCCCAACGGTGCGCTCTGTATTACATTTTTAAGCAAAGGTTTTCCAGATGGCTGAAGAAAATACGCTTGTGCGGTGGCAGCACGAGACGCTTACCCGGTTGGCGGGGCAGCGTCCACCCCCGCGTGCGGTCGGCAATGTGACGGCGTTGACGCATCACCTTTATCAAGACCCAGCCCTGTTTGATGCGTGTTTCGACAGGGTCAAGTGCGCCTTCCAGATGACCCGCCTGACATGCGGGGATGTTCCGTGTGTGCTGGTTGTCAACCGCGTCACGCCTGACGTGGAGGCGTTCTGCGCTGAACATGCGGTCCGGATCGACTGCGACCGCGGCCTGCCTGGCGGAATCCGCTGTCTGAGTCTCGACTACATCCAGCGCCTGCACGAACGGTTTGACACCGAGTATGTATTGGGCATCCATGGAGACGGATTCCCCTTGCGGCGGGGTCTTGAGGCGTTCGTGGGGCCATACGACTACATCGGTGCGCCCTGGGGGCCTCCTTCATGGTACACCAATCTCGTTTTTCCATATCCGAACTACTGTGTCGGCAACGGCGGTTTCTCGCTGCGTTCCAAGCGTCTTTGCGAGATGGCTTCGAGTTGTTACCGGCGCAAATACCGGCTCATGCCTTATAGTTACGGGCTGATCGACGACGTTTTTTACTGTAAAGTGCTGCCTCGTTTCGAGAAGGCGTGCCGCAAGACGATGGCTTACGCGCCACCCGAGGTGGCTGGACGCTTCGCATTCGAATCGAACAGAGCGTTCTACGCGAGGGGCGGTGAGATGCCGCTGGGCTTCCATGCGGTACATGGGTTTGACCAAGTGATGAAAGACTTCGGCGACCGCGTCAACGCGCTGTTGCGTGAGGCGGACTGACACTATGCGCTGGCTATTTTACAATTTATTGTTTGCCGTGGCCTATACGGTGATGCTGCCGCAGTTTCTGCTGCGGATGAAGCGGCGCGGCGGTTACAGAAACCGGTTTGGGGATCGATTCGGACGGTACCCTGGGGAGGTTGATGCGCGTCTCCGCCAACTGGAGGGGGCTGTCTGGGTCCACGCGGTGAGTGTGGGCGAAGTGTATGTGGCGGGACAGGTGATGAGCGCGTTGCGCGAACGGATGCCGGGGGTGCGTTTCGTGCTGAGCACGACCAGTTCGACCGGGTGGAAAGAGGCCGAGAAACTGGTCGGATCCGCAGACGTGCTGATCTTCAATCCGTTAGACTTCCCGCCGTGCGTGAAACGGGCGGTGGATGCGATCAGGCCTAGGGCTTTTATCCTGACCGAGTCAGAGATCTGGCCGAACGTGATCCGCGCTTGCCACAGGCGCGGCATTCCGATTTTCCTCGTCAACGCGCGCGTGTCCGACCGCTCTGCGCCGGGGTACCGTCGGTTGCGCTATTGGTTTGGGCCGGTGCTGCGGATGTTCACGGCGATCCAGGCGCAGTCTGAAGCTGACAAGCGGCGGCTCGTGGCGGCTGGGGCTGATCCGGCGCGGATCGCGGTGACGGGCAGTTTCAAATTCGACGTGGCGAACCGCGCTCCGGAGAAAGAGCGGGAGGTGGCCGCGTTTCTGGAGCGGCACGATGCGGGACGGGGCCGGATCGTGCTGTTGGGCGGGTCGACGTGGCCGGGCGAGGACGCCGTATTGATCGCGGCCTACAAGCGCTTGAGAGAGCAACTCCCAGACCTGCGTTTGGTGCTGGTGCCGCGTCACTTCGAAAAGGCTGACGCAGTGCAGGCAGAGATCGAGAAGGCGGGTTTCTCGTGCGTGAGGAAGAGCAGGGAGAATGGAAAGGCTCAAGGTTCGGGGTTCAAAAATACGGAAAAGAGCGAGGTTCCAGAAAAAGGCGAGCCTGGACACCGGGCTCTGAACCCTCAAACCTGTCGCGTGGTGCTGGGCGACACGACAGGTGAGCTGATGGGATTCTACGGCAACGCGGACATCGTGTTCGTGGGCAAGAGCCTGTGTGAGCACGGTGCGCAGAACATGATCGAACCCTGCTTGTGTGGGGCCGCGACGCTGGTGGGTCCGAACACAGAGAACTTCCGCCCGGTGATGTCGGACCTGCTGGACGCGGGGGCGCTGATCCAAGTGGCGGACGCGGTAGCGCTGGAGCGCGAAATCGGGCGGTTGGCGGCAGACGTTGAGGCCCGGCGCGCGCTTGGTGCGCGCGGATCGGCTGCCGTGTTAAAGCGCAAAGGCGTCGTGGCGCGTTGTGCGGCGGCATTGGCGGAAAAAATCCACGGGCACGGCCGCTCTCCGACATGAAACGAACGGTTGGATGTTAGACCGGGGACTGGTATACTGGCGGCATGAATTCGTTGTGGGTCAAACAGGACTGCCACGAGGGGGGCGTATACGCGTGTGCGGCGGCGCAGTTGCGGCTCTGGCTGGTTCGAAACAGTCTGGGCTGGCAGGTGGCGACGCGGCATGAACCGGACAGCCTCTTTGAGCCTTTGCACGAGGTGACGTCTGTTCCCGAGTTGAACGAGTGGCACCGCTTCGTTACGCCGTTGATGACGTCCGTCATGCAGGTTGTGCCGGCGTTGCCGGACCGTCCGGTCATGAGCCGACCCGAGGCACACATCGAGATCGCGCCCAAGCACAAGGGCCTGTTTTTCGTGACGATTCCGGTATGGCTGCGCTTAGAGATCGCCTCTCAGGCCGCGCACCGCCCAATGACGCTGTGCGAATTTCCGACGCGCGTGCTGTCAAAAACGTGGTTCGGTCACCCGGCGGAAGAGGGCGCGATCGGGTATGCGCTGACGACACGGGCACGACAGAGCATGGAGGAGCTCAACGATGTGGAGGGGCGTGCGATCTGTCCCGTGTTGGTTGACAACGGCACGCATGAGCCCTTGGTGTTCTCGCAACTGTTGCTGAGCGTGAGGCACATGAGCGTGTACCAGACAGAAGACGGAAAACTCTGGACGAACGAGTGTCGGTTGGGGTACACGGGCAACATCTTTCCCGCTTCGCTGACGTTTGGGCATGCGGCCCCTGAGCAGGCTCCGGGCGCGCGGCTGGTCACTGAGCCGCGCGAGGCGCCGACCTCGGGCCTGACGGCACGGGCGATTGCGGGTGCGATTTTCCGGCAACCCTTCTGAGGGGTTGAAGGTGCGGGCGGCAAAACATGAAGATTGATTTCACATCGCTGAACACCCTGATGGTCGACTACGTGCTGCCGTTCATCGGAATTTGCGCGTGGCTGATCTTCGGCCTTTGGGCCTCCTCTTTCCTGGCGCGGCTGCTCCACCGGGGACTGACGCGCCGGCTGGGGGCGGACACGTCGCGCGCGGTTTCGAAGACGGTCAAGTATCTGTTGGTTGTGCTGTTCACCGTTTCGTTGATCCGCGGCGTGGGGGTTGACATCACTGCGGTATTAGGCGCGGCCGGTGTTGCGGGCGTAGCGATCGGATTCGCGTCTCAGACCAGCCTGTCAAATCTGATCAGCGGACTTTTTCTGGTGGTGGAGCATCCGTTCAAGGCAGGGGACTGGATCGAGGTGGACGGCATCTCTGGCTACGCGCACAGCGTTGAACTGCTCTCGACCTACATCCGTACGTTCGACAACAGAATGGTGCGAATCCCGAACGAAATGCTGGCTAAGTCCAAACTCATCAACCATACCCAATATCCGATCCGGCGTCTGGATCTCGACATCCGTGTTTCGTGTAAAGAGGACGCGGGAAAAGTGATGCAGATTTTTCGCGAGGCGGTTGTCTCCAACCCTTCCTGCTTCAACGAGCCTGAGCCGCAGATCCTTCTCAAGGGGTTTGGCGACGCATCGCTCGATTTCATCGTGGCGGTGTGGACGGACAGCAACGAGATAAAAGAGGCAAGGTCGTCGCTCATGAAGGATATCAAGGAGCGTTTCGATCGCGAGAGGATCGAACTGCCGTACCAACGGATGGCGAATGTGCCGGAGCGGAACGGCTTGCATAATCAGGGCTAGCGCGGAAAGAGAAGAGGCGGTTGACGGCTATGGCGAAATGGGTGAAAGGTGTGGCGGGACGGGGCTCCCAAGGTGTGGCGGGATGTTTGATGTTTGGCGCGGTTCTGGCCGTATGGCAGCGCGTCGTGGACGCCCTTGCCGGGCGAACGGTCTACAGCCTGCTGGCTTTTTGTGTGGCTGTGGCTGCCGGCGTGGCGTGCGGGTATGCGCTGGCGTGGTTGCCGTGCCGGCGGTCGCGCAAGCCGGCGTCGCTCATGTGGTGTGTCTTTCTGTTGGCCGCGTGCTGTCTGGTCTTCCAGCTTGTGGCTTTGACGGGCATCGTCAGCGGCTGGCAGCGGCTGCTGGCCGACGCGACGCGCACGTTCAGTCTCTTCGTGCAGACACTGGGAAAGACGGCCGCGTTTTTCTTTGTGGTTCCGAGTGTGTTGGCTGGTGTGGCGGTGCGGATGGCTGTGTCGGCGCGGCAGCCGCTGACACCGAGTGCGGTGCCGGCTTTGCTCATGGGGGTGGCTTGGGTTGCTCTGGGCTTCGCTGCGGCAAGTGCATCCTTTTCAGCGGTGAGCGTGGAGGCGTTCCTCAGGATGGCGGCGCTGTGGTTCGGTGCGCTGGCTGCGCTGGCGGTGTTGTCCGGCGGCGTACAGCGGACGGCAGGCCGGACGATGTTTGCCTGTGTGCCCTTTGCTCTGGTCATGGGAATGCTGGTCGTGCTGAACCCCGGCAAGGGCTCGTCGGTGTTGTGCGAAGGCGTGTTCGGACGGCTGGTTCACCGCGACAGCGGGTTTGCGCAAGGCACGCCGGTGTTCGAACATCACTCGCGCAGTCACACGGTCGCCGCCTACGCCGACCCTGACTATCAGTTTGTTTTCGCTTTGGACGGACGTCCGGTGCTGTTCGGCAACCGGTTTCACACGGCGCGCACGCTGACGGGGTACGTGCCGCTGTTGGTGCGGCCTGGCTGCAAGAAGGTTGCGGTGTTGGGGACTGAAGCGGGTCTCTTTCTGCCATTTTTTGCGCGTGCCGGAGTGAAGGACATCAGCTATGCCGGCGCAGACCCTGCGGTCGTGAAGCTTGCGGTGGCTGCCGATGCGTATATGACCGGCGACGCGACGTGCGAGAAGGCGACGTTGCGCAGTCACGTGACGTTGACGCAGCCGGGTGCGTACGACGTCCTTTTTCTGGTGGCTGAACCGGTGTGGGTGCGGGGCACTGGTGCATCCTACGGCCGGCCCTGGTTCACCCGCTGCCGACAGGCTCTCGCCGAGAGCGGAATTGTCGCGTTGCATTTGGACGCGCGGGCGCTGTCTCCTGAGCGTTTCGCTGCGATCGCGAGCGATTTTGTGGCCGTCTTTCCAGGCGTACAGGTCTGGTGCACGGGGCCGAATGACTGGGTGCTCGTAGGAGGAGAGAAGGAGATCAAAACGCCGGTCGACGGTATGCTGTCGCTTTTCGAGCGGATGCCTGTCTTCCGAGATTTTGTGCGGGCGGACGGACCGGCGTTGCCGGAGACTCTGGCCTGTATGGTGTGCGACGGAAAAGGAATCGGCCCCTGGTTGGCGCGCACAGGGCGTGAATCCGCATGGCGCACGGAGTGGCTGGCACCGAGCAGGCTGTTTATGGCGGAACGGTTCGCCATTCAGCCGATCACGTTGGAGGGATGCCGCCAGTGGAAGGCACAGTGGATCCTGCCGGGCGAAACGGATGTGGATGTGTATTTGGCGCTTTTGGACAAGGTTGGGCGGAATATCGGCGGGCGTGTTGCCGCGGTGACGGCACTGGCGAAAATGACGAAAAACCAGCGCGAGGCGGGTCTGGATGCGGCGCGCGAGGCAGCGAAGATCAACCCGCACGACGCGCTGCTGGTGAACCTCTCGGAGTCGTTGGAGTTGGAAGGGCGGAGACGGATCAAGATCGGCGACATCAAGGGCGCGCTGAAGTGTTTCGAGAACCTGCTGTCGTTTTCGGCCGGCACGGCTTTTTCGCACTATGGAATGGGATACTGCCTCCGGGGCAACGGCGACAACGAGGGCGCCTACCTGCATTTTTCGCGGGCGGTGGCGTATGCGCCCGAACAGAGCGACTACCGGCTGGAGATGGCGCAGTCGGCTTTGGCTGTGGGCGAGTTTGCCGAGGCCGACCGGCAGTATCAGGAGGTTCTCAAGCGAGAGCCCGACAATCCTGCGGTCCTGTTCCTCGCAGCCAAAGGGCTGGCGTGGCGCGAGCGTCCGCAGAAGAACCTGGCGCAGGCGCTGAAGCTGGCAGAGCGTGCCTGCGAACTGACGAAGTGGGAGAATCGGGAATACGCGTTCGGCTTGGCCGATCTCTACATCGACGCCGGCAAGGTGCTAGAAGGCATGGGGCTGAAAAGGCGTTTGAAAGAAGGCGTCAAGCCGAAGGCGTCGTCGGTCACGCCTTAAGTTGAACAGGCAATGGGGTGTGCATGAGGATCGTGGTCTTGGACGGGTTCACCATGAACCCCGGCGATTTAGAGTGGCGCACGCTGGCGGCATGGGGCGAGCTGGCAGTGTATGAACGGACGCCAGCGGAGCTGATTGTGCCGCGTGCGTCTGGGGCGGAGATCGCGCTGACTAATAAGACTCCGCTGAGTGCGGCGACGATTGAGGCGCTGCCAGACCTGCGGTTTATCGGGGTGTTGGCGACGGGATACAATGTTGTGGATCTGACGGCGGCGCGTGCGCGCGGCATTCCGGTGTCGAATGCGCCGTCTTACAGTACGCGCTCGGTGCAGCAGATGACTTTCGCCTTGCTGTTGGAGTTGACCCAGCGGTGTGGGGATCACGACCGGGCGGTGAAGGCCGGTGCGTGGTCTGCGTGTGAGGACTTCATGTTTCAGTTCGGGCCGCTTCAGGAGCTGGATGGGCTGACGTTCGGCGTGCTGGGCCTCGGTGCGATCGGGCGGGCGGTGGCTAAGACTGCGCAAGCTTTCGGCATGCGGGTGGTGGCGGCTTCTCGCACGCGTCCGGCGGTGTTGCCGGAAGGCGTGGAGTGGGTGTCGCAGGAAGAGTTGTTCCGGCAGGCTGATGTGGTCTCGCTACACTGTCCGCTGACAAACGAAACCCAGCGGATCATCTGCGAGCGGACACTGGCGTGGATGAAGCCGTCCGCGCTGCTGATCAACACCAGTCGGGGGGGGCTGGTAGACGAGGCTGCGTTGTCGCGGGCTTTGGCCGAGGGACGGCTGGCTGGCGCGGGAGTGGATGTGCTTTCGACGGAGCCGCCGGACCCAACGAACCCTTTACTGCGGGTTCCCAACTGCGTGATCACGCCGCACTGCGCGTGGGCTACGAAGGCCGCGCGGCAACGCCTGCTGGACATCACGGTTGCGAACGTGGAGTCGTTTCAGGCCGGTCGGCCGATCAACGTGGTGAACTAAAGCACGGCCATGTTCTGCACGGTGAACTTCAGGGAATGAGCAGTCCGCTTGAGGCCTCGATGGCCGTTTTTCGGAAGGCTTTGGCGGCCTCGTGGGCGCAGGCAGGAACGACTTCTGCTGCGAAGGGCGCGACCTTGGCCATGCAGTCGCGGCCTTCGGGTGTGCTGTAAAAAGCGGCGAGCGCTTTCAGATCCTCCTCCGTAAAATGCTTGAGAAGTGCGTTGCGGAGAATCTGGTCGAGAGCATCGGTGTCGACGTTCCGCATAAAGTTGGCGTGCGCCTTTTCCTGTTGCTGCGGCGTACCATAGGAATGCGCATAAGGATCGGACAGCTGAGCGAACAGGATGGTGGGCGGAACGATCGTCAGCAGTTCATCGGCGTATCTTTCCTTGGCCGAGAGAGTTTTTGATACTGGTACGGCTGTGCAAGCCGAGAGGCTGAGCAGGGCGAGAAGAAACAATGCGTGTTTCATGGGTAGAAGGGCCTCCTTCACGGGTTCAGGGGCTGGGTCTGGCGCTGTGAAGATGGGCAGTAGCAGAGAGAAAGTTGTCCCTTTTCCGTGCTCTGAGGAAAGGCGGATGTCGCCGTTGTGCTCTTTGATGATTGAGCGGGCGATGCTGAGTCCCATGCCTGTCCCTTTGCCGCGCGGTTTGGTCGTGAAGAACGCCTTGAAGACCTGCTCTTGGATCTGCTCGGGAATGCTTTCACCCGTATCCCGGACCGAGCAGAGCCAGTAGGACTTGTCACCGCTGGCGTGAGGCGTGATTTCTACAGTCAGTTCGCGCACGTCTGTTTGTGCCATGGCGTCGCTGGCGTTGGCGAAGAGGTTGAGAAAGATTTGTTCGATCTGGTTGCGGTCGCCGAAGATCCAATGCTTGGCTTTGACGGGTGTGCAGCGCACCTGAACCCGGTTGGATCTGAGCCGGTGATCGAGGATAAAGAGGGCGTCTTGGATAGGGTCGAAGAGATCCACCGGCGTGTGCTGATCCTTGACGCCGCGTGCGAAGTCGCGCAGTCGCGTCGTCAGGTGTTCCATCGTTGAAGCTGAACCGTTGATTTTATCGCTGTAGTGAGAGGTCTGTTTGCGCAGATCCTCTGGCGGAAGATCGGATTTCTCTGCGATTTTTTTCAGCATGGCTGATGCGAAGATGACGGCGGTCAGCGGGTTGTTGAGGTCGTGGGCCACGCCGGCGGCGAGTTCTCCGATCGCGGCAAGCCGCCCTGCGTGGACAAGGCTCTCCTGCAACTCTTTCAGCTTTCGGAGGTCGCGCGAGATCGAAAAGGTTTGTGCGAACACATCGTGGTCGTCACGGAGGGCGATGGTTCGTATCTCGACGGGGATGCGAGTGCCGTCTTTGGCCATGAAAAGGCTTTCGACGCGCTTCTCGCCGGTCTGTTTGACTTCGCAGAAGCCTTTCTTGACAGCTTCGTGAATCTCGGGAGGATAAAGTTGGAGGATATTCATGCCGAGCAGTTCAGCTTCCGTGTAGCCGAGCAACTGTGTCGCCGTCTGGTTGACAAAGACGATGTTGCCCTTTTCGTCCAAGGAGTGGACCATGTCCGGGAAGTTGTCGATCAGAGAACCGAAGAGTCTGACGGTGTCGATCTTATTGCCATCCGCATTAGCCAACATGGAGACGTCCTCCTGATCTGCCTGAAACAGCCGCACCATTTGAGACCCAGTATACCTTCATGACAAGGATGGACGCAACGCGCAAGTTTGGCGACTGGGCTTTACTTCCCTGAGAGGTTCGGGCATCATAATTAATAGAGATGCTTGCATCGGCAGGGCATCGGCTGAGGAGGATCTTACGATGAACAGACGCACGTTCTTAAAGGCTGCAGGCGCTCTTCCCGCGGTGAGTTGGCTGTCAAGTGTTCCCCTCGCTTCCGTGGCGGCCACGCCTGCTGGCGGAGGGACGCCTGCAACGGCTCTTTCCCCACGTTTTGGGGACGGACGCGACTGGTGGTTTCAGCGTCGTTTCGGGATGTTTGTCCACTGGGGTCTCTATTCCATCAACGGGTGGCACGAGCAAGACCAGTGGCGGCGGCGCATCCCGCGTTCGGAGTATGTGAAGCTCGCGCAACAGTGGAACCCGGTGAAGTTCAATCCCGACGCGTGGCTGGACCTCGCCGAGGAGGCGGGTATGGGGTATATCTGCCTGACCACCAAGCACCACGATGGGTTCTGCCTGTTCGAGTCTAATCAGACGAGCTATCACTCGGTCAACACGCCTTATGGTAAAGATGCCGTCCGCCTGCTCGCGGAAGCCTGCCACCGCCGCAAGTTTCCTCTCTGCCTCTACTACTCCATCGCGGACTGGCATCACCCGAACTATCCGAATCAGGGCCGCCACCACGAGTTGCCAACGCAGCCAGGCGACCAGCCCGACCTTAAGGCCTACACCGAGTATGTCCGCTCGCAGATCCGCGAGCTCTGCACGAACTACGGGGAGATCCACGGCATCTGGTGGGACATGAACGTGGACAAGCTCCAAGACCCCTCTATCAGCGCGATGATCCGCACGCTGCAGCCCAAGGCCGTGATCAACGACCGCGGCTACGACGCGGGCGATTTCGGCACACCGGAGCGCGATTACGGCAAAGACGGCGAGGCGCTGGCCACCTTCACGAAGCGCACAGAGGCCTGCCAGGCTGTGGGCACCGAGAGCTGGGGCTACCGCGCCGAGGAGGACTATTACGCCGACCGGCATCTGATCCGCAGCATCGACAAGTATCTCGCACGCGACGCGAACTACCTGCTGAACGTGGGGCCGAAGCCCGACGGCACAATTCCTGACGAGTCTGCGGCGATTCTCAAGCGCATCGGCGTGTGGTACCGCGCAGTGCGCGAGTCTCTGGTAGATGTGATCCCGGCTTCAGACCTGACCAAAAACCGCGACGTCCTGCTGACGCGCAAAGGGAGCACGCTGTACGTCCATCTCTACAAGGACCCGCTCGCGGATTCGGTGAAGCTTCCGCCGTTCGATGTGTTGCCTCGTAAAGCGACCCTTCTTAACACGGGCAAGCCGCTCGTCTGTTCGACGGATCTTGTGCCGCAAGACCATGTGGCGCAAAAGAGTTTCCTGCGGGTGCGAGGACTCCCCGTGAACGAACTGGCGAATACAGTGCTGGTTGTGAAACTGGAGTTCGACAAACTGCCAGAGGCCACAGCCGTCGGTATCGGTGACGCGGACGATATCAAGCGCCGTTGATGATGGCCGAGCCGAGGTTAGGGACTGAAGCGCACCATGGCTTTGATGACGCCGTCGCGGTATCCGGCGACGGTTTCGAAGGCTTCGGCCGTGTGCTCCGCTTCGAAGTGATGCGTAATCATGGCGCGTGCGTCAGGACATGTTTCTAGCAAGGCGATGGCCGCTTCGACGCACTCGTTTTGGCGGCGCACATTTTGGATGCGGATCTCTTTGCGGCGGAGCAGGTCGATTGAGAAGCTCACGCGGTCAACTCCGGGGATGCCGACCAGCATGAGCGTGCCGCCCGGTTTGAGCAGCGGCAGGGCCTGGTCCATAGCTTCCTGTTGTCCGCAGCACTCGAAAACGAAATCGACCCCCAGCGGTTCATGTTCGGCGAGGTCTGCAGTCAGCGCCCCCGGCGCGACAGCCGAGTTGGCGCCGAACCGCAGCGCGGCGGCCCGGCGGCAGTCCAGAGGTTCGGAAACGGTAACGTGTGCGACGCCCGCTTGCCGCGCGGCGAATAAAATGCTGAGGCCGATTGGGCCGCAGCCTTGGATCACAATGTGACTGCGGGGAGTGAGTGCGGACAATCCGACGGCATAACAGCCGATGGAGAGCGGTTCGACCAGCGCGGCGTCTTCGGCGGTGAAGGCTTTGGGCACGATAAAGCAGGAGGCCTCCGGCATGACGATCCATTCGCAGAGGCAGCCAGACGCCTGTCCGGGACAGCCGAGGAAGGGCATGTTGCGGCACGTGTGGAATCTTCCGGCGCGGCATTGGTCGCAGGCGAAGCAGGGCATGGCGGGGTCGACGGCCACGCGGTCACCGGGCTTGACGCGTGTCACCGCATGGCCGACGGTGAGCACTGTGCCGCCGAACTCGTGACCCACGACAAACGGGTACTGCACGACCTGCGAGCCGATGCGTCCGGTGGTGTAGTAGTGGATGTCCGAGCCGCACATGCCGACCGCCTCCACTCGGAGCAAGACATCTGTGTCCTTTCGAAGAGCAGGGGCTGGCACATCACGCATCACCACGTTGCGAACACCTTCCAAGACAGCAGCACGCATAGGCTACCTCCAATCACGAATGTATGACTGGTGCGGTATAATAACTCACTCGATGCCGCATGACGAGTCTGGTTCACAAACGGCTTGTTGAAGGAAGGGCAGTAGTGTATCGTTCTGAATATGGGTGTTCAATCGGGAGACGGGGTCTCTGGGGTGGGAGCAGGAAATGGCGGATAAGCAATACAAGGTGGCCGTGTTTGTCGAGACATCGCGTGCGTATGGGCGGGCGTTGTGCGAAGGCATTGCCGATTTTGCCCAAACCAACGGACACTGGGTCTTCGAGGGTGGCGGTGAGTCGTGGGAAGACGGGCTGAGGGAGATCGCGGGTAAGGCGGACGGTGTGATCGCCCGCATTCCGAATGCCAAGATGGCACGGGCTCTCGCCCGGCTTCGGGTTCCTGTTCTGGATCTGTATCGCTGGCGGGACTACCCGTCGATCTCCTCGGTGGACGCGGAACATGCGGCCATCGGGCGGATGGCGGCCGCTTGGTTCATCGAGCGCCGGTTCAAAAACTTCGCGTTCTGCGGATACACCGGCGCGCCGTTTTCGGACGCGAGAGGTCTGGCGTTCAAGACGGCAGTCGAAGGGATTGGGCACACGTGTGCTTTTTATAGAGAGGCTGTGTTTTCATCGGACTTTCTGGGCAAGATGATTCTTCAGGCCGAGCGTTACGGAGACCCGCCGGATCGCGACCGGATGGCGGCGTGGCTGGAGTCGCTCGCGCGTCCGACGGCTATTTTCTGCTGTCATGATATTCGCGCTTATCAGGTTGTCGCGCTGTGCCAGGAACTGGGGATTGCAGTCCCTCATGACGTGGCGGTCATGGGCGTGGACAATGATCGCATCCTCTGCGGCTTCTCCGACCCGATGCTGACGAGCGTCGATCCAGACGCCCAGCGGATCGGCTGGACTGGCGCACAGCAACTCTTCGACCTGATGACGGGGAAGAGCAGGGGCGTCCAACATACACAGGTTTCCCCCAAAAGGATTGTCGAGCGCGCCTCAACGGAGACCGACCCCGTCGAACCGCCGTGGCTCTCGGAGGCGCTCCGTTTCATCCGCAAGGAGATTTCTGCAGGCGTGAACGCAGAAGAGATGATCCGACATGTGGGTCTCTCGCATACGCAGATTGAGCGGGCGTTCATGAAGGTTTTGGGCAATACGGTCCACCAGGAGATCGCGCGGCTACGCATGCGCGAAGCCTGCCGTCTGCTGACTGAAACCACGCATCCAGCCGCGACCGTCAGTCAGCTCTCAGGGTTCACGTCACCCCAATATTTCAGCCGTCTGTTTTCTCGCAACTTCGGGGTGACGCCCGGCGACTACCGACGGAAGAACGGTCAGGCGTCAACAGTCCCCTAGCGCGAGTCCAGCGGCTGCTTGGACAGTCTCGATAAGCGGTGCGAAAAGTCAATAAGCGCATGCGAGGCCGGACTGCTTTGGGGGTGGAGTGTTCGCGCCTTTTTATGGACTGCTGAAAGTTGCGAAATATACAATCTTCATTGCCAGAAGTACAATTGCGACACAGATAAGACAGCGCTACTCTGCTCATGGTATATGCTGGCATCTGTTCGGATGCGGCCGGGTGTTGTTGACCAACGAGGAGTCGAGTTTGTGAAAAACATTCAGCGTTTCAACCGTTTCGTCGTTACAGCGCTGCTTTCACTCGGATGCGCGCCGCTCGTTTCATCTGCAGTTGACAGTGTCGCGGCTGAACCGCTTGAGCCTGTGCGGTTCGGGAGCGTCAAGATCAACGGGTTCTGGAAACAGCAGATCACGCTTCAGGCAGAAAAGTGGATCCCGCACTGCATGCGGCAGATGGAGGCCGAGGGAGAGGGAAAAGAACTGCTCAACCTGATGGCTGCCGGGAAGGTGTTGCGGGGCGAGCCGTACGGGAAATACACGGGTGCGCCTTGGAGCGATGCCTATATCTACAACACGGTCGAGGCGGCCTGCCTGGCTTTGGAGGTTGACCCCGAGGGCGACGCGGAACTGGCCAAAGCGCAGGATTTTCTGCGGGCCAAAATCGAGGAGTGGATTCCCGTCATTCTCGGCGCGCAGATGAAGGACGGATACATCCACTCGTTCCATACGGTCAACAAGCATCCGCACTTCAGCAATGTCAGCTGGCATGAGTTTTACGTGATGGGATACTTCTTCGAAATGGGGATCGCCCATTACCGGATGACCGGCGGCAAAGACCGCAGGCTGTATGACGCGGCTGTCAAGTGCGCCGATCACCTCTGCGACACCTTCGGGCCACCGCCGAAAAGGACATGGAAGAACGGCCATCCAGGCATGGAGCACGCGCTGTGCCGGCTGGGCAGCTTGGTCAGCGAGGTCGAGGGCGCGGGCAGGGGCGACAAATACATCGCACTGGCCAAGCACTTTTTGAGTCACCAGCACGAGATCGAGCCGGGCGTCTACAACCAGTCGGAGCAACCCGCCGTCGAGATGACGGAGGCCAGAGGCCACGCGGTTCGCGCAACGTATTTTTACACGGCGATGGCGGATGTCGCCCGGCTCACCGGAGACAGCGCCTATCTGAGTGCGGTCGACAAGATCTGGGCCAACGCGATCAACCGGAAGCACTACCTCACCGGCGGCGTGGGCGCTTCGCACGCTGGTGAGGCGTTCGGCGGCGACTTTGAGCTTCCCAACAACGCCTACTGCGAGTCGTGTGCGGGCTGCGGCCTGAGCTTCTGGGCCGAACAGATGCACCGGCTGCATGCGGACGCGCATTACGTGGACGTGCAGGAGCGAGCGCTCTTCAACAACGTCTTGGGGGCGGTCGAACGGAGCGGCACGAACTTCTATTACCAGAACCCGCTGGTTTCCAATCAAGCCCGCTATCCGTGGCACGGCTGCCCGTGCTGCGTCGGCAACATTCCCCGCACGCTGATCGCGATCAAGGACCTGATGTACTCCGTGAACAAGCAGCGGGACACGCTCTACGTCAATCACTTCGTCGACAGTGCGGGCACGGTTGCCGGGGTCGCGGGCACAGCGCTGCGCATCCGCCAAGAGACGCGGTATCCGTGGGACGGCGCGGTCAAGGTCACCGTGCATCCGTCCGCGCCTGCAACCTTCACGCTGGCGCTGCGCGTTCCTGACCGCACCGAGAGCGAACTCTACACCGCAACTCCTGACCGCAAAGCGACGTTCAGCGTCACGGTCAACGGCCAGGCGCATCCGGTCACGGTGCAGAAAGGGTACGCGCTCTTGCAGCGGACATGGCGGGAAGGGGATCGGGTGGATTTCTCGCTGCTGATGGAAGTGCAGCGGATGCGGTGCGATGAGCGAGTCGCGGCGAACTGCGGCCGGGTGGCGGTGCAGCGCGGCCCGCTGGTGTACAACTTCGAAAGTGTGGATCATCCGAAGCCGATTAAACAGGCTGTGCTAAGGCCGGACGTCGAGTTAAAACCGGTCTGGAAGCCAGGTCTGCTGGGCGGCATCACGGTGCTCGAGGGCGGCGGTTTCACGGCTGTGCCCAATTACGCCCGCCTCAATCGGGGCGGGGCTTCGCAAGTTTGGATGCTTGAGGATCTTGAGAGGGCGGGCCATAACACGCTGGCTGGAAATGCGACGCTCACCGTCTCGTTCTGCCGCGACGGAATGGATCCCTCCGCCGTCAACGACTCGGAAATGCCAAAGGGCGAGAAAGATCACGCGGTCGCCAACTTTGATTTCTGGCCGCACAAAGGCACAGCCGAGTGGCTGCAGTACGATTTCGCGAAAACCGTGGAGGTGAAGGCGTGTGCGGTTTCGTGGTTCGACGACACAGGGCGCGGCGAGTGCCGGGTGCCCGCCTCTTGGCGCCTCGTATACCGTACCGCCGACGGCAAATGGGAACCCGTCGCCGGGGTGAAGGAGTATCCGGTCGCCAAGGGCGTTCCGGTCGAGGTCGCCTTCACGCCGGTCAAGACCTCGGCCTTGCGGCTGGAGGTTCAGCTTCCGCCGAAGTTCTCGGCCGGCGTTTACGAGTGGGCCGTGACAGAGGCCTCCGTCACGCCTGCCGCGCCGAGCGTCGGTGCGGCTGGGCCGCTGCCCGGCCTTCGGAAACTGATGGATACGCCGCTCCGCGATCCGTCGGTCTGCGTCGGCCCGGATGGCACGTATTACCTGACCGGGACGAGCCAACCCTTTTGGGGTTTTAACAACGAAAAAGGAATTCGGATATGGAAGTCCAAAGACATGGTCAAGTGGGAGCCCTTGGGAACCGTCTGGCGCTATGGCGAGAGCCCTTGGCACAAAAAATATCTAGAGGCCAAGAAGCCCCTGTGGGCACCGGAAATCCACTTCCTGAAAGGGACGTTCTGGCTGACCTACAGCATGCCGGGCTGGGACGGCACCGGAAAAACCTCGGGGAGCGGCTTGCTGAAGAGCGCCAGCGGCAAGGCCGAAGGCCCCTATGTCGATATGCAGCCGGCAGAACGCCTGGGCGATGAGATCGACGCCACGTTGTTCCTGGAGGAAAACGGCGACGTCTATTTCGCTTGGCACAGCGGCAAGATCGCGAAGCTTAAGCCGGACATGACCGGGCTGGCAGAGCCGTATCACTGGCTGAAGGCTGGCGCCAGCGACTCCAATAAGAATCACCATTCCGGATTGTGCGCCGGGATTTTCGGCAAGAACTCGTTCGATCACGTGGGCTATGAGGGCATGTTCCTGTTCAAGCGCGAAGGCCGGTATTATTTGTGCTGCTCGGAGCAGATGGAGGGCCGCTACAGTTGTATGGTGGCGACCTCCGCGAATCTGCTCGGGCCATACTCCGAGCGGTACGAGGCGATCAGGCATGGCGGCCATAACACCTTCTTCACCGATCCCAAGGGACAGATGTGGTCGACGTTCTTTGGCCCGCCCTACTCGGAGCGGGCCGCGGTTCTGCCGGTGCATTTCGACGAGGCTGGACGCTTGTTGCCGGGAAATTAGATGTTGCGAAAAGTGCAATATTACTTGCATGAAGTGCAATTGCAGGTCAGTGTCGTACGCAGTACTCTTAATTTATATTCATTTAGCATTTTTCAGTCACGCACAACAAGGAGTGTCTCATGATCACGCATAAGGAAACGCAGAGTTTCCGGCTACTGCGCGCGGTCGGGATGTTGGTTGCCGGGCTTGTGTCTTTTCAGGCGTACGCAGCCTCATGGGTCGCCTCAGTGGGTTCGTTCACCAACGCGGCCAACTGGGACACGGGCGTTCCTGCGGCTGGGCAGGCGGCGACAGTCGCCAACAGCGGCACGGCGCAATACGACGGCGGGGGCGTGACCAACCTGTCGGCCATCAATCTAGGCACGGGGTCTGCCGCGGCCCGCGGCGCACTCGAGATGAAAGCGGGCGAACTCTCCTCAACCAATCTGACCGTCGGCGGCAACGGCGGCGCGGGCACGCTCAACCTGTCCGGCGGGCAGCTCGGTGTTCTGGGCGCTGCGGGCGCGTTCTCGGTGGCCCCCTTTAGCGGGTCGACCGGAACGGTGACCATGACCGGCGGCACGCTGACCACCGAAAACGAACTGTGGATCGGGCCGACGGCCGGAGGGCACGCCTACTTCAACCTGAACGGCGGTCTGGTAGTCTGCAAAAACTGGGGCGTAGTGGGCCGCAACAGCACGGACGCGAATCTGACCATCGATGGCGGCTCGTGGAGCAACATCGTGGCTAACAACTTCACGATCGGCTCGTCGGGCTCAGGCGTGACGACGCTGCGTAACGGCTACCTGTATTCCCAATTCGGCTTCTACGTGAGCGAATATGGCCCGGGCGCGCTGACGGTCTCGGGG
>Ga0118677_10006740_pt1 | contig 19288 bp, 13 predicted proteins | sample AliMusrvi5mmetaG_FD_86154 | JGI IMG/M metagenome (GOLD analysis project Ga0118677, IMG submission 86154)
CGGCGGAGGCGGCCAGATGGAGGAGCAACTCGTTGGCGTCGGAGATGGGGGCTTGGTTGACGGCGAGGATCAGATCGCCCGCTTGGACCCGACCCTCGGCCAGGGACTTGGGGATGACCTGGGTGACCACGGTGCCGCGAAAGCCGCGGAGGAGTTCCGGCATGGTCAGGTCGCGCGCGGCGATGCCGATGAGTTTCAAAACCTGGTTTGGATCGCGGGTGCCGCCGGGCGTTTTGCCATCGTCGGCTTTGCTGGCATCGGCTTCGACGGGGGTGCTTTCCGCGATGGTGGCCTTGATTTCGACGGTTTCGCCGCGGCGCCAGATCTTGAGGGTGGCGCTCTGGCCGGCGTGGCTGCGCTGGACCAGCGCGATGAGTTGGGAGGTGGTGTGGATCGTCTCGCCATTGAAACTGAGCACCACGTCCCAGGGCTGCAGGCCGGCGGCGGCGGCGGGCGAACCAGGCGAAATGCCCAGCACTGCGGCACCGCTCTCGCCGGTGAAATTGATCGCCGAGCGCACGGCAGGATCGAGGTCGCGCATCTGCACGCCAAGGAAGCCGCGCAGCGGACGCCCACGTTCGAGAATCTGAAACAGCGCGTCCTTCACGTCGTTGGATGGAATGGAAAATCCCACGCCCTGGAAGACGGGGTTTTCCCGGTCTCTGGTATAAATGGCGGCGTTGATGCCGATGATTTCGCCGCGCAGGTTGACCAGTGGGCCGCCCGAATTTCCCGGGTTGATGGCGGCATCGGTTTGGAACAGGTCGCGCTGGTTGTCCGAAAGCGAGCGCTCCTTGGCCGAGATGATGCCTTGGGTGACGGTCTCACCGAGGCCGAAGGGATTGCCGATGGCAAACACCATCTGCCCCACGCGCACCTGCGAGGAATCACCAAGCTTCAATGGCACAAACGGTCCCGCACCTTCGATTTTGAGCACCGCGATGTCCAGCAGGCTGTCCTCGCCTATCAGGGTGGCCGGATACGTCTTGCCATCGTGCAGGGTCACCTGGATCTTCTGCTGGCCCGCGATCACATGGTGGTTGGTGATGACGTGGCCCTCCTTGGTGACAATCACCCCCGAGCCCTGCCCTTGGGTCGGATGGCGCCGAATCTGCGAGTGACCCCACCCGTCTAACAGACGCTCGGTGCGCACTCCCACCGTGTCAATGCTAATGACCGACGGCACCACCGCCTCGGTGACGCGGGCGTACTCGTCATTGAGGCGGGTGAGCAGCTCGGTATCCTTGATGTCGAGAGGGGCCCGTTCCGGGAGGGTGAAGTGCTCCGGGCGGAATTGGCCGGACGGGGTTCCAAGGCCGGGGAAGAGGTTGCTGAAACTCCCGCCCGAGCGCCACACGCGCAGCCCCCATACCGAGATGAAGGCAACGGCAAAAACGGCTACCAAAGCCAGCAAACGGCGAAGTCCGGGATTCATGGGGTGACGGGTGAACGACCTCAAGCTGCGCGCATTTCGCAATGATTCCAAGCGCGAATGGGCGCGGCCGGAGGATTTTGCTCACCTTTTCTTGCGCAGGCGTTTGCCCGACAAGCGCGCGGCGATGAGATTGGGGCAGCGGCCGTGGGTCCGCAGTTGCTCGCAGGTCGCCTCGATCTTGAGCGTCTGGCGGATCGGCTTGAACCCGAGCCGGTGGCTCATGCACGCGGTCAGGTTTTCAAGCTGCGAGTCCTCAAATTCCACCACCCGCCCGCAATCGATGCACACCAGGTGGTTGTGCGCCGGTTTGTCCAGAAAGTTCGGGTCGTAGGTCGTTTGATCGTCGCCCAGATCAATCTCGCGCAACAGCCCCGCCTCCACCAGCAGCCCCAGCGTCCGGTACACCGTGGCGCGCGACGTGTTGGCATCGGTGGTGCGCACCCGCTCAAACAACTCGTCCGCCGAAAAATGTTCGTCCTTGGAAAACGCCGCTGCCACGATCACCTCGCGTTGCGCCGTCCGCCGCAATCCCTTGCGGCGGATGAAGTCATCAAGACGGGCTTGCACCGAGGCATCCACGGCCGGATTCTAGCAGCGAGCCGCCGTCACGCAAGGAACAAAGCACGCCAGATTCTCGCGGGTTGACGCAACTCCCCCACCCCGCTACACTCACCACCAGATGAACCTCCGCACCTTGGGATGGACCCCCGAGTTTGCCACAGCCTTCGCGCCACACCGGGCGAAAGGCTGGGTGCCTGCGCGCCTGATCCGCGAGACGCCGATCAACTTCGGCGCCTTTCTCGAGGACGGCGAGGAAATCGACGTGATCCTGTGCGGCCGCCTGTGGCACGCCGCGGCCTGCGACGCGGATCTGCCCGCGGTGGGCGATTGGGTGGCGGTGGAACTCGGCAACGAGAATAAGGACCACGTCATCCGCGCGATTCTGCCGCGCCGATCCTGCTTTTCGCGCAAAATGCCCGGCAACAGCTCGCAAGCCCAGGTCATCGGCGCCAACGTCGATTTGGTCGCGGTGGTCACCGACGCGGGCACCGATTACAACATCCGCCGCATGGAGCGCTATTTCATGCTCATCGGGCGCAGCGGTGCCCGGGCGGTGGTGCTCATCAACAAGTCCGATCTCTATCCGCCCGAGCAAAGCCTCAAGGCCGCCGCCGAAATCTCCGCCCTGTGGGATGCCGCCGCGGTCCACATCACCAGTGCCGTCAATGGCGAAGGCCTGCGCGCGCTCAGGAAACATCTCCGAAAAGGCCTGACCATGTGCATCGTGGGGTCCAGCGGCGTCGGCAAGTCCACCCTCGTCAACCAACTCTATGGCGAGGACTGGCAATGGACCGACGACGTCAACGGGGTGACCGGCAAGGGCCGCCACACCACAACCACCCGCGAGTTGGTGCCATTGCCCGGCAGCGGCATGCTCATCGACAACCCCGGCATGCGCGAAATCCAAATGTGGACCGATGAAGCCACCTTGCGCGACAGCTTCGCCGATGTCGAGGCGCTTACCACCCAGTGCCGCTACGCCGATTGCGGTCACCGTAAGGATGCCGGCTGCGCGCTGCGCGCGGCGGTCGAAAGCGGTCAGATGGACAGCAAGCGTTACGCGAGTTTCCTCAACTTGGAAAATGAAATCGCCGCCCTCAAAAAACGTGCCGCCAAACGTCAGATGTCCATTGAGCGCTGGGCCAAGCGCAACAACCGCGTCCAGGCCCGCAACCTCAACGATCGCATCCAGCTCGAAAAGGATGTTCGCGGGGAATTGTGAAACCAAAAGGGAATATGGGAAATGTCATAGGGTGAAAGGTTGTCCCCAACTCAGCAGTTATAGGTTGGCGATAGGTAGTCCATCATTCACCATCCACCCTCATGAAATCCGCCCTCATCCTCGCCACCCTGGTGGCGGTTTCCGCCCTGGCCTCCGCCCAACCGCAACCCGAGGCCAGCGGCCCGGGATGGACGCCGTTGCTCGCCGCCGATTTGTCTAACACGGAAAGCCCCGCCGGGGTGTGGTCGGTCGCCAATGGCGAACTCACCGCCAATGCCGACCAATGCATCTGGACCAAGGCAGAATATGAGAATTTCCTCCTTGATTTGGAGTTCAAGAACGCCGCCGGCACCAACAGCGGAGTCCTGATTTATTGCACCGACACCCAGAACTGGATCCCCCATTCCGTGGAAGTCCAGATTCTGGACCAGACCGCGGAAAAATGGGCCAAGACGGATCCAACCTGGCACAGCGGCGGCATCTTCGGTCATCTCGCCCCGGCCAAACAGATGACCAAGAAGCCCGGCGAGTGGAACCACATGACCGTCGAGGCCAAGGGCAAGAAGCTCAGAGTCTGGCTCAATGGCGAACTCACCGCGGAGATGGACATGGCCCTGTGGACCTCCGCCACGAAAAACCCGGACGGCACCGGCATCCCCAGTTGGCTCAGCACTCCCTTCGCCGAATTGCCCACCAAGGGCCGCATCGGCCTCCAAGGCAAACACGGCGATGCCACCGTCTGGTTCCGCAACGTGAAAATCAAGGCGCTCGACAAGTAGATGTTTCAGGGGTGGGGAGCGCCGGCGTCCCGCCGGCAGGATTCGGCATCCTGCCGAATCCTCTTCCGCCGAGGTGACTGCAAGCAAAGCCCGCTTGCGAGCGTGCAGAATGGCAACCCGCTCCTTCCCGCCCGCTTGGCTACTGCTCCTTGGACGCGGCCTTGGCCGGATACTTGTCATGCAGGCGCTGCCAGTAGTCCTTCCAATACTCGTCGTAGTAATCCTGGGCCGCCAGGTCAATGTGTTCGAGTTTGGCCACCGTGGGGGCGGTGGCCGGATCGTAACCGGCGAGGTGGCCGGTGCCCGCGCGGATGCGGGGTGACACGAATCGCCAGGGACTGTCGCCTAACACATCCGCAATGAGTTTGGCCAACTCCGGATCGTAGGCCTTCAACTGGTCGCGGGCGTGAATGTGGTTGTGATCGTGGTCCATGGTGCGGCAGGTGTCGTACCACGCCTGCACCCCTTCCGCCCAGTACTCCGCAGAATTGAGCGCCCAGTAGGTCGGCTTGGGCCCGCCAAACACGATGAGCACCTTGTCATCCCGCGTGACCTTCACATCCGCCCGGCCGGGCTTGCCATTGACAAGGATGTCGCCGCCATCCAGGCATTGTGTTAGAAAGGCGGCGGGCTGCGCGGGGAATGCCCTGGCCAGCGAGTCTAGCAAGCTAACCGGTTCCACGCTGGTCACCCGCCGGAACTTCTGTGCGGCATAGCCGTCGTTGTAGAGGCCCTTGTCCTTGGCATGTTGGAACGCGGTGGTCAGGCGCTCGTGGAGTGTTTTGTCGAAGCCAACGCCGTCAATCACATGGCCGAACTCATGGATGAGGATGCTTTCCTGATCCATGCCCCCCTGATACTCCATGACGTCCTCCTCGGCGAACAGGAACGTGGGGCGGTCCTCTTTGGTGGTGAGCTGGCCCCGGTTGCGCCAATTGTAGAAGTCGCGCTCCTTGCCGGTCTTGTCGGTGGCAAACTGCGGCAGGTCGGAGACCAGTTCGGCGTGGCCGACGAGCACGCACAACACTTTCTTGTCGCGGATGCGTTGCGCGACCGCTGGCGTGAGCTGGCCCATGACCTTGTCCAACAGATAGGCCGCCTCCAGATGGACGACATCGGGGACTTTCTCCGAGGTGGCGATGAGGATATTCTGAACCAGCGTGCACTTCTTGTAGAAACCCGCGTCAAGTTTGTATTCCGCGGCTTGTTCGGCGCTCACGGGTTTGACCTGGTATGCGGCGTCGGCCGCACGCACGCCAGCGCTGGCAAGCGTCCACACGGTGAGCAGACCGAGCGCGGGAATTCGGGTGGCTTTGAGGTATCGCATGACAATGAATTGGTTAGGTAAGGGTGCCGCCGCGCGGTGCAAGTGGCGGAAGCTGGCGCGGCAAATTGCGCCGGCGCACTCTGGGCTGGGCCGCTCGCCTTGTCCAGCATCCCGTGCCACAATGTTTCAGGGGTGGGGAGCGCCGGCGTCCCGCCGGCAGGATTCGGCATCCTGCCGAATCCTCTTCGGTCGAGGTGTTGTGCAAGCAGTCGCTCACCACCGCCGATTCCAATCCCGACCCCATTTCACATCATTCCACATTTCCAGCTTGGCTACCCGCCCCGAGTTGACATGACCCTCCTTACTATAACCTCTAACCCTGTTGCAAGACGGCGCTCCCCGTAGCCGGTGCCACACCTAGGGCGTTGCCCCGGCTATGCCCGCTGGCTCATTTTTGGCGTTCGGCCAACATGGTACGGAGATCGAAAATGCGAAATTCCTTTGCAAAGCGCGGTTAATGGATAGCCTCAGCGGCACGGAACGTTTGCCGCAATCCGGATACCTCCCCGCAGCCGCGCTCACTGGCGCGCGCGAACCGACAATCCCATCGACCACCCCAAGCAAAGCACCTGGAAACAGAACCTCATGAACAATGACATCAACACTCCATTGACGCGACGCCGGTTCCTGAATCGGGGGGCGATGGCGGCAAGCGCGGTGGCGCTGCCATACTTCATTCCTGCCTCCGCGCTGGGGCGTGGCGGAGCCGTGGCGCCCAGCGAACGCATCGTGATGGGCGGGATCGGGATCGGTGGCCGCGGTTCGTATGATTTGGGTTGCCTGTTGGCCGAGCCGGATGTGCAGTGGGTTGCCGTCTGTGATGTCCACAAAGGCCGGCGCGAGGCGGCCAAGAACACGATAGACAGCAAGCAGGGCAACAAGGATTGTGCGGCGTATGGCGACATGCGCCAACTCCTGGCCGAGCGCAGCGATGTGGATGCCGTGCTGATTGCCACCGGCGACCGCTGGCACGCGCCGGCCTCGACCCTGGCGATGCGGGCGGGCAAGGACGTCTATTGTGAGAAGCCGGCCTGCCTCACCATGGCGCAGGGCCAGACGGTCGCGGAGACGGCCCGGCGGTATGGCCGGGTCTATCAAACCGGTGCCCAGCGGCTCAGCGAGCCCAATCACGTGTTTGCCATCGAACTGGCCCGCTCCGGCCGGCTGGGCCAGATTCACACCGTTTACGCCGACATTCGCTGGCGCGACGGGATGCATACCGACTGGCTGCCTGCGGAGCCCGAACCGCCCAAGGAGGATCTGGACTGGGATGGCTGGTTAGGTTCATGCCCCTGGCGGCCCTATAACAGCGGTTATGTGAATGGGGGAGGGTGGTATCACTATTATGATTTCGCCACGGATGTCGCGATGTGGGGCGCGCACTCGGTTGCCCAGTCGCTTGCCGGACTGGATATGACGAACGTGTCGTCTATCGAGTTTGAGTATGAGGGACCGGATGCGACGATGGTCACGCGCTTGTCCAATGGCGTGAAATTGGTTCTGTTCCGCAGCGCCGGCTCGGTGTGGGATCCGTGCAAGTTCTGGCATGGCGCGTGTGGCGAGCGCTTCGATGGCCCCGAAGGATGGGTGGCCGCCGCCGACGGATATGCCGGCCCCGATGTCTCATCTCCCGCGCTGTTGCGCGAATTCAAGAAAGTGCTGGCGGACTACACGGGCCGCACCCAACGACCGCTAAACCACGTGCGGGATTTCCTCGATTGCATCCGCTCGCGCCGACCCACCGTGGCCAATCCTGAGGTCATGGTTCAGTCGATGAACATCTGCCTGGCTGCCGACATTTGCGAGCAATTGAAGCGTAGCCTCAAGTTCGATCTGCCCAAGGCGGAGTTTGTCGGCGATGCCGAAGCCAACCGCTTGCGCTCCCGCGCGATGCGTGCCCCGTATGTGGACTGATTCAACCACGAAGCAAGCCACCACTTCCTCCCCCAACTTTTCCCGCCAGCGGGTCCGGCATGGGCGGGCGTGGCTCGGCGAAGCTCCCCCACCGACCCTTGCATCGGCTTTCCCCTCAAAATCAAACCGGCATGAAATCATCCTGTCCAATTCAACTTGCTCGAAATCCCCGGACAAGTGGCCTCCAACTGGCTGGATTGCCTTCGCTGCCGAGATCTATCTGCATGATCGCTTGTTGCCTCATGACCCTCGGCGCCAGGGCGGCGGACCCAACCACGCCCGCGAAGGAGGGCGCGTCCACACAGGCCTTTGTCGAGAACCGGTTCATACGGGTCGGCGTGGACCTGCAAGTGGGCGGCGCCATCACCCATGTGTCGGAACCCGGCGGCGCCAACCTGATCAACTCGTTTGACCTGGGCCGGCAGATCCAGCAATCCTACTACTCGGGACCATCCAACTATCAGCGCGAAGGCAAGCAGAAGAGTCCCGCCTGGACAGCGTTTCCATGGAATCCGATCCAAACCGGCGACGCCTATCACAATGGTTCAAAGGTGGTCGAGCACCAGGTCCGCGACGGGGAACTGTATGTCAAGACCGTGCCCATGCTCTGGCCGATGAACAACGATCCGGGTGAGTGCGTGATGGAGACTTGGATCAAGCTGTCGCAAAATGCCCCCAGCTTTGAGTACCGCGCCCGTCTAACCAATGCACGGAGTGACAAAACCCAATACGGCCCCCACCCGCAAGAGGTGCCGGCGATCTATGTGAACGGACCATGGCATAAGCTCATGACCTATGCCGGGGATCGGCCGTTTTCCGGTGGCGCGCCTATCGAAGCGCGCAACGACCATCACGAACCGTGGCCGTGGGTGCATTTTGTGGCGACCGAGGGCTGGGCGGCGCTGGTCAACGACGCCGGGTCCGGGATTGGCGTGTGCGCGACAAAGGCCACGGAATTCCACGGTGGGTTCTCCGGCCAACGCGGCAGCGGCGGCGAGAACTCAGCCAACACGGGCTATATGTCTCCAATCGCAACCGAAATCCTCGACCACAATATCGTTTACGATTATTCGTGCACGATGGTCGTGGGAAACCTTGAGCAAATCCGCGCCGCGGCCGCGCGAATTGTTCCCAAGGACCTGCCATCATGGAACTTCGCGAACTCACGACAGGGTTGGACCTATGAGAATGGCGGGGATGCCGGCTGGCCGTTGGCGGGCAATGGATTAACTGTGAAAGCCACTGATATCACCCGACCGGTGCGCTTGGTTGGACCCTTCGCCTTCTGGCGTGCCGAGGCCGCCGGACAGGTGGCCGTGCGGATCACTGCAAGGGCCGCCGGAACGCTCAGGATTTTATGGCGCGGCATGCCCGCTGTGGCGGTCGCCAAAAACAGCGATTGGGGTCCCTGGAAAGCACAGTGGTGGAAATCGGAACATTCGATCGAGGTCAAAATCCCCGCAGGGACCAAGCAGTGGATGACGCTCAAGCTCGCCGGATTGCCAGGCTACACCGGCGGCATGACCGGCCTGGCACTCGATGCCCCGGACGGTGTGACGATTCACGATGTGCGGCTCGGCGGCGACGCCGCAAAGGCGTCGCCCTAATGCCTGTTAGATGAAGCCGGCCACGGAACGACACCTGCCATTTGTTAGGTATTGGAAGTTGCCACGGACCCTCACGATTCAATTCCGCCACGGTTGGTTAGAGTATTGATTCGGATAGCCTCAGGCATCCTGACGCGCGCCGGAAAACGAACCGGATTCGGGATACCAAACGAGGCCGCCTGAATCCGGGCAGGCTGCCCGGACCACCGTGGCGCGGGCATCCCTGCCCGCCGCCATCTCCGAAATGATCGATGATCAAACTCGTATCTCACAATATTCGGCGGCGGGGCGGGCCAAGCTCAGAAGAACATGCGCATCCCCACCAGCGTGGTCCAGCCTTGGAAGCCGGCCTTGGGGCCGGTGCCTCCGGTCAGGCTTTCATACTGTTCGCCGGCCATGAGCTTGAGCTTCTGGCCATATATGTAGTAGTTGAGGCCCGCATACACGGCGTTGTCGGTGTCGCCGGTGAACTTGCCGATGGTCTTATCCTGGCGGTTGAGGGTGGTGATGCCGTTGCTCTGGGCCGCCAGGCCGAGTTGGTAGCGCGTCACCAGTTCCAATTGCTTGGTGATGAGGTACGTCGGCATGAGCATGAATTCATAGATGTCACCCTTGGTGGCAATGCCGTCGCCATAGCCAAGCTGGGTCACCAGGCCCCAACTGCCGTTGTGATAGTCGAAGTAGGTGGCCAGGGCGTTGTCCATCGTGTTGAACACATTGCTATATGAATTGTTGTTCATGTGCATGTAGTCCAGCGCCAGCAGCGCCTTGTCGGCGTGCAGATCCGCGGCGAAGTCGTAGCTGATCTCCGCGAGGCAGCTCTCCCCACCGTTGAAGTTGCCTAACTCCTTGTCCACGTTGTCAGAGAATAGCGCCGCCTGATAGCCCCATTTGCCGACCTTGCCGGACACCGACGCGCCAGTGACATAATCATTGCCGGTGTTGTTGAACACCTGGTCATCGAAAAAGCTGCGCTCGAAGAACACCTGCGTGTTGTCCGAGAACTCACGGTCATAGCCGAAATGCGGCTCGAATTTCCCCAGCCGCAGGTTGAACGCGTCGCTGAAGTGGAAGTTCACATACATGTCCGTCATCCGGTTGTAGAACACCTCCGGCGCATTGTAACTGTGCAGGGCGGTGTCCAGGGTTGCCTTCACCTCGATGAAGCGGTTCGCCCAAAACGTGTCCACCCCCATGCGGATGCGGCGGATTTCAAAGAAATCGTTCTTCCCCTTGTCGGAATCCACATTGAAATAGTCGAACTGCGCCCGGCCTGTTAGATCGAACTCCTCGAGGATCGGGTTGCTGTTATCCTTATAGAGCGTGGCGGCAGACCAGGCGCGGTCCATCGCGGTGTCGCCGGTCAACTTGCCCAGCAGCAGGCCGCTGGCCTCGGGTTGCGCAACGGATTGCGCGAAAGCGGACGAAGTGACCGCGATCCCACACCAACTGGCGGCGAGAAGGGCGTTGCGGGTTAGGCGGGGTGGATTTGATTTGGCAGGACTCATTCTGTCTGTCGGTTGATCGTGGTTGGGTTCCGAGGGCCGCGCATTGGCGTGGCCGGAGCGCTATTTATCGCCAGTTCCCGTGAGCGTCCAAGCGTCTTATGTGACAATTCTGTCACATTCGGGTGAACCTCAGGCAGGAGAGGTATGATGCCCCCACTGCGCCCATTTCCCGGCCCCGCGATTTTTTTTGTAAAATCAACGTCGCGTGCGACGTTGATTGGTTCCGACCTCCACTCTGATGGCTCATTCCCCGTCCTTTCAACCGCACCCGTCCACTTGCATCGCTATGTTTTGAAAAAACCACCTTGCGCTCGCCGCTGCCTGGCAGTGCCTGCGATAGCCAACCTGACCTTGCCACAGCCCGCTCCCGAGCCCGTGACCGCTGGCCAAGTCATGCACTCCGCACGCCGAATGATCGCTCTGACGGGTGTGGCGCTGGTGGTCGGATGCTCGCATGCACCGGTTTATACGACGCCTGAGATCCCCTCTCCCTCCAACTACAAGGAGTCGACCTCGATGTGGCAGCCGGCCAAGCCTGCGGATCATCTGTCGCGTGGCAACTGGTGGAAGGCCTACCATGATGCCACGCTTGACCGTCTGGTCACCAAACTGGACAAGTCCAATGCCGATCTTGCCGTGGCGGTGGCCCACTACGATCAGGCGGCGGCCTTTGCCGCACAGACCAGGTCAGGATTGTTCCCCACCGTTGGTGCTGCCACCTTTGAAACACACAACCGCCAATCAGACACCCGGGCGTTGCGTTCGAGCACCCAGCCAAGTTACTATGGCGATCAGGCGGTCGGCCTGACGGCCAAATATGAAGTCGATCTGTGGGGGCGGGTGCACAACCTGGTGAAAAGTGGCGAAGCGGCCCGGCAAGCCACGGCCGCTGATTTGGAATCGGTACACCTGAGTTTGCGCGCCGAACTGGCCAACGGCTACCTGGATCTGCGGATGCTTGATGCTCAGGCAAAGCAACTCACCGAGGAAATCAAGGCTGACCAGCAGGCACTGGAGCTGACCCAAAACCGTTTCAAGGGTGCTGTCGCCTCGGAGTTGGATGTGTCCCGCGCCAAAGTGCAGCTCGATCAAACCCATGCCAAACTGGCGGATATAGCGTCCGTTCGGGCGCTGCGGGAACATGCCATCGCGACCCTGGTGGGAGAATCCGCCTCGGGTTTCTCAATCCCGCCTGACACGGTGGACATCCGCGTGCCCAGCATCCCGGTGAGCGTGCCCGCCGCCTTGTTGCAGCGCAGGCCCGATATTGCCGCCGCCCAACGCCGTATCGCTCAGTCCAACGCACTGATTGGCGTGGCCAAGGCGGCCTACTTTCCGAGTCTCGACCTCAGTGCGGTGGCAGGTTACGAAAGCGCACAACAGGCCGCATTGCTAACCGCACCCAGTTTGTTCTGGACCATCGGCCCAAGTGCGTTGCTCACCATTGCCGATGCCGGCCGCCGCAAGGCGGTCGAGGCACAAGCCGAGGCGGTCTTCAGGGAAAGCGGTGCAAAGTATCGCGGCACCGTCTTGCACGCATTCCAGGAGGTTGAGGACAACCTCTCGCTGTTGCATCATTTGACCGTCGAATCGCATGCCTTGGAAGAAGCCGTCAAAGACACCCAACGCACCTTGGACATTGCGATGAACCGCTATCGTGAAGGCGTCGCCAGCTACCTTGAGGTGGTCACGGCACAGGCTTCCGCGGAACAGGTCCAACTCGACGAACTGAGTTTGCGCAAACGCAGGTTGCAGGCTAGTGTTAATCTCATCCGCGCACTCGGCGGCGGCTGGGGTGCCGCCTCGCTCGCGGCAAGATAACACCCGACTTCAGCCAACCACATGCCAACCTTACGCTTATGATTTGGATCGTCCGGATCGCGTTAAGCCGACCCTACACATTCATCGTTCTGGCGCTGCTGATCCTAATCCTCGGTCCGCTGGTTTATCTGGGAATGCGCACGGACATTTTCCCGGACATCAAGGTGCCGGTGGTCAGTGCCGTATGGAACTATAACGGCCTGCCGCCGGCTGACATGTCCAATCGCATCGTCACGTACTATGAGCGGCAGCTTTCCACGTCGGTCAATGACATCGAGCACATCGAATCCCAGTCGCTTCCCGGCGTGGGCATCGTCAAAATCTTCTTTCAGCCCGGGGTCAATATCAATGCCGCCGTCAGTCAGGTGACCGCCCTGTCCCAGACCGTGCTCAAACGCCTGCCGCCCGGCATCACCCCGCCGCTGATCCTGAGTTACAACGCGTCGAGCGTGCCGGTCATGCAATTGGCGCTGTCCAGCGACACCCTGCTCGACAACCAGTTGTTCGACATCTCGAACAACTTCATCCGGCCCCAGTTGGCCCAAGTGCAAGGCGCGGCCGTGCCCTCGCCCTATGGCGGCAAGAACCGCCAGATCTCGGTGGACCTCGACATGCAGGCGATGCGTTCCAAAGGACTGGCACCACAGGATGTGAGCAACGCAATCCTGACCCAAAATCTGATCCTGCCGGCGGGAACCGAGAAAATCGGCGAATTCGAGTACAACGTCCTGCTCAATGCCAGTCCCAATGCGCTCGATGAACTCAACGATCTGCCAATCAAGACGGTCAATGGCGCAACCATCCTGCTGCGCGATGTGGCGCATGTGCGTGACGGCTTTTCACCCCAGCAGAATATGGTGCGGGTCAATGGCCAGCACTCGGTGCTGACCACCATCCAGAAAAACGGCAGCACTTCCACGCTCGACATCATCGCTCACGTCAAGGCACTGCTGCCCCGCATCGAGGCCGGGGCTCCGGCCGGACTGATCGTCAAACTCATCGGCGACCAGTCGCTGTTCGTCAAGTCGGCGGTGGATGGGGTCATCCGCGAGGGGATCATCGCCGCCGCGCTCACCGCGCTGATGATCCTGCTGTTCCTCGGCAGTTGGCGCTCCACCCTGATCATCACCATCTCCATTCCCCTGGCGGTGTTGTCGGCGATCATGGCTCTGTCCGCTTGTGGCCAGTCCTTGAACATCATGACGCTGGGCGGCCTGGCGCTGGCCGTGGGGATCCTGGTGGACGATGCCACGGTGACCATCGAAAACATGAACTGGCATCTGGAGAAGGGCAAGCCCGTGGAGGCATCCATCATGGATGGCGCCCATCAGATTGTGGTCCCCGCCTTCGTCTCCCTGTTATGCATTTGCATCGTTTTCATCCCGATGTTCTTTCTCAACGGCGTGGCGAAATACCTTTTCGTTCCCCTTGCCGAGGCGGTCATGTTCTCGATGATCGCCTCATTCATCCTGTCCCGCACGCTGGTGCCGACGCTGGCGAAGTATCTGTTGCGCCCGCACCTCCAGTTGCACCATCCTGACCCGGAGCACGGTGAGCATGGGCCGCATCGCTCGAGGAATCCCCTGGTGCTGTTGCAGCAGGGGTTTGAGAGACTCTTCAACCTGTTGCGCGAAAGCTATAAGGAGCTGTTGCTCGTCGCGCTGGCCCACCGCGGCAAGTTCATCATCGGCTTTCTCGGATTCCTGCTAGCCTCCTTCGCGCTGGTCCCCTGGCTGGGCCGCAACTTCTTCCCAACCGTGGACGCCGGACAGATCAAACTGCATCTCCGGGCTCAAACCGGCACCAGAATCGAGGAAACGGCGCGCATCTGCAACGAGGTGGAGCAGCAGATCCGCAAGGAGATTCCCGCCAGTGAAACCAAGAACATCGTGGACAACATCGGCTTGCCGGTGAGCGGGATCAACCTGACCTATAGCAACTCGTCGCCCAGCGGCCCCAGCGACGCGGACATTTTGATTTCCCTCAATGAAGGGCATCATCCCACCGAACAATATGTCAAGGCGCTGCGCGAGCACCTGCAAGACTCGTTTCCGGGCGTGTCCTTTGCATTCCTGCCCGCCGACATCGTGAGCCAGATCCTGAACTTCGGCATGCCCGCGCCCATCGACGTCCAGGTCGTCGGGTTCAACCGCAAGGCCAATCAGGAGTATGCCGCCAACCTCCTCAACCGCATCAGGAAGGTGCCGGGCCTGGTCGATACGCGCATCCAGCAGGCATTCAACCAGCCCGAACTCCATGTCAACGTCAACCGCACCCGCGCCCGCGAGTTGGGCCTGGCCCAGCGCGACGTGGCCACCAACCTGCTCGTTTCACTCTCCGGCAGCCTGCAGACGGCACCCAATTTCTGGGTCAATCCCAGCAACAATGTGTCCTACCCACTCGTCGTTCAGGTGCCGCAACACCGTCTGAACACCTTCAACGACCTGCAGAACATCCCGGTCGGCACCGGGCAGGGGCCGGCGGCCGAGTCGCAGTTGCTAGGCGGAGTGGCCGACATCAGCCGCGGGCAGGGCGAAGCTGTGGTGTCGCATTACGACGTGCAACCGACCATCGACATCTATGGCTCCACGCAGGCACGCGACCTGGGCAACGTGGCACACGACATCGAGCAGGTGCTGAAAGAAACCGCCAAGGACGTTCCCAAGGGTTCGTTCGTGGTGATGCGCGGACAGGTGCAAGCCATGAACGACTCCTACAGCGGTCTGGTGTTTGGCTTGTTAGGGGCGATCGTGCTGATCTACCTGCTCATCGTGGTCAACTTCCAGTCCTGGCTGGATCCCTTCGTCATCATCACGGCATTGCCGGCGGCCCTGGTGGGCATCGTCTGGATGCTGTTTGTGACCAATACCACCCTATCGGTTCCGGCGCTCATCGGCTCGATCATGTGCATGGGTGTGGCCACCGCCAACAGCATCCTGGTGGTTAGCTTCGCTCGCGAACGGCTGCATGAGGGCGATAGCGGCATGACCGCCGCACTGGAGGCTGGCTTTATCCGCTTTCGGCCGGTTTTGATGACGGCTCTCGCCATGATTATCGGCATGGCACCGATGGCCTTGGGCCTGGGCGAGGGCGGCGAGCAAAACGCCCCCTTGGGTAGGGCGGTGATCGGCGGCCTCGCATTCGCGACCTTTGCCACGCTGCTTTTCGTGCCGGTGATCTTCAGCCTGGTGCACAGGGGTCACGGCAAGACCCATCCTGGGGATGACGCAATTGCCATGGATCCCGAACTCACCGATTTAACTCCACAGCCACAATGAACTCCGAACAGATCCCCCACGTCCCGATTTCAACGCGCTTGCGAGTCGTCGGCGTCATCCTGCTGGCACTCGCCGTTGCCGTGGCGGCAATCGGTATCTTTGTTCGTACGAGTCATGCACATAACTTGCAGCAGGACGTTGAATCACAGCATGTGACGGTTAAGACGGTGGTTCCGCAGTTTGGTCCCAGCGAACAGCCGCTGGTTTTGCCCGGCAATGTGCGAGCCGACCTGGACGCGCCGATATACGCCCGCGTCAGCGGTTACCTCAAGTCCTGGCAAACCGACATTGGCGCGCACGTCAGGAAGGGCGAGGTGCTCGCAGAGATCGAAACGCCCGAGCTTGACCAACAAATCCTGCGGACACGCGCCGACCTGTCGAGCGCCGAATCGAATTGCGAGATTGCCGATGTCACGGCAAAGCGCTGGCATAACCTGCTGGCGACAGACTCGGTCTCGCGTCAGGAAGCCGACGAGAAGGCCGCGACTGCCAAGGCGAAACAGGACTCCTTGAGTGCGGCGCGCGCCAACCTGCAAAGCCTGCTGGCTGAGCAATCGTTCCAACACATCGTGGCCCCGTTTGACGGGGTGGTCACCGAACGCAATACGGACATCGGCAAACTAATCACTTCGGGCAGCAACAACGGAGGGGCGCTGTTTCGGGTGGTGGACAACCGCCGCTTGCGCATCTATGTGCAAGCGCCGCAGAGTTACTCCTATCTGATCAAGCCGGGCATGACGGTCCAAGTGGATTTCCCGGAACTACCCGCACAGCATTTTGCGGCAACGGTATTGGGCACCTCAAATGCGATCAGCGAAGCCTCGCGCACCTCCACCGTCGAGCTGATGATGGACAACAAGGATGGCACACTGTTCTCCGGGAGTTATGCCGAAGTGCACTTCGCGCTAACCTCGCCATCGAATGTGTTCCGCCTGCCGGTTAGCTCACTGTTGTTTCGCAAGGACGGGCTCGAAGTTGCGACCGTCGCCGCCGACAACCGCGTCGTCCTCAAACCCATCGTCCTGGCGCGTGACTTGGGGCGTGAGGTGGAAGTGGCAAGCGGGATCACCCGCTCCGACCGGGTGATTGACAGCCCGTCGGATTCCATCGCGCAGGGCGATGTCGTGCGTATCAAGGATGCGGAGACCCAATCCGCTGACGCCAAGCCCGTGGCCGCGCAATGAGCCTTGTAGCGGCGGTCTGTGACCGTCGCAGCCAATGCTGAAGTGCTTCTCTTTCGCTACGGCGCTCACCGAGAGCCGCTACAATTCCCCATGGCCTGGGCGGCTGGAAGCCACCCCTCCTTGGCGCGCTCCGTTATGGAGGCGGCATCGCATAGCGGGTGACCTTGCGGGGAGAAGAAACCGAGACTGCTCGCGGTGGACTCGTTTCCTTCGAGAACGGCGAGAGAACCGTCCTGCGCGACCGCGGCACTGTAGGGAGATTCAATCCAACTGTGGTCTGGCCAGCGCTCGATCTGGCGTCCGAGCGCGAGCTTTTCGTCGGTGAGGGTGATGTCACGATAGTTCAGTATCCACATTCCGGCGGAACCCCGGCGCGAGTACCATTCACAGAAGCCCTCACCTGTGGGCACCGTTCGCTCGCGGGTTCCATCGGGGCCGAAGACGACAAAGTTCGGGTCGGAGCCCCGGCCGCGCAGGAACACGCGGCCGGCGTCATTCACTGTTAGATTCGTGCTGCGAAAATTGCCTGGGACGTCGGTCTTCGTGGGCTTGCAGACGTGAAGTTTGTGACCATCGGCATCGAAGACATGCACGGCGCCGGTTTGCTCATCGGCGGCGTAGATCTGCCCCTTGGCATCGCACGCCGCGGTGCCGATGATGCCGAGGGTGTACGTGACCGGTTGGATGCCGACGATTCTATCAACCACGGCGGTGTCATCGAGGCGGACCAAATTGTGGAGGTTGTTCATCCATCGGTGGCCATCCGGGGCGACATGCAATTCGCCTGGCCAGTCAGGAATGCCGCCGTCTTTGAATTTCGGCGAGAACTCGCCACGCACCGTGCCGTCGGCCGCCAACGATACGAACGGCGGTTTTTCGTGCATGTCGCCGACGATGATACCTCCTTCGGAATCCGCGGTGATTCCCGATGGAAGATCCGTGTCTCGCTTCAAGGCCATTTCGAGATCGACCGTGTGAAGATGCTTTCCAGCGCGATCATAGAGGTGAATGGTTTTGCGGATGTCGTCGAACACCGCGACTTCGCCGCGCGGCGTAACCAACACACCTTTCGGGGCGAAAGAGCTTTCGGGTGTGAAATCCTGGTTTGCCTCCATCTTCCAGCGCGGCTTTCCGGCGGCGTGGAAGGCAACTAACATGGAGCAGAAGGCCGGGTTCGCCACATCCTTGGCGAGCGCGACAAACCCGCCGTCGCCCGCACCCGCCAGCGCACGAATCGGTGGGCAATCGAAGCTGGGAATCTCAGTGACGGTCTTTTTCTCCGCGTCGATCCACCAGGCAAGCGCTTTCGGCGCAACGTCATCGCGCGCACTGGCATAGGGCACCACGAACCAGCGGTCATCCGCGAGGTTGGTGACCCGCGCCGCCGGTGAAGACGGGCGTGCTGTTGACCGTGCTGCCACCGCTGATGGTCACATTGACGGCCTGCCGTAGCCTCCGAGCGTTTGTGTCAACCTTCCGTCCACAAAGACAAAATGGTCAACCTCGATGACGCCTTCCTCCTCATGCAGACGATCAAGTCTCAGGAACTTGGTTGGGCGTCCCTGGTCATCATTGAACTGGCTGAGTTCGGGCGACTGTTCAAGTATGGCGTTTTGGTCATCAATCACCGTGTATTCGGCTGGAACCAATGCACGGACCTGCTTCACTGTCATGCCATATTTGATCCCCGGAAAGACCGTGTCAGCATCCGTCACGGCTGTCTGCCTCCACTGATCCTTTGGAATCATCGGGGCTGCGGCACATCCCACAAGAACGGTAAGTGCGAGTGCTAGTGTTATGGAATTCAGTTTCATTATGTTTTCTTCTACGCGAACATTGCAATCGAACCACATGCTGCCTTTGCCGCGGATACACCCCAAAGGGTTGCTCCCGGAAACCTGCGAAGCGGGAATGCTTTTAGCCCACCCAGCGCCATCCACAAGGCGAATTCCACGAAAGCGGCCACCCGCTCACCCGCCATGCATCAGCCGCGCTGCCCACCAGACGAGCGAGGTCGCGGCTGGGCTTATTCTCTCTCTTTTGGAAGCCCGCTCCTTTGCGTTCAGCCATGCCCCGGCAAACCGCTTGAAGTTGCTGCCGGAGTCGCCGGGGTTCGCGGCCTGGTGCATGAGTCGGATCAGCTCTTCCACCCGTTGCAGGGTAAGACGCCCCTGCTGCGACTCAAGCGCGGCGAGTTCCACGATCCGGCGAATCATGGCCTGGGCGGCTGGAAGCCACCCCTCCTTGGTTAGCGGCGGCGCTGGGCGCCGAAGCTGCGGCGCTGGCCGTTGCGCTGGCCGCCGCCGTTGGATGGATTTCTGGGGGCTTGGCCGCCGCCGGACTTGCTGCGGAGGTGGCGTTCGGCGAGGGACTCGATGTGCCAGGCGTGATCGTCCCAACGGGGGATCGACATGCGGATGATTTTCTCGATCTCGCGCAGAAACTCGAGTTCGTCTTCCGAACAGAAGGACACCGCTCGGCCGTCGGCACCGGCGCGCGCGGTGCGGCCGATCCGATGCACATAGGCTTCCGGTTCGTTAGGCAGATCGAAGTTGACGACCAACCCGACGTCTTTGACATCCACGCCGCGGGCGGCGACATCGGTGGCGACCAGCACCGGTGTCAGGCCGCGCTTGAAGCGGTCGAGGGCTT
>Ga0118677_10006741_pt1 | contig 19287 bp, 13 predicted proteins | sample AliMusrvi5mmetaG_FD_86154 | JGI IMG/M metagenome (GOLD analysis project Ga0118677, IMG submission 86154)
GTATTAGGACATATTAATAGTTTTTTATGAAGATATGCGTTGAGACAATAATTTTTTTAAGTGTACTAATACTTTCAAAAACAAAGGTAAATTATCAAACGACAAATACGGCCGCGGCCACACGAAGATTATCATTGTCAATACAACTACAATTCCTTATTAAAGTGCAGTTGTTTTTTGAATATTGCGTAAATTTTTTGCATCAAATATTTCAATAACACAACATATTTTTATGACTGAAATTTCCACTCTAATTACCGAGAAAGAATTAAAAAAATGCCCAACCGGCATTGAAGGACTTGATGAATTAACCTATGGTGGCCTGCCACAGGGACGCCCCACACTCATTTGCGGAAACGCCGGTTGTGGAAAAACATTGATGTCAATGGAATTCATTGTCAATGGCGCTACCAAATTCAACGAACCGGGAGTTTATGTATCGTTTGAAGAGAAAAGCGAGGAACTTATTACAAACTTCAATTCGCTTGGTTTTGACCTTAAACACCTGGAAGAAACCAAAAAAATAAGCCTCGAATACATTTACATCGAACGCAGCGAGATTGAAGAAACCGGTGAGTATGATCTCGACGGGCTGTTTCTTATTATCGGAAATGCCATTGACACTATTGGTGCAAAGCGCATAGTGCTCGACACTGTGGAAGCTCTTTTTTCGGGCTTTACCAACGAAGCCATTCTACGTGCCGAGCTGCGCCGCCTGTTCCGTTTTCTAAAAGATAAAGGCGTTACAGCCATCATCACCGGCGAGCGTGGCGACAGGTACATGACCAAATACGGCCTCGAAGAATATGTGGCCGACTGTGTGATCATGCTCGATCATCGTGTGAATGATCAAATAGCTACACGCCGCCTGAAAATTATCAAATACCGCGGCTCCAAACACGGCACCAACGAATATCCTTTCCTGATTGACGAAAAGGGAATATCTGTGCTGCCCGTTACTTCGGTGGGACTGGATTATCAGGTTTCGTCGGACAGGATTAAAACCGGTGTTGAAGGTTTCGACCTTATGCTCGACAACAAAGGATATTTCAAAGGCAGCGCCATCCTTGTGTCAGGCGCGGCAGGCACAGGCAAAACCAGCATTTCAGGGCATTTTGTTGATTCATGCTGCAGCAAAGGAATGAAATGTTTGTACTTTGCCTTCGAGGAGCCACAAAACCAGATTATCCGCAATTTGAAAAATATTGGTTTGGATCTGAAAAAGTGGGTTGACAAAGATTTGTTGAAATTCTCCGCCAACAGACCTACCCACACAGGCATTGAAATGAACCTTGTGGGGATGCACAAAATCATCACTGAATTCAAACCCGAAATAATTGTTATTGATTGTGTGTCGAACCTGATAACCAGCGGCGCCTTGCTCGATGTGAAAGCCATGATGATAAGACTGCTCGACTTCGTAAAAATGAAACAGATCACCACCCTCATGACAGACCTATCAGTAATTGCCAACATCAACGATACCGAAATAGGCATCTCATCCATGACCGACACCTGGATAAGGCTGATAAACATGGAGAGAAACCATGAGCTTATCCGCACCGTCAACATCATCAAGTCGCGCGGGATGAATCATTCCAATGCAATAACAGAATTTGTGATCGGAGAAAATGGAATTAAATTGAAGGAAATGAATTCAACAAAGATTGGGTGGAAGACGGGGGAATAATGATAGTCATTAGTCATTAGTCATTGGTAAATCATAGGCAATAAGAGAATCAAGGCCGTAACATGACGTTTGTAGAACGTCAAATTATTGTAGTAAAAGCATTGACAGCAAAAACGGACGTTTGTAGAACGTCAAATTATTGTAGAAAAAACAAGCATTGACATCGGACGTTTGTAGAACGTCAAATTATTTTAAAAAAAATAAAACCAAAATATGAACAATACACCAGAAAACCCAGAAGGAACATACCTCCTTCGCCTGTACGTGTCGGGCAACACCACCAAATCAATCACTGCTTTTGCAAATCTTAAAAAGATTTGTGAAACACATCTGAAAGGCAAATACACCATCGAGGTTGTTGATTTATCCGTCAATCCTCAACTGGCCAAATCAGACCAGATCATAGCTTTGCCCACACTTGTGAAACAATTGCCGCCTCCATTAAAAAAAATAATTGGCGACTTGTCAAACACCGAAAGGGTATTGGCTGGGTTGGATATTATTGAATTAAACTCTTTCGTTTAAAAATGAATTAATAAAAAAACAAATGACAATTCAGGAAACTCTTGAAGAAAGTATTAAAAGAAGCGAAAAAGGACATTATGTTTTAAGGCTTTTTGTTGCTGGTGTAACACCCAAATCATTAAAAGCCATTAAAAACGTAAAGAAATTATTGGATGATTATTGCCAGGACTGTGAACTTGAAATTATTGATATTTATCAAAATCCGATCATAGCCAAAGACGGGCATATTATTGCAGCGCCAACGCTGATAAAGGATTTCCCGCTACCGGTAAAGAAATTTATTGGCGATATGTCAGATGTCAACAAATTAATACTTGGACTTGACCTCAAGTCTAAGGAATAATTTAAATCATGCATCATTAAAGGTTCCATCCCGCCAGGGGTGAAGCCTTTTTTAGCCTAATAAACATGAAAAATAATCAGGAAAATTTAGAAAAAAAGCTGCAGGAATTCACCGAAGAAAACGAAAACCTGCGGCAGCGCCTTGCCGAAACCGAAGAAGTTATTGAAGCCATTCAAAACGGAGAGGTTGATGCGCTGTTGATGAATACCGAAAACGGTAAAGAGATTTATTCACTTGAAGGAGCCGATTATTCTTATCGGGTACTTGTGGAAACCATGGAGGAGGGAGCCGTTACCATTGCTTCCGATTTCACGATTATGTATAGCAATGATCGCTTCGCAAAATTGGTGAAATTGCCGGGAACAAAAATCGTTGGTAAATCAATCACTCAATTTATCCACAAAGACGACCTTCCGCATTTCTTTCCGAAAGTGAATGACAGAAACCCTGAAAAAAATAATATTGAATTAAGATTGATTGACAGCAAAGGCGACATAATTCCCGTATTTCTTTCAAGCAATCCACTCTCGGAAGAAAAAGATGCTTTTTGGCTTATTTTTACAGAACTTACTGAGCTAAAAAAGTCACAAAATGAATTGGCAAAAGCCTACGAACACCTGGAAGAGCTGGTTGCTATACGAACTGCTGAACTGGCAAGGAGTGAAGAAAAAGCCAGCCACCTTATTAAATATGCGCCAACTGCAATTTATGAAATAGATTTTGTTAGTAATAGATTTATTTCAGTTAATGATGCAATGTCATTTTTATCAGGCTATAGCAAGGAAGAATTATTGGCAATGAATGCTGAATATTTACTGGACAATGAGAGCAAATATATATTCCAGGAAAGAATCAATAATTGGATAACAGGGAACAGAACAAATGACGAGGTTGAATACAAAATAAAAGCAAAGGATGGTCATGTTATTTATGCATTGCTGAATGTACATTTCAAAGTTAATGAGCAGGGCATTCCTGTTAGCGCCATTGTGGTGGGTCATGATATTACTGAGCGTAAAAATGCAGAGACAGCTCTGCACTTAAGTGAACAAAGGTTCAAAACAATACTGAACAATTCCATTGACATTACTTATCGTGCAGATTATTTCACCGGAGAGTTTGATTATATCAGCCCATCCTGTCGGAAAATAACAGGCTATATTGATGTTGAATTAAAACAACTGGGCGATTGGAATTCAATGAAAATAGTCCATCCCGATGATGTGCATGCATTTAAAACAGCTCTTATAATTCTTGATGCTAAAAGAAAAGCAAGTGTTGAATACAGACTACTAACCAAAGAAGGTGAATATCGTTGGGTTTTAAACACCATGGAGGTTATTTATGACACCTTTAATTTACCGCTTTATCGTATTGGAAATATTCGTGATATTAATGAGCAAAAACTTGCAAAAGAAAAACTCCGTGCAAGCGAACAGGAATTAATGCTTGTTGTGGACACTGTGCCTGCCTTGATCGTTTATATTGACACCAACTTTCATTACCGCCGTGTGAACGAAGGGTACAATCGCTGGTTTGGTTTCAAACCGCACGACATGATTGGCAAACATGTGAAGGATGTGATGGGAAATACAACATGGGAAATTGTAAGGAAACGATTGGAGCTTGCTATGTCAGGCGAAACCATCACCTATGAGGAATTGATGCCTTATAAGAAAGGCGGACATCGTTGGGTTTCCACAACCATAGTGCCCGATTTTGATGACAAGGGTATTGTGAGAGGATGTGTTGGGCATGTCACAGACATTACAGAACGAAAAAATGCAGAACAAACTTTAATTATAAGTGAAGAAAAATATAAAGAACTGGTAAATCAAGCAAGAGGATTAATATTTAACCAGGATACTCAAGGCAGATTTACGTTTGTTAATGAATTTGCATCTGAATATTTCGGTTATACAGAAGAAGAATTTATAGGCAAAACTGCCATTGAAACCATAACACCAAAAACAGATTCTAAAGGGAAAGATCTCACTGAAATGGTTGAAAATATTTATGCTAACCCCGACAGCTATTCAATCAATATCAATGAAAACATTAAAAAGAATGGCGAAAGAGTCTGGATTGAATGGCATAATAAAGCGTTATTTGATAATAATGGAAACAGACAGGGGCACATTTGTGTAGGCTTTGATATTACCGAACGCAAGCAGGCAGAGGAGAAGTTGGAGGAATCGGAAAAGAAATACCGTGAACTGGTTAAACACGCACCAACGGGGATATGGGAAATAGATTTCAGAAAAAATAAATTCACCACTGTTAACGATGCCATGAGCATAATGTCGGGATATTCAAGGGAAGAACTGCTTTCAATGCATGCCGATGCTATTCTTGTAGGCAAGAGCAAGACAATTTACAAGGAGCGATTACGGAATACACTTAATGGTGAAAACTCTGATGAAAATATTGAATACAAAGTGAGGGCAAAAGATGGCCATATTATAAATGCCCTGCTCAACTCGAATATCAAATATGATGAACACGGAAACCCGGTAGGCGCCATGGTTGTAGCGCATGATATCACTGAACGTAAAAGCATGGAGTTGCAATTACGATATCAATCCGACATTCTTCAGAGTGTCAACGATGCAGTTATAGTCACGGATCTTTCTTATAAAATTACCTCATGGAATAAACCAGCAGAACGAATGTATGGTTATGTTGCAGCGGAAGTGATGGGCAGATTGGTAAAAGAGGTTGTTCAAACACAAACTGAGGCAGAAAAACTCGCTCAAATTTATCAGACAATTCAGGAAGGCCAGCCATTAATTTCAGAACATATTCAAATAACAAAACAAGGACACCCGATAAATGTTGAATGCAACTCAATGCCCCTACTCGATTCTGAAGGAAAGACTATCGGTTATGTTACACTAAATAGAAATATAACTGACCGCAAGCAGACCGAGGAGGCTTTGCGCGAAAGCGAAAACCGATACCACCAGATGTTTGACAGGCATCATGCCATAAAATTAGTGATAGACCCTGAGACGGGAGCAATTGTTGATGCCAACTCTGCAGCTTTAAAATATTATGGTTATTCCTTTGAACAAATATGTTCATTACACATTCAGGATATTAACCAACTACCCCCTGAAGAGGTTGAAGAGGAATATAAAAAAGCAATGGCGGAACAACGCAATTATTTTGTTTTTCCACATCGGCTGTCCAATGGTGAGATGCGATGGGTTGAGGTGTTTTCCTCGCCTGTACAAAATAAAGGACGACAATTACTGTATTCAATAATTCACGACGTAACTGCACGCAAAAAGGCAGAGGAGGCAATTGCCAACAGCGAACGTGAGTTTCGCCTTCTAACCGAATCCATGCCTCAGATTGTTTGGACTACCACTGCCGATGGACTCAATACTTACTTCAACCATCAATGGATAGAATATACAGGCATGACACTCGAAGAAAGCTATGGTACCGGATGGAACAAACCCTTTCATCCCGAAGATCAACAACGGGCCTGGCATGCATGGCAAAATGCTGTCCAAAATAATGCAGCATATTTGCTTCAATGTCGCTTGCGTCGTGCTGACGGGGTTTATCGCTGGTGGCTCATACATGGCGTTCCCGTTATTGACGAAAATGGAACAATAACCAAATGGTATGGTACTTGTACTGACATTGACGATATGAGAAAGGCGGAAGATGCATTGCGTTTAAGTGAAGAACGTTTCAGACTCGCTCTTAAAAACGCACCTATTGGTGTTGCCATTCAGGATAAAAATCTTGTTTACCAATGGGCGTATAACCAAAGGTCGCGAAACCCCGAAGATATTATTGGAAAAACAGATGCCGATTTGTTTGCACCCGAAGACCTTGAATGGATTATCCCATTAAAGAAAGAAATACTTGAAACAGGTAAAGAAAACTATGTTGAAAAATGGCTGACCAGCAAAGGGCAGAAGTTTTTTCTGGGCATAAGTTATGAACCATTGAGGGATTCAACAGGGGCAATAACTTCAATAGGAATGGCAACGATTGATTTTACAGAAAAGAAATTAGCAGAAATTGAATTAGAAAACAATAACATCAAACTTGCAGAGATCAATTCAACCAAAGACAAATTTTTCAAGATCATTGCACACGACATGAAGAATCCCTTCATCACACTTATCGGTGCATCTGAATTGTTGCATTCGCATGCAAATACATATACATCCGAAAAAGTATTTGCACTTTCAAAACTTATACACGAAGCATCAAAGAGCGGTTACGACATGCTGCTTAACCTTCTGGAATGGGCAAAAACGCAATCAGGCAGCATGTCATTTCAACCTGAACTTATAGACTTGGAGAGATTGATCTTTAAAGATCTTTCAAGCATTATTGATAACGCAGGAAATAAAGAGATAAAATTGAAATTTGATATTGACTTCAATTTAAAGATCAAAGCTGACAGAAACATGCTCGAAACCATACTGCGCAACCTTATCAGCAATGCAGTAAAGTTTACACCCAGAAGCGGCGAAGTTACTGTAAAGACAGAAAAAGATAACGATGCACTCATCTTTTCAGTGAAAGATTCAGGAATTGGAATTCATGAAAAAGATGTCAATAAACTTTTCCGCAACGATGTAAGATATACCATTCCAGGCACCGAACACGAAGGCGGCACAGGACTTGGGCTGATACTTTGCAAAGAATTTGTCGAAAGACACGGTGGCAAAATATGGGTCAAAAGCAAAGTGAAAAAAGGATCAACATTCTTTTTCACATTGAAGGATGTTGAAAATTAGATGTAGGATGTTAGATGTTAGATGTTGGATGTTGGATGTTGGATGTTGGATGTTGGATGTTGGATGTTGGAAATTCTAAATTCGCAGCAAGTCACGGAGTGACGGCATTTTGGTAATACGCTACAAACAAGCACAAATAAAAGTCACGCAGTGACCAAATCTTTGTAATAAAAAACCAAAGGTAATTTGAAAGTCACGTAGTGGCGGCATTATTAAACAACCCATTTTCCAATTGAATTGTCAACAACTCCGCCCCACGAAACTCTCTAACCACAAAAAAATTATTCCTTAAATTTAAAATCCAACCCCTTCCCCACTCTCCATGCCAAATCCTTGTCGGCTTTGAAGAAATGCGACAACTGCCTTTGAATAATTTCATCTCTCTTCTCACCGGTAATACCTTTCATTGATGTAACGAAATTAAAAATGGTGTTCGTTCTTTCATTTTCGTTCATCACCTTGCGGAACAAATTGCCGGGTTGAGTGTAATGGTCATCATCGTGTTCATTGCGGTTGTAGGTGTCGGCCACATTAGAATCCAAATGCATTGGCGGCTCTTTGTAATGAACTTTTGTTTCAATATTATCAAAACTGTTTGGGTGATAATTAGGACTGTCACCGCCATTATTATCAATTGTCATGAATCCGTCTCTATTGTAATTATGCACTTCGGTGATAGGCCTGTTGACCGGCAATTGTTCATAATTTGCACCAAGCCTGTAACGGTGCGCATCAGGATAAGCAAGTATTCTCCCCTGCAACATTTTATCAGGAGAAAAGCTAATGCCGTCCACAACGTTGGCCGGAGCGAAAGCAGCCTGCTCAACGTTTGCAAAATAATTCACTGGAATTTCATTCAATTCCATTGTACCAACATCAATCAAAGGATAGTCAGCATGCGGCCATATTTTGGTAACATCAAAAGGATTCCATTTGAATTTCTTTGCCTGCGATTCGGTCATAACCTGTATCTTTAAAGCCCATTTCGGAAAATCAGCATTGGCAATTGCATTCACCAGGTCACGCTGGGCATGGTCAGGGTCTTTTCCTTTGATGATCTCAGCTTCCGGCCATGTCAGCGTGCTTATTCCCTGTAAAGTTTTAAAATGGAACTTCACCCAAATCCTTTCATTTGAATGGTTGATCATTGAATAAGTATTGCTTCCGTAACCGTTCATTCCCCTGAATCCGTCAGGTGTTCCCCTGTCGCTGAAAAGAATCATTACCTGATGTAAACTTTCAGGGTTCAGACTCCAGAAATCCCACATCATCGTAGGGCTTTTCAGATTGGTTTTTGGATCGCGTTTCTGTGTATGGATAAAATCAGGAAACTTCTTTGCATCTTTGATGAAGAACACCGGTGTGTTGTTACCAACCAGATCCCAGTTGCCATCTTCAGTGTAGAATTTCAAAGCAAAACCACGAGGGTCTCTTTCAGTGTCAGCGCTGCCTTTTTCGCCAGCAACTGTTGAAAAGCGTGCCAGCATTTTGCATGTATTTCCTACTTTACTAAAAAGTTTGGCGCAGGTATATTTTGTGATATCGTGCTCCACTGTAAACTTTCCTAAAGCGCCGGTTCCTTTTGCATGAACTATACGCTCAGGAATTCGTTCACGATTGAAATGCGCTAACTTTTCGTGCAGAAAATAATCCTGCAATAAAACAGGACCTCTTGGTCCTGCGGTCATGCTGTCTTCATATTCGTTATAGGCGCGACCCGATGTGGTTGTGAGTTTTTTCTTTTCTTTCATTTTGTAAGATTAAAATATTTTAAAATTTATGACTTAGAGTGTTTGTGTTTACTCAACATTATTGATAAAAACGCCATTTTAATAATGCTTGTTTTTGATGCTGTAAAAGTAATTTGCTGTAAAATGCACAATATTAAGATGGGATTAAAAGGGAATTATGATAGGGTTAAGATTCATGGCTCAAACAAAGCCGGAGAGCAAATTCTAAAATCCGGTTTCAGACATTGACCGGAATCGGGTTTATAAAAATTGAAAAGAATTCCTACAAAATAAATCCTGCAGTTGCCTGTCATTGCAAAATATTTTTTTAGCTTTGCTATTGAAAAACATCACAGAAAAAGAGAAAAGAGAAATTCAGGTATTAATTATTCAAAGTCCCTGTTCTGTGTTCTCATTTTCTACGAGTCTAATTAGGTTAAACAAAAAACCAACAACCCATGAAAGCGTGGTACATCAATGAACACACCATAAATGAAAAGTTCTTAGACGAACACATCACTTTTTTCCTTCTCTATCTTCTTGCTGATGAATCATACATGAGCAGTCCTCTTTCTGGCATATTTGATGAATACAACAAACGCGACTCACTTGATCAGAGAAAGATCCTCGATAGGTTGTATGAGACGGAAGAAGACCCTTTTGACGGGTTACCCAAAAAGGAAATAATTTTCACACTTGACAAGATAAGAAAAGTCAAAAGTCAAAAACATAAAAGCCATGAGGATCTTGTAATGCTGAATTTTTCTCAACAGTTAACGCAAAGACTAAAGGATTATAGCACATCTGATTTTGATGTCAGATTTGAAGAAGCCGGCGTGTTAAACTGGAAGTATCTGCCCAAACAAGGCAAAATGAATATGCTTCCTTATTTTGACCTGCATTATGACGGAAGAAAAAGATATGACTATTATGCGGAACAGGTAAGAAAATGCATACTGTCTAAAACCGACTTCCATGTTTTCAATATGAAAACACTGGAGGGTTTCCATTTGTTGGCTTTTGGAAAAGAGAATACAAACAAAACCGAAAATGTCCCCAAAAAATCTGTTTCCAATTTAATTTCCTGGATAAGCAAACAAAAAAAATGGTGGCAAAGAATTTTAATTTTTCTTGCTATATCAATAACCATCATTCCGCTTCTCCTGTACAGGCTTATACTCCGTACTATATTCAGGAAGAAATTAAAAAATAAATCTGTTGTTCAAAACACCGAAAATTCTTTATACTCAATTCGCCTGTTTCACATTCCTATTGGCATTAATCTGGAAGGGGACAATGTGAAAATGATCAGCAACCATTTGCATAAAAAAATTAAAGAAATAACTGACAGCATCAGCGAATTTAAAAAGGAAATCTCACAAACAGGTTTTGATGAAAACACATTAAAAAAATTGGAACAATTTTATTTAAAAATTGAACCTGAATTAAAAATCCTGCAACAACAAATTGACAATGAATTATACCTTCAGCAGCTCATACATGCATCGGAAAAGAGCCTGTATTATGATGTCTTCATCGTGGTAGCAACCATCGAACAGATCACTGGTTTCTATGAAAAGAATGGAATATTCCTTCCATTTGAAGCTGATGCTTTTCGCAAGAGCTTGTCAATGCAAATGGATATTAAAAAATGTGATCTGGTATTGTTCTCACGATTTGAAGGATTGTCTTAATTGACAATAGTCAATAGTCATTAGTCAATAGTCAATAGTCATTAGTCAATAGTCATTAGTCAATAGTCGGAAGCATTGGAAGTGTAAAAACACAGGCAGTCTTTGGATATTGGATCTTGGATTTTGGTTCTTGGATCTTGGAATTTGGGTCTTGGGACTTGGGTCTTGGATCTTAGTAATTGCCGCTCCACTTTCGCAGTCCCCACTCAGCAGCGAGCAGCACCATGATGATGATAAACACCCAAAACAGATTCACCATATCATCGAGCCGCTTTTGTGAATACGAAACTGATTTAATATCATCCCTGCTTTCTATTGCTTTTGCAAGGCTGTCCATTTGTGTTGGAAAATAGAGTTTACCATCGTGCTTGCGGGCGATAGCAGCCAGTGTTTTGTGATCTGCAGTCGTATTGAGCGATTCGATATTCAGCGCAAGAACATTGAAGCCACCGGATTTTGAATAAACAGTATCTCCAACTTTAACCTGGGCATCATATCGGTATTCACCTACCGGAAACAAGCCTGCATTCAAATGATATGCATTGGAAGTTTTGCTGAAAACAAAAGGGAACTTTTTATTTTGTTTATCATAAATGGTAAAATTCACATCAGGAGTGTTGATCAATTCATAACTCTTGTTATAAACTTCGGCATTGAACTCCACTTCCTCATTTTCATAATAACTTGAATTGCCGGTAACCCTGAAAAAGCTTTTATCATCCGACACGGCCATGTATTGCACGCATTTGCTGATCAAAGATTCAAAGACATCATGGTTTTGATTTTGTTGAAAATCGGTAAGTCTCCATTTCCAAATCCCCTCCCCTGCAATGACACAGTTTTTAACCTTACCTTTTTCGTTGAACATCAGCAGCGGTTGTTTTGTGGCAACCGTGCCGATCTTCTGCCAGAAAAGAACATTGGCAGATGTTGAAGTTTTGTAAGTACCAAAAGCAGCATACAACGGAGGCAGGTCAACTGAAAGTTTAGAAAGATCTGAACTTACCGCAAACAAAGGGAAATCGCTATTGATTAGCGGTAGTGATTCATTCATCGTTGTCTTGTTATTGACAAGAATAGTCAGCCCTGTTTTCAAACTGTTGAAGGTGGTATAATTTGTTTGTGCACCTAAAATATAGATCACCGGAATATCAGCAGCAGCAATTGATTTTAGTACGGATGCAGCCGAATTTGTAAGCGATGGAAGCTGATGCAAAATAACCATGTTATAGTTGGCAACCGACCCTGTGAAATCATCAATGAGCGATGACTTCACATCATAATAGTCACTCTTTTCAAGCGACTGTTTGATGGCCGACACATCGGGATTTGGTGAGTTAGAAAGTATCAATATCTTTTGCCGCTGATCAAGAACGTTCACATAAAAATCCTGCGAGTTGTTAACCGTGGTCACTTCATTTGCTATCGGAGACAAATTAATATGGTAATGCTGAACTCCTGCCGGCGTGGCTTCAATTTCCAGTAACACTGTCTGCGTACTTGAATTGGTTGAGAATTCAAGACTCCTTGTAAAGAGAATTTGATTTCCTTTGGAGACAGTTAGCTTTGACGTTTCACCCTTGCATTTATTTGCAGTTACAACTATCTCAACAGGGAATTTATTTCCCAGGAAAGCCACCTTATTATAACTGACTTTTGTAATGATCAGATCCTTGTAAACACTTGTATCTCCCAGCGCCACCGTGTAAACCGGGTAGGAAATAAAATTTGAAGCATAGAGAGGGTTCTTTCCCTTGTTATATAGTCCGTCGGTTGCAAGTACAAGTGCGCCTACATTACGATGTGTATATCGTGTTTGCAGTTCATCAAGAAAAGAAGAGATATCGGTTTGTTTATCTTTAAAGTCAAAGCTGCTTTTCTCTGCCACTTTATCCCCAAAGGAAAAAGTCTTCACATCAAATTTAGCTTTCAAAGTTTCAATAAACTTAGCCAGATCTTCTTTGTATTGTTTTTTATAAAACGCAGAATCTTTATTGATAAGAACTGATGCGGAATTGTCCTGCGCAACAATGATCACAGGCTTTTCAACATAACGATGAACTGTCTTCACCAAAGGCGAAAGCAGCAAAAAAGCAATTATCGTGATTGCCACAAAACGAATTGCAGCCAGCGCTCTTTTTACTAATAGTGAGAAATTATACCTGTTGTTTTTGTAGTACAGCAGAGCCGTAATTGCTGCACTGATGATCAGACAGAAAATAAGAAACCATGACGGATATTCGGTGATTATTTCAAAACCCACGGGTTGTTTTTTTGAAGAGCAAAGATAGAAAGAAAATAGTTAGTGGTTTGTTGTTTGTAGTTAGTTGTTTTGTTTAAAGTTTAAAGTTGTTCGCTGGTAATTAACATTGTTGGTTTACAATTTCAAATTTCAATGAATTTCTCTTTACCCTTTCTGTATTCTTGCAAATTTATAAAACGCCTGACAAGCTCCTTCTGAGGAAACCATGCAGGCACCAATTGGATTGGATGGTGTGCATTTTATTCCAAAAAGAGCACATTCTTTCGGAGTCTTTAAACCTTTGAGAACTTCACCACAGATACAACCTCTGGGTTCTTCCGGTTCGGGAACGTCAACGGGGATCATGTGTTCGGCATCAAACATCGAATACTTTTCTCTTATTTTCATGCCGCTTAAAGGAATTACACCAAGTCCTCGCCACCAGTCATCACGCAGATCAAATACATCATTCATGATCTGCTGGGCTTTCAGATTGCCTTCGGCTTTGACAACACGCTTGTATTGTATTTCAACCTTAGCCACACCTTCCTCAAATTGTTTCACCAGCATCAATATACTCTGAAGAATATCCACAGGCTCAAATCCTGAGATCACACAGCCCAGATTGTAGCGGCTGGCAATGGGTTCATAGATTCCCGACCCTGTAATTACACTGACATGCCCTGGACAAATGTATCCGTTTATCTTCACCCCTTCGTCAATAAGTGCAGCCATGGCAGGCGGCATGATCTTGTGTGAACTGAAAAGAAAGAAATTAGTGACCTTATCCCTGTATGCATTGATAATAGCTGCTGCACTTGTTGGTGTTGTAGTTTCGAAACCAATACCAAGGAAAATTATTTTTTTATTGGGATGGTGCTTTGCCATCTCGACTGCTGTCAAAGGAGAGAATACAATGCGGATATCAGCGCCATTGGCTTTTTCTTTTTCAAGTGATGATTCAGAACCGGGTACCCTTATCAGGTCACCAAAAGTGGCAATGATCACATCCTTCATCCGGGCATAGGCAATAGCCTGATCAATGAATTTCCTGCTGGATACGCAGACAGGGCAACCCGGACCTGACACAAGCCGGATATTATGAGGAAGCAGAAACGGAATTCCAAAACGATGAATGGCCATGGTGTGTCCACCACATACCTCCATCAGTGTGATCTCCTTTCGTGAGATTTCCCTGATCTTTCCCACGAGTTCCTGTACTATAGTTTTGTCACGATATTCATCAACGTATTTCATAGTTATTCTTGTTCGTTGTTTGTTGTTTGTTGTTCTATTCGAAGTTGGCTTCTGCCACTAATGACTAATGACAACTGACTATTGACCATTGACAATTGACTATTGACTTTCATCCATCTGTTCATCAATAGCGCCGAGTTCCCGCAAGAGCTTCATTGTTTCGGCCGCTTCCTCCTTACTGAGTCTTTCAATTGCAAAGCCGGAATGCAGAAGAACGAATTCTCCCACTTTTGGATTTTCCAATAATTGTAAGCTGGCATTGATGGTCGTTCCTCCGATTGACACTTTGGCCATATCGCCATCAATGGATATTATTTCTGCAGGTATTCCCAGACACATTTTTTATTTGAGATTTATGATTTATGATTTTATGAAGATACCCAGGCTTCTTCTTTTGGCGGCTATTGCCAATTGTCCGAGTGCGATCCCTCCGTCATTCGAGGGAACCTTGCTGTGGGTAAAGACTTCAAAGTTATTTTCAATTAAAATATTTTCTGATTTTTCTATCAAATACCTGTTCTGAAACACGCCACCCGATAGCACAACCTTGTTTAATTTACGTTCTTTTCTTAATGTTTTTACAGTTTCCAAAATTACTGAAATTATTGTATTGTGGAAGCGGGCCGCAATAACAGAGGGTTTCGCTCCTGACAAAACATCATTTACAATCCCTCTGATTGTTGGATCAAAACTGATAATACCATTGAGAGAGAACTCATAATTTTCAAAATTATTCTTTTCGATTGCAGCTTCCAGTCGCATCGGGGCTTCTGATTCAAAGCCATTGACAGTGCAAATTCCGGAGATTGCGGCCACTGCATCAAACAAACGACCTGCACTTGATGTCAACGGACTGTTCAGTTTTTTATCAATAGCCTGTAGCAAAAGATTTATTTTCTCAGAAGGAATATCTTTTAAAAAGGGAATTTTCATTTCAAGAAACTCTTTGCCATAAACCTTGTACAAATACGAAACTGCCATCCTCCAGGGTTCTGCAGACACCTTGTCGCCACCGGGTATCGGCAAATATTCAAAATGGTTCACCCTTTCGTAGTCGTTCATATCACATACAAAAAATTCGCCACCCCAAATATTTCCATCATCTCCAAATCCGGTTCCATCAAAACTTACACCTATTACTTTCTCATCAAGACGGTGTTCGGCCATGCAGGAAGTGATGTGTGCATGATGATGCTGAACAAACAATCCGGGAATATTCAACCCTTTCACATAACCTGTGGAAAGATAATCAGGATGCATATCACCCACGACGAGCGTTGGCTCAAACCTGAAAAGTTTATTGAACTGTGCAATTGTTTCTTTATAAAAATTGAAAGTCTCAAGGTTTTTAAGATCACCGATGTGTTGGCTGAGTATGGCCTGTTGCCCTTTACCAATACAGAAACAATTCTTCAACTCCGCTCCTGCCGCAAATATTCCTTCGGCATTAAATGCAAGTCTGACAGGGTTGGGAACATATCCACGCGAACGCCTGATGATCCTTTCTTTTTCATTCGAAATAAAAACAACAGAGTCGTCAGTCCGGTTGTAGATGTCACGATTGTAGGTCAACAATCCATCCGAAATCGGGGCAAGTTTTTTTTCTGCATCTTCATTTGATATCACAATTGGTTCGTCAGAAATATTGCCGCTTGTCAGAACGATTGCATCTGTTTTTAGTTTTTCAAACAGCAGGTAATGAAAGGGCATGTAAGGGATCATCACACCAATTGTTCCGAGTCCGTTGCTTACTGAGTCCGGGATTTTATAAGGTTGTTTTTCCTTTAGTATTACTATGGGTTTGCGCCATGAAGACAAAGATATTTCTTCAGTTTCGCCAGTATCTGCGTATTTCTTTACAGCATTAATATCTCTGAAAATAACTGCAAAAGGCTTGCTATCGCGGTTTTTCAATTTACGCAACCTGACAACAGCTTCACTATTCAAGGCATCGCAGGCAAGATGAAAACCGCCAAGGCCTTTCATCGCCAGTATCTGCCCTTCCTGAATAATCTGGGCAGCTAAATTTAAAACTTCAGGAAATTCCGAAAGTTCTACGCCTTGATAATTTATCTTATAAACAGGTCCGCAATTGTTGCAGGCCACAGGCTGCGCATGAAAGCGGCGGTCGAGCACATCCGTATATTCATGGTGGCAGGTTTGGCACATCACAAATTCTTGCATCGTGGTCTTTTCCCTGTCATAAGGAAGATCCCTGATGATGGTAAAACGAGGACCGCAATTTGTGCAGTTGATAAAAGGATAATTGATCCTGTGACTTTGTTCTTTTAAATCTTTCAGGCAGTCATCGCAAACAGCAATGTCAGGGCTTATCTCGGTCACTTCTTTTGAAGTATCCTTGCTCTTTACTATTTCAAATTTTTGATAATTCTGAAAAGAGGTCTGTTCAACATTTACTGATTCGATATGCGAAGCAACGGGAGCTTCTTTATGCAGCAACACTAGGAATTCATCAATGACTTCATTCTTTCCTTCAATCCTGATAAGTACTCCATCATTATTATTTTCCACATTTCCTTTAAGAATCAGCCGGGTTGCTATCCTGTAAATAAATGGACGAAAGCCCACTCCCTGCACGAGACCTTTGACGGTGATAATATTGGAGGTGATAGAACTTTGCAAAAGAAGTTAGGTGTTGGATGTTGGATATTGGATATTGGATGTTGGATGTTGGATGTTGGATGTTGGATGTTAGATGTTAGATATTGGTAAATGTTTAAAGATTATGACTTATGACTTATGACTATTGACTAATGACTATTGACTAATGACTATTGACTATTGACTATTGACTATTGACCAATGACAATTGACTAATAAAACTCATAAGCGCCGATATCGGGAGCAACATCGTTTGTGCGGTTGTGGCGGAGAATATCAAAGGGAATAATATGGGCTATGCTCATCAAACCCTTGTTGATTGCGGCGGAAGTTGAACTTAATCTGTAGTCGTTGCTGCTTACATCTTTAAAAGCCGGATCACTGTTCAGAACACAATTAATAAAATGGCTTGGACTACTTGCATTGATCCCTGTTTTCAACAGGCAATGGTCAAACTGGTAACTAAAGGGAGTACCGTTGGTCAAACTGTCGAGCAGCAACTCGTCCGTTATGGAGCCGTAGAGTATGCAATTCCCGAAATATGCTTTTGTGAGCGGTCGTGCAATGATATTACTGTTTATATCCTTATACCAATTGTTAAGCACGATCGAAGGAGTTACCCTGTTTGATAACGACCAATAATTTCCAACTGTGCATTGTCTGAAGTCATATTTGCCGCCAATATTCAGCACGATGGCATATTGGGCGCAATTTCCAATCACACAGTTTGAGGCATCAACCCAGCTTCCCTGCGCCAGTATTCCGGCTGCACCCATGTTTTCGATGATGGTATTTTCAAGCTTCAAAGTCGGTTGGGTGGCATTGTCGGTAATTGTATCCGCATGTATTCCTATGTAACCGTTTTTAATGACCGCATAATTTATCTCATTATTACAGCTGCCTTTTGAAAGCCATATTTTGCCCCATTGTCCGGGCTGATCTTTATAATACTGCTCGAGCCTGTCACCCTGGAATGTTACCGGATTTCCCAATGAACCCTGCACTTTAAGAGTGCCATCTTTGTACACCCACAGCACAGCATCTTTATGCATGTAAACCCTTGTACCCTCTTTGATCGTTAATGTGCAGCCGGAATCAACCACTGCATAACCATAGATCACATGGGGTTTGTCATTTGTCCATGTGCTGTTGCAGTCAAGAACGGAATACCAGGGGTTGCCGGCAGGATAATTCGGCGTATAATAATATGCATTTTGTCCCCAGGCCACAAGCTGCACTTTCTGCAGATTGCCGTTGGTCATGAATAGCACAGAATCGCTCACTATCAACGGCGAATTGCTGTTGTTGGGATTGACCGTGACTTTTACAAAAATAAAAATGCTGTCTTTGGCTTCAATTTCAACATCATTGATCTCTGTTGTGGCCATGCCATCAACATTCATCCTGAATTGCGAACTGCTGCCGCCTGCAAGCCTGATAGAGGAAATTTTTATTTTGTTGCTGTAAGGATTGAAAACTTTCAATTGCATTGTCGTCGAGCCGATGGTCGTAAAAACAGTATCGAAAAGAAGAGTGTCGGCAGAAAATTTAAGTTTGGCCGATGCGTCGGTAGTGATCTTGTCTTTCTTACATGAACTTAAGAAAATCACAAATGACAGCATGCAGGCGATACAAAGTGGGAAAAAGGAAATATTAACAAAGGGAATAAGGGAATTTCGTTGCTCCCTATTCCTCATATCCTTAGACCTAAGACCTTTTAAATTTTCAAGTATTTTCATCCGTTGCAAATTTAAGTATTAATCCCAACTTACGTAAAAAATGGATTTTTATTGTGTGAGGAGGAAAAAACACAACGGATTATAAGAAAAATTTACAGCGGATTAAACGGATTAAACAGATTTTTCTTTTCCATTAAATCTGCTATAATCTTTTTCAGAGATCGCAATCCTATGTATCTGCCACAATTATCTAAAAAAAACGAAAGCCCACCAAAGGCGGGCTACGTTAGAGCCGAATCCGCAGAAACGACTTTGCAAAGGTAATATTCTCCTTCAAAAATTTCGGTGGTGTTTATTCGCCCCGCAAAAACCCGCGCCACAACCTGCTCATGATTTTTCCTGCAATAAATCTTTCTCCACAATTTCGGTTTCACACACAAGATTTGTCTGCTTTAAAATCTTCATGCAGGAAAAGTCCAGTGATCGCAATCCTACGTAGCTACTACAACGTTTATGATTGCACTAAAAAAATCATTGACGAAGTTTCAGTGATCGCAATCCTACGTAACTACTTCAACAAAGACAAAGAGTTCCCAAAGGCGGGAAAATAAGTTTCAGTGATCGCAATCCTACGTAGCTACTACAACGTTTATGATTGCACTAAAAAAATCATTGACGAAGTTTCAGTGATCGCAATCCTACGTAACTACTTCAACAAAGACAAAGAGTTCCCAAA
>Ga0118677_10006742_pt1 | contig 19286 bp, 17 predicted proteins | sample AliMusrvi5mmetaG_FD_86154 | JGI IMG/M metagenome (GOLD analysis project Ga0118677, IMG submission 86154)
ACATCGACGCAGCGGTTTGGCACCTCGATGTCGGCTCATCGCATCCTGGGGCTGGAGAAGGTCCCAAGGGTTTGGCTGTTCGCCAATTAAAGCGGTACGCGAGCTGGGTTCAAAACGTCGTGAGACAGTTTGGTCCTTATCCGCTGTGGGCGTAGGAGATTTGAGGAAAACATTCCTTAGTACGAGAGGACCGGGAATGACGTACCTCTGGTGTTCCAGTTGTTCCATCCAAGGAGCATCGCTGGGTAGCTATGTACGGAAAGGATAAGCGCTGAAAGCATCTAAGCGCCAAGCCTCTTCCAAGATTGGATCTCCCCTCCGCAAGGAGCTAAAGGCAGGTTGTAGACTACGACCTCGATAGGCTGGAGGTGTAAGGCCCGTGAGGGTTTCAGCTGACCAGTACTAATCAGCCGTGTGGCTTGACTTTTTTTGACCTTACCTTTGACTTAATTTCTTGCTTACCCATCTCTATTTTTACTTTATCAGGATTTTTCCGGTGACCATGGCGAGAAGGTAACACCCGTTCCCATACCGAACACGGAAGTGAAGGGTCTCAGCGGCGATGGTACTAGAGCTTTGGCTTTGGGAGAGTAGCACGTTGCCGGAGTTTTTTTCGAGGGCTTGTGAGTAATCACAAGCCCTTTTTTATTGCACCTGAACCTGTTTAGGCATATAGGGTATTCTGTGAAAAGACTTATGGGTGTTTCAGGGATGGTTTTATCTGTAACGCTGACTGGTGTGGCGGCACCAGTCGGATTCACTGCAAGTGATTCAATGATGAAAACGAATCTATCAGTAGCCATGTTCGGATCGGGATGCTTCTGGTGCTCTGAAGCGGTCTTCCAGCGCATCCCTGGCGTCTTATCTGTAAAATCCGGGTATTCTGGAGGAACTGTCAGGAATCCGACTTATGAGCAGGTTTGCACAGGTAATACCGGCCATGCTGAAGTGATTAAGTTGTTGTATGATCCTCAATTGGTCTCTTTCGCATCTTTGCTGGAAACGTTCTGGTTGAGTCACGATCCAACCACGCTCAATCGGCAGGGCGCTGATGTGGGAACCCAGTATCGTTCAGTGATTTTCTATTTCGATGAGACTCAGAAAATTGAGGCCGAGAAATCCAGGCAAGCACTCGATAAATCTGGTAAATTTAAGTCACCTGTCGTCACTCAGATTGCACCCGCGGCAGAATTTTATCCCGCTGAGGATTATCATACAGATTATTATAATAAAAATAAATCTGCACCCTATTGCCGTTTCGTCATTGCTCCCAAGCTGGAAAAAGTGAAGAAGTAATTCAAATTGGATTGCGATCAAGCTGCCGCATGCCCATAGCCGCGTCTTATGAATTCTTCCCACTGGTCCCTATTACGTCGGGTTGCCGACGAGGAAACAACCCTGCTTATCAGCCAGCTGCCTCTTCAAATTAGAGCCAAGATTCAGAACATACCCATTATATTTGAGAAATTTCCCAGTGCTGCACTCGTCGCCGATGGAATTGAATCTGATGTGATGGGTTTATTTGTTGGTGATGATTATCCGCATGAGTCAGCTGATCCCGTCTCGACTGGAGTCTTTTTGTTCCTCTTTAATATCTGGGAGGAAGCCCGCGCGGAAATCCCCGTTTTCCGGATGGAAGTCCGGAAAACGTTGCTGCATGAATGGGGCCATTATTTAGGACTCGATGAGAATGAGTTGGATGAACGAGCCCTGTAAGTTGCGGGTTGAGCGTTAGCCGGATATGATAATTATTAAGGACTGATTGGTCATTTAATGTTGTGGTAAAATGGTTTACTGCTTGACGGCGCGAGTTGATTTCCGCAGATTAACAAACAAATGTTATCTTAATAGTACATCAGGATGACGTGTTAGGATTAAGGAACTGTTATGTTAAACTTCTTGCTTGGGCTGTTTTCTGAAGATATCGGGATTGATCTGGGTACAGCCAATACGCTTGTTTTTGTGAAGGACCGGGGAATTGTGCTCCGGGAACCGTCGGTGGTTGCGATTCAAGCAGGCACTCGCAGAGTTTTGGCGGTGGGCGAAGAGGCTAAACAGATGTTGGGACGCACGCCAGGTGGTATTGTGGCCATCCGCCCCATGAAGGCCGGGGTGATCGCGGATTTTGAGATTACGGAGGCGATGCTGAAATATTTCATCCGCAGGGTACATAACCGTCGCACGATGGTGCGGCCGCGGGTGATTATTGCAGTGCCGAGTGGCATTACGGAAGTGGAGAAGCGTGCGGTCAAGGATTCGGCTATGCACGCCGGGGCGCGTGAAGTGTATTTGATTGAAGAGCCGATGGCGGCGGCGATTGGGGTCGGGCTTCCTGTACAGGAGCCGGCCGGGAACATGATTGTGGATATCGGGGGTGGCACCACTGAGGTGGCGTTGATCTCGTTGGCCGGAATTGTGTTCTGTCGCAGCGTCCGCGTCGGGGGCGATGAAATGGACGAATTTATCGCCCAGTATATGAAACGGGTTTATAATTTGATGATCGGTGAGCGAACGGCTGAGGCTATCAAGATGAAGATTGGCTCTGCTTACCCGCTGGCGGAAGAATTGACCATGGAGGTCAAGGGTAGAGACCTTGTTTGTGGTCTGCCAAAGACCCTTACTGTGACCTCGGAAGAAATCAGGGAAGCGCTCCAAGAGCCGTTGTCATCCATTCTGGATGCCATACGGGTGACGTTGGAGCGTTGTCCGCCTGAACTTGCCGCCGATTTGGTAGATCGTGGCATGGTGATGTCCGGTGGTGGGTCGCTCCTGCGGGGGATTGATCTGCTGATTGCCGAGCATACCGGCCTGCCCGTTCATCGCACCGATGATCCGCTGAGTGCGGTGGCTGAGGGGACGGGCGTTGTGCTTTCCGAGCTCAACGTTTTGCGTCGTATAGCCACCGGTGAACAGCGGACCTACTGATCTTCTTTCAAGTCGTCGCGTCTTCTCGTCCAATGATGTTATGGGGTTAAACCCACTCCTAAAGGAGTGATGGGATGAGGGATGATTTGAAGTGAGGGACCGTACATTTGTTTTAGGAGTGGTGCTGGCGACCTTTTTTCTGGTTCTCCTGAACCTGCCGTCGTCAGTATCGGCTTCCTTGCGCGGTTTTTTCCGGGGCAGCATGGCCACCTATCAGGGTGGGGTTACCCATTTCCTCTCGCGTGTTCACAAGACGTCTTCCGCCGTGGGAAATATCGGCGATGTCATCAAAGAACGTGACCAGTTGAAGAAAGAGGTCGCCGCGCTCAGGGGGCAGCTTCGGAGTTTTGACGGGGTCATGCGGGAAAATAAAGAATTACGTGAATTGCTCGCTTTTAAGAAACAGCTCACGTTCCGGACTGTCGCCTGTGATGTGATTGCGCGCGATGACGGATACGGATGGTGGCAGACCATCCGGCTCGATAAGGGCCAGGATGAGGGCATAGCGGTCAATATGCCGGTGATGACGCCGGAAGGCCTGGTGGGGCGTGTGATTGAAGTGAATAGTCACACGGCGGATGTCCTCCTGATCTCGGATCGTTCATTCAAGGTTTCTGTTCGCTTTGAGCAGGACGGCTCGTTTGGCATTCTTCAGGGGAGTGGGATTTCGCTGAGGGGCGATCATGGTTTCGGGGTCCTTTGCCTGCCGACGCCGTCGCGGGTGGATTACATCCGGAAAGATTTGGAAGTCAAGGCTGGCGAAATGGTGGTGACGTCGGGGTTTGGCGGGATATTTCCTGCCGGGCTTGTTGTGGGGCGTGTGGCCAATATGAAATTGGATGAAACAGGGCTTTATCAGGTGGCGGAAGTGGTGCCAGCGGCGGACTTGCCCCGGCTTCAACAGGTGTTGGTGGTGACGGAACAGTGAGAGCTTTGAAATGACAGCCGCAATCATGGTTTTTTTGATGTTGATGGGGGGGCTTCTGCAAAGTCTTATGCCTGCGACGGCGATTATGGGGCTTTCCAAACCGCCGTTTTTGATGGCGGTAGCACTGTATTATGCCCTTGCCCATCCGCGGGGGACGGCGGTGATAGCCGCCATTCTGGCAGGAGTGATTCAGGATTCGATGAGTCTGTTGCCTGTGGGGTATTCATCGTTATGTTTTGTATTGTTCGGACTATTTCTGGCAAAGACGCGCGAAAAACTGTTTGGAGACAGTTTGTTTACAGTGGCCTTACTGGGGGCTGGTTTGGGGGCATTGACCACGTTGGGGCTCTATCTGATGTTAAGCCTCAATGCGCTGGCGGACTCCATTCCGTTCTGGTGGGTCGCGCTCAAGATGGGAGGGTCGGCACTGTTGGGTCTGGGCGTTGCGCCATTGGTCTGGTGGGCGGCGGCGACGCTTGAGCGTTACGTTGGATTGACCTATGTGAGTGAAAGATAGCATGGCTGCAGGTGAAACCATACTTTTGGAGTTGAAGCGTATTCGGCTGGTCCTGATCATCATGCTGGGACTATTACTCCTGCTTACCGTCATGCTTTTTGATCTTCAGGTTTCGAGAAGACCCGAGTTTGAAGCCAGTTTGCATAAACAAAGTGTAAGGCGGATTCGGTTGCCTGCTCCGAGGGGACGTATTTTTGACCGGAACCAGAAGTGCCTTGCGGATAACCAGCCGTGTTATTGCCTGGCTTTCAATCTCGAAGATCTGCGTCAACCTGGGCGTTGGAAGAATACCGTGGCTGAGGTGCAACGCCGGATCGGGCTGTTAAAAGGTTTGATAGGGCGGAAAGCCATTATCAGTGAAGACGATATCTGGAACCATATTCGGCGGCGTCTACCGCTTCCTTTAGTGGCCTGGCGGAGTCTTGATCCTGCGGCGCTGGCCCGGCTATCCGAATCGTCGGCAGATATGACCGGTGTGGAAATATATGTCGAACCCAATCGGGTCTACCCGAACGGGGAGTTGGCAGCTCATCTTTTGGGTTATGTTGGCAAGACGGACTTCTCTGGGGCAGAAATGCCGGGATTCCAGTATTATCTTCCAGAGATGGATGGAAAAATGGGGTTGGAACGCCAGTACAACAAGATTATGGTTGGGGAGCCCGGTGAAAAACTGGTGCGTATTGATGCTTCAGGGTTGAAACGAGCAGAGCGAATGGATAAGGAGTCGCAATCTGGCGCCAATGTTCTGTTGGCGCTGGATAGCCGGATTCAAGCGTTGGCGGAATCCGCCATCAAGGATGTGCCGGGAGCCGTGGTGGTCATAGATCCAAATAATGGGGACGTGTTGGCTCTGGCGAGTTCTCCGACCTTTAATCCCAATCAGTTAATGCCGGTTTTCACAAAGGCTCTGTGGGATCAGCTAAATGACGACCCGGGCAAACCCATGTTGAATAAGGCGGTGGCGGAGGTATATGCTCCGGGGAGCATTTTCAAGCCGGTGACGGCTTTGGCTGCTTTGAATAGTGGCGCTGTTTCGGCTGCCGCAACGGTGGATTGTCCGGGCTATTTCATGATTGGCAACAAGGCTATGAAATGCTGGAACCTCAATGGGCACGGCGTGGTTGATCTGCGAAGAGGGATTGAACAGTCGTGCAATACCTATTTCATCACTATTGGGTTGAAGTGCGGAAATGAGGCTATTTCGGATCTGGCAAAACTTTTCGGTCTTGGAGAGAAGACGGGAATAGAACTTGACCGGGAGGCCTCCGGGGTCGTGCCTACGCCGGAATGGAAACAGAAATACTGGCATGATGACTGGCGAAATGGTGACACCTGTAATTTTTCAATCGGGCAGGGGGCATTGGCTGTGACCCCGTTGCAAATGGCGGTGGTGGCCGCCACCTTGGCCAATGGAGGGGCGGTTTACCGGCCGCGCCTAGTACTGGGGTTGCAAGATATGCAAGGGAACAGTCTAACAAATTTTTCAGTGACACTGGTGAGGCACTTGCCGCTGGCTCCTGAGGTCGTTCAGTTGGTGCGGCAGGGGATGCATGATGTGGTAATGGAGCCCACCGGAACCGGAGGGCGGGCGCGCATCCCCGGTGTAGAGATGGCGGGGAAGACGGGCACGGCGGAGTATGGGGAAAAAGAAGACCGGAAGAAACATGGATGGATGATTCTGTTTGCGCCCTATGACAAACCCCGATATGCCGTTGCCATGGTGGTGGATGATGCCGTGTCGGGCGGCTTCACGGTAGGGCCGCGCCTTCATCAGCTTATGATGGGGATTTTCAGGGTGCCCGACGGACAAGGGGAGGCGGGAGGATGAAAGAATTTCTTCATCAGTTCCACCTGTTGCGCCGTATGAACTGGGTTATGCTGTTGATGATTATCGGACTGATCGTGGTTGGAGTCTGTTTTATCTATAGTGCGACGTCTATGCGGGAAGATTCCACCGTGGATTTGTATGCAAAACAGATCCGATGGGCGATTGCGGGGATGGTCTGTTATTTTGGGGTCACGCTTTTTGACTACCGGCGTTTGCGGGATGTGTCGTGGCTCTTTTATTTTGTGGCCTTGGTATTGTTAGTGGCCGTGTTGTTTTTCGGAACCCGTATTTATGGTGCCAAACGCTGGCTTATGTTCATGGGGGTAGGGGTGCAGCCGTCTGAGATTGGCAAACTAGCCGTGATTATCCTAAGTGCCTGTCTGTTGAGTCCTGCGGCCGAGAAATTCGACCGGTTGCCTTCCTTTTGGCGACTGTTTCTGCTGGCTGGGATTCCCATGGCGTTGGTGATGAAAGAACCGGATTTGGGGAGTGCGTTGGTTTACCTTCCGGTGGTGGTGGCGATGTTATTTGTGGCCGGCGCCCGGATTAAACCGCTGGTGATTATAGGGGCCAGCGGGATGGTGGGCGTACTGCTGGTATTGGCGGCAGTGGCATTGCCCGAGCAAATGGGCATGTCGCCTGAGCATCAGGAACGTTTTTTTCAAGCCATTCATTTGAGTGAGTATCAGCGCAATCGGATCGAGGTATTCCTGCAACCCGGAAAAGATCCCATGGGGACGGGATGGAACAAGCGCCAGTCTGAAATTGCGGTGGGGTCGGGAGGGCTGACAGGTAAGGGCTTCCTGAGCGGAACTCAGAATATCCTGGGCTTCCTGCCGCGCACAGTAGCGCCCACTGATTTTATATTTTCTGTAATTACGGAGGAAACTGGATTTTTGGGAGCGGTGGGGGTTTTGACGCTTTATGGGGGGGTGATCATCAGTGGTTTGTATTCGGCCATGATGGCACGCGATAAGATGGGGCGGGTTTTGTGTGTGGGTATCGTCATGATGGTATTCACGCATGCTTTTGTAAATATGGCCATGACCATCGGAGTGTTGCCGGTAGTGGGGATCCCCCTGCCGCTGGTAAGCTACGGGGGAACATTTATGGTGATAACGTTGTTTGCTTTAGGTTTGATACAAAGTGTTTATGTGCGGCGGCCGGGATTGTGACCGTTGCGATGACAGGAAAGGATGTGCCGGATGTTTGGATTTCGATTTGGACGAAAGAGTTTTAAACGAGAGATAGTGATTAATGCCGAAAGTCTTGAGACACGGGTCGCCGTGCTTGAGAACGGTAAACTGGAGGAGTTTCAGGTTGAGCACCCCACAGAGGAGCGGATTGTGGGGGGGATTTATAAGGGGGTTATTAAAAATCTCGAGGACGGGTTGCAGGCAGCTTTTGTGGATATTGGCCTCAAGAAAAATGCCTTTCTCCATTATTGGGACATGATCCCCGAGGATGCGGCGCGGTTGGAGGCGGCAGAAGATATCACGATCAGAAATATGACCAAGAAGAAGCGACATACTAGCGCGGAGATTGCACGGATGTTCCCGATCGGGTCAGAAATCGTGGTTCAGGTTACCAAGGGCCCGATTAGCACTAAAGGTCCGCGTGTTACGGCCAATCTCAGTATTCCTGGGCGATATCTGGTGATGTTACCGGGGAGCAATTTAAAAGGGGTTTCGCGCAAAATTGAAGATGAGAAAGAGCGGCTACGCCTGAAAAAGGTGTTGGCACGGCTGCCCTCTCCGGAAGGGGTCGGGCTCATTATCCGGACAGCAGGCATGGGGGCTCAACAACGTAGCTTTGTTCGTGATATGCGGGCGATGGTGGATGTTTGGGGTGAGATTAGTCGGGGGATCAAGGAGACTCCAGCTCCTTGTTGTCTGTATGAGGAACTCGATCTGGTTGAACGCGTGGTGCGGGATTGGTTGACAGAGGATATTGACCGCATTGTCGTGGATGATCCGGTCAAGGTGGAGCGTATCAAGGATCTGGCGTCGAAAATTTCGCGCCGGGTTCGCTCCCGCATCCAGCAGTATGAGGGATCTGCGCCGATTTTTGATCACTTCAACATTGAGCGCCAACTTGAGAATGCGTTTGCCCGTAAGGTCATGCTGAAGTCCGGAGGATATATCATTTTTGAGGAAACCGAGGCGTTGATCTCCGTGGATGTTAATACTGGCCGACACAAGGGTTCTCAGACTCAGGAGGATGTTATTTTTGAAGTCAACACAGAGGCGGCAGAGGAGGTGGCTCGACAGCTTCGTTTACGAAATGTTGGGGGGTTGATTGTAGTTGACTTCATCGATATGAAGCAGAAGAAAAACCGGAATGCGGTTTATAAAACACTGAAAGATGCTTTGCATCGTGACAAAGCCAAGACCAATGTCCTGCAAATTTCGCATCTTGGATTGCTTGAGATGACCCGGCAGCGTGTGGATGAAGGGGTTTTATCCTCCATGTTTGTGGACTGTCCTTACTGCAAAGGGAAAGGGAGCGTCAAATCGCCGCTTTCAATGAGCGTTGAGATCCAGCGTCAGATTGTTGCCCTGATGCGCCGGTTCAAGGATGCCGGCCAGAATCGCAAACTGCAAATTGTGGTCCATCCCACAGTGTTGGAGCGGTTGCGGAAGGAAGACGAGGCCATTCTGATGAATTTGGAAAGCAAATTTGCTGGCTATTTGAGTTTCAGGGCAGATCCTGGGCGACATGTAGAGGATTTTGACATTCGTAACGCAGAATCAGGGGAGATGGTTTTTACCACCATTACGAAGCCCGCAGAGCCAAGGTCTGGCTGAGGGGACGGGGGAGAATGGTGAAATAATGAAAATCAAAAAATATTTATAATCCTGTTGACATGATTCCTGCTTATGGTAGCGTTTGCGGTCTGTTTTTGGGTGAATGAGTCCATAAGTTGAGTGTAAATTGCGTGGCAGGGAGCGAGTTTCCTGTTGTCGGATTTGATGAAGGCAACAGGAAGTCGTCTTTTTGTGTTTGTATAAAGCTAGTGGTGGAATAATCGCGAGGCCCCCGTAGCTCAGTTGGTAGAGCACGTCCTTGGTAAGGACGAGGTCAGCGGTTCGATCCCGCTCGTGGGCTCCAGAATTTTGAATGACCAGATTGTCTGGGCAAAGTAGAACTGAAAAAGAGAATAAACTAGGAGTACGACTATGGCGAAAGAAACGTTTAGCAGAACCAAGCCGCATGTAAATGTGGGTACGATCGGGCACGTTGACCATGGTAAGACCACCTTGACGGCGGCCCTTACCTATGTGCAGTCTCTGCGTGGGTTGAGCACTTACATCAAGTATGATCAGGTGGCCAAGGCCTCGGAATCACAAGGGCGTCGTGATCCTACTAAAATTCTGACCATTGCGACGTCGCACGTGGAGTACAGCTCAGATAATCGGCATTATGCTCACGTTGACTGCCCCGGGCATGCTGACTATGTGAAGAACATGATCACAGGTGCGGCCCAGATGGATGGCGCAATTCTGGTGGTCAGTGCCTCTGACGGGCCGATGCCTCAGACGCGTGAGCACATTCTGCTTGCTCGGCAGGTTGGTGTGCCGAAAGTGGTCGTCTTTCTGAACAAGGTTGACACGGTTGATGATCCCGAGTTGCTGGATCTTGTGGAGCTCGAAATTCGCGAATTGCTCAGCAAATACGATTATCCAGGCGATGATACCCCGATCATTCGTGGTAGTGCGCTGGGGGCGATCAAGGCGACGACAGCGGATGATCCTGCTTGTAATTGCATCAAGGAATTGATGAATGCTTTGGATACGTTTATTCCTGAACCCGTTCGCGTCATCGATCAGGCATTCCTGCTCTCAATTGAAGATGTGTTCTCGATCGAAGGTCGTGGCACCGTGGTGACGGGGCGTATTGAGCGCGGTATCATCAAGGTTGGCGAAGATGTTGAGATTGTTGGTTTGAAGCCCACAGTCAAGACCACGGTTACCGGGGTGGAAATGTTCCGCAAGCTTTTGGACCAAGGGCAGGCCGGTGATAATGTTGGTTGCTTGCTTCGCAGCACCAAGAAGGAAGATGTCGAGCGTGGTCAAGTGTTGGCTAAGCCGGGTTCGATCACTCCTCACACGACGTTTAAGTGCGAAGTGTATGTGTTGAGCAAGGAAGAAGGTGGACGTCATACCCCGTTCTTCAAGGGCTATCGTCCCCAGTTCTATTTCCGCACGACTGACGTGACGGGTGACATTACCCTGCCCGATGGCGTGGAAATGGTGATGCCGGGTGATAATATCAGCATGACGGTGACATTGATTGCGCCGATTGCCATGGAGAAGTCTATGCGCTTCGCGATCCGCGAAGGTGGGCGTACTGTGGGTGCCGGTACAGTGTCTGAGATTTTGCAATAACTAAGCATCCGGCTGAGGTCGGGTATTGTGTGCGGGCGGCTCGCCGCTCGCACACTTAAGGATGGTTTAAATGCCAAGGGAACTGGTCACGCTCGCTTGTACCGAGTGCAAGAGGCGGAATTATACGACTACGAAGAACAAGCGGCTTACTCCTGATCGCATGGAGATCAAAAAGTATTGCCGTTTTGAAAAGAAGCATACGGTGCACAAGGAGACCCGATAAGGGGTATTCTGAATATAGGCCAGTAGCTCAATTGGCAGAGCGCCGGTCTCCAAAACCGGAGGTTGGGGGTTCGATGCCCTCCTGGCCTGCCAAATATTCTACGGAGTTAATATCTGTGAGCAAAATATCCGATAGCTTTCAAAAAGTTCAGTTTTTCCTTTCGGATGTGAAGAATGAACTTCGTAAGTCGACGTGGCCTACCCGTGGAGAGTTGATTGAGTCAACTATGGTGGTCATTATATCGGTAGTATTGTTCGCGGTTTTTGTGGGTTGTTGCGACGTAGTTCTGAGGCAGGTCATTGGGCTGCTGGCGCGTCACTAACTTTATAGCAAGTCCGGGGTTTCATGAGTGAAAAACAATGGTTTGTTCTGCATACGTTGACTGGCCAGGAGGCGAAGGTCAAGGAAAGCATTGAGCGCCGCCTGGACAAGGAAGAGATGCGCGCCTACGTTGATCAGGTGCTAATCCCAACTGAAAAAGTTTCTGAAACGAAAAAGGGCGTCAAGAGTGTCATTACCCGCAAATTTTTTCCGGGTTACGTGCTGGTGAGTATGTCGCTTTACGGGGATGACCGTAAAGTGATCGAGCCTGTCTGGTATTTTATCCGGGAAACGCCCGGGGTGATTGGATTTGTGGGTGGAGATCGGCCGGCGCCTCTACGGCCTGATGAAGTGGAACGGCTCTTATTTCAGGTAGAAGAGAAAAAAGAGAAGGTAAAGCCCAAAGTGATCTATGACATCGGGGAGACGGTCAAGATTACGGATGGGCCATTTATGAACTTCACTGGAACGGTGGACGAAGTGGATGCAGATCGTGGGAAGCTCAAAGTTTCGGTTGCGATATTTGGTCGCACGGCTCCCGTAGAATTGGAGTACTGGCAGGTTGAACGGCAGTAAGCCTACGGATTGGCGGAATACCCGGCAATCAGATGTCGAGGAAAAGATATGGCAAAGAAAGTAACAGGAAAAATTAAACTGCAGATTCCCGCCGGGCAGGCGAATCCGGCTCCTCCGGTTGGACCGGCTCTCGGTCAGCACGGTGTGAATATTATGCAGTTTTGTAAAGAATTTAATGCGGCCACGCAGAATAGTGCGGGTCTGGTGATTCCGGTAATTATTACCGTTTACCAGGACCGTTCGTTCACGTTTATCACAAAGAGTCCGCCGGCTTCATCGTTGTTGAAGCGATCTGCTGGACTGGCCAAAGGTTCAGCGCAGCCGAACCGCGATAAGGTTGGCAAGGTGACGCCCCAGCAGGTGCTGGAGATTGCGCGCCAGAAGATGAACGATCTGAATGCGACAGACGAAAACCACGCCGCCCGCATGATTGAGGGGACGGCTCGCAGCATGGGAATCGAGGTGATTCGTTAGCCATGGCGACGCACGGTAAAAAATATCGGAAGGTAGCCGAGAAGACTGAAGACAAGGTGTATTCCGTGTCTGAGGCGATCAGCTTCCTGAAGGCGAATAAAATCGCCAAATTTGATGAGACGGCCGAGCTTGCGATTCGGCTTGGTGTGGATACCAAAAAAACGGATCAGACCGTTCGTGGCACCGTGGCGCTGCCGCATGGAACAGGAAAAGCAGTCCGTGTGGCTGTTTTTGCAGCAGGTGCGGCGGCCGACGCGGCTCGGGCAGCGGGTGCAGATTATGTCGGGAACGACGACCTCATTGAGAAGGTTAAAGGCGGATGGGTTGATTTTGATATCGCCATTGCGACTCCCGAAGCCATGAAAGAAGTCCGTAAGTTGGGTAAGGTGTTGGGGCCGCGAGGACTCATGCCGAATCCGAAAACAGGGACAGTTTCGGATGATACCGCTTTTGCTGTTCGAGAGAGCAAGGCTGGTCGAGTGGAATATAGGATGGATCGTAATGGTAACGTGCAGGTGCCGTTTGGCAAGTTGTCATTTGATGTTCCCAAACTTGTTGACAATGTTACGGCCGTGATTGCGGCAGTGGCGGCGGCTCGCCCGGCAGCCGCGAAGGGTGTTTTTATTAAACGGTGTACACTGAGTTCGACGATGGGGGTTGGCCTCCGCGTTGAGGTTCGAGAGTAACGCAAAGGTTGGGTTCAATGAGACCAGAAAAACAATCAATTCTAGGGGAATTAACTTCCCAGGTGGACGGTTCAACCTTTGTGTTTGTCGCGGATTACCGCGGCATGAAGGTGGAGCAGTTCTCTGACCTTCGTCGGAAACTTGGGAAGACAGGCGCACGGATACAGGTTGTGAAGAACCGGTTTTTACGCCTCATTACGCGGGACAAGGGATGGCAAAATCTGGATACATCCTTGAAGGGGCAGTCTGCCATTGTGACGGGAATCGATGTCGTCCAGGCCGCCAAGATGCTCAAGGAATTCAATAGTGCCTGCGGTTTGCCGGTGGTGAAAGCGGGGGTGATGGGGAATGTCATATTGACTTCTATGCAGATTGAGGCCCTTGCCGACCTGCCGCCTCGCGAAGTGTTGTTGGGTCAGTTGGTGGGTACTGTGGCGGCTCCGCTTTCACGCTTGGTTGGCGTGCTGAAGCAGAAGGTGTCATCCATCGTATACGTATTGAAGGCAGTTGAGGACAAAAAGAACGCAACGAAATGATGTTTGAGTGTAGTCGATTAGGAAGGGAGATATATCATGTCTGAAGAAATCAAGTTGGATGCGAAGATGGAAGAGATTGTTAAGGCAGTTGAGAATATGACCGTTTTGGAGCTCTCGCAGCTCGTAAAGGGTTTGGAACAGCGCTTGGGTGTGACGGCCTCTGCCCCTATGGGAATGATGGCGGCGGCACCTGCGGGTGCACCTGCAGCGGCGGCCGCGGAGAAGACTGAATTTAACGTGATTCTGGCTTCCGCCGGCGCGAATAAGATCGGGGTTATCAAGGAAATCCGCGGCATCACAGGGCTCGGCTTGAAGGAATCCAAAGATCTCGTTGAAGGCGCTCCGAAGACTGTCAAGGAAAGCGTCTCCAAGGATGAGGCTGCCAAGATCAAGGAGGCCTTGGAGAAGGCTGGCGCGACCGTCGAAGTCAAATAACCCGATTGTCTGGGTGGTGCGTTACGACGGGCGGTTGTGTAACCGCGGTGTTGGTGTCCTTGAATCCCGGTGCAACAGGTGCTGGATATGGTTGAGCGAACAAACTTTGGAAAACTGGTTGAGGTAATCGAGCCGCCTAATCTGATTGAAATTCAGACTGCGTCTTATAAGGATTTCCTTCAGCTTGAAATTGCCCCGGGTGCCCGAAAGCCCATGGGGTTGCAAGTCGTCTTCAAGGAAGTTTTCCCCATCGAGAGTTATGATGGGCGTTACACACTTGATTTCGTGAAATACGAGTTTTCCTTACCCAAGGCGGATCCTTACGAGACGCTTCGTGATGGCCAGACTTTCGCTGGAACTCTTCATGTTACTTTCCGTTTGAAGGATGGTGAGGAGATTCGCGAAGAGACGGTGTATATGGGCGAAATTCCGCTTATGACCAAGCAGGGTTCGTTCGTAATCAATGGTGCGGAACGGGTGATCGTGAGCCAGTTGCATCGCTCGCCAGGGATTTGTTTTGAACAGTCCGTTCATTCCAGCGGCAACATGTTGTATTCTTTCCGTATTATTCCGGATCGCGGATCATGGGTGGAAGTGCAGTTTGATGCCTCTGATCTGTTGTGGATCTACATGGATCGGCGGCATCGTCGTCGGAAGTTTTTAGCAGTTACCTTCTTGCGGGCTCTAGGGTATGGATCGGATGACGATTTGCTGTCCTTGTTCTACTCATTCCGTAAATTGAAAATGAGCGAGTCCAGCGGTGCTGAAAAGCTTGTCAATCTTGTTTTCCGGGAAGATGTGATCGATGTCGATTCCCAGACTGTCTTGGCGCGCCGCTATGAGCCCTTGTCTGAAAACGTGTTGGCCCAGATGAAGGCCGCGGGGTTCAAGGATGTCGATGTGGTAGATGTGTCGTGGGATTCCGGAATCATGCTCAAGAGCATCAAGGAAGATCCGACGCACTCCATGGATGACGCCTTGAAGGACATCTACCTGCGATTGCGTCCCGGAGATCCGGCGACAGTCTCAAATGCCCGTCAGTTGTTGAAGCGATTGTTTTTTGATGTCCGGCGGTACGATCTCGGTCGAGTCGGAAGATATAAAATCAATCAGAAACTGGACGGCGAAATCAAGGATGCCATGGGGCTCATCGAGGCCATTATGGCCCGGAAGGATGCCAAGGAAAAGGATGCGTTCATTACGGTTACTGAGGAAGAACGCCTCCGGACGTTGACACCTGACGGGAGTGATCTGATTGCGGCAATCCGATATTTGATCAGCATTAGAAATGGGCAGGGGATGGTGGATGATATTGACCACCTTGGAAGCCGCAGGTTGCGCACCATTGGTGAACTTATCGAAAACCAATGTCGCGTCGGGTTAGCTCGTGCGGAACGTCTTGTCCGTGAAAGGATGACGCTGTTTGATCCCAACACGGGTACTTTGACGCCGCAGCGATTGGTGAATCCAAAAACGTTATCAGCGGTGGTTAAGGACTTTTTTGGCCGGAGTCAGTTGAGTCAATTCATGGACCAAACCAACCCCTTGTCCGAGCTTGCGCATAAACGGCGCTTGAGTGCCTTGGGCCCGGGCGGGTTAAGTCGTGAGCGAGCGGGCTTCGAGGTGCGTGACGTTCACAGCAGTCACTATGGACGGATTTGTCCGATCGAGACGCCCGAAGGTCCGAATATCGGGTTGATTTCATCTCTGGGTATTTATGCCAGAATTAATGAATATGGTTTTATCGAAACGCCTTATCGCAAGGTGAATAATGGGACTGTCTCTGATGCCGTCGAGTATCTCAGCGCGGATCGTGAAGAGAAGTTCGTTATTGCTCAGGCAAATACGCCGTTGGATTCCAGGAGCCGTATGTCTCGTGAGGCAATTGCAGTTCGCCACCGTGGTGAATTCCTTGAGGTTCCTAAGGAAAAAGTTGACTACATGGATGTGTCGCCAAAACAGGTGGTATCTGTTGCCGCAGGATTGATCCCCTTTTTGGAGCATGACGATGCTAATCGTGCATTGATGGGCTCCAACATGATGCGGCAAGCTGTTCCGTTAATGGAAACCGAGAGGCCTTTTGTGGCAACCGGACTCGAGTCTCGTATTGCAAGAGATTCGGGTGTGTTGGCCTTAGCTGAAGAGCCCGGCATCGTGACCTATGTATCCGCCAATAAAATTGTAGTCGTGAATGACAAGGGCAGTAAAAAGAAAGATTCCGAAAGAGTCTATATCCTGAATAAATTCATGCGTTCCAATGCAGGGACATGTGTCAACCAAAGGCCGGTTGTAAGTGTCGGGCAGAAGATCCGCATGGGGGATGTTTTGGCCGATGGACCTGCGACCCGTGATGGAGAATTATCCATCGGTCGTAATGTGTTAGTCGGGTTTATGCCTTGGAGTGGTTATAACTTCGAGGATGCCATTTTGATCAGTGAGCGAGTGGTTCGGGAAGATGTTTTCACCTCTGTCCATATTCAGGAATTTGAAGTGGGGGCCCGTGATACCAAGTTGGGACCTGAGGAAATTACGCGCGATATTCCCAACGTGGGTGAAGATGCGCTCCGTAATCTGGGGCCTGATGGCGTGATCCGTATCGGTGCAGAAGTCAAGCCGGACGATATTCTTGTCGGTAAAATTACCCCTAAGAGCGAAACAGAATTGGCTCCTGAAGAGCGACTACTGCGAGCGATCTTTGGCGAAAAGGCGGCTGATGTTCGTGATACCTCCTTGACCGTGCCTAGCGGGACGTATGGCATTGTTATGGATGTCAAGGTGTCTGCCCATAAGGATATTGCCCGGGAGAAAATGACGCCTACTGAACGCAAGCGACAGGCCAAAAATGTGACGCAGGAACAGGCTAGCAAGAAACAGGAGTTGATTGATCAGCTGACTGAAGCCTTGAGTAATATCCTATTGGGTGAGAAAATACCGCTGGATGTACTGAACATTGATTCCGGTGAAATCATTATTCCTGCAAATCGCAAAATTACGAAGACACTGCTTCGTAAATTGGCGAATGAAAGCGCACATATTGCGATCGAAAGCAGCCCGATTCAAATTAAGATTCAGGAAATTATTGCCGAACATCAGCAGAAATTCATTGAGCTGGAGCATGAATTCGAAAATGCGATTGACCGTCTTGAAAGCGGGGATGAGGTTGATCAGGGCATTATCAAGCAGGTGCGGGTTTACATTGCGAGCAAGAAAAAGCTGTCGGTAGGGGATAAAATGGCTGGGCGCCACGGAAACAAAGGTGTTGTGGCTAGGATTCTGCCTGAGGCTGATATGCCATTCCTTCCTGACGGAACGCCAGTGGACATTGTGTTGAACCCCTTGGGAGTGCCCTCCCGCATGAATGTCGGACAAGTGCTTGAAACCCACTTGGGGTGGGCGTGTAAGATCCTTGGCTTGTATGCAAGTACACCAGTGTTTGATGGAATTTCTGAAAAACGGATCCATGATTTAATGGAGGATGCGAAGCTTCCCTCAGACGGGAAGACGCAGTTGTTTGACGGGAGAACGGGTGAGCCTTTTGATCAGCGCGTAGTGGTGGGTTACATCTATATGCTGAAACTGCACCATTTGGTCAGTGACAAGATTCATGCCCGTGCTGTCGGTCCTTATTCTCTTGTTACTCAGCAACCACTAGGGGGTAAAGCGCAGTATGGCGGTCAACGTCTTGGGGAGATGGAGGTCTGGGCGCTTGAAGCCTATGGGGCGGCTTACGCTTTGCAGGAACTGTTGACGGTCAAACCGCCCGCCATTACCAATCATCCGGTATGGAAAAGTTCCGTGGCGCTGGGGTTTACGATTACCAAAGGTAACAGCGACACCATGCTGGCCGTCGCCAATCTGCAGACGAGCCGACGGTCACAGGCCAACGAGTGGCTGTTCGGGGCGGACGGGGCCTACGGCGAGGATAATGCCGTCAAGAACCGCGATACACTGCACAGCTTCGGGCAGTTCAACCATTTTTTCACCAGTCGCCTTTTTGTTTTTGGCCGGCTGGACGGATTGCATGACGGCATCAAGGACATCAAATACCGGCTCAGTGCCAGCATTGGATTGGGCTATTATCTGGTGCAACGGACAAACACGTCCTTGGTGTTCGAAGCCGGTCCGTCGCTGGTTTCAGAGCGGCAGGGCAATCAAACCGACACCTATTCCGCCCTGCGGTTGGCCGAGCGGTTTGATCAGCAACTGAATGCTGCCGCCCGCCTCTGGCAGACCGCCGAATTCATCCCTCAGGTGGATAAGACGGCCAATTTCATCTTCAATGCCGAGCTCGGTATTGAGACCGTCATCACCAAGGAATTATCGCTGCGCGTCGCGGTTCAGGACAACTACGTCAACCAGCCGGCGGCCACTTACAAGAACAACGACTTCCGGCTCATCAGCGGCTTGTCCTATAAATTCTGACGCCGTTGGCCGGTGTCACGATCGTGTCCCATGGCCGGGAAACATTTTGCCCACCAAATAAAGTCATTAGCAGCTTGCTATTCAATCGCGAATCCGTTTTTATCCGCGGCTTATTTATATGAATCAAAGCAAACAACTCCTGGCCGTCGCTCTGTTGGCGGCATTTTCCCTGGTGGCTTCGGCCCAAACGTATACTTACACGGTGACTAATGTCGTCACGGTGTTGGTCACGAATATCGTCACGGTGACCAATGTAGTGGCGGCCGCCCCGTTACCGGAACCGACGCCGGTTCCGGCCCTGGCGGCTCCGGTCAAGACGCCTTGGGAAAGTTCGATTTCCGCCGGCCTGACGCTGACGCGCGGCAACAGCGATACCATGCTGGTCACCGCGGGCGCCTTGACCGAAAAGAAAGGCAAGCTCAACGAGTGGGGCTTTGGTGCCGACGGGGCCTACGGGGAAGATAGCGGTCAGAAGAATGTGGATACGATCCATGCCTTCGGCCAGGTCAACCACCTGTTCACAGATAACTTCTACGTCTATATGCGCGTGAACGCCCTGCATGACGGCATTTCGGACTTGCAATACCGCCTCACCCTCGGCCCGGGTGTCGGCTACTATCTGGTCAAACAAAAAAACACCACCCTCGCGGTCGAAGCCGGTTCGGCCTATGTGATTGAGCGCTTGGGCGACGAAGACAAACACTATGCCACCTTGCGTCTGGCCGAGCGCTTCGAACGCAAGTTTTTTGAAGAAAAGGCGCGCGTCTGGCAAACCGTTGAAATCCTCCCGCAGGTGGATGACTTCAACAACTACATCGTCAATGCCGTCATCGGTGTTGAAACCGCCCTCTCGGCCAAGCTTAGCCTGCAAACTTTCCTGGTGGATAACTACGTCAACCAGCCTGCCGCTGGCCGTGAGAAAAACGACGTCAAACTCGTGAGCGGATTGAAGTATAAATTCTGACCGCAGCCAGACTTCAAACGGCGGCTCCGGATATTTCCGAAGCCGCCGTTTTTATTTTCAAAT
>Ga0118677_10006744_pt1 | contig 19284 bp, 7 predicted proteins | sample AliMusrvi5mmetaG_FD_86154 | JGI IMG/M metagenome (GOLD analysis project Ga0118677, IMG submission 86154)
ATGGTGCGGTATTCCCCGAAGATATCGAAATTTTCGGGCTCCCGGACTACGGCGCTGACGCCAAAGGCCACACCAATCCGGAGTGTCTTCGCTATCATTACGTGAGCGGCATGGAATTCGCGCTCATGATGCTGCAATCGGGCAGTTATTTCGGCGGCGATATCGCGCGGTACGTCCCGGTTGCCGATGGAATTTTACGGTTCTTCGATCAATTTTATCGGGACCGCGACAAGGAGGGTCGGCTTATCATTTCTCCCGGGGGCGGCCTCGAAGCTTACCAAGGCACCACCAACGATGCGCCGACGATCGCCGGCCTGATGGCGCTTTCAGATGCCCTGCTGCGGCTTCCGGCGAACCTGAGAACTTCTGAACAGCGGAAGTTCTGGAAAGAATTCCGTCGTCGTCTGCCCCCGCTGCCGATCCAGGTTTGCAAAGGGGAACGCTGCCTGGCGCCTGCGAGTTCGTGGAGGAGTCAACGTCCTGACTCCAATATGGAGCTGCCTCAACTCTATACGGTATTTCCCTTTTACCAATACGGGGTGGGCCTGCCCGACCTGGATCTGGCGCGCAACGCTTGGTTTAATGGCTATACCTGCCGCTCAAAACAGAAAGCCCATTTCTGCTGGTATCAAGGCGGCAATTTTTGCGCCGGACTGGGTTTGGCCTCGGAAGCCCGCGATTATGCCTTGGCAAAATTCCTCCATCCACGCTTGCCGAACCCTGCGGGTCCCCATCCATGGACACTCAACTGTGCCAATCCCAGTTGGAAGCTGCCGCGCTATCCTGCATTTTGGGATGCGATGACTTTCGATGCCCGGCCCGACATGGATCATGGCGGCTCGGCCATGGTTCAGCTTCAAGAGATGCTGCTGCAAACCCCCGGCGACCAATTGAATCTCTTCCCTGCCTGGCCGAAGGAATGGGACGTGGACTTCAAGTTGCACGCGCCCCGGCAGACAACAGTCGAGGGTATTCTCCGTGGCGGAAAACTGGTCTCGCTCAAGGTAACCCCGAAATCCCGCAAGAAGGATGTTGTGAACTGGTTGGATCGCAAGGAACTGGCTGCGGTGTCACCGGTCATTCTGAGCCTGAATCGCCCCGTCAACGCCTCAAGCAAATCCGAAAAAGGTGGCTATGAGGCGTGGAGAGTTACCGATGACGACCTCATGAGTGGCTGGTCCGCCGCTTCCGATGCCCGTTCAGCCTGGCTTGAGATTGATCTCGGGAAAGAGCAGGATATCAGCCGTTGCTGGCTCTCGGAAAGCGGGAAGGGAACCATTCGGGAGTTTTCCATCGAGATAAACGATGGCTCGGAGTGGAAAGAGATCGCTCGGGGAACAGACATTGGTCCGGATAAGGTAGTCAAGTTCCCCTCCTGTAAAACCCGCTCCGTGCGCCTGAATATCCTCAAATCTGATGGGCCAATCGGAATCAACGAGTTCCAGGTCTTCGCTCAATGAGGGAAACGACCCATATTTTACCCCTGGACGATAAAAGGCACAACTCGTGCAGATTATAAAAAACCATCCCTCACAATCCATCATCGGTCGTGCCGCCGCGTTGCTGCTTTCTTTGAGCCTGCCCTTCGGCGTCGCGACGCAGGGCTTTGCCGCTGAAACCCCTCCGGCGAGCACTCCCGCCGGAATCTCCGGAATAACCAAAGAAGCAGCGAAGGCGGCCGTCAGCAGTCCCGATATAATTGGTAAAGAACATTCCTGGCTGGCACCCTATAATATTGAGTGGAAGGAACCATGCGCCTCGTCGGTGGACTCAATGCCGATTGGTGGCGGAAATATCGCCCTGAACGTCTGGACCACCCAGAACGAATTATTGTTCTACATGGCCTCGACGGATAGCTGGGATGGGAAAAGTCAGGTGAAGATCGGGCGCGTAAGAGTCACCCTTTCACCCAATCCGTTCGTGGGTGAATTCAGCCAGAAACTCGATCTGGCGAGTAACAGCATTGATGTCCATGGGCGCGCGGCGGACGGTACGGTCGTTGATCTCCATCTATGGGTCGATGCCTTGCAACCGGTGGTGCATGTCGAGGGAAAGGCTTCTCAACCGGTCAAAGTGACTGCCGCCATTGAGTTGATTGGCGGTAGTCAGGGCCGCTTCGAGGGGGGCACGGCCGTCTGGCGATTCCGGGTTTCCGACGGGCCTTCGCCCCAGCACTCGGAATCGATTGCCAAGAACAAGATTCAGGCCATCGCCGCCGATGTTCCCGATCCCATGGCGAACCATACGTGGGGAGGACGCTTCTCCGGCACCGGGTTTGTCTCCGACCAAACGGGCGAGATTGAGAGTCAGGGCTTGAAAAGCCGGTATTGGCGCCTGACCACCAAGGAGCCGGTAACGAGCTTCGAGCTGCGGGTCACCTTGCGCATCGCCCAGGATCCCACCGTGGACGCATGGGAAAAAGCGGTGGCCGAGTTGGAGGCCAAGACCCTAACCACAGCGGCAACGGATCGCACCAAAACCGAGGCGTGGTGGCGCGCGTTCTGGGATCGGAGCCATATCGTGATCAACCCAGGCAAGACCGCAGCCGATCCGGCCTGGGAGGTCGGGCGCAACTACCAGTTGTTCCGCGCCATGTTGGCCGCCAACAGCAGCGGTCACATGCCGACACTGTTCAACGGCGGTCCATTCCTCTTCGAGGGCGATCCGAACAACCGCCAATGGGGGAACTCCGGTTTTACCGCACAAAATCAGCGCCTCGTGTATTGGCCGATGCTCAAGAGCGGCGATCTGGATCTGCTCAAGGTCGGCCTCGATTTTTATCAGGAACGCCACGGCCTGGCCAAGGCCTGGGCCAAGCATTTTTGGAAAATCGATGGCGCGGTGTTCACCGAAGACATCAATATTTTCGGCCTGCCTGCCTACACATCTGATGCCAATGGCCACACCAAGCCGGAGATTCTTCGCTACCATTACGTGAGCGGTATGGAGTTCGCACTCATGATGCTGCAATCGGGCAGCTATTTCGGCGGCGATATCAGCAAGTATGTGCCGATTGCAGACGGTATCTTGCGATTTTTCGACCAGTTTTATAAGGAGCGCGACAAGGAGGGGCGGATGGTCATTTTTCCCGGAGGGGCACTAGAGCTTTACCAAGGCACCACCAACGATGCGCCGGCCATCGCCGGGCTGATGGCGCTGTCCGATGCCCTGCTGGCACTTCCGGCAGACTTGGGGACTCCGGAGCAGAGGAAGTTCTGGAAAGAATTTCGTCAGCATCTGCCTCCGCTTCCGATCCGGGTCCGCAAAGGGGAAAACTGCCTCGCGCCTGCTAGCTCTTGGGTGAATCAAGGTTCCCAATTCAATATGGAGCTGCCTCAACTCTATCCGGTCTTCCCTTTTCACCAATACGGTGTCGGTCTGCCCGACCTTGATTTGGCGCGCAATGCCTGGTTTGACGACTACACCAGCCGGGCCAAACAGAAAAATCACTTTTGCTGGTATCAGGGCGGCAATTTCTGCGCCGGTCTAGGTTTGGCCGCTGAATCCCGCGACTATGCCCTGGCCAAATTCCTCCATCCGCGCTGGCCGGATCCTGCGGGCGAGAAGGGATGGGCGACACAGCGCCGACTCAGTCCCTGGGGACTCAACTGGGCTAACCCCGGTTGGAAACTGCCGCGCTATCCGGCCTTTTGGGATGGGATGACTTTTTGTGGCCGCCCTGACATGGATCATGGCGGCGCCGCCATGGTTCAGCTTCAAGAGATGCTGCTGCAGACCCCCGGCGACCAATTGAACCTCTTCCCTGCATGGCCCAAGGAATGGGATGTGGATTTTAAGCTCCACGCGCCCCGGCAGACAACGGTGGAAGGCGTTCTTAAAGATGGGAAACTGGTCTCGCTCAAGGTGACACCGGAATCCCGCATGAAGGATGTGGTGAACTGGCTGGACCGCAAGGAACTCGCTGCGGTGGCTCCGGTGATTCTGAGCCTGAAGTGCCCCGCTGTCGCCTCTAGCACATTCGAATTCGAACAGCCTGGGTGTGAGGCGGCGAAAGTGACCGATGATGATCGTATGACTGGCTGGTCCGCCGGTCCTGATGCTCGTTCCGCATGGATTCAAATCGATCTCGGCAAAGCACAAGACATCAGCCGTTGCTGGCTCTCGGAAAGCGAGAACCGTTACTGGCCGCCAGAAAATGAGCAGGGAAACATCCGTGAGTTTTCCATCGATGCGACAACGGATGGCACTGAGTGGAAGGAACTCGCGCGGGGAACCCAAATCGGTGAGGACAAGATGATCAAGTTCCCCTCATGCAAGGCCCGTTACGTGCGACTAAATATCATTCAATCCGCTGGTCATGGACCGATCCACATCAACGAGTTCCAAGTGTTTGCTCAACCATAACCCCCGGCTGTCTCGAAATAGACTTGTTTATGAAAACGAACCCGATCACGGCCCAAACCAGGAATACCCCTATGATAAAAATCGTTTTTCCCCCGCTATCTCCACGTTGGCAGGAAACTCCCCGGCCTGCGCCTAGGACGATTCAAACCACAGATACGATTAAATAATCCCAAAGGAATATCATGATGAAACTCAATCAATGCTTACGGACCATTCTTCTTGCTCTGCTATCAGTCGGTGTGTCGCATGCCGGAGAGCCCAAGCCGTCGCCTACCGTCAACGCAGGTCCGGCGGGGAGTGGCTCGAACCAAGCCCCGCTTGCTGGGTCAGCGGCCAATGACTTGGCCTCGCATTTTCGTTACTCGTCGGCCTCTGCCAGGCCGTGGGTCTGGTGGTGGTGGCCCGGTGTTGCGGTGACCAAGCCGGACATCACTGCCAACCTCGAAGCCATGGCCCGCAGTGGCATCGGCGGGGTGAATATCATTGGTATTTTGGACGTGAAGGAAGAGGGCGTTAAACGGTTGCCCTACCTCTCGCCGGAGTGGACCGAGCACTTGGTGTGGGCCGTCCGCGAGGCTCGGCGTTTGGGCATGGACGCCGATACCTCGCCGGTTCCGGGCTGGGCGTTCGGCGGGGCATGGGTCAAGCCGGAGGAGTCCGCCGCCTTGTTCGAGGCGCGCTCCTGGCAAGCGGGCGTGATCAAAATTCCGGTCACGCGTCTGGTGGGCAGATCAAAGGACCCTGCACCCGGAAAATCAAAGTCGCTTCAATTGACCTGCTCGATCAACGGCCAGGAACAAACGTTTACCGGAACCGAAGGGAAGGACATCGAGATTCACGCCCAACCGGAACAGGTGCGGGTGATGAAAGCCCTCTATGGCGTGTTTCCGGACGGTCCCACGCTCGATTTGACGACCGCAGCCAGCACCTTGATCGCCACGTCCACGCTGGCCGAAACCGACATTCCGAGTCTGAACGTATTGATGATGAAAACCGCCCAAGGAGCGTGGGTTGATTTGACCGCTGAAACTCGCCAAACGGGTTGGGCCAAAGTGGCAGCCCGCGCACCAGCGGGGGCGAACTATTATGCCGTCCTCATTCATCGGGGCGGTTCCAGTTCCCGTATGCCGCCTCCGGGCGCGGGCGGACCGGTGATCGATCATCTGTCAAAGACGGCCGTGCAAAATTATTTCAGCAAATTTGATGAGGCGTTCAAAGGCCTGAGTCCGGCCGACTTGCCCCGGGCCTATAACAACGATTCCTGGGAGATCCGATTGAATTGGACGCCAGGACTCTTCGACGAGTTTTCCCGCCGCCGCGGTTACGATCTGCGCCAACATCTGGACGCGTTTATGGGGCAGGGTCCAGCCGAGGTGGTGAAGCGGGTGGCTTGTGACTACCAGGAAACCGTGAGCGATCTGATGGTGGACGTATTCACGACCACCTTCCGCGATTGGGCGCACGGGCGTGGCGCAAAGATCATCGGTGAACCGATTGATGAGCCCGGCCATGAACTGGACATCAGTGCGCTCTACGATATTCCCCAGGCGGATATCTGTGGTCCGCGCGCCTGGTGGCTGAAGCAGGGCGATTATGTGCCGAACCATTTCTTCAGGAGGGCGAAAATCCCGGTTTCGGCGGCCCATGTGTTGGGCAAGCCGCTGATCTCCTCGGAGGCCATGACGTGTATCGGACCCCAATTGGATGTGCCCTTCGAGTTACTGAAGGAAAAAATCGATGCCGATTTGGTCTTCGGGGTGAATCAGAGCATGTTTCACGGCATCTGCTATTCGCCGGTCGCCGCTCGCTGGCCGGGGTGGTTGTTTTATGCCGAAACCCACTTGGGGCCCTTCAATCCGATGTGGCGGCAGGGGAAGGCTTTATTTGATTACACGACCCGTTGCCAGGCGCTGCTGCAATCCGGGCGTCCGGATGCGGACCTGCTGGTTTACTTTCCGGTGTTCGATCATTGGTCGAGGCGGGGATCGGCGCAGGCTGCGGGCGTTTGGGCTTTAGAGAGTGCCGGACCCAAGACGGCGGAAGTCTTATGGCGCGCCGGCCATGACGTTGACTTTGTCAGCGACCGGTTACTCGAAGCGGTGCAGGTCAAGAACGGTCACCTGGCTACGCCGGGTACCGACTATAAAGCCTTGGTGGTGGCGGAGACCGCGCTTTTACCCGAAACCACGCTGGCGCGGATCGTCGAACTGGCGAAGGCGGGCGGGACGGTCATCTTCCCGGGGCAATTGCCTTCCGATGTTCCGGGGCTGGGTGATTTGGAAAAACGGCGTGCGCTGTTCAAGACGAATCTGGCGGTGATTGAGGCTGCCAAAGCGGCGGCAGATCCGTCCGGCGTGGCGCAGGTCGGCCAAGGGCGGATGATCTTTGCCGGCACGGTGCTCGACGCCATGAAAGCCAGTGGCATTCAGCGCGAGGTGATGATGGATCAAGGGTTGCGTTATATCCGCCGTCAGGACGAGCAAGGGACGATTTATTTCATCACCAATCTGGCCGATGGAAAACGGGTGGATGGTTGGGTGGGCTTGGCGACCACCGGCGAATGCGCCGCGATCTTCGATCCCATGTCGGGGCGCATGGGGATGGCCGGGTTCCGGCAAACGACCAACGGAGCGGCGGAGATCCGCCTTCAACTCGATCCGCGCGAGTCGTGCATAGTCCGGGTCTTTAACCGCAAGGTTCAGGCCCCGGCGTGGACGTATCTGGAACCGAAGGGCGAGCCGTTGGATTTGGCCGGCCCGTGGGAGGTGACGTTCTTGGAGGGTGGTGAAATTCTGCCGAAACCGGAGAAGATTACCGCCTTAAGTTCATGGACCGAATGGACTAGCGAGCAGTCACCCGCGCTGCGTGGTTTCTCCGGCGTGGCCAGTTACCGCATCCACTTCCCAAAACCTCAACAACCGGCGACTGAGTGGGCGATTGATCTGGGAACGGTTTATCATACCGCCCGAGTTACACTCAACGGTCGGAACCTGGGAGACCTGTTCTCGAGACCCATGCGGGTCTTGGCGGGGACGGCTTTGAAAGAGGGCGACAACGTGCTGGAAATCGAGGTGGCCAACGCGCCGATCAACCGGGCGGCCGATCTGGATATTCGGGGCGTGGACTGGCAGAAAGTGAAAGGCGAGGGTGGCAGTTTCGGCATCGGAGATTTCCTCTTCCAATGGAAGAAGAAAGATGCGTCCTGGGTGCCACGTCCTTCCGGTCTGATCGGTCCCGTGCGCCTGGTACCGCTATCGCGCCAACTTGGTTTGCCTGAGAACGTCAAATGACAAGCACCCGAAAGAATACTATGAAAATATTGGAAATGAAAACACGATCTCAAATTCGCGCGTCCAGACTGGCGCTGGTGATGGTTCGAACCAGCATGTCATCCGTCATTCGTCACCTTGCCTTTTCTGTGGGACTAACACTCTCATTAGGCCTCGGTGGCATTCGGGTATTTGCACAAGAGCCAACCGTCCCACCGGTCGCTCAGCAGCTCAAGCTGCCGGGGATTTTTTGTGATCATGTTGTTCTGCAGCGGGAAAAGCCGATCCGCATTTGGGGCTGGGCTCCTGCCGGGGAAAAAGTCACCGTCGAGTTTTCAGGGCAAACCAAGGAGGCCAAGGCGGATGCCCAGGGGAAATGGCAGCTCCTCCTGGCTCCCCTTCCGGCCTCGGCTGAGGGCAAGACCCTGGTGGTTCGATCCGGTAGTGCGGAGATCAAAGTCTCAGATGTCGCCGTGGGCGAGGTCTGGTTTTGCTCGGGACAATCTAACATGGAGTTATCTCTTGGAAAATACATTGCCGAAGAACAAAAAGAGGCCGAAAATCCTCAAATCAGATTTTTTACATATAGCAGGCAAGCGAACGCAAAGCCAGAAGACGATATAAAGAATGGTCGTTGGCTTGTGGTCGGTCCGCAAACCGTGGGACATGTCTATGCGACGGCCTATTATTTCGGGAAAATGGTGCAAAAGGAACTGGGTGTTCCCGTTGCGTTTATCCAAGGGGCCATTGGAGGAACGCCGATTCAGGCATGGATGGCCCGTGAAGCGTTTGCTTCCGAACCGGAGATAGATCAGATCGCCGAGACGGGGCTGAAATTAAATAAAGAAGGTGAAATCAAAAATAAAGAATATCTGGCGCACGGAGGAGATCCCCAAAAATTGCCTTGGCCGCTGTGGCGAGTTTACGCAACCCCCTCGCGGCTTTACAATGGAATGGTTCATCCGTTTACCCCTTTCACCATTCGCGGCTTTTTGTGGTATCAAGCCGAAGACAATCTAGGTAACCCGCAAGCTTATGGGAAATTATTTCCAGCCCATATCAAGGGCTGGCGCACTGCTTGGGGCGGGGGTGATCTTCCGTTTTATTACTGTCAATTGCCGGGGGTGGTCGTCAAAGGGGGGCCCACCCCGGAAGGTAACGTGGCTTTGATGCGTCTTATTCAAGCTCAGGCTCAATCGTTGCCAAAAACCGGGATGGCGGTGATTTACGACACCGCTGAGGCAGACAATAATCACCCCGAAAATAAACGTCCCCATGGTGAGCGACTGGCTCGTCTTGCGCTGGCCAAGGACTATGGAAAGGCGATCGCTTATTCCGGCCCGGTTTACGCCGCTTCGAAAGTGGAGGGGGGGCATATTCGCGTCAGCTTCTCGAGCGTCGGATCGGGACTGGAGGCCAAGGAAATCCCGTTGGAATACAGACCTTCTACCAGAAAGCCCGAAATCAAGCCGGTGACCCGCACCAATCCGGGAAGTCAACTGGAAGGTTTTCAAATTCAAAATCAAAAGGGCGAATGGATCTGGAGCGAGGCACACATTGATGGAAACGATGTCGTCGTTGCAGTGAACGAAGGCACCCAGGTGAAGGGCATTCGCTACGCGTGCATCGACTTTGGATTTTTTAATCTATTCAACAAAGATGGCCTGCCGGCAGTGCCATTTGAAGCACCAATCACCAACTTCTAAGTTTTGCTCAATGAATAAAAATAGCGATCCCTCAACATCGGTCATGAAAGTCCCTCTTATGAAAAACAATATCAATCCGCGCCGACTCCGCCGACTCGCCTTTAGTTGTCTCCTCGTTTTGTTAGCAAACCTCAGCGCCATCCAGGCCGCTTCTACTCCCGTCGCCGTGGCGGATCTGCGGTGCGACTACCGGGTGAACCCGTTGGGCGCGGATGCGCCCAAGCCGCGGCTCAGTTGGAAATCCACGTCCAATCGTCGTGGCGAAGTGCAGGCCGCGTATCAGGTGCTGGTGGCCTCGACTCCGGAACTGCTCGCCAAGGATCAGGGCGATCTGTGGGACAGCCAACGGGTGGCTTCGGGAGATTCCCTGCACATTGAATATGCAGGCCCGCCGCTCAAGACCACCGAGCGTTGTTTCTGGAAAGTGCGGACCTGGGACGTTCAGGGCAAAGCCTCCGCCTGGAGCAGAGTTGCTGATTGGACAATGGGTGTGCTGGCGTCGGCCGATTGGCAGGCGAAATGGATTCGATCACCGCAAGCCGATCAGAATATTGCGGTCTGGGTACGCAAGTCTTTCGACCTTGAACAGCTCCCCAGCCGGGCCGTGGTGAACCTGGCCATCGCCGGCTACGCCGAGCTTTATATTAATGGAAAAAAAGCCGGGCCCGATGTGCTGACCCCGAGCGTTTCCTCCTACTACAGACGCAACTTTTACGTCACCTATGACGTCACGGGGCTGCTCAAAAAAGGCCGCAATGTCGTCGGGATCTGGATGGGAAAAGGATGGTCGATCGAGAAAAAGCCGCCGATGATCATGGCCCGGTTGGACATCGAGTCCGGCGGCAGTTCCCGAGTGATCGGCTCCGATACCACGTGGCAAGCCAAGGCCAGTTGTTACCGCAATATCGGTGGCTGGAGCTATGGCAGCTTCGGCGGGGAACGACTCGATGCCCGGGATCAAGTGCCTGATTGGTGCCGTCCGAATGCCGCCGAAACCGGCTGGACAGCGGCCATCGAGATCGCCGCGCCGAAGGTGAGGCTCGATTCGCAATCCGCGCCCTTTAACCGGATTGGCAAGGAGATCCCCGCAGTCGCCGTAATCCCGATCGAGGATAACCCTTATGTCATCGACTTCGGCACAGCGCTGACCGGATGGCTCCGGCTGAAATTCCCCAAACTCGAACCGGGTGCAGGGGTGAAAATGAGTTTCGCGGACGCTCCGGATACCGAGATCGGCAAAGGCAAGATCAACTGGCAGACTTTTGGCCAGGTCAGCGAGTTTGTTTCGGCGGGAGGCGTGGGCGAGGTTTTTGAAAATAAGTTCAACTACCAAGGGTTCCGTTACGTGATTGTCGAAGGAGTTCCGTGCGCGCCGGAAAAAGCGGACGCGACGGCGCTGCTCGTCGAGAGCGACCTCGAGCCGGCGGGAAAGTTCGAGTGTTCCAACGATCTGATGAACCGCATCTTCCAGCTGAACGAATGGACCCAGCGCTGCTTGGATCTGGGTGGGTATTACGTCGACTGTCCCCACCGCGAGCGGATGGGGTACGGCGACGGGCAGGTTGCTGCCGAGGGTTTTATGTCCGGATTCCGCGCGGATGGTTTTTACCGGAAATTCCTTGAAGACTGGCGGCTCCTGCAGGGTGGGGACGGATCGCTCCCGAACACCGCCCCGCACGGCGGAGGGGGAGGCGGGCCCGGTTGGCCCGGGCTCATTGCATCCATGACCTGGCGTCATTATCTTTACTACGGTGACCGGCGGGTGTTGGAGGAAAATTACGACACCATCCGGCGCTATATCGACTGGTTGGAGGGGAAGTGCAAGGACAAGGTGCTGCGTAGCTACGGCGGCCAGTGGAGTTTCATCGGCGACTGGGTTGCACCCGGGCGCGGCATGGACACCAAGAATTGGCCGGATACGCCGATGGCGGAGCTATTTAACAACGGCTACCGGGTTTACCAATGGGAACTGCTTGGGAAAATAGCCGCTGCCCTCGGACGAACCGACGAGGTAGAACGCTGCCGTCAAAAGCTTGCCGAGATCCGGCCGGCCATCCACGCGGCGTTCTTCGACGCTGCAAACAGCCGCTACGTCATCGACGAACAGGCTTATTACCTGATGCCGCTGATGACCGGCATCACGCCTGAAGCCGCCCGCCCGGCCGTATTCAAAAACCTGGAGCGGAACATCGTTGAAAAGAACGGCGGCCACCTCGACACGGGCATGCTCGGAACCTATTTCCTGATGGAATACCTGCGCGAATCCGGCCGGAATGAGCTGGTTTTCACCATGTTCAACCAGACCGCCTTCCCGAGCTGGGGCTATTTCCTGGAGAAAGGTGCCACAACCTGCTGGGAGCAGTGGAACGGCAACTATTCGCACATCCACTCCTGTTTCACATCGGCCAACAATTGGTTCTACCAGGGCCCCGGCGGCATCCTCCCGGATCCGACCGCGCCCGGCTTCAAGAAGATCATCATCAAACCCGCCATCGTCGGCGACTTGACGTGGGTGAACTGTTATCACGACTCGCCGTATGGCAGGATCACCAGCAACTGGCGCAAGCAAAACTCGAACCTGGTGATGGAAGTGACCATACCTGCCAACACTCAGGCGACGGTGTATGTTCCAGCCAGCAAGGGCGAAAGTGTGAAGGAAAACGGAATTGAAGCAGGCAAAGCCAAAGGCGTTAAGTTTTTGCGCATGGAGAACGGTTCCGCCGTTTACGAAGTCGGCTCGGGAACCTACGATTTCACAACCCAAAACCCCACATAAGAAACACCCCATGAAAAACTATAATCAGACATCTGTCCGCCACCTGCTTTGCTGGGGGGTACTTGTATTATCACTAGGGGCCACCCAAGCCATCGCCGCCGACAAACTGCCCGCGGGACTAGTCGTGCAAAACACAGCCGAAGCAACGACCTACACCTCTGCGTGGCTGAAGGTGACGTTCTCGCGCAGCGAGCCGAAAATGACATTCTTGTCCGTGGACGGGTTGGGGGCCGGCAACCATGCCCGCAACCTGCTCAAGAGTCCGGTGGGCGGCGGTGGCACGGCGACGGCGGGGGCGAATGCAGGAGGGGCACCCAAATGCACGGCTGCGATTGCGGGAAACGTGGTGCGGTATTCGGACATCAAACTCGGCGATCTGGAAACCGACTCGCTCCGTTTTACGGTCGGCCCCAAGTCCATTAACATCACGATTGACCGCGACATCGCAAAGGACTACGTCGCTCCGGCTGCGACTCCGTTCCGGTTACTCTTTGACGCCACCGTGACTCCGGTCTCCCCGCTGGGTCGGCTCAAGGATGGCGAGCCGGGCACGTTTCAATTCCCCGTATTGTTGCACTTCCCCGATTGGGGCAGCTTGCTGGTGCGCGCCAAAGAGCAGGGCAGCGAAGCGCCGACGTGGCATTTTAATCTATTAAGGGATTTGAAGCTCCTTAAGCCGGGTGGAGTCGCTTCTTGGCGCAAGATGACGCCCGAGGAGCGCCAGCAGATGGAGAAAATCGGCAACCGTTACTTGCTCTTTGAGAACAAGCTGCACATGGGGCCTGAGCAAATCCAGTTGGATCTCCAAAAGGGACGTAAGAATGGCAGGCAATTGGCTGGAAAACAACGCATTGAACTGGACTTGGCGGTCACCTCGATTTACCCGGAGCCGGCGAAGGTTGATGCCGATCCCAAACTCATAGGGATTAAAAAGGCGTGGCTCAACATTTTTGGTTTCCGGGCCGATTTAGGGATTCTGGCCAACAATTCGACCGGCGACACTTGCCAGCTCTGCATGCACCAGTACGCAGACCAGGCCTATTATACACCGCCTTTGTTCGACGACTTCACCACCCTGGATTTGGTCAGGGTCTCGTTGGATCGGTATCTGGATGGATTCAAGGGCTATGCCGATCATTTTCAAGATGTTGCCCCGTCAACGGTCATCGCGGCCTGGGATTATGTCACGGGCAAACCCGACCCCGCGTGGCTGACGCGGCGGATCGGTGATATTGAAAAGTTTGCCGACCGGATCATTGCCCAGGACACGGATAACGACGGATTGGTCGATTCGCCAGGCTGCCCGACCTGCTGGTGGGATAATATCTATTATAACGGAAAGGATGCCTACAGTTCGGCACTCTCTTGGCGGGCGTTCCGGTGTATGGCTGATCTCGAACACCGGGTCGGCAATGAAATCAAGGCTGCGCTTTATCGGGAGCGTGCAGACCGGATCAAAGCCGTTTATTACAAAACATTTTATAACCCCGAAACCGGAGTGCTGGCGGGTTGGCGCACCACGGACGGCAAGCTAAAAGACGCCTACTTCCTCTTCGCCAACGGCATTGCCATCTCCTATGGTCTGGTGGACAAGGTGCAGGCCAACGCGATTCTCGACCGGCTGCAGGCCAAGATCAAAGAAGTGGGCTTCACCCGGTTTGAATTTGGACTCCCCGGCAATCTGATCACGTGTTCGCAATACGTTAAGATATTTCAAGTCTATGAAAATGGCGGGGTCACCGGCAGCATGGCCTACCACTATGTCCAGGCTCTCTACGCCGCCGGTCGCAAATCCGAAGCCGATTTCATCTTCAACAAGATGCTCGAAGGCTATAGCGCCGGCACGTTTCAAAACGGCATCGGCAATGGCGGCGATTGGAAAGAGTGGAACGGAACCCCCTGCGGTTACGAAGGCTTGCTGACGGACGCCTACTATACGCTGACCGCGTGGATCACGGGCACGCTCGGAAAGGGTGTGCCGATTCCTTGACGCAGGCGGTCGGGCTTTCTACTGGACAAAGACTGATCTATGATCATAGAAAACAGGAATGGAGAGACGGCTATGGGCCACCGACTTGGATGGGTGCTTGTCTGCGCCACGCTGGCCTTCGCGCCGTGGACACAAACGCTAGCAGCGGACGAGGGCGCCGCCACGGCTGCCATTGAACTCGACATTACCACCTTCGGGGGGCGCCCGGATTCGGGGACGGATGTCGTGCCCGCCATCAAGGCTGCCGTTGCGAAGGCCAAAACCTTCCAAGGGAAGCCGGTGACCATCCGGTTCCCCAAGGGCCGGTACGATTTCTGGGCGAAGGAGGCAGGCAAGGTGCGCTGCCCGATCAGCGGGGTGCATCAGCAGTGGGACATCATTCCCGGCATCGCCCTTCAAGGAATGTCCCGGGTTACCATAGACGGAGGCGGCTCGGCATTCCTGTTCCACAGCCGGATGACCCCTTTTCTTATTCTGGATAGCGAATCAGTAAAGATTTGTAATTTTTCAACTGATTTCGCGCGCCCTTCCGTGTCCGAAATGACGGTCGAGAAGATCGAGGGCAATACGATGGAGGTGGCGATCCATCCCGATTCGAAATACACCATCAAGGATGGACGCCTGTGGTGGGTGGGCCCTGATAACGAGGTGGAGGCTGGGACCAGGGACATGCAGTTCGGCAAGGGCCATGTGGCGAACGGGTTCATCAATCCCTACCGGTCCGATGTCGGCGACTGGTACGATCCCGTCACCGACAGCATCGTGCGGGGGTCCAGTCCTTTCAGCGAGACACTCGCCGAGGAGATCGCACCCAATAAGGTGAGGCTCCACTATGCCAAACCGCCCTTGGCTCGGCCTGGCATGGTCTTCTGGGCCCGGTGCGGCCTCCGGAAGCAGCACAACATCGTTATTCGCTCCAGCAAGGATGTCGTGGTCCAGGATCTGCAAGTCAACGTTTGGGATACCTTTCTCGTCAACGGGACCCTGTCGGAAAACCTGACCTTCCTCCGGATCAAGGCCGAGCCTGCCGCCGGGTCCGGACACACGTGCGCCGGATTTGCCGACGGGATCCATCTGGCCAACTGCACTGGCATGGTCCGCATCGAGGATTGCCGGATCGTCGGCCTGATGGACGATACCATCAATGTCTATGGCAACCAGTTGATCGTCACCAAGCGTGAGGGGAACCAGGTTGATCTACGGTACATCCAGTGGGAGCAGTGTGGCTACAACATGCTATTCCCAGGGGATGAGGTGGACTTCTTCCAACGGAAGTCCCTGAAGCCGCTGGGCTCCCGTCGCAAGGTGGTGTCCTCCGAACTCATCGACCGTATGACGATGCGGGTGGTGTTGGACGGCGAGGTGCCAAAGGAGTGTCTTAATCAGGCGGCGGAGAACCACACCCGGATGCCGGAAATCGTCATCCGGGGGAACACTTTGTCCCGGACCCGCGCCCGCGGCATCCTCGTCTCCTCCTGGCGCAAGACCCTTATCGAGAGTAACACCATCAGCAAGGTCTCCCTCCAGGGCATCCTTTGCAACACGGGCGACTCGTATGGTCAGCAGGGTGCCGTCAAGGATCTGACTATCCGCGGCAACACGATGTCGGCCGGGATCTTCCTGAAACCCGAGCAGCCCGAGGCCTCCGTGGAGGTCCCGATCCAGGAGGGGGTGACGATCAGTGGTAACACCTTCCGCGGGTTGACCGAACCCACTGTGCTGTGGGCGCGAAGCTCCAAGGGGATCCGCTTCACCGATAATGTCATTGAAACCTCCCAGGAGCCAGTCATCTGGTTGGCCGCGTCGAGCCAGGTCGTCATCAAGGATAATCACCTCTCATTTAACCGGGCGAAACTGACGCTTGTCCAGGGAACGGCTGCCGAGTCGGTGTCCGCCGATACCCCTTGGAGGGCACCTTGAAATACATCACTAAAAAGAATTCCACTACCGCTAAAAACATTATGAAGAAATTAATCTGTCTGTTGAGTGTATTGCTTTTGGGAGCCTTCGGCGTGCGGGGCGAGGGCTTGGATTTGAACAATGTCTTGTCGTCGGCAACCTGCTGGACGGTGCTGGAGGGCAAATCAAAGGATCTGCCAAAGGGTGAATTCACCCTGGATCAGGGCGTGATCAAGGTTTCCGGGGCGGTTGCCACCGACGCGAAAATCGAGGTGAAGGACGACCTTGTTTTCCGGGGGACGGCAAAGATTTTTCTTCCTTCGGGTCAGCCGGATTGGGCGTCGGGTTCATTGACGTTGTTTGATAAAAAAACGAATGGGCGCCTAAACTTCATGACTATATTCAAGAAGCCTGGCGTGGCGGCGGATACCTGTACGGTGTCGATTTATGGCAGAGGCGAGTGTCCGGTTAAGGTGGCCTGGGATCAATGGTATCAAATGAAGGTTGAGCTCTCGGATAACACCGCGCGAATGAAGATCTGGCCGGACGGTGCGCTTGAGCCATCCACCTGGCAGGTGGAGTGCGCCGAAGGGATGAAGAGCTTCGATGCGATTGGATTTCGCACGTATGCGTCGGACGTGTCCTTCAAGGGCCTTTCCGCTGAATGCGTTCCCTATCAAGAGCCGGTTGCGGTGGTGGGTGATGATTTGCTGAAGGCGACAATTGGCACGCAAGGCGTGCTTAAACACATGGAAGTGAATCGTTCAGGGAATTGGGAATCGGTTGATTTCCGCAAAGGTGCAGACCGGGGCTGTTTGTGGGTTGTGAAAGACGCGGAAAACAAGGCGGGGCGGGCGATTGTTCTGTCATCTGATGGCGCTTCAACAGGACGGTATTCGAAACAGGAGGGGGAGATTGAATACAGTCTGGTCTATGCGGTCGCGGGAGGGCGTTTGGTGGTGTCGGCAGGACTCAAAAACAAGGGGGCCACGGATTTCAAACCGGATTCCTGCGGGGTCCAGCTGGGGCTTGATTTGGAGATGGCAGCCTATCCGGGCTGGAATGACAAATATTCGCCGACGTTGTTGCGGTGTGAGAAGACGCATTTCTGGGGGTATTTTATGTCGCCCAAGCAACGCATTCTGGCGATTTCGTCGCCGGATCCCGTGGCCTGCTACACGACGCGCTACAGCGCTCGCGGTCACCGCATTTATACAACGACGCTGGATTTACTCCATGCGGGGCCTTTACCCGCGCGACATCCAGAGGGTCAGGATGTTCTCCCCGCCGGGACGGAGCGGAAGTGGAAGATTGTTCTTGAGGATGTAAAAAACCTCGACGACGTGAAGGCCGCCGTGGCCCGTAGCACGCAGGCCCCGATGGTGGATTGCGATACTTACACCGTGGATGCAAACGAATCGATCCAGCTGTGGGTGATTTCAGCAACGCCTCCCGTCGCCACCATTTTCGATCCTGATGGCAAGAAGGAATCGCTTGCTTTGAAGCCGACTACGGCCGGGCATTACGCGGCTTCCTTCAAGCCAACGGGGGGCATCGGGCGGTATTCCGTTCAGGTCTGCAACGACTCAGGGAAAGTGTCCGAAGCCAGCCTGTCGGTGCGTCGCCCGTGGTCGTGGTATATGACGCAGGCGCGCAAAGAGGCGCTGTCCAAGGTGCAGATCGCCTCTTCGCATATTGAGAGCTGGTATGGCTTGTTCCCCGCTTATATGGCGCGCCGGGTATTGCCGGATGCAGCGGCGGATTCGGCGATAGACCAGGTTTTTGCTGAAATCTGGCCCTTGATGTATGACATGGATAAAATGTCGCCGAAAACATCCAGGGAGCGGACTCAGAATCAGTCCGGGGCTGCCGAACTGATGGCAGAACGGTATCGGGCGACCGGAGATATAAAAGACCTCGAATTCGCCTCGGCTTTGGCGGATTTAGTGATGTCGATGCAAACGCCTGATGGGGCTTATCGTTGCGGGCGGACTCATTACACTAGTGTTATCTATGTGGCAAAAAACATCTTAACGGTCGCTCTGGCCGAGGCGGCGGCGGCGGCTAAAGATCCCAAGTGGGCGGTTAAGGCCAAAACACACTTTGATTCCGTCCGCAGGGCCATGGATGAGCTCGCCCAAAGTGGGGACAATATCCAGACCGAAGGTGAAATGACGTTTGAGGATGGCATGATCGGTTGCAGCTACACGCAGCTGGCGATGTTCGCTCTTCAGCAGAGCGACCCCGCGCACGCGAAGAAATACCTCGATGCCGCCGTTTATCTGAAAGATAAGCACAAGTGCCTTTCGCAAATCCTGATCCCTGACAGCCGGATGAATGGCGGAAGCCTTCGCTATTGGGAGTCCCAATATGACGTGATGCTGAAGCCCAACATGATGAATTCTCCACACGGTTGGAGTGCCTGGCGTATCTACGGGTTGTGGTATCTCTATCTGCTCACCGGCGATGAATCATATATGAACCAGGTGGAAAGTGCACTGGGCAGTTGCGCACAGCTGATCGATTTCAAGAGTGGAGAACTGCGCTGGGCGTTTGTGCCCGATCCGTATGTGCCGGCTTCGGTTTTCCAGGAAGACCCGGCCACTCCCGGCAAGCCGCTACGTGTGAACAAGGTGGTCAGCGAACAGTATATCCCCATGATCAGCCAATGGTATAAGCCAGCCAAGGGCAAATGCGTGTGGGCTTATGGAGACAGCGGCGGTGGCGCCTGTAACAACGATGTCCATGAAATCTTCAAGTGTGTCGGGGAAGTGATGCTTGAGAACGCTTATGTGCTTGAGCGCGTGGATGGATCGCTCGCGGGGTGGAACTGTACCGTTAGCCGGGATAAAAAAGGCACCCTGCAAGTTGTACCGGCAGAGGCATGCATCAGTCGCGTTCATCTGAATTTGAAGAAAGGCGGAGCCGTGAAAATTGCCTTTGCCAGTGGCAAGTATCAAACGATGGCAAAGCCGGGCATGCGTTGGGTGGGGCCGGGAGGAGAACCTTTCACCATCCGAAAGCTTTCGGATACCTTGGAAACGCCCCCGGTCACGCCAGCCGCCCCGGGTACAACCGGCCTGCCTGAGGAACCAGAGCGCCTGCGCTCCATGCCACGGTCGGCTGATTTGCCACTGGAGCCGGGGCCGTTCAAGGGGAATTTGGATTCCATATACATGAAACTTCATCTTATGTGGGAAAAAGACGACCCGCTCGTTGAGTCGGGTCTGCTCGGTCCGGTGACGTTGCTAACAGAACCCTAATCGAGTTGAAGGAACA